>Ga0182024_10001841_pt1 | contig 53439 bp, 49 predicted proteins | sample P32metaG_FD_120480 | JGI IMG/M metagenome (GOLD analysis project Ga0182024, IMG submission 120480) | Permafrost microbial communities from Stordalen Mire, Sweden - P3-2 metaG (Illumina Assembly) | ecosystem: Environmental > Terrestrial > Soil > Wetlands > Permafrost | place: Sweden: Stordalen...
CTCCACGCTTCTTTCAGACCCCGCCTCACGACGACGCCCTTGCGCTTCGCTATCACTTCACCTCCATCAGGTTGTGAAAAGGACTTTCACCTTCGAGCTGTCGAACATGCTCGGCACACATAGCAGACCGGCGATCCTGCGTGTCGCCGGTCAACTGCCCCTCCATTTCCGGCAAAGGCGTCTGCGCAATCCCCACCGCGCCCGGCAGACCGAGCATACGCCTCGCAAGGTCGTCGTCCAGTCGCTCCCCGGAATCGGCAAACGCGGAAAAAATCAAATGGTCCTCCGCCTGGTCCAGAGCCTCCACGCTGAAACGCGACAGCGTCAGCCAGCCGGACCGTCCCACAAACGGCTCCAGCACCGTGACCTTGCCTTCATACTGCGCGTAATCGAACTGAATCCCGGCGGCGGGCAATTCGCGCGCCTTCGCTCGCTCCAGAATCGCCTCGGCCAGCGGATGGTTCAGGCGGTATAGATGCACCTCGCCGGAACGTCGCGGCAGTTCGTACAGCCCCGTCGGAATCTCGCCCGGAAAGGGACACTCCCGCAGCCGGAACGAGGAATCGTCCGGAAACTCCGCGCAATCGCCCAGCTCGAACTTCGTAGTGTGCATCAGCAGATGCTCAAAACGGGTCAGATAAGCCATCGACGCCTCATCCCGCACCTTCAGCTTCTCCCGCACCTCATCGTCGAAATTCTCCAGCAATTTGCGCCGCGTTGACGTCATCGCCTCATTGATCTCGAAATTCAGCTCAAGCTGAAGCTGATCGAAGGCCGATTGAATCTCATCGCGCTTCCGGCACCGCTGATAGATATCGGCGATGCGCTTCTCGAAATCCACGCCCGATTCAATCGCGCCCAACACCTCGTCGCTTGCGCCAAAAACGCCTTCAAACAATTGAAACTTCTCTGACAGCAGTTCGAAAACCCGCTGATCCGCCGCATTATTGCGATTCAGGAAGTTCACCACCACCACATCATGCTTCTGCCCGTAACGGTGGCAGCGGCCAATGCGCTGTTCGATCCGCTGCGGATTCCAGGGAAGGTCGTAATTCACCACCAGCGAACAAAACTGCAGGTTAATTCCCTCCGCCGCCGCTTCCGTCGCGATCATGATCCGCCCCTCTTCGCGGAAATAATCCACCAGCGCCGAACGCATGTCCGCAGTCCGCGATCCCGTAACGCGATCCGTGCCCTGATGACGCGCCAGCCACGCCGCATAAATCGCCTTCGACCCGTCGTCCGTGTTGGAACCGTTAAACAGCACAATGCCGTCCCCGAACGAGCTGTCGGCAAGCACGCGCAACAAATAGCTCTGTGTGCGCCGCGATTCGGTAAAGATAATCGCCTTCTGCATCGCGCCCAGATGTTTGGCTCGCTCGAAAGCGACTTGCAGGGCATTGAGCAGCGCCGCGCCCTTGGCGTTGTGGCCGATAGAAGTCGCCAGCCGCGCGAATTCATCCAGATCCGCGATCTCCTGCTCCAAAGCCGACCGGGCGCTTTCCGAAAGTGGCTCAAGCGCGGCTTCCTCCGGCCACTCGTCGGCGGTATCGCCGAGCGCTTCATAATCTTCTTCCAGCACCTCCTCCACGCCGGCCGATGGATCGTGTTTCTTGAGCCGTCCCTTCAGCCGATTGGAAATGGAAGTGAGCGCGCCCGCGATCGCGAAGGTCGATGACGCCAGCAATTTGCGCAGCACCAGCGTCATCAGCGCCCGTTGGCTGGCGGGAAGCGCCTGAAGGTTGGGACGCTGCAAATAGTCTGAAACCAGGTGGTACAGCCGGTCTTCAGCTTCGTCGGGCGTGAAGTCCTGCACCAGCGGCAGCCGCTTTGTGAACGGTATATAGGCCGTCACTTGTCGGCGAAGCGTCCGGTGGCAGAGCGGTTTCAATCGTGCCTTGAGCGTCTGAAAGACCTGCTCCTGGCTCAGGTTGGCAAATTGTTCGCGAAAGCTTTTCAGGTCGCCAAACGTGTGGTCGTCGATGAAACTCACCAGTCCGAATAACTCCAGCAGAGAGTTTTGCAGAGGCGTCGCGGTGAGCAGCAATTTGGGGGCGCGGGCGAGAGCCAGTTTCAGCGTATTGGCAATAACATTGTTTGGCTTGTAGACATTCCGCAACCGATGGGCTTCGTCGATCACCACCAGATCCCACTCCGCGTTCGCGATATCGCCCGCCTTGCTGCGCGCGAAATGATACGAACAGATCACAATTTCGTCGCACACCAGCGGCTTGAAATTGCCCGCCTTTATTGCGGCATTGTAGGATTTCGCTTCCAGGATCCGGCAAGGCAGGAAGAACTTCTCGATCAATTCCTGATACCACTGCTTGCGCAGATTAGATGGCGTAATAACCAGGATGCGCCGCTTCCGCTCCGCCCATTTTTGAGAAATCACCAACCCGGCTTCAATGGTCTTGCCCAGACCCACCTCATCGGCCAGCAGCGCACCTTTCGCCAGTGGTGAACTGAAGGCAAAAAGCGCCGCATCCACCTGGTGAGGATTGAGGTCAACCTGCGCGCTGGCAACGGCGCCAGCGAGCTTTTCATCGCTGTCGGACGCGCAGCGTTTCGTCAACTCATGCGCAAAATACTTGGCGTGATAGGCGGTCAGCTTCACGGCGGCGTCATCGGCAAGTATAGCGGGTTCAGAAATCTTGCCCAACAAATGCCGAACTGGAAGCCTCCCTGTTATCGGCGTCCACCACAACCCGTTTAACCTCCACCCGAGCTCGCTGAAAATTAACCAACAAACAAAGCTCGACTCCCGAAGCCTTCAAATAATTCAAACACTGAGCGGTCTGCTCGTTCCCCAACCGCTCCACGCACTTCAGCTCCACCAAAAGCGCGCCCTCCACAAAAATATCCGCATAATACTCCCCCACGGAGCAGCCCTTGTAACCGATAGAAAACGGAGCCTGAGAAACAGCCCGAATCCCAGCCAGACTCAGCTCCCGCAACAAAGCCTTCTCATAAACCTTCTCCAAAAACCCAGCCCCCAACGAATTCGCCACCTCATAAACCGCCCCAATCACCCGTTCACTCAACAAATTAAGCGCGCAACGTTCCATGTCTCATACATCGGCATTTTAAGGCTTTTTCTGAAGCCGTTTCTTATCTGTGTTCATCTGTGTGCATCTGTGGCCATTGCCTTTGACTTTTTTCAGTCACAACTATTTCACTCAATAAAATCAACAACATACCTATCCAGCTCAAAACCCCTCATGCATACTTTGTTCGTATGCCAACTTCAGAAAAACGTATAGCCGCAAACAAAGCCAACGCGAAGCGCTCCACCGGCCCCACCTCAGAAATCGGACGCCGCAACTCCTCCCGCAACTCCTCGCGCCACAAATTCCTCTCGAGCGCGATCCTGATCGAGCACGAGTCCCCCGACCGCTTCGCCGACCTCCTCAACTCCCTCTACGCCGACTTCCAGCCCTCCGACAACACCGAGCGAGTCCTCGTCGAAAAAATGGCCGTCTCCCACTGGCGTCTCATGCGTCTCTGGGCCGTCGAAGCCGCCCGCATCACCCACGAAACCCGCTCCCAGTCCAAATCCACCGCTGACGAGGCTCCCGCCACCCGCACCATGCTCGCCCTCCGCTCCCTCGATCAAAAAGACCGTTTTCCCGATAGTCTCGGCCGCCAGGAACGCCGCTATGACCGCGAATATTACTCCGCCATGGAAGCCCTGAACCGCCACAGAGAGCGAAAAAGTACGAACGAACCCATTCAACTCGAACAAACTAAAGGGCCGGCCCCAAAAAACGAACCCATGACAGACCCCAACGAACCCATTTCCAGCGCCAACGAACCCACCCCACAGGCGAACGAACCCACCATATGACGCCCGCCGAATTCATCCCTTCAGCCTCCCCGTCACGACGGCCCGCAGGTCCGTTTCGGACCACCCACCACTCGTGCGAATTGACCCAAAAAAGTCCTGTATGCTACCGTAAAGATTACCCAAATCTCTGGGTTCCGCAGTTCCCTTTCTTCATGGACAAACTTCTAAACGACTTGGGCGGAATTGTGTTGAACGCCCTCCCGACGTCAATTATCGTCCTGATTCTCGCGATTTTCGTCAAACAGCTCTACCTCAAACCTCTCGAAGCCGTACTCGCCGAACGCCATCGTTTAACCGAAGGCGCGCGCCTCGATGCCGAGCAGGGTCTGCACTCCGCGGATTCCAAGGTTGCCGCTTACGAAGCCGCCCTCGACAAGGCCCGCCGCGAAATCTACGACGGCCAGGCCGAATTCCTCCGGAAATTGCACGACGAGCAAACTGCCCGTGCCCAATCCGCCAAAACAACCTCCGACGTGACGCTGGCAGCCGTCCGCGAGTCGTTCACCAGTGACGCCACGGCGGCGCGCGCCGATCTCGCCGCGCAAAGCGATCGCCTCGCCTCCGAAATTGCCGATTCCATGCTCGGGCGCAGAATGAGGAAGCCCTCATGATTCTCGCTGCGGAAGTGAATGAGCTCTGGAAGTGGCCGAACTTCATCATGCTGGCCGGTCTTCTCGGCTATCTGATCAAAAAGCACGGCGGACCGTTTCTCGAATCCCGTTCGCAGAAGATTCGCGAGGGTCTCGAAGCGGGCAAGAAAGCGAAGGCCGACGCGGAAGCCGTCGCCGCCGCCGTTCAGGCGAAAATCGCCAATCTGGATCGCGAAATTGCCGACCTGCGCGCCTCCGCGAAGGCCGATCTCGAACGCGAAGCCGATCGCCTTCGCCGCGAAGCCGAAACCGAGATGCACCGCATGGAGCAGCACACAGCCGCCGAAATCGTCTCGATCGGCAAGCACGCGCGCCTCGAATTGCACCACTACGCCGCAACCCTCGCGATGGATCTGGCCGAACAGAAAATTCGCAGTCGCATGACTCCGGACACCGAGTCCACGCTCCTCGAAAACTTCGCCGGCGACATAGAAGCCCACGTAGCCACGCCTCGAGGTTCGCAGCATGCGTAACCTGGAGCTTATCCCTTCTACTGGCCGGCAAGTGCGAGTCTGTGTGGGGCAGGCGGTTCCGCCTGCCCTGTATCGAGCGGAGCTCGACGGCTCTTCTTCCTCTTCTTCCGGAGCCCCCCCAATGATCTCCGCCACCGTCGTAAACCGCTACGCGCACGCCCTGGCCGACGTAGTTACAGCCCCGAAATCTCCGTTGCCTCCGGCCGAAGCCGTGGCCCAGCTACGCGCGTTCTACGCCTCCACCTCCATCGTGCCGGAATTGCAACTCGTACTCGCGTCCCCCGCCGTTCCCAAGGCGCGCAAACGAGCCGTGATCCGCGCCATCGCCGCAGCCCTCAATCTGCAGCAGATCATCGTGAACTTCCTCCTCGTCCTCAGCGATCATGGCCGCTGGCACGCCCTCCGCGAAGTGATCGACGCGCTCGACGCGGTAATCGACAACTATCTCGGCTTCGAACGCGTCCAGGTCCACTCCGCGCACGAACTCAGCGACGCACAGCGCGAAGAACTCTCGCGCGAACTCACCCGCGTCGCCGGCAGAAAAATCCGCCTCCACACCACAGTCGATCCCGACCTGATCGGCGGTGTGATGGCTCACGTAGGTTCCACGGTTTATGACGGCAGCGTGCGGGGACAACTGGCGAAAATGCGCCAAAGCCTCGCCGCCAATCGGTATTAGAAAAGAAATTATATGGCTCAGATTCGGGCAGACGAAATAACAAACCTCCTTCGGCAGGAGATCGAGAATTACGACCGCGCGGTTGACGTCAGCGAGGTCGGCACCGTCATCTCCGTTGGCGACGGCATCGCACGTATCCACGGCCTCGAAAAGGTCATGGCCGGCGAGCTCATTGAGTTCGGCCACGGCGTTTCCGGTATCGCCATGAACCTCGAAGAGGATCAGGTCGGCTCGGTTCTCCTCGGCGAGTATTCGCATATTCGCGAAGGCGACGAAGTAAAACGCACCGGAAAAATCATGTCGGTGCCCGTCGGCGACGCCCTCATCGGTCGCGTGGTCGATGCCCTCGGTCGTCCCATCGATGGCAAAGGCCCCATCGCCGCCACCCAGACCAACCCGATTGAACGCATCGCGCCCGGCGTCATCGAACGCCAGCCCGTGAAGCAGCCGATGCAGACCGGCATCAAGGCCATCGACGGCATGATTCCCGTCGGCCGCGGCCAGCGCGAACTCATCATCGGCGACCGCCAGACCGGCAAAACCGCCATCGCGATCGATACCATCATCAATCAGAAGGGCGGCGACGTGATTTGTATCTACGTCGCCATCGGCCAGAAGCGTTCCACCGTCGCGCAGGTCGTCAAAACTCTGGAGGATTTCGGCGCGATGGAATACACCATCGTCGTTTCCGCCAGCGCTTCCGATCCCGCGCCGATGCTCTATCTCGCGCCCTTCTCCGGTTGCGCGATCGGCGAGTATTTCCGCGACAACGGCCGCCACGCCCTCTGCGTCTACGACGATCTTTCGAAGCACGCCGCGGCGTATCGCGAAATCTCGCTGCTGCTCCGCCGTCCTCCTGGCCGCGAAGCCTATCCCGGCGACGTGTTCTACCTGCATAGCCGTCTCCTGGAGCGCGCCGCGAAGCTCAGCGATGCCCTCGGCGCCGGTTCGCTCACCGCTCTGCCCTTCATCGAAACCCAGGCTGGCGACGTTTCCGCTTACATTCCGACCAACGTCATCTCCATCACGGACGGTCAGATTTATCTCGAAGCCGATCTCTTCAACTCGAACATCCGCCCCGCCGTGAACGTCGGTCTTTCCGTCAGCCGCGTCGGTGGCGCCGCGCAGATCAAGGCGATGAAATCGGTCGCCGGTCCGTTGCGACTGGATCTCGCGCAGTACCGCGAACTCGCTGCTTTCGCGCAGTTCGGTTCCGATCTCGATAAGGCGTCGCAGGCGCAGTTGAGCCGCGGTAAGCGCCTCGTGGAAATTCTGAAGCAGCCGCAGTACAAGCCGCTGCCGGTCGAAAAACAGGTAGCGATCATTTTCGCCGCCACCAAGGGTCTGCTCGACGATATTGCGGTGGAAGATTGCCGCGCCTTCGAAACCGAGCTGTACAAATTCCTCGAAAACGCGAAGCCCGCGATCCTGACAGCCATTCGCGAGAAGAAGGTTCTCGACGACGCCCTGCAGGCCGATCTGCGCGGCGCGATCGCCGAACTGAAGACCCGATTCGCCAAGGGAGCGCGCGCGTGACCGCTTCACTTGCCTGCTCTTGCACATCCATGACTCCTGGTCTGTGTCTTTGTTCTGTCTTCTGTTCTGTCTTTGTGGGGCAGGCGGAACCGCCTGCCAGCGCGGCGAAAGCCGCGGAGGGGTTTCCCGCGGAGGGTTTCAAGGCTAACTGACCCATGCCGAGCCTGATAGATTTCCGGCGGCGCATCCGCTCCGTCAAGAACACGCAGCAGATCACCAAGGCCATGAAAATGGTCTCGGCCGCGAAACTGCGCCGCGCCCAGGATCGCGTGATCGCGGCGCGTCCCTACGCCGCGCAGATGCGCGAAATGCTCGCCAACCTGGCGCAGGCCGCTCAGTCCGATGACAGCGCTTCGGAAAGCGTCTGGCTTGCCGTGCGCCAGCCGAAGAACATCGACGTCGTCCTCGTCACCAGCGACAAGGGTCTCGCCGGCGCTTTCAATTCCAATCTGATCAAAGCCGCGCAGCGCTTCATCGCCGAGCACCCGGGCGCGAACATCTCCCTCACGCTGGTCGGCCGCAAAGGCCGCGATTTCTATAAGCGCCGGAACGCCGCGATCGTCGGCGAGTACGTGAACATTCTGGCGAAGCCGGCCTACGCCGATGCCGCCAACGTAGCCAGTGAAATCATTCGCCGCTACCGCGAAGGCCGAACGGACGCCGTCTACGTCATCAACAACGATTTCAAAAGCGTCATGACCCAGACGCTGTCGGTGCAGCAACTTCTGCCGGTGGATCTCCCGCCTGCCGCCGCCGATGGCGCAACTACCCGCGACTACATCTACGAACAATCCCCGCTCGCCATGCTGGAGCGGCTCATGCCGCGCTACGTCGAAGTCGCGATCTTCCGCGCCATGCTCGAAACCGGCGCCGCCGAACACGCCGCCCGTATGACGGCGATGGACAAAGCGTCGTCGAATGCCAAGGACGTGATTGAAGCCCTCACGTTGTATATGAACCGCGTCCGCCAGGCCGCCATCACCAAAGAAATTATCGAAGTCGTTAGCGGCGCAGCAGCCGCCAGCTAGAGGAAAAATTTTATGGCAACTACAGAATCAACCCTGGACGTAGTCGGAACCGTCGTCCAGATCGCCGGACCGGCCATCGACTGCCAGTTCCCCGAAGGGCAGATCCCCGAAGTCCGCACCGCCATTCGCATTATCAGCGAAGGCTTCGACGTTCCCAACCCGATCGACATCATCTGCGAAACCCAGCAGCATATCGGCGAAGGCCGCATCCGCACCATCGCGATGCAGCCCACCGAAGGTCTGGTGCGCGGCATGAAGGCGATCAGCCTCGGCGTCCCGATCACCGTTCCCGTTGGCCGTGAAACTCTGGGCCGCGTCCTCAACGTTCTCGGCCAACCGGTCGACAACATGGGTCCGGTTAATGCGAAGGCGTTTTATCCCATCCATCGCCCCGCGCCTTCGTTTGAAGACCAGTCCACCCGCCTCGAAATGTTCGAGACCGGCATCAAAGTCATCGATCTCCTCGAACCCTACCTGCGCGGCGGCAAGATCGGCCTGTTCGGCGGCGCCGGTGTCGGCAAGACCGTCATCATCATGGAACTGATCAACAACATCGCCATGAAGCACGGCGGCGTTTCGGTGTTTGCCGGCGTGGGTGAACGCACCCGCGAAGGCAACGATCTCTGGCTCGAAATGCAGGAAGGCGGCGTCATCGACCCGACAGACTACACCAAGTCGAAAGTCGCGCTGGTGTACGGACAGATGACCGAGCCGCCCGGGGCGCGCCTTCGCGTTGGCCTCACCGGCCTCACCGTCGCCGAATACTTCCGCGATGAAGAAGGTCAGGACGTTCTTCTCTTCGTCGATAACATTTTCCGCTTCACGCAGGCCGGTTCGGAAGTCTCCGCGCTGCTTGGCCGTATGCCCAGCGCCGTCGGCTACCAGCCCAACCTCGCCACCGAAATGGGCGAACTGCAGGAACGCATCACCTCCACGAAGAAGGGTTCCATCACCTCGGTGCAGGCCATCTACGTGCCCGCCGACGATTACACCGATCCCGCACCGGCCGCGGCCTTTGCTCACCTCGATGCGACGACGAACCTCTCGCGCAGCATCGCCGAACTCGGTATCTATCCGGCCGTTGATCCGCTGGCTTCGAGCTCGCGCATTCTCGATCCCCGCATCATCGGCGACGATCACTACAACACCGCGCAGGCCGTCAAAGGCGTACTGCAGCGCTACAAAGATCTTCAGGACATCATCGCGATTCTCGGTGTGGACGAACTGGGCGAAGAAGACAAGCTCATTGTCGGCCGCGCCCGCAAGATCCAGCGCTTCCTGTCGCAGCCGTTCCACGTTGCCGAGCAGTTCACCGGCATCCCCGGCAAGTACGTCAAGCTGGCGGATTCGATCAAGGGCTTCCAGGAAATCGTCGATGGTAAGTATGACGACCTCTCCGAGCAGGCTTTCTATATGGTCGGCACCATCGAAGAAGCCATCGAGAAGTCGCGCCAGATGAAGGCATAACCAATGGCCGACACGTTTCTGTTCCAGTTAGTCAGTCCCGAGCGCCTGCTTGTCGAAACGCAGGTGACGGAGGTGCAGATCCCGGCGCGCGAAGGCTACATCGGCGTGCTGCCGGGCCATGCGCCGCTGTTGTCGGAACTGAGCGCAGGCGGCGTCCTCACCTACACTGCCAACGGCGCGCAGCAGGTGGTTGCGGTCTACGGCGGCTTTGTGGAGGTGCTTCCCGACTGCGTCCGCGTGCTGGCCGATTTAGCCGAGCGCAAAGAAGAGATCGACGTGACAGCCGCCCGCGCCCAACTGCAGGAAGCCATGAAGGAAATCGACGAAATGCATGCCGGCGCAGCCGACCCGGCCGTCGCTCTCGATCAGGCCATGCGCGCCCAGGCCAGAGTCGACGCCGCCACCAAACACTAGAACTACTTCGACTTCAAAACCCAAATCCCGTTCCATTCGTCTCCGGGTGGATTCGCCTTCATCCACCCCGCACGCTCGATATAGAGCTGCGTCAGCTTATCCTGCGGATTCATCTTCAGCCCTTCGTCCAGCGCCGCGAGAGCCTTATCCCACTCCTGCTTACGGTAATGCGCCAGGCCGCTCTTGTAGCACTGCAGGACGTCGGACAGATTCGGGAACGTATCGTCCGTGTGGTAGTCGAGCACCTCATATACAGTCACGGCTTCCGTCTTGCCCTTAACCACCACGCGATCCGCCTCGCGCACTCTGTAAGTGCCCTTCAGGCGCTTGTAAGTCATCTCGCTGATGAGAATCCTGGCCCCGTATTGCTTGCAGGCGCTCTCCAGCCGCGAGGCCAGATTGACGCCGTCGCCGATGATCGTGTAGTCCATCCGCCGCGGCGAGCCGATGTTGCCCGACACCACGTTGTCGGTGTTGAGACCGATCCCGATATCCACCGGCTTCTTACCGTTACCAATTCGTTCGGCGTTCCAGGCGCGCAATTCCTCGATCATCGAGATCGTCGTCTGCACGGCGCGGTCCTCATCATCGCCGTGCGGCAGAGGCAGCCCGAAGGCAGCCATGATGGCATCGCCGATGAACTTGTCCAGCATGCCGCCGCGCTTCTGGATGCACTCCACCATGATCGTGAAGTATTCGTTCAGCAGGCGAACCGTTCCGTGCGCGCCCAACTCCTCGGTGATGCCCGTGAAGTTCCGGACGTCGGAGAACAGCACCGTTACGGTAGCGCTCTTTCCCCCCAGCGCGTCTTCCCCGCCCGCCATCAACTGGTCCGCCAGACGCGGATCCATGTAGCGCGACATGGTCGATTTCATGCGCTTCTCGCTGCTCAGATCCTCGAACATCAGCAGCGTGCCAATGCGTGTCGCCGCCCCCTTGTCGTCGGTGCTCATCAGCGGCTGCGACGTGAGGTTGACCGACATCGTTTCGCCGCCCGCCACGTACTGCGCATCCATCACACTGTCGTTCTGCAGGGTCTGCTCCACAACCTGGATCCGATCCAGCACCCACGAATTCGGCCCATCGAAGAACTCCGCTGCCTTCCTGTTCAACATCGCACCGGGGGTGGTTTTCAGGATGCGCAGACTGGCCGCGTTGCAGGTCACGACCGACCCCGTATCGTTGAGGGTGATCACGCCGTTGGTCATGCTTTGCAACATGCTCTCGTTGTAGTTCTTGACCTGCTGCACCTGGTCGAAGAGCTTCGCGCTTTCGAGACTGATAGCGAGTTGCGCCGTGAATGCCTTGAGGCGCGCCTCGTCGTCACTGGTGAAGGGGCCACCGCGCCGGTTCAGCACCTGCGTGACGCCGATCGTTTTGCCAGCCTTGTTCACGATCGGCACGCAGAGAATCGACCGCGTGAAGTAGCCTGTTTTCTTGTCGAACGCCGGGTTAAATCGGAGATCGGCGTAAGCATGCGGAATGTTGATCGTCTGACCGCCGGTGAAAACGGCGCCCGCGATCCCGAGATGATTCGGCATCCGGATTTCACCTACTGAAGCGCCCATGGCCACGCGCGAAAACAGCTCGTTCGTCTTTTCGTCGTTGAGAAAGAGGGTCGCCCGGTCGGCTTCCAGCATTTTCGCCGCTTCCGTCACCACTTTGAGGAGCATGGTCCCGAGGTCGATATCCGACGTAACATCGGCGACAACGTCGAGAAAGCGCATCTCCTGTTCCCGCGCTGCATGCATACGCTCCACAAACTGCCGGCTGCGCAGCGCCATCGCAGTCAGCATGGTCATCTCTTCCAGAAGACGAAGGTGCACCTCGGTGAATTGCCCGTGCCTCTGGTTGAGCATCTGCAGCACGCCGATGATTTCACCTTTCACCGTCCTGACAGGCGCGCAAAGCAGGCTCTTCGTTTCATAGCCGGTTTCCTGATCGACCCGGGGATTGAAGCGTGGATCGTTGTAAGGATCGTGAACAATCGCGCCGATGCCGTTGGTGAAAACGTGTCCGGCTACGCCTACGTCATTCAGGATGCGTATTTCGCTGAGCGTGGTTCCCTGCGCCACACGCGAATAGAGCTCGCCCGTGCGCTCGTCGTTGAGGAACAGAGTGCCGCGCTCCGCGCCGGTTTCTTCCGCGCTGACGGCGACGATATTGCGCAGCATTTCTTCCAACGTGTCGTGCGCAGCCACCTCTTTCGCCACGCGCAGCAGCAGTTCCAGATGCCGCATCCGGGGCTGTTCCGGACTATCGGACATCGGTCTTCTCCATCCGCTCGCGCAGCACCACAATCATCTGCTCCAGGTGTTGCGCCTCGTCGCGGGATGCGACGCGCGCGGACTGCATTTCCTCGTTGTGGCGAATCCGCTGATTTTCCATCTCGTCGCGCAGGGCCGTGACGGTGTCACGAAGCTGGGTGATTTCGTCGTGCGCCTCCACCAGCGCGCTTTGAACTGCTTCGCGGCTCCGCGAGCGCGCCAATTCGAGCTCTTCCCGCATCGCGACGATCGTTTGCTTCAGCTGTTCAGTTTCGTTGGAGATCACGATTCTACAAGTATAGAATCAATAGGAGAAGATGCTGAGAAGATCGGTGACGATCGGGGTGGTGACAGTCGGGATGCTCCTGTGCCTGCGGGGAGCGCTACCGGCGGACCGCGATTCGGCGACGATTGTCAATTCGGGTTCGACGAATCGTCCCGGATTCCGGATTGTGGTGGATCGGTCGGGCACTGCCGAATTCACTTCAGTGCCACGACGCCCGGCGGCAGAGACTAAACCCGTAGAGCTTGCGCTTCCTCAAGGCCTGGCGGAGCGCTTCTATGCAGCTTTGAAAGCCGCGAAACCGCTGAGTTCGCTGCCGGAACTTCACTGTGTGAAGAGCGCGTCGTTCGGATTCGTGCTGACCGTCTCGTTCGACGGAGAAGAGACGCCCGATCTGAGTTGCGGGAGCAACAGCCCGGTAATGGATGATCTCATTCGCGATGCCAATGAGATCATCGCGCTGTTCCGCGAGAAAGGCTGAGGCCTTTACGGGACTTTGGTCCACGCCTGCGTTTTGCTGATGAAGGCGACGGAACCTTTCACGTTGAGCTTCTTGCCGCCGTCGGCGATTTCGACTTTGCCGGATACGAGGCGACCGCTATCGGGGTCCAGAAGCTTGCCATCTTTCCAGTTGACGCCGTCCTTCTTCGTATCCCAGAGGATGACGAGACCGGCGAGGGGCTTATCCTTGCTGTCGCCGGAACACTTGGCGCAGGTCGCGGTGGGGTCGTCTTTACCGTCCTTCGTCACCTTTGTGATGGTGGCTTTGAGCTGGCCACCTTCTTCGACAGTCGTGATGTATGTGATTTTGGTTCCGTCGACATACTGCCAGTTGCCAACGGCTGAAGTCTGGGCCAGAGCCGCGGCTGCGCATACGGCGGCCAAGGCGATTGCTTTGAGCATAGGGTAAATCCTCCGTTGGTCCAGTTTACAACGGATTCCGCCTGCGGGAGTACAATTTCCACATGCGCTTTTCCCGACTGCCCGTGCTGGCAGTGCTGTTTATTTCGAACGCCGTGGCGGCCTCTGAGGTTACGCTGGATATCCGCGATTACGCGACCATGCCGATGACCGGGAAGGTGGATGGAAAAGGCCAGGTCATGAGTCTTCTCGCGCGGGTGAACTTCATGCGCGAAGAGCCGGGCGGCGGGAAAAACAGGATCTTCGTCAACGATCTGAACGGCCCTCTCTATATTCTCGATAAGCAGACCGGGAGATTTACTACGTATCTCAATTTCAACGGGCGCGACGGACAGCCGGGGTTGTTTCGCCGCCTGCCGACCGAGGCCGGCTTCGGGAACGGCTTCATCTGTTTCACGTTCGATCCCGACTACGCGCACACCGGCAAGTTTTATACGATTCACCTGGAGGATCCGGAAGCGCCAGGTTCTGCGGTGCCGGAGAACGCGAACTTCCCTGGGTTGAAGTCTGGTTACGAAGTGACGCCGGCCATCCAGACGCCGGGCCCGACTGTGCGCGAGGCTGTGCTGATCGAATGGACCGATACCAATACGTCTAATATGACTTTCGAAGGGACCGCGCGTGAATTGCTGCGGCTGCGGATGAATACGCAGATTCATCCGATGGGCGATCTCATGTTTAACCCGACCGCGCACCCTGGCGATCCGGACTGGCGCGTCCTTTATATCGCGTGCGGAGATGGCGGGTCGGGAGAAAACAAGAATCCTGAGATGCGCTCCAATCCGCAGCGCCTGGATACGCTGGTCGGCAAGATTCTCAGGATCATTCCGGATCTGGGCGAAAAGAAGGATTCGAGCACGGTGAGTCAGAACGGACGCTACCGCATTCCGAATGACAATCCGTTTGTGTCGCTGGCGAAGAAGGGAGTGCGCGGAGAGATTTGGGCGTACGGGCTGCGGAATCCCGCGCGGTTGACCTGGGATTACGATCCGAAGAACCCCCGCGATAATCATCTGCTCGCCGACGTGATCGGTCTGAACACGTGGGAGACGGTCGACATTATTCACAAGGGCGCCAACTACGGCTATTCGCTGCGGGAAGGCAATCAGAAGCTGGAGACGACCAACAAGACAGCCGATTTGCCGGAGGACGACCTGATTCCGGTGCAGATCAACGCCACGGAAACGGATGGTATGGTGACGCCTACTTATCCCGTGATCCAATACGCGCATGTCACTGGCGGCGGCGATGCTATGTCGAGCGGATACGTCTATCGCGGCAAGGCTTTTCCGGCGCTGGATGGCAAATACATCTTCGGCGACATTTCGACCGGCAACGTCTGGTATGTCGATTTCAAAGAAATGCTGGATAAGGACGCGAAGAAATCGAAAACGCCGCTCGGCGTTCCCACGGGGGAAATGCATCCGGTGAAGATTCGCTGGACGAAGCCGGGCGGCAGCAGCGAAGTGTATGGGTCGATGGCTCCCGTTACGGAACTCGCTTATCACGCGCGCGGAGGCACTGCGCCGGGACTGCCAGGCTTCGCAAAAGTGCCCAACGGCGGGCGTTCCGATATTCATTTCTGGGCCGATTCGAGCGGCGAACTTTATATCATCAGCAAGAGCGATGGGATGATCCGCACGGTTAGCGGCGCGACCGTTAAGTAGTATCTGGTCAGGACGCGGCGAAACGCCACGAGGCCGAGCGCCGTTCGGCCGTACAAGCTGAAGCGTGTACCCACATCGGCCTCGCTATTGCGATGGGGTCCGAGTCGAGTCAGGTAGACGGAGTTGCCGCGCCGCGAAAATAGCGCGTCGCTTCGGGACGCCAGAGAAGCCAGATGACCAGGGCGCAGAACAGGCCGTGGATCACGAGTTCGCGGACCGAACCAAACGCGCTGAGGATTACGTGGGAGATCATCCAGGCGAGCGCAAGCCAGCGCGCCCAGTTGTCACCGCGCAACATAAAGGCTCCCGCAATGACTGCTAAGAGCCTGACAGTCTCGACGAGGACGTTATCGAGCAGAAACAGATGCGCGGGCTGGATCCCGGCAACAAAGCCCGCGGCGCCCACCACGATATAGACCAAGGCAAGAACTGTGACCGCAAGGGGGCGGGTGTTCACGGCAACACCTCCAGCACTGCGTCGCTCGGTTCCAGACTTTCCGCGTTCGGCGGCACCACGGCTCCGGCATCGAGCAGCGCACGGACGGTTCCCACGTAATCTCCCGTGTTGCGACGCCAGCCATTGCCCGAGCCGAAGATGGCCCAACTGAGCGGAGTGCCCTTGTACTCGCCGGCTATCAGTTCCAGAGTGGGATGGAACCGCAGAATGTCGCGGGCTATTTCGGCGTTGCCGTGGAAGCCGGCCCAGTGCAGCGCCGACGCTCCCATTTCTCCGGGCGTATCGACCGGCCAACCAGCGTTCAGCATGAGCCGCACCGCTTTCGGGTTGTTGCTTTGCGCGGCGTCGGGCAACTTTCGCTTGTCGGCTTCCGACAGCGTCTTCGCCGCATCGGGATGCAATGACAGGAATTCATGAAACACGGCCTCATCGCCCAGGTCGCATGCCAGCGCCAGTTTGAGATCTTCGGGAGTTCGCTCCATCAGCAACTGGAAAACGTTTTCGTGGTCGAAATCGCGCGCCACGGAATGCGCGCCGCGTCCGCCGCCCAGCGTCCAGATATAGATTGTGCCACCTGCGCGCGGATTCTGCATCGGAAACCACTCTTTCGATACACGCATGCGGATGCATTCCGGGTCCTCATCGAGATGCCGCCGCACCAGATCCAAATCGCCGAGAGCGGCGGCCATCAGGATGTCGGTATGGCAGCCGCGCGAGATCAGGAGGCGCGCGACATTTTGGCGATCGTGCGGATAGTGCCGCTTGTGATCCACGCGGAGCATGTACTGTGCGGGGGTGGATTCGTGATCGACATCTCGGGCATCGACTTCGGCCCCGTGCGAGAGCAGGAACTCGGCGATCTCTATGGTAGATGCGAAGTGGAGCGGCGTCTGGCCGTCTCCACCTCGGGCGTGAATAACGTTCGGATCCGCCGCGACCAACTCACGCAACTTGTCGAGCATTCCGAGACGTGACGCCGCGTGCGCGTCCACCACAGCGCCGCGCGCGGTCAGGAACTCCACCATGTCGGGATCGCAATCGTCGAGCAGACCGAAGCTGCCGGCCCACCATTCGGTGCGTTTTTGGATATTGGCGCCAGCGCGCAACAGAACGTCGACGGTTGCCCGGTCGCCGCGCTGTACGGCCGCAAACATTGGGTGCAGGCCGAAGCCATCGCCGGGCATCGGAGCGTCGGGGCTGGCGCGAAGTTCGGGGTAGCGGTCGATGAGACTCTGTACGCGGGCGGCATCGCTGTCGCAAACGGCGACCTTGAGCGCTTCGGCTGGACTGAGGCCCTGCGTCTCAACGTGCGATTTCAGTTTCGCCCAGGTGGGAAAACCGTATTCGTTGGCCAGCGCGTGCTGGGCGTCCGCGAGTTTGCCCTGCCGCATGGTGCGCAGCAGGTCTTTTGCTTGCTTCTTCAGGTGTTCGAGATTTGGATTGTCAGGTAACTGACGGGACATAGCTCCTCTTTCTGTGGCCCGGTGTCCGCTATGACGGGCAAAAAGAGAAGTCAGAACTCTGTACTCAGAAGTTCATGCAGGTGGGATAATCCCTTTCCGCGGACGGGCTGCAACCTGTATTGCAGCCCTCAATATAGCAGGGTTTGTCCCGAAAACGCCAGCCAGAGCAGTTTCTGTATTAGGGTAGACCGCTTTCGCGCGGCGTGGAAGAAGAGGATAAGCCGGTAAGTTTCGCGTACCGCTCCTTCACAGTCGCGGCTCGGTAAGGATCGCGGCGCTAATAAGGGTTGCGTCGGTAAAAGGGATGCCGACTCACACGATGAATTGTGAAAATGCCAGCCCGCATTTCTCACAGGTATTTTGGGGTCGTGACTCCTGGCGACACCTCTTCACCGACAGTATGCACGTGCGCGACGTTGTTCCGCGGAGGTGTGAGACATGCGGGCTAGCGGGCGGGCGCCGCGGGCGGTTGCGCGCCGCCGCGAGCCGGGGCGGGCGGGAGCGTGCCACCTTCGGCGAGGATCTTCATGTTTTCGAGCGCCTGAGTGAACCGGGTGGTCCTTGAAGCTTTGTCTTTTTCTCGGGCTGCGTCGTCCGCGAGCACGGAATTGTCGTACATCAGGGTGTAGATCAGCTTCGATGTGGTTGCGGTCAACGGCCGCGCTTCGAGTGTGCCGTGATAAAGAATGTATGCGCGGCCGGCGCGCACAGGTTGCGTGTAGGTGTAAGAGAGTTCGGTTTTGCCGACCAGAATCTCGCCGCCGATGGAGCGGACCGTACCGATTTCACCGTCCTTGCCCGAGACGATGGTGCAGGTGGTTTGCAGCCATTCACCGATGTCGCAGTACTTTCCGACGCGCTTCCAGACTTCGGCGGCGGGCCGGTTCACTGTGACTTCCATCGGGATGGAAACGTAGGTGGGATGGGCTACTACGATATCGGTTGCGGGGGCTGGGGGAGGAGTTTGCGCGCCCGCGAACTGTGCCAGGCCGACTGCTATTGCGCAAAGAGGAATTAGATTGTGGACGTGATTTCGCATGGATTCTTTCTATACTGGCACAGGCCAGCCGGGTGGGATGTGACAAGGCCGCAGGAACTCGAGCTTCGCTCGACCGAGGCAGGCGGAACCGCCTGCCCCACACAGATCGTCAGCAGATTTGCTGGTTGAACTACTGGTTGAGCTGGAACATGTAGAGGCCGGTTCCTGCGGATGCCAGCACGACCTGCCTGCCATCGAGCATAAACGTTTCCGGAGGGCTGGAGAGTCCGCCGATCTGCGTATGCCACACCGGCGTGCCGGTCCTGGCGTCCCACGCCGCGAAGTTCTGGCCGTCGCTTGTGAACAACACTCCGCCAGCCGTCGTCAACAGTCCGACGCTGCCGCCGCTCAGTTCATGCCGCCACTTGATTTTGCCCGTGGTGTAATCGATCGCGTCGATAAAAGTGCCGAAGGAGAAGCCGCCGCCACCGCCGTTGCCGCCGAGGCCCATCGAGCCGCGCGGATCGGGTTCGAGCAGATATTCGATGCGCAGGGAGTTCGTCTCATGCACGTAGAACAGACCTGTCTGCGGCGAGAAAGTCGGCGGCGGGAAGTTTGTGACGTCGCCATTCACGAGCGACCCCGCCACCGTCGCGTCCTTATTCGGATTGCGATGCACCTGGCCGCGAGCGTCGAGATTCAGCTTCGAATCGGGGCTGATGGCCGATGCGTAGTTGTTGACCAGACCGAATTTGCTGGTGATCAGATGCTCACCGGTCACGCGATCGAGCACGTAGAAGTAGCCGTTGCGCGTGGCCATCATCACGAGTTTCCGGGTGCGGCCGCCAAACGGCAGGTCAGCGATAATCGGTGTCTGCGTGGAATCCCAGTCGTGCGTGTCGTGGGGCGAAGTCTGGAAATACCACGCCATCTTGCCGGTATCCACATTCACCGCGATCAGGCATGACGTGAACAGATTGTCGCCATCGCCTCTGCCCTGCGTATATGCGGGAGTTGGATTGCCGGTGCCATACATGTAGAGATGCGTATCGGGATCGTAAGAACCGGGAATCCAGGGGCTGCCTGCGCCGTGGCGCGCTGCATCGAGATTCGGCCATGTGTCGAGACCGGGATCGCCCGCGTTCTGCGGCGTTGAGTACAAAGTCCACTGCGTCGTGCCGGTTTCCGGATCGATGGACCGGAGGTAGGCGGGCGAATCCATATCGTTGCCGGGGCCGATCAGAATATGATTGCCGATGACGAGGGGCGCGTTCGAAGAGAAGTATTGCTGATCGAAGGGGGCGATTTCCTTTTCCCAGACCTCCTTGCCGGTTTTGGCATCGAGGCAGACGACGATGTCGTCGTGGAATTCGAAATAAATGTAGTTGTGCCACATGCCCACGCCGCGTGTGCCAGTGGAAGTGCCGCCGCGGAACTTCCAGTAGTAGTGCCAGAGGACCGTGCCGTCGCGCGCATCGATCGCGAAGATATCGTCACGCGTGGCGGCATAAAGGATGTTGTCCACAAACAGAATGCCGCCGCCGAAACGAGCCGCGCCGCATGAGTTGGAGTCGCCCGTGCCCATGCCGCCGACAATGAGTGCGCCGGTTCCGCCGCCACCACCACCGCGTCCACCACCGCCGCCGCGACCGCCACGTCCGCCGCCACCACCACCGGCCCCGGCGTCAGCCGCTCCGGTGCCCTCCGGGCCGCAGCCCGTCGTAATGCCGGGGTTAATCCACTTGAGGCTGAGGTTTTTGACCGTGTTGGTATTGATCTCCGTGAGCGCACTGTAACGCTTTCCGGTCATATCGCCCGAGTAGCTGGTCCACTGGTTCACGAGCGGCTTCAGAACATCGGCGGGATCGAGACCGCCGCTTTGGCCGTGAAGAAACAGGGGCGCGGCCAGGAATGAGAAGACAATCGATAGTTTTTTCATGGCTAGGTTCCGTTCCTTATTTGAGCGTCCAGAGATACGCGGTGACGTCGTGCATGTTTTTGTTGTCCGGATCGTCCATTGTCAGCACCATCTTCTTGTGGGCCTCGGCGGGATCCTTTACTTCTACCTTCGGCGCGGGGCCTTTTACGTCCAGCGGGATCGACTTTCGCGTGCCGTCCGCGAGCGTGAGGATGACAATATAGTCGTCTTTGCGGACGACGCTGCCTTCGAATTTTTCGCCGTCCGGCATGGTCACGGTTGCCTGACCACCTCTGCCGCCGCCACGTCCGCCGCCGCCGCCACGCCCGCCACCGCCGCCGGAGCCCGACACCCAGCCGCTCTGGAGGGCTTTCGGCTCGCCATACTTCGTGGCAATCCCCTTCATATCCCCGGTAATCGAATGGCAACTCGCGCAGGCTTTATTGAAGTACTCCTGGCCGGCCGCCACGTCGCCGACCAATATGTTCAATTCGACGCCAACCGGATTTCGGCCGGGAGGGCTGCCCTGAGGTCCCGTCGTCGCCAGGATGCTGTGCAGGTATTCGGCGATGGCGACGTTGTCCGCGTCGACGAGATTGATCTTCGGATCATGTTTCGCGACGAGCGCGCCGATGATTTCGCCGTGCTGGTCGCTGCGCGCGGGCTGGGAGCGGAGAAGGCTGATGCCTTTGCCGATCACGCCGCGAATATCGGAGGCGTGGCAGGAGGCGCAGGTGGATTCGTAAAGCGATTTGCCGCGGATGAGGACGTCGGCTGACGCCAGTTCGCGCGTGTGTTCCGGGAAGCCGCCGCGAGCCGCGCGGGCGACGCCGACAGTTCCGCTGGCTCCGCGGCCGCCGCCGCGATTGGCGCGTCCACCCCGGCCGGCGGCCCCGGTGGCTGCTGCCGCTCCGGCCGCGGCGGGCGGTGGAGGAGCCTGTGCGAATACCAGAGCGGAGATGACCGAGCCGGCGAGTAAAGTGGCGATGAAATATTTTCCTGAAATCATAATGTGTCGATCCAACCCATCGGTTATTCTATACAAGTTCATCGCGCGGCGGGGAAGTGGTTGGCAGAGTGCCGGCGATAGCGGATTTTGAGCACCGCTCCTTCACAATCGCGGCTCGGTGGCGAGGGTTTCGTTAGAGCAGTCTCGCAGTTCAGGACGCGGCGAAACGCCGCGAGGCCGAGCGATGCCCGGCCGTACAGGTTACCAACCTGTACCTACATTGGCTTCAATTTATAGAATCGGTGGAACTGCCCTAACGGGTGTTGGTCTCGATCTGATCGCCCTGGGATTTTCCGTCCAGCTGATTGATGACCAGAGGAGTGCGGGCCTTCACGAACGTCTTGAGGCGCTCGCCGCCCATCGGGGTTGCAGCGGACGTGGGGTCGGCTACCACCTCATCGAAAAAGTGGGCCGCGACCTTCGATTCTTCTGAGATGGCGGGGCGAATTGCAGGCGCGAGGTCGTCCACCTGGGCGAATATTCGCGCAGGCTGGAAAATAGTCGTGCTGAATTCCCGCATTTTTGCCAGATAGAGATCGCGGAAAGCGGGCACGGCAAATACACGTTCGAGAAACCGGTTGCGACTGCCCCAGGGATGATTGATCGAGAAATTCTCGATCTGGGGGACGGACGCGCGGCCCATCTGGCCGAAGCTATGGTCGTGATCCCAGGCGATAAAGCGGAATTTACCGTCCTTCGGATCCATGTAGGCATAGTAATTCTGACCCACGTTCAGGATGCCATCCAGATCCGTCAGCCACACATCGACGGCGATAAAACGCGCGAAATTGTCGAGATCGACGTACTCCGGCAGTTTCGCGGCGAACTCCTGATCGGTACCGCTCGTGACGATTTTGCAGAAGCCGATGACGCGTTCCTCCTGGGCGGGAGTCAGGTCATCCTTGGGATCGTAAGTCTGGTTATAGTCTGCCCATTTATCGCTCATATAGGTGAACAGACTTATGGGAACGGGCTTGAGCAAGGCGCCTGACTTCTTCTCCGAACCAAACCGGTCCTGCACGAAACGATCGTCCACTTCTTCAATCAGTGAATACAGTCCCATGTAGTGCCGGGCGACTTTTCCCGTGACAGTAACGTAGACCTTCGCGTAGGCGGAGCGCGGAGCAGGTACGCCGGCATCGCGAAACAGCCTGTAGGCGAGCTCTTCATTCATCCAGCCGGCATCCGTGATGTTATTCGCCAGGTTGACGGTGGTCACGCTCGCAAGTTTCTGTCCCTTCACATATTTGTTCAGGTTGACCTTCATGGAGATCTTGTTCTGGCCCGCGCCTCCTGCGTATGTGCCGTTGCCTTTGTAGCGCACGCCGACATCCTGAAAGCTTTTTCCGTCGATGGTGAAATCGGCGTGCGCCCAGTCGAATACCAGGCCGCGATTCGCGAGATAGCCGTTGTGGCCGCCCTCCGGGCCCAGCAGAGACTCTGCGCCGTGGGGACCGTCCATACGCGGAGTCATGGCGACCCATTGCTCCGGCGTGAAGACGAGATCCACGGTCCAGACTTTTTTCAGCTGAAACAGATCGTCGGCGCTGAAGTCTTTCGACGCGATATCGGCGGCGCCGGCAAGGCCGGCTGTTGCCAGCAGGCACGCGAGGAGAAGGAAGGTTGTTCGTAGTCGGTTGGCCATTTTGTCGATTACACCATTATCCTCAAAAATGGGAGCACCGGTTGGGGCGGTCGTGGTTTTGTGTTTATATAGTTAGTAACCCCGGCGAAGTTACCGGCACTGAGAGAGGTGGAGTATGGCGCGAACACTAGTCTGCGTATGTCTGGCCGCGGCATTTTCAGGCGCGGTGGTCGGTCAGTCCACGGCATCCGGTCAGTCCACGACATCCGGCCAGTCCACGACATCCGCGCCCCATTTCCAGATGGCCGACATTCAGGCTGGCGTCAGGCAAATGAATTCGATTATGCGGGGCGGGTTCTATCAGGGCAACCGTTATGAACTGCATAACGCCAGCATGCTCGATCTGGTCAGGACAGCCTATGGCGTCGATCCCGACAAAGTGCTGGGTGGCCCCGCATGGATGACGAAAGACGTTTTCGATGTCGTCGCCATCGCGCCGGCGGGCACGACTCCGGAATCTCTGAAAGTCATGCTGCAGGGTTTGCTGGCGGATCGGTTTGCGCTGGTGGTTCATCCCGACATCAAGCCCGTGCAGGCTTATGCGATCACGGCAGGGAAAACGCCACTGCTGAAGCAAGCCGAGGGATCGGGCGAATCGGCGTGCAAAATCCAGTCGAACGTTCCGGAGAATGCGGGTTCAGCGCCTACTCCCGGCGTCAACATCGTGCGGGCGAATTTTAACGGCACTGCGGTCCAGCTCAATCTGAGTGAACCGATTCCGTTTGCCTGCCGCAATATGACGATGGCGGCGTTTGCGGAGGGGATGCGCACGATGATCGGAGCGCAGGCTTACATTTCGAATATTCCCGTGGTGGACCAGACGGAGTTGAAGGGCAAGTGGGATTTCGATGTGAAGTGGACGCTGCGGCAAGGCGGTCCCGCAGCCGCAACCGCCACGGTGGTGACGGCTGCCGAGGCTTTCGACAAAATTGGCCTGAAACTGGAACTGACGAAGGTCCCGTTCCCGGTGATTATGGTCGACAGCGTGAACGAGACGCCGACGGCCAACCTGCCCGACGTGACTCAGAAGCTCGCCGCAAAGCCGCTGGAATTCGAGGTGGTCGATCTGAAGCCAGGCATGCCGTTTCCCAACTCCGGAGAGAATGCCGGACCTGGCCGCGGCGGATTCATGATGCAGGGTCCGGGCCGGATCAGCATGCAAAGCCAGACGGTGAAGAGCCTGATTGCGATGGCATGGAACCTGAGCAGTCCGGACGTGGTGACGGGCGGACCGAAATCGGCGGAGACGACGCTTTACGATTTCTCCGCGCTCGCGGCCGTGCCGGAAACGGTCCCCGGATTTCCCGCGATTGGCGGACAGTTTGACGTCGATTCCATGCGGCTGATGTTGCGGACGCTGCTGCAGGAGAGGTTCAAGCTCGCTGTGCACGAAGAAGCGGGCTCTGTTCCCGGCTACCAGCTGGTCGTGGTGAAGCCAACGCTGAAGAAAGCGGATCCTGCGAATCCTCCGGGATGCAGCGAGGGTCCCGCGCCCGGTGAAAAAGATCCGAGGACTGCGAATCCGGCGGCGAGCAGGCTGGTGACTTGTCTCAATATGTCCGTCTCCAATTTCCTCGGGGAACTGAGAAACCGGGCGAGCGGGTATCTGGCGCAATTGCCGCCGCCCGTGGATGCGACAGGGCTTGCGGGCAAGTACGACTTCACGGTGAACTTCAGCCCGGTGGGCGCCGCGGGCAGAGGCGGGGCTGCGGGTGGCGCCATTACGCTCTTCGATGCTCTTGAGACACAGCTTGGTTTAAAGCTTGAGATGGGAAAGCGTTCGGGGACGGTTACGGTGATCGATCATTGCGAAGATAGTCCGATTGATAACTGAACTGGTGGTGAGATGAAAAAGGCAAAATGGCCACAGATGCACACAGATGAACACAGATAAGGAAAGGCAGGTTCTCAATTGTCGGTGGGTTTTGCTTCCACGTGGTCGATAACGAACACCGGCACCATCCGTTTCTCCTCTACTAACTTCAGGCCCAGTTGCTCTTCCACGGCCTCAAACAGCGTGATCGCTCCGTTTGGCTCGGCCGCCTGAGCCGCGCCATTTTCCTGTGGTCCACCACCGCCGTTCCGCATCGCGCCCACAGGGCTGAAGTTCAGGGTGAAGTCAAACGAACCCTCCAGGTCAGTGGCGTCCACAACGGGAGTACCGAGGTAAGACGAAATCCCTTCGAGGGCGTCCGCAAACTGTGCCATCGTCACGTTCTGGAATGCCACGAGCCGCGTACGAGACGGCGTCGCGTTTCTTGGATCTTTTCCGTCCGCACCCGGACCATCCATCGTCTTCGTGCGTTCCGAGGGGTCGGCTTTTTTCATCTTCGGCTTCACCGCCACCAGCTTGTACGCGGTGAGCTTTCTTTCCTCTGTGTGCGTGACGAGCTTAAAGCGATCCGCCAGCAACACGCGCATCACGGACCATGCGGCTTCGTCGTCATCGGGGGAAGTGGCCGATGGAGCCGCGGACGGCACCGGCGCCAGGCCCGTAGAACCCGGCGGCTTTGCGATAACGTCGTAACGTTTCAGGAGCAACTCCTCCAGACCCGGCGTGATGACCATACGATCGCTCAGCATCCCGTAGGCCTGCGAGATCAGAATCTCGAGCGGAACACCCTTCAGATTGACGCCACCTCCGGGCGTAACCCGGAGCGTGATACCGCGAGTCGCCGCGGGGTCGCTCGGCTTCACATCCGCCACATCGAACTCCGCCGGGTGCGGCGCGGCCATGCTTTCCGCCACGCCAGGCAGATTCTCCGTCGGTTTCTCGTTCGCGCTCTCCACCAGCATCACGGGCAGGGGAATCTTCGTCGCCGTGAGCTTGAGGCCGAGTTGTTTATCGACTGCGTCGAAGATGGTAACCGTATCCCCGGCCTCTGCGGCGAGCATGCGGCCCTGAAACGAAATTTTAAATTCGAAATCCCAGGCGCCTTTGAGCTCTGTCTGATCCACGACCTGGTTGCTGACGCCGTTTTGCGACACACGGGCGCGCAGGAATTGCGCGAACGCTTCCATCGTCATCCCGCGACACGTAGACACGTTCATCACAGGCCCGGCCGCACGGTTGATGGAGAAGCCGCCGTCCGGATTGGCAGTCGCGCCCAGGCCCGCCAACTCGGACCTGCAACCGGGATCGCCTGTGCCGTCGGACTTTTTCAGTTTAGGACTCTTCCCGGCTGTGAGCGCATATGCGGGGAGGTCCTTCGAGTCGTTGTGCAGCACGAGTTTGAAGCGATCCGCCAGCAGCGACTGGAGCATGAGCTTCTGCGTTTCCGGCGTGGAATCGGGCGGGAGTTTCGCGTTGATATCGAAGTGGTCCCACTCCAGCCAGCTCGGTCCGCCGACAATCTTCGCGGCATCGACGCCATATGCGAGGGAGATGAGATCGAGCAGGGTGACATTGCGAACTTCATAGCGTCCGTTGCCGGCGTAGGGGATTTTTCTGTTGGAGCCCAGCGCCGGCCTTCCCACGCCTGAATTCAGGTGAATGTCCGCGTTTTCAAATGACGGCTTCGAGGGCGTGGTCTGGCTGGATACGGCGGTGGCGATGAGGGCGCACATCGGTAGTCGGGAGAATATCCGCATGGTGGCAGCGCCTCCTTCTATATGGGTTCTGTCGATATTAGCATTTTTCGCGAGTATCGACGGCGACATGAAGTGGAACTGATTTAGACGAAACACCTGGCTTGGGGGACACGCGGCGATAGCCGCGTCCTTTCGTGGACCGGCAGGAACGCGCCTGCCGTCGCGTGTCCCAGGTTACTGTCGGCTGGCGATCCGGCGAATCGCTGCAAGCAGTCTCTCGCGGTCCGCGTACGCGGACTAAGCTCAAATTGGATGCCAAAGCCGAAACTGATCATATTCACGGTAGGGCACTCCACCCGTCCGATCGAAGAATTCATCCGCCTGCTCAAAGCGCACGGCGTCAAAAGAGTCGTGGATGTTCGCACCGTGCCGCGCTCGCGTCATAATCCTCAGTTCAACCGCGAGGCGCTCTCGCCGGCGCTGCATTCCGCGCGCCTGCATTACAGGCACATGCCCGGCCTGGGCGGTTTCCGACATCCGCGGCGCGATTCCATCAATACCGGGTGGCGCAACGCCAGCTTCCGCGGTTATGCCGATTATATGCAGACACCCGAATTCGAAACGAGCCTGTCGCAGTTGCTGGAGCTTGCAAAACAGGAGCCGACCGCAATCCTGTGCGCGGAAGCGGTTCCGTGGCGATGCCATCGGTCTCTGATTGCGGACGGGTTGTTATCGCGGGGTATCGAAACCCGGGAAATCACCGGCGTCCATCGCACGAAACTCCATACGCTGACTCCCTGGGCGCGACTGCGCGGCGGCCATGTCACATATCCCGCCGAGCTTCCCGAGGAACACCGCGCGCGGGCAAAGGCATCACCGCAATGAACCTCCTGCATCGGTGGATCTGTGCGTCCGGGGTCTGGGAAAAACACGTCCGGACGACCTTGCTCCCCTGGGCGCTCGATGGCCTGGATTTCAGTGACAGCGTGCTTGAGATCGGCCCCGGTTATGGCCGCGCCACCGACATCCTTCGCGTTCGCGCGTCCCGCCTGACCTGCGTGGAAGTCGATCGGGAACTGGCGCAGTCGCTCGCGCGCCGAATGGCGGGAACAAACGTAACTGTTCTTCAGGCGGACGGCGCGCGCATGCCGCTTCGCGATGGGGCTTTCGGCGCGGTGCTGTGTTTCACCATGCTTCATCACGTTCCGTCTCCCTCTCTGCAGGACGCTCTGCTCGCGGAGGTGGCCCGCATCCTGCGGCCCGGTGGTATCTTCGCGGGCACGGACAGCGTTTACAGCGGCCTGTTTGGCCTGATCCATATCGGGGACACCATGGTTATGGTGGATCCGAAGACTTTCCCGCGCCGTCTGAGCAACGCCGGATTTACCGGAATTCAGGTGGACACCGGCCATCGCGCGTTCCGATTTCGGGCTCACGCCCCAGATCGGCCGCATTCCTAATTGCCGCAGTTTGCAATCGACGCTTCGTCGAATTTTCCGGTTTTCGGCGTTCCGTCGCACATGAAAACCGCGCCGCCGCCAGCGAGCCTGAACCGATATGTGTCGCATGCGGCGCGATCGCTTGTCCCGTCCGAATAGAAGGCGCAACTCACGCCATATAGCTGGACTCCTTCGCCGCCGAGAAGGGGAGGCAGAGCCACCACTGGCTGCGGCAGCTGTCTGGTGATTTCCCTGGCGGCCAAAATCGACAATTTCGGAAGTCCCACGGGCTTCTCCCCGCAGTTTCCGCTCGGGATATCGTCGAACTCCGCGATGCCGACTCTTTTTTCCGGAACAAGGCGAAGGGAGAAAGTGGAAGCCACGTTCGCCGCGGTGGAATTTCCTACATTTTTCAAAAACGTCCGGATCTCGCCGGACTGAAACCCCTTTGTGAGGTCGCACACGAATGGATGAAGAAACTGCGGAGCGCGGGTGTTGACTACTGTCGATCTCGTTTCCACGGTCACCGAACGTTCGGCGACGCTGTTGTGAATCAGATAGCCTATCCCCGCGAGGATAAACACGCCGAGGACGACGAGTATCCCGGTGATGACCTGAAATTTCCTGTCGAGAGCTCCCTTCTCCCAACTCTGCCATTTCGGTACCGGTTTCTTGCTCCTGCTTTTTTTGCCGGGAGATGGCGGTGGAGAGGGTGGCATGGCTTGAAGAGATGTTTAACGATTGTAGCTCCGCCGGGGCGCGGCGATTCCCCGCCCGTGCGGGCCGCCGCGGGGGCGCGTCCCCTGGCCCCCCTGTCTCGTATACAATACCTTGTTATGAACCGTGCTGCCATCGCCCTCGTCTCCGCGATTATCGCGCCTCTGCTCTGCCAGGCCGCCAGTCCTTTCGCCGGACGTTGGGATTTCACCGTCCCCGGCCCCAACTCCAACAGCTCTTACTGGCTGGGCGTGACCGACAAGAGCGGCGCGCTCGACGTATGGTTTCAACCCTCCGGCGGCAACGTAGTTGAGGAGAAGGACTTCAAAGCCCAGGGCTCCCATCTCAGCGTCACAGTCACCCCTGCTACCGCGACGCGCCCGGCAACCACCTGGGAACTCGACGCCGTGGGAGGCAGACTCACGGGCGCCATCAAGACAGGCGAAAAATCCACCGCGGTAACCGGCTTACCCGCGCCGGTCCTCAAGCGCGCCGAGCCCAAAGCGTGGACCGCCCCGGTTTCGCTCTTCAACGGCAAGGATCTCACCGGCTGGGAACCCATCGGGAATATCGCGAACAGCCACTGGATTGTTGCCGATGGTTTTCTTGTGAATGAGACGAAAGGCGACAATCTCAAATCGGTCGACGCTTACACCGATTTCAAGGTCCATTTCGAAGTCAACTGCCCGGAACAGGCGAACAGCGGCTTCTATCTTCGGGGCCGTTACGAAGTGCAGCTGGAATACGAGACCGCGGGCTCCGAACCGCCGGAACGGGGCATGGGCTCGGTCTATGGCCGTCTGGCGCCAAGTAGTATGCTTCCCCGTACGCCCGGCCAGTGGGAGACATTCGACGTGATGCTCGTCGGGCGCACCGTCACGATTTCCCGCAATGGCGTGCTGACCATCGATCACAAGGAAATCGAGGGCATTACCGGGGGCGCTCTCGACGCCAATGAGGGAGATCCCGGCCCGTTCTACATACAGGGCGATCACACAGGGGGTCTGAAGTTCCGCAATATTACGGTATCCGTTCCGAAGAAGTGAGTTCGGGGCTACCCGGGCGGTCCGCCAGATTAAAGAGATTGAAATTTGCGTTCGCGACTTGTTACAGTTAGTTCGACCGGCTAACGCTCACCAGGGGCCACCCAGATCCAATCGACGTGGATAGGAAGCATGAGCAGCAAGAAGTCAAAAGCGGAATTTCTCACACTCTGTAACAAGTGCGGAGGCGAAATCTTCCGGTCCGCGTTCCGCAATTTCGGCGAGGTCCTCGTAGGACCGTTCGTGTTGCCCTTTAGATGTTCGCGCTGTGGCTGGCGTCAGTTCCGCTCCAGTTTCTCCAGAGTCCGGGATAAGAGTAACTACAGACGCGCGGCCAGCGACAGAGAATAGCCGCCTTCACCGCCACCCATCCGCTTTTTCCTGCCCTAAACCCGTTTCGGATTGGAGAAAATCGGTGTCGGAGACCACCGTTCCACTGCCTTCCGCGCCAAAACCTCGCAAAATCTTTATTTCGATAAAATTTAAAAACTCCTTATCACAGAGTATTGACTTTGGCAAACATAGGTTGTTAGAATTCGTACATTCTTAACGTGAGGCGCGACTACGTGAAAACAGTTTCCAGAGACCACACCTACGTCGACTACATGGCACAAGGTGTCGGAGTTCGAGTGCGCAGTAATCGCTGCCGGCCGATTATCGTCGAGCGCGGCCGCTGGACCGAATACGGCGTACCTTACTCGATTCCGGTTGAACGCGACCAGTTGCAGGCGCAAAAAACAGGTATCTCGTCTCTCGCCTCGAACGTGACTCGGGTGGAAGAATTCGCTCCGGGCAAGCCGGGCCAATCCGAATTGCGCCAGGTGATCACGGGCATGATCGGTTTTGAAGACGCGGTTACCGCTGCCTGATCGACACTCAACTCTTTCCGATTTCCCGGCATCAGACCTGAACCGCGATCCTTTGTAGCGGCTCCACCGCCCGCCGGACAGCTTCCCGCGCCGCCACCACCGAACGAAAGATGAGTTACCGTGCGTGGTGGGGTGCGTCGCTTCGGAGTGCTAGCCGGGTCTTGTAAAGAACGGGGTTCTATCGCGTGGATTAGACATCGCGATCACACTTTGAACGGCAGCCGCGATCGCCTCCGGCGCGTCCAGATTAATCCAGTGCCCCGTACCCGGAACGACGGTATGCTCTCCGCGCGTGGATAATCGCGAATCGTGTTCGTGTTCAGCCAGGCCCTCCGCCGTCGCATTCCCCGAAGAGAGAACGATGGTTGGCACGTCGCTCAGGTCGCGTTCCTCATTGAGTTGCCGGGCGCTCAGCGGCAGATTTTCCAGGTAGTCCGCCATCGTACGGAACGCTCGTTCTTCGCTCCAGTGCGCGGCGATCACGGGCCATAATTCGCGCGGGATCTTGCGGACCTCGCCGGCCAGACGGTTTGTCACACCCGCGGCGCGTCCTGCGAACATTCGCGCCACTAAACCTGGAATGCGCTGAGATCCGCCCATCAATAAGCCTAACGTGAATCGCACGACGCCTATGTGCGCCAGAAAAGCTCCCCGCCGGGAGAGACTAACGCCGCGTGCGAGCAAGCGGCGACGCTGTTCCGTCGGCTGACGCCACTCGGCGCGGACAACGGGGTCGACCAGTACGAGGCCGGCAACGCCGTCCGGATACAGTTGTTCGAACACGCGCACGATCAGCCCTCCGAGCGAATGGCCCACCAGGATGTGAGGACCCGTCAGTTCCGCGCGTTCGAGCAGCAGGCGAAGATCGCGGGCGGCGTTCAGTGCCGTTCCGGAAGACATCGCGTCGTCGCTCCAGCCGAGACCCGCGCGATCGTAGCTTACTGTGCGGGCGTAGTTCGCAATCAGCGGTTGTACCGTGGCCCAGCTCAGGGAAGTCGCGGCAAGGCCCGCTTCGAGGATGACGGTGGGTGCTGTGCCGTTTCCCGAGTCCTGAACGTGGAGGCGACGCCCGCCGATATCCACCATGCGGCCTGGGGGCGGAAACTTCATCCGCTTTTTACTCTACTGTGTGGAGCTTCATCAGGTTCGTGGAACCGGCGCGGCCTACAGGAGTTCCGGCCACGAATACCACCCGGTTGCCCGGATACAGAAATTCCCGCGAGACCAACAGCGTGTCCATCTGTCCGAGCATTTCGTCGGTCGTAGTCACGTTAGGTGCGAGCACGGGCGTAACGCCGTAGTTGATAGTCAGCCGCCGCACGATGTCGAGCGAACTCGTCATCGCGATGACGCGGAACAACGGACGAAACCGCGAAATCAGGCGCGCGCTGTAGCCGCTCTCGGTGAAAACGACAATCGCTTCCACGCCGGCGGCCTTAGCCGCGTGAAACGCAGCGTCCGCCACAATTTCCGAATCGTTGCTCCCGTTCGCCAAAGGTTCAGGGAACCCGCGCCGCCGCAGGCCACGCTCCACCTCTTCCGCTATTTTGACCATATATTCGACCGCGGCCACCGGATGCTTGCCCACGGAAGTTTCGGCCGAAAGCATCACCGCATCGCTCGCGTCATACACGGCGTTGGCGACATCGCTCACTTCGGCGCGCGTCGGATTGGGATTTTCAATCATCGATTCCAGCATCTGCGTCGCCGTGATTACGAACCGGTTGTGACGCCGTGCTTTGCGGATCAGGCGCTTCTGAATCGGAGGGACCATTTCGAGCGACATCTCGACGCCCAGATCGCCGCGCGCCACCATGATCCCGTCCGCTACGTCCAGGATGGCATCGATATCCTGCACCGCTTCGGGCTTTTCAATCTTGGCGATGATCGGCACGCGCGCGGCGCCCATGCGTTCCCGAACCATCTGCACGTCGGCAGCGGAGCGCACGAACGAAATGGCTACGAAGTCGACTCCCGCCTGCAGGCCGGCCCGCAGATCCGTGAGATCTTTCTGCGTCATGGATGGCGCGCTGACCTTGACCCCTGGGAGATTGATCCCCTTGTTATCGCCGATGGGGCCGCCGGAGACGACGTCGAACGTGACCGCTATGCCATCGGTGGCGATGGCCCGCAGCGCGACGGCGCCATCGTTGAGCAGTACGCGGTCGCCAACGCGCACATCGTTCGCGAACCTTCGATAGACGGTGGAGGCGCGGGTTTCGTCGCCCAGCGTTTCTTCGGTCGTAATCACGAAACGGGAGCCGGTTTCGAGCGTGCAGCGCCCCGCTGCGAACTTACCCAGGCGAATTTTCGGGCCCTGCAGATCGAGCAGAATGCCGACCGGGCAGCCGGTCTGCTTCTCTGCCGCGCGCACGGTTTCGATTCGCTTCTGATGGTCGTCCCAGCAGCCGTGCGAGGTGTTCAGGCGGAAAATGGTCGCCCCGGCGCGGATCAGATTGCAGATTGTTTCGAAGGAATCACTGGCTGGCCCGAGGGTCACTACAATTTTCGCGTTTGCCATGTCTTAAGTACCAGGATAGCGTGGGGTGCGGAATGGCTGGACCGGGACCGGATCGGACCCGGGCCGAATCGGACCAAAGCCATGTTGACAACTCTGACCGCTATGCCTGGTATTTCCTCGCGTGGCAAGGCGGCGTGCAGCTTCCGGGAATGGATCGATCCGCCGATCTGACAGCGCCTTGCTAAGATGGCCTTACTTTGAACGACTATCTGCTCACTCTTATCCTCGGCATTGTCGAGGGGATTACCGAATTCCTGCCGGTCAGTTCGACAGCGCATCTGCGCATCTCGCAGGCGTTGCTTGGTATGGATCTGAGCGACGGTTTCTGGAAGATGTTCGCTATCGTGATTCAGATCGGCCCGATTCTTTGCCTGCCGATTTTTTTTCGGAATCGCATTGCTGTGTGGTTCGCGTCATTTCCCGGCGGAACGCGGGGCGACCGGACGTACCTCACGCATCCCATCACGCTGACGGGCGTCGCTTTCGTTTTTACGGCAGTGCCTGCGCTGTTGCTGAAGAAACTGATCTCGAAGCATCTGGAAAACCTGGAACTGATCGCCATTACGATGATCGTGGGTGGCATTGTGATGTGGGTAGTGGACGCGATGTTCGGTTCGCGCGGGACCGGCGAGTCGGAAAACGAAGCAGCGCGTGAAGTGGAGGAAATGGGGTTTGGCCGATCTGTATGGATCGGGTTGTGTCAGGCTGTTTCGGGAATTTTCCCGGGCACCTCGCGCTCCATGGCGACGATAGCGGGTGGCCAGGTTTGCGGGTTATCGCGAGCGGCGGCACTGGAATTCTCTTTTCTTCTTTCGATTCCGACGATGATTGCCGCTACCGGTCACGACCTGCGCGATTCGCTCAAACCCACGGGTGGAGAAATTCCGGTGCATATGGATCCGCACCATTGGGTACTGCTGTTTCTCGGAACGCTGATTTCGTTTGTGGTGGCCTATGGGGTGGTTGGCTGGTTCATGAACTGGGTGCGGAGCCGCGGATTCGTGCCGTTTGCGATCTATCGGATCGTGGTGGGCGCGGCGGTTCTGGCGTGGGTGTTGAGCGCCGGGAAGTAGAAATAGTCTCATAGGATCAAACATGGAACGGCCTCCTCCAGCCAACCGCCGCCAGGCGCAGGAATCCGCCGACCGCATCCGGATGTTGCAGCAGGAACTGGCCACCGGTGAACTGCGCGACGTTCTCGCACTGACGCCCGAACAGCAAAGCCGTTTCGACGACTGGTCGCGCGGGCAACTGGCGGAACTGGCGCGCGGCTTCGACGTCGATACATCCGCGTCGCAGAAACGCGCGTCGTGGGGAATGCGGATCGCTTCCACGCTCGGGGCGTTTGCTATCTGCACGGCAGTCGTATTGTTCTTCATGCGCTATTGGGGCTATCTGGATACGCCCGCGCAGGTTGCGATTATCGTCGCGCTGCCACTGCTGGCGCTGGCGGGCGCGGAATTCGCATTCGCGCGCGAACGGACGCTCTATTTCACCGGCTTGCTGGCGCTGGTCGCGTTCGCGTCGTTCGTGATGAACTTGTCCGTGCTGGGCGATATATTTAATATCGTCTCCACGGAACGCGCGCTGCTTGCCTGGGGAGCATTCGCAATGGTCCTGGCCTATCGCTACGGATTGCGTCTGCTGCTGGCGATCGGACTGCTCCTGCTCGTCGCCTACGGCGCCGCAACGGTGACCGCGCGATTCGGCTATCGCTGGGTCGATTTCGACAACCGCCCCGAACTGGTCGCGCTGCTGGCGGCGTTGGTGTTCTGCGCGCCTTTCATCGTGCGGCACCAGCGTCAAATCGATTTTCCGCCGGTCTATCGCGTGGTGGGCGCCATCGTCCTTTTTATTTGCCTGCTTTCGCTGTCGGAATGGGGAGTACCCAGCTATCTGCCGTTCAACGAGTCAACAATTGAGCGTCTGTACGAATTCGCCGGTCTGGCGATTTCCGCCGGAGGAATCTGGCTGGGAATCGCGAAGCAATGGAATGGTGTGGTGAATACGTCCTCAACGGCATTCGCGATTTTTTTGTACACGCGGCTCTATCACTGGTGGTGGGAGTGGATGCCGAAGTATCTGTTCTTCGCGCTGATCGGGGCGATTGGCATCGCCCTGGTGGTCGTTTTTAAGCGCGTGCGCGGACACATGGCGCAGGCCGGGGAGTTGGCATGAAACGGACGCAGCTGTTCGCTGCCGTCGCGATTGTGCTGGCTGCGAATTCGTTCGCCCTGCTGCATGCGTGGGAAAACCGCAGGCAGGTGGACGCCGATATTGTCCTGACGGAGCGCGAACTGGGACAGCCATACAATTCCAGTGCCGACGACAGCGGAATCGGGCTCAGTTTGAGGTGGAACAGAATACCCGCAGATTCGTTACCGCCATGGCTGGACGTCCGGAGGTTGCAGAACCTGGGATTCGACACAACAGTTTCGCCCACCGACCGCGGAGCATCGGAGTTCTATAGCCGTCAGCGGACCCGGCGTGCATTCGTAGCTCTGGAATATAACGGACCCGCGTGGCGTCAGTGGCTGGAGTCACCTGAAATCCAGGCTACTATGTCGAAAAGTATGGAGATTCAGCGCGAAGGCGCACCGCGTCTGATCGCGATCGATGCCGACATCGATGCCGTACGACTGCGGGCCAGGCATCCCAATCCCGGTTCTGTGATCGTTGTTCCGGCCGCCGTTGGGATCGAAGTGGAGTCCTTCAACCAGATGCCCGCCGGAGCCCGCCCTGCGCCGCGACTTGAGGGCAGCATCGAGGAAATCCCGGCTTCGATCCACCTCCCGCTTGCTTTCAGCCAGGGCTTCCGGAATTTGCCGCGAGACGGTTCCGCGAAATATCGCGTTCACCTGCGCTATGGCGCGTCGCTTGAGCCGTGGATCGTCGGCGTTGAGTTTATCCCCGCGACAGTCCAATAATCCCTGGCCCGTCGCCGGAATCGCAGCGTGAAGCAGGAATCAGCGTCCGGCCACGGAGGCGACACGCCTGTTGGCCCGGTGCTGCACGTCGCGGCAGCGTTCTGTCAATTCGTCAAACGAGTGCTCTTCATCGTCAGGCAGCAAGCGGTCGTCCACCATACTTCGGTAATCGTTGGCAAGACCTTCAAGCGCCGCTCCGGCCGGAATGAGACATAGACTGCCGGACACGGCTGCCGCGTAATCGACGTTTGCGCCGTCGGAATGCTTTTCCGGAAAGAAGCTTGCTTTGTGCCGGGCCACCGCTTGCGCCAGGTTCATGTCCGCGATCGCAACATTGGCAATACCCGCCGCGTCGAGGCGCGTGATGTCGTGCCAATGGCGCGCGAACCGGTTGCCGCCACGGAATGCGCCATTCGCGCAGTACGCATGCATGGCAGTCGCTTTTTCCCAAAAGGTACGTTCCGGACGCATGGTGCGTGGGTTCGCGGTCGGGAACGTCAGTTCGGGAATATGTTCAGCCGCGTCGGACATGACGAAACGGACGTCGCAGGGTTCTCCGGTGGATCGCGCGCCGAATTCGAGCAGGATTTCCGGACGAACGTAGCCCGTTCCGGTTTCGAGCGCCTCGTAGCGCAGGAAGAGCTTGTTATCTTCCTGCCGGAGATCGGCCTGGAGTTCCTGGCTGCCGAGCGCCACCCGAATTGCGGCCACGATTTCACCCTCGATCTTCGCCTGCAATTGCCGGCGAATTTCCCTGGTCCAGCGTTTTTCCTGGCTCCGGCTCGGCGGGAGTGGTTCGGCTGCGGCAATCCCGGTGAGTTCGGGTACCAGCGCGCGAATGTCGAACGTAACGTCGACGTCTTCGGAAAATCGACGGATGATTTTGTGAGCTTTGGACAGCGATGTTCCACCCTTGAAAACCAGATGATTTCCGAAGGGGGCGCGGAAAAAAACGTCGAGCGCCCAAACGACCCACACATCTTTTTCAAGCAGATGCGGCGCACGGCCCGATCTGGCCGCCGCGACGCTTAACGCTTCGCGGCGATCGTCGGAGGACAAACGCAAAAAATCAGCCATGTTTTGCGAGGACGCTGATTTCCTGCGCCATCCACGTTGGCATGAGACTACGCGTTGCCAGCAGGGCCTCGCGTTCACTCGATGAAAGACGCTGCTCCAGCACTTGACGCGCGGCTTCGGCTTGTTTGTTTCCAAGCCAGGAAAGCGCTCTCACGGCGTCCCCCGCGACAGAACCAGGCAGGACCAGTTGCCACGATGGCGCATGGCGAAGCTCAACGACCTGGGCTCCGAGTTTCAGTTCACGGCTGGGTCCCGATGTCAGGTAAACCTCGCGAACGGGCACTTGCGTGGTCAGGCCAAGCGCATTCGCCGCAGCGGCGCCGTGACGCACAACGGTTTCACCGCGCTGTTCGCCAAGAGACTCGACCGTTTTTGACGCGGACGGCGGACGCGCGCCAAAACGACTCTGCACCGGAGCCACGTACAGGCCACGGCTGACGCGGAGAAGTTGCCCGCTTTTCGCCAGACGGGAAAGCGACTGGTCGATCGCGGCACGATTTCCCAAGTGCAGTAATTCCTTTGCCGTGATGTGCTTACCCTCCGGGAGGCCGGATATATAATTGAGAAGACGTCCCATGTCAGAAGTATAGCATAAATTCCTGACAATAGAGATCGATGTAACGATTTTGCAAGCGCATAGTTCTTACAACGTGCCCTGCCACCTCATCGAAGTCGCGGTGTTGTCGTCTTTGTTGCTGCCCTCCTTTTTGTCCGCACAAACAGCTTTCGACGTTGCGTCCATCAAGCCAACCGCCGTCCGCGACGGATCCTTCACTATCGATTACCCGCCTGGCGGCCGATTTTCGGCGAAGAATGTCACGGTCAGGACTCTTCTTCAAAGTGCCTACGGCGTACAGGATTACCAGATCCAGGATGGACCCGCCTGGCTCGCGACCGCCGGCTTCGATATCGAGGCAAGACCGGCGGAAGGCGCTGGCGACCTTTCGTTCAAACAGGTGTTCAAACAGGTTCAATCGATGCTCCAGGCATTGCTCGCGGATCGGTTTCATCTCACGCTGCACCGTGAAACCAGGCAGCGCCCGATATACGCCCTCATCGTGGGGAAAAACGGACCTCGTCTCGCTGTGGCGGGTAGTCTCGCCGATCCCGCCCGGATGATGATGGGTCAGATCGTCGCGCAAAAGATGACTTTGGCGAGCCTCGCCAGCATTCTGACGTTCGATCTGAAGCGGCCGGTGAAAGACGAAACCGGTTTGACGGGTGAGTACGCGATCAAGCTGGAGTGGGTGCCGGGACTCGGTGAATCCGACGCGGCGCCGGTCCGGCCGTCGCTTTTCACCGCCGTGCAGGACCAACTGGGGCTCAAACTGGATTCGGCCACCGGACCCGTAGAGGTCCTTGTTATAGACCAGCTACAGCGTCCCGATGAGAATTGATTCCGTTCTACTTCCGACCCATTGCCAGAATTGTTTCAAGCCCCGGCGATTGGGCTTCGCGATCCACCACCCAGCTCTGTACTCCGCTGAATCCGGCGCTTTCGAGAAACCCGCGCAATTCCAGCTCGGAAAAACCCAGCCACGTATCGGCATAGAGTTCCCGCGCCTGCTCAAAGCTGTGCTTTTTCAAATCGAGGATCACGATGCGTCCGCCCGGTTTGAGTAACCGCGAGGCAGCAGCAACCGCTCGCTCCGGGTGCAACGCGTGGTGCAGACTTTGGCTGAAAAACGCGAGATCGATCGTGGAGTCTTCAATCGGCGGCGCTTCCAGATCGCCCAGCCGATACTCCAGATTCGCGATCCCGTTTTCGCGCGCCAGGCGAGCCCCGAATTCTACCATCTTCGCGGAGTTATCGACGGCGATCACACGCTCGGCACGCTGAGCGAGGAGCTGCGAAAAAGTTCCTTCGCCCGCGCCCAGATCGGCGATCACCATCGGCGGCATCAACTGCAGCAGCGTCTCAGCCAGGCCTTTCCAGCTGCGCCCCGGCACGTAGTTGCGGCCGAACTTTCCGGCCAGTTCGTCGAAGTATCCACGCACTTTGTCGCGCCGCTTTTCAAGCACCAGTTGCAGCGCGCGCGCGTCGTCTGCCGCTTCGGGAATTTCGCGCGTGGCAGCCTGGAACAAATCCATCAGTTGGCGGTCGCGGATACTGTACAGGCTATTCTTGCCCTGCTTGCGGTCCTCCACCAGCCCCGCGGCCTTCAGTTGCGCGAGGTGCGTCGAGATCCGGCTCTGCCCCATCGCGAGGATTTCCTGGAGCTCTGCCACCGACAACTCCTCCCGCTCAAGCAGCAATAAGAGGCGGAGCCGACTCGGATCGGAGATCAGCTTCAGGCTTTTGAGGATCGATGCCACCTATGTTATTGTAAGGCTTGGCCAGCAATACATCAATATATTTTGATTCATTGATAGGAGATTAAAAATGAGCACAGCCACCCTTCCCGCCGTCGGAGCGGATTACAAAGTCGCAGATATGAAGCTGGCCGATTGGGGCCGCAAAGAAATCACCATCGCCGAGAAGGAAATGCCCGGCCTGATGTCGATCCGCCAGAAGTACGCAAAGACGAAGCCATTGGCGGGCGTGCGCGTGACCGGGTCGCTGCACATGACGATCCAGACCGCCGTGCTCATTGAAACGCTGGTCGATCTGGGCGCTTCGGTGCGCTGGGCGAGCTGCAATATCTTCTCGACGCAGGATCATGCCGCCGCCGCAATCGCCGCCGCAGGCGTTCCGGTGTTCGCCTGGAAGGGCGAAACGCTCGAAGACTACTGGTGGTGCACGAATATGGCGCTCAGCCATCCGGGCGGCAAGGGTCCTGAGCTCATTGTCGATGACGGCGGCGACGCGACCCTGTTCATCCACAAGGGCTATGAGCTCGAAAACGGTGGCAACTGGGTGAATACGCCGTCCGGCAATCGCGAGGAGCAGGTGATTAAGGACCTGCTGAAGAAGATCCACGCGGAAAACAAGACTATCTGGCACGGCGTGGTGAAGGACTGGCGCGGCGTTTCCGAAGAAACCACGACCGGCGTTCACCGCCTGTACAAGATGCACGAAGCGGGCGAATTGCTGATCCCCGCGATTAACGTCAACGATTCCGTGACGAAGTCGAAATTCGATAACCTGTACGGCTGCCGCGAATCGCTGGCCGATGGCATCAAGCGCGCCACCGACGTGATGGTGGCGGGCAAGGTCTGCGTAGTCTGCGGATACGGCGACGTCGGCAAGGGCAGTGCACACTCGCTGCGTGGCCTCGGCGCTCGCGTGGTGATTACGGAGATCGATCCGATCAACGCGCTGCAGGCCGCGATGGAGGGCTACGAGGTTTGTCCGATTGAAGACACGCTCGGGCGCGGCGATATCTACGTAACTACCACCGGCAACGTGGATGTGATTACGCTTGCGCACATGCGGAAGATGAAGGATCAGGCGATCGTCTGCAACATCGGCCACTTCGACAGTGAAATCCAGGTGGACAAGCTCAACGCGTCGGACGCGAAGAAGCTGGAGATCAAGCCGCAGGTGGATCAATACACGTTCCCCTCCGGCAATATGATCTTCGTGCTGGCGGAAGGGCGCCTGGTAAATTTGGGTTGCGCGACCGGCCACCCGAGCTTCGTGATGTCGAACAGTTTTTCGAATCAGACGCTCGCGCAGCTGGATTTGTGGGCGAATAAAGACACGTACAAGCCGGGCGTTTACGTGCTGCCGAAGAAACTGGACGAGGAAGTGGCGCGGCTGCACCTGGAGAAGATCGGCGTGAAGCTGACGACGCTCACGAAAGAGCAGGCGGAGTATATCGGTGTGCCCGTGGAAGGTCCGTACAAGCCGGATCACTACCGTTACTAGTCTGGTCGATTAACCAATCGCCTCAAATGCATCAGGCTCCGCTTGCGGGGCCTGATTGCGTTCATGACGAGATTTAGAGAGCGCCTGATAGACCTGCCTTCGCGCGCGGCTGATGCCTCCAAGCGGCCGATGCTCCGGCAAACAGCGCCAGGGATTGAACGAAAGGTTATCTCCGAACTCAGCGCGCTCCGCGGTATCGAACGCCTGTGAAGGAATCCGCAACGTGGCCACCCGGCGGAACGGCGACTCCGTTTCGTCCCACGTCACACCCGGATCTTCGATTGGCATGTGGTACGGATCCGTCTGGAACTGAACTGCCAGATCGAACACCGCCTCGCCAACCGCCAGTTGTTTCACCATCGCCTGTTTGAGGTAATCATCGGCAGGATGATCGGGCACTGTCGCGTCAGGCGCGCTGTGCGGAATCAGCGAATACCTGACGGCTCTTTGTCCCAGCAGATACGGCGCAACACCGAAATAGCGAATGCTCAGCGGGTTGCTGAACTTCTTCAACGAACTCATCAGATTCCTCAGCACGCGCAGATGCGTGAGGAAGTACCACGCCATTGCGAACCGACCGCCGGTCAGCGATTTCACAAGCCCATCGAACTGCGCCACATCCTTCGTCACAAACCGGCTATCGCTGATCAGAATGAAATCGTGCGTGGTGCAATGCGGATCGCTGTCGATCAGTTTTTCACCCGGCACCCCAATCAGCTTGATCGCGACGCCGCGTATATCCGGCTTCGCGTCGGGTGAGACGGCGTTATTCTGGTTAGAAAAGCGAATCCAGACCGGATAAGAGTTGCCCGTGGCGAACAGGCCGATCCTGAGCTCCGCAGGCAAATCCGGCAATACGGTGAACTCGCCGTGCACGCATCCATGCATCTTCGGATGCGCGTCGCGCAGAGTGCGCGTGTTCACATAGTCGCCGGTCATCTTCGCGCGCAGCCCGTTAATCAGGCTATCGATATGGACCTGCTCATCGGGCGGCGGATACTCGGTGTTCAGCTCAAGCCGCGAAGTCATACCGATTACGTGGGGTCCACAATGCCCATGGCAATCATCCGCAGGCACGTCATGCTGGGAACGAAAAAGTAATCGCCGCCACGGGTCTCCACCATCGTCGGTATGCCGCTGCAGAAGTAGGGTGGTTTTTGTGCAACCGCATCGCCCTCAATCATCATGCGCCCTTTGCCGCGTCCGTTTTCATTGAAGCCGTTGTTGCCGAGCAGCGCGTCCTGATCGTTTGACAACCGGAAGTCATTGCCGTAGTTGATCCACTGCTCCTGCACAAATTCAAACTGCCGGCTCAGATCCGCGTTAACGATCATCATAATCACGCCGTGTTCGTCAGCATCCGTTGTATTTTCCGGGGATTCGCCGTAGGGAAGGCCACGGCGCAAGATCCTGCGCCGGTTGCTGAGCGCGCCTGGAGTATCGAAAGGCTTGTTCTCGCCAAACTGTAGTGCACTACGCGGATTGGTGCGCCGGGTGTGCGCACCGAAGGGACATTTCGCGCCGTCAGTATCGTTACTGTAATCGTACGCCGTTAGTTTCAGCCTGAGTTCCGCGAGCCGGGACTTTTCGGCGTCCGACGCCTGCCCTTGCCGGGACTTATCCAGCAGAGTGTCGAGTTCCAGCACAAACTCATTGGCGCCCTGTTCGGTCGGGAAGGTGGCGAGTGGCGCGCCATTACGCCAGCGTCCGCTGAGTTTCGCCGCGAAAGCTTCCACGCCGCCAAATTTGTTACCTTCGGTTTCGACAAACGTTCTGAATGTTGCCACGTTCTGGTGCAGCTTGCGGTACACCATGTAGGTTCCATTGCGCGAAAACAGCGGTGGCCCAGGCGCTTCCGGATATGCGCCCGATTCGTCGGCATGTCCGAGGACAAACTCGCCCGCGGCGAGTGGCGCCCATCCCGCCGCGGTAGCCGGATCCAGACCGGTCGGCTTTCCACCTCCGACGACGTACCTCGGGTTCTCGCGGCAGCCTTCAAAATATGAGGTACTGATTCCATCGGCGTAACCGAAGTGCTCTCTATCCGAGTCGCCTGCAACAGCGGATTGATAGGGAAGATCTTCAGCGCCGTTGGCGCCGCGATGGCCGTTCAGTTGCGTAACGCCGCCGGTCGCCGCCAGAATGCCACAGATCTGCCGGTATGCAGCTTCGAGAGGGCCTTCCTCTTTGGCGTTGATTCCGATCAGGAGGTGGACGTTCTGGCTGAATTCATCCTCACGGTCGTTCCAGATTTTGTCCCAGAACTTGAAGTGATTGGGTCCGGTGTCGCCGATGATATCGCGGCGCGCCTTCATCCCCATCGCGAACTCGTCGGGAAACCCGTGCAAAGTGTCGTCGGGAATGTCGAGATGCTTCAGGCCCTGGTAGGTGAACGCAATGTTCACTGCGACCGGCGGTAATTTCGGCGAATCCTCTTCCCATGGCACCGAAGTCGTGACCAGTGGAGTCACTTTCTCAACGAACTTCCGCCCTTTCGTGGGGTCATTGATCCGGTAAAAGACATACCGCGCGACAGGGAAACCGTAGCGGCCGTATGCTTTGACAATATTGCCCTGAATATCGGGCAGATCGATTTTCGAAATCATTGAACGCCCGCTCCCCTGGCTTTCAGGCCCGCTACAACGTCGTCCAGGCTATAGGCGCCTGGCTTCCACGTGGGCGCATCCACGTTATCAGGCTGAGCGATCGCCACGAACTTCCGAAAATTTGTTTGAAGCACTTCAGGGCTGTTGCCCTGATTGTCAAAAACGAACTTCGAGAATTCCTGCTTCAGATACAAATTTTTCAACTGCACCGCGAGAGGCTCATCGGTGGATCCGTCGAAGAAGAACGTCGTCTCCACCTGGCACTTTTTGATCCAGGCGATAAAAGATGCGCAGTCGTTCACGCTTTCAAATCCGAAACAGTATTGCAGCAGGCCGCGGATCTCAGACTGAATCGCGTTCCACATCCCCGTGAGCCACGCATCCAAATCGCCGTGAAACTCCGCGCCGAATACCAGATAGTTACTCTTGAGATGCTCCAAAACTGCGGGCTTTCCCTGGTAGGGAACATCTTCCAGAATATAGAAGCGGGAAATATAGGTATTCGGAACTCTCGCCATGGGGCTGTCTACGCTGACGCGCATGACATCCTGCAGCAAATACCTCACGCATGCAGCGCAGGTCTGTCCCTCCATCCCGTCCGGGAACTCCTTCGGCACACCGTGGCGGATCGGACACAGCAGAGTGAGCGCATAGGCGCTTCCCATTTGGTTTGCCATGGTCTCTAAGCTCCCGCCGCCCCGCGTTCATCCCGCAGTCGTTTCTCCACCGCCCACGCCGAGAGGCTGACAATCGGATTAGGGCCCATCTGACTCACGTCATGCTGCAATGTGAGCAGAAGCTTGTTATATTTCTGCTGAAAATCGTCCGGCGAGGCGTTCTTCGTGTCATCGATGAAGCCGAGCAGTCCGCTCCTGACCCTCTGCGCGGCCTTCACGTCGTTTGAAGCCGCCATAGGATATGCGTTGTAATAATGATCCGTCCAGATCTGGTTCGACGTGATGTAGCGGTGAAAGGGCAGCATCGGCACAGAACGGGGATACTTGATATTCAGGATCCAGAACATATTCAGGCCTTTGGGAATCGCCGAAGAGAACGAATCGACATACTGGTCCCAGCTGCCATTAAAATTGCTGAAGAACAGCATGTAATTGTATTTCAATTCTTCGCGCGGCTGTTCTTCACTGACGCAGGGGAACTGGCCAGGCTTGATAACCACCCAGCGCGCGTAATGAATAAGCGACAGCGTCTGCAGGCCCAAAGTTGTGGATGGACGCTTACCTGCAATCCAGAACGTGAGTTTCGTGATCCATGCGGTGTACCACCGGAGAGGGGTAATCACGTTCATCGCATAAGCTTTTCCAGCGATGTTCGACATTGGTCCACTATACTACGGAATTCGCAAAATCAGACCGGCATTTTTTCGGCATGGTTGCTATATATTAACTGTGGTTTACTGCCGCAGTATTCTACGCGGCCCGCGTCCGGTCCGCCACAATCGTGACCTGCATATCGCGACTCAGCCACACGATCTGCTGTTCGAGGCTCGGGCGAAGTATCCCCATCAGTCCGGCTCCGCGCGGCCGCGCCAGAAACAGTTGAGTGATTCCATTCACGCGAGCGAATTCCACCAGCGCCTTCGCCGGATCGTCGCCTGCGGCCTCCGCATCGAGCAGCCGCGCATCGATGTGCAGATTCCGCGCGAAATTCAGGTGCCGCTCGATCGCCTCACGCTCCGCCGCGGCGATCCGATTCCCTCCGGTTGGCCGCTGGATCGCAACCGCCATGCAATCGGATTGAAGATAATCGGCGACACGTTTCGCGCGGCGGATCACCATCGCGCTCGAAGGATCGGCTGTCACCAGAATCAGTATTCGTTCGACGCGCCCTGTGGGCAAAAACGCTTCCTTCGCCGCCGGTTTATCGCTTTGCCGGATGGACACGGCAGGGTGCGGCTGAACCGGAATTGATTCAACGCCGGTGTGATGCGACTCGCTTTCGTGCGCCGTCTGCCGCATCGCCATCTCGCGCAGCGCGCCCAGCGTCGATTCCTGGAAGAAATTCTCCAGCGCCTTTTTCGACTTTTCCTGCGAATAGACGGCGCCGCGCAACAGCCGGTTCACCAGCGCGCCGGGTGTGACGTCCACCATCACCACCTGGTCCGCCTGCTTCACCACCCAGTCCGGAATCGTCTCGCGCACGCGCACGCCGCTGATCTGCCACACCTGATCGTTGAGGCTTTCCAGATGCTGAATGTTCATCGTGGTCAGCACGCCGATGCCGGCATCGAGCAGCGCGGTCACGTCTTCCCAACGCTTGGTTCGGGCCGAGCCCGGCACGTTCGTGTGTGGAAACTCGTCCACCACGCAGATTTCCGGATGCCGCTTCAGGATCGCGTCGGTATCCATCTCCTCGAAGACCGCACCGCGGTATTCCACAATCCGCCGCGGAACCACTTCGAGACCGTCTGTTCTCGCGATCGTATCGGCACGGCCATGCGGTTCGAAATAACCGATCACGATGTCGCGGCCCTGGCGCTGTAGTTCCTGCGCGTCGACGAGCATCTGATACGTCTTGCCGACGCCTGCCGCATAGCCCAGATAAATTTTCAGCCTGCCAGGAGCGGGCGGAGTCACTGAGGGAACACCCGTACATCGATTCCCTGCGCGCCGCGAATGAGCCTGCCAACAGCTCCTCCGGTCCAGCGATGCCACCACTTCGATTCCAGACCATGACCCACGAACACCTGCGTCACGCCGCGCTCATGCGCAAATTCCAGAATGGCCCCGATCGGATCGTCGCCCTCCAGAATTTCGATCTGCGCGCCGGCCTGCCGTGCCTTCTCCAGATTCCGGTCGAGCGCCGCCTTGACGTCGTCATTGAGATGCCCCTGGCGGACGTGAGCCGCGATCAACTCGCAATGAAAGCGCTCCGCATTGCGTCTGCCGCTTTCAATCATGGCGTTGGCGCTGCTGCGCGGCGTGATGCAGACCAGAATCCTTTCCTGCGCGCCGTAGGATGCGGTCACGCCATTCTGCTTCAGATAGGATTCGAGCTGACGATCCACCACGTCGGCGGCGAACAGCAACGCGATCTCGCGCAACTCGGACAACTGATGCGCAACCCGCGCCGGATCGCCCGCGATCGCCTGGCCGGAATGGGTGAAACAAAGCTCCGGCGGCGCATCCACCACGACAATTTCATCCGCTCCGAAAAGAAAACTCTGCGGCACGGTTTGCGTGACGTGTTTGCCGGTGATCTTTTCCACCTGCCCCTGCAACTCCGCGATGAACTGGATATTGATGGAAGCGATTACGGCAATGCCCGCGTCGAGTAGCTGGCGCACATCCTGCCAGCGGCTGGGGTTCATCGAGCCCGGCGGATTGTCCCATGCGAGTCCATCCACCAGACACACGCCCGGGCCTCTTTTGAGAATGGCGGGCACGTCTATCACGGTCGCGCCCGCTACGGTCCTCAGCGGAATGACTTCCAGCTTTGCGAGCAGCTCATCGACATCACATTCGGGGGATGAGGGTGTGCGCTGTTGTATCGCACCGACAACTACGTCTTGTCCGCGCTCGGCGCGCCGTCTGCCTTCGTCCAGCATGCGGAAGGATTTTCCGACGCCCGAGGCGTAGCCAAGAAAGACTTTGAGACGCCCGCGAGTGTCCCGCGCTTCCTCGGCCTCGGCCTGGAGGAGCAGTTCTTCCGGGGTGCGTCGGCGTGTGGCCGGAGTCATGATGTATGCCTCATTATAGGGATGTTTTCCGGCTGGGCAACAATCAGCCACCACGGACCCTCGCCAGGTTGATCGAGAAAATGGTCGTCCCGGCTGAGGATTCCGAAGCCATCCCGCCGCAGTTCCGCTTCTACGAGCACGGGGTCAATCGCGTGTTCCGGATTCGCCGATTGCGGTCCGCGGTCGGCAATAACCAGGCGGCCGCCAGCGGCCAGTGCCTGCCGCACATGCTCCAGGATGACAGCGGGCCGGGCGAACTCGTGATAGGTGTTCGCAATCAGGACAGCATCCACGGGGCCGGAGATATGCGGGTCATCCGGATCCCCCAGGATGACGCTTAGGTTGCGCGTGCGCGCACGGATCCACAGAAACGCCAGCGGCAGGCGCAATATGTCCACGGCCTGCACGTTTCCCCTTGCGCCAACGGCGGAGGAAAGCTTCAACGCGAAGTATCCGGCACCGCACCCAAGATCCACAACGCGGCTGCCATCGCGAAGATTCAGCTGCGCAATGATCGCGGGCGCGCGCTGCCACTGGTCGCGCTCATGCTCCACTAACGTCAAACGGTCAAGGGTATTCCACCCCTGACCGATGACGTTCAGCAGAATCAGAAACAGCAGCCCCCCGATCAGCCAGAGGGCGATTTTATTTCTTCGGATACTTCCCATCCAGCGCCAGATTCAGCTTCAGCACGTTCACTCGCGGTTCGCCGAGCACCCCGAGATCCGGGCCTTCCGTCACTTGCGCGATCTCCTGACCGATTTGATCCGGCGAAACCCCTCGGGCCTTCGCCACGCGCGCCGCCTGCGCCATGGCGGAATCGGGACTTATGTGCGGATCCAGGCCGCTGGCGGAAGCGGTGACCAGATCCGCCGGAAGGGGTCCGGTGTAATCCGGGTTGTCCTTCCGAAATTTATCGACCGAGGCTTTCACCCGGTCGACGAGCTTTTGGCTGGTCGGCCCATAGTTCGAGCCGCCGGATGCGGTGGGATCGTAGCCGTCGTTGCCTGCGGCTGAGGGACGCGGCTGGAAATATTCCGACTTCGCGAAGTTCTGGCCGATCAGTTCGGAGCCGACTGTCTTGCCGTTCACCGTGACCAGACTTCCGTTCGCCTGATGCGGGAACAGCATCTGGCTGATTCCCGTGATGGCCAGCGGATAGAGAACTCCGAGCACCAGCGTCATGAAAAGCTTGATTCGAATTCCGGGTAAAATTTGTTGCCACATATTCGTTCTCCTTACGCGAGGTGCAACATCACAAGCAACTGGTCGATGAGCCAGATGCCGGGAAACGGCGCAATCAGGCCGCCGACGCCGTAAATCAGCAGGTTCCGTCGCAACAGGCTGGCCGCATCGAGAGGCCGGTACTTCACTCCACGCAACGCCAGCGGCACCAGCGCGATGATAATCAGCGCGTTGAAAATGACAGCCGAGAGCACCGCGCTCTGCGGCGTGTGCAGACCCATGATGTTGAGCTTGTTGAGCACCGGATAAGTCGGGATAAACATAGCCGGAATGATCGCGAAGTATTTTGCTACGTCGTTCGCAATCGAGAACGTCGTCAGCGCGCCGCGCGTGATCAGGAGTTGCTTGCCGATCGCCACCACTTCGATGAGCTTGGTCGGGTTGCTGTCCAGATCCACCATATTGCCGGCTTCTTTCGCGGCCATGGTGCCTGTATTCATCGCGAGACCGACATCGGCCTGCGCCAATGCGGGCGCATCGTTCGTGCCATCGCCCGTCATTGCTACCAGGCGGCCGGCCGCCTGCTCTTTCTTGATGTAATCCAGCTTGTCTTTGGGCGTCGCCTGCGCGAGGAAATCGTCCACGCCCGCTTCCGCCGCAATCGCCGCCGCGGTCAGCGGATTGTCGCCGGTGATCATGATGGTGCGAATGCCCATACGCCGCAGTTGCGCGATGCGCTCGTTCATTCCGCCCTTCACAATATCCTTGAGATGGATGACGCCCAGCAGCCGTCCGCCATTCGCTACGGCAAGAGGGGTTCCGCCGCTGCGCGAAATCCGGTCGCTCATATCCATGAAGTCCGGGGGCACAAGACCGCCGCGCTCACGAACGAAATTGCAGATGGCTTCCGTAGCGCCTTTGCGCAGTTGCTTGCCTTCGAAATCCACGCCGCTCATACGCGTGTAAGCAGAGAACGGAATGAACGTGGCTTCGTGTTCGGGAATGTGACGTCCGCGAAGACCGTACTTCTCCTTGGCAAGAACCACTACGGAGCGGCCTTCCGGCGTCTCATCGGCCAGACTGGAAAGCTGCGCGGCATCGGCCAGTTCTTCTCCGGAAACGCCGTTGACGGTGAGGAATTCCACCGCCTGCCGATTGCCCAGGGTGATGGTGCCGGTCTTATCCAGCAACAGCGAGTTCACGTCGCCCGCGGCTTCCACAGCTTTGCCGCTCATCGCCAGCACGTTGTGCTGCATCACGCGATCCATGCCTGCAATTCCGATTGCGGAGAGAAGGCCGCCAATCGTGGTGGGTATCAGGCAAACCAGCAGCGAGATCAGAACGGCAACACTCGGCACCGCTCCCGAACCGGTCTGTGTCACTGCAAATACGGAATACGGTTGCAGTGTGATAACGGCCAGCAGGAAGATCAGCGTCAGACCGGCGATCAGAATATTCAGTGCAATCTCATTGGGTGTTTTCTGCCGCTGCGCGCCTTCCACCAGGGCGATCATGCGGTCGAGAAACGTCTCGCCGGGATTCGAGGTGATCTTGATTTTGATCTGATCCGACAGCACGCGCGTGCCGCCGGTCACCGCGCTGCGATCTCCACCGGATTCGCGAATGACCGGAGCGCTTTCTCCCGTGATGACGGATTCATCGACCGTCGCCACGCCGTCGATCACATCGCCATCGCCGGGAATCAGATCGCCCGCGTCGCAAATCACGACGTCGCCCGCTCGCAGCGTGGAAGAACTGGCATTTTCAATCGCGCCGGACGCTGTGACGCGCTTCGCCAGTGCATCCGTCTTCGTCTTGCGGAGACTGTCGGCCTGCGCCTTTCCGCGGGCCTCCGCCATGGCCTCGGCGAAGTTCGCGAACAATACCGTAAACCACAGCCAGAGCGAAATCTGGAGCGAGAACCCGATCCCGTGCGCGCCGGTAAGCACGTCGCGGATCAGAAGAATGGTGGTGAGAGCCGCGCCGACCTCCACTACAAACATGACCGGATTCTTCAGCAGAGTGACCGGATTGAGCTTCACGAACGACTGTTTCGTGGCCCTTCCGAGTATCTCCGGATCGAACAGCGGCCTGGCGCGACCCAGTTTCCTGGGAATCAGGGAAGTCGGGTCATCCTGCTGCGGGGAGTCCTGCTGAATTTCCGGATCTGCAACTTGTGTCGACATGATGTTAGCTCCAAACCGAAACCGGCAATGTGAAGATTGTCGAGAATAACTTGCCGCTGTTCATGAGATAGTGCTCTACGATGGGTCCCAGAGCGATGGCGGGAAAGAATGTCAGCGCACCGACAATCAGGACCGTCCCGACCAGCAGGCCGACAAAGAGTGGGCCATGAGTGGGGAAGGTTCCGAGCGTGGAAGGAATCTTCTTCTTCACGGCCAGACTACCGGCTGCGGCGAGCAAAGGAATCAGGAACAGAAACCGGCCAATCAACTCCGCCAGACCGAACGTCAGGTTGTACCAGGGGGTGTTGCCGTTGAGCCCCGCAAATGCGCTGCCGTTATTGCCCGTATTGCTCACATAAGCGTAGAGGATCTCGCCGAAGCCGTGCGGTCCGCTGTTGTTCATGTTGGCGATCGCCGCGCCAGGCGGATTCCAGTAGCCTTTGGCCGGAAACTGAATGACCGTGCTGATCGCGCTGAAGATCAGGATGCTGAAGGCTGTGGCAATGATCGCCAGCATGGCCATCTTGACTTCCTTTTGCTCGATCTTCTTGCCCAGATACTCGGGAGTGCGGCCCACCATGAGGCCGGCAATGAACACGGCGAGAATGCAGTAAAGCAAAATCCCGTACAGGCCCGCGCCGACGCCGCCGAAAACCACTTCGCCGGTCATCATGTTGAACATAGGCACCAGCCCGCCGATAGGCGTGTAGCTATCGTGCATGCTGTTGACCGCGCCGCAACTGGCGTCGGTGGTGACCGTAGCGAACAACGCGGAATTGGCGATGCCGAAACGTACTTCCTTGCCTTCCATATTGCCGCCAGCCTGTCCCGCTGTCGGCGTGCTCTCAATCCCCAGTTTCGAGAGAATCGGGTTACCCGCCTGCTCGAAGTGATAGGTCACGAAAACACCGGCCACAAACATGACGGAGAAGGCCGCGAAAATCGCCCAGCCCTGTCGCGTATCTTTCACCATTCGCCCGAATGTATAAGTCAGCGCCGCGGGAATCACAAAGATCAGGAACATCTGCAGCAGATTGCTGAGCGGGGTTGGATTCTCGAAAGGATGCGCGGAGTTGGCATTAAAGAATCCGCCGCCATTGGTACCCAACTGCTTGATCGCTTCCTGCGACGCCACGGGGCCCTGCGCAATGACCTGCTTCGCGCCTTCCACCGTGGTGAGCGTCGTGTAGGGATGCAGGTTCTGGATCACGCCCATCGAGCAGAACAGCAGCGCGGCAACGATCGACATGGGGAGCAGCACATACACAGTGGCGCGCGTCACATCCACCCAGAAATTGCCGATGGTTTTCTTTTCCTGCCGCACGAAGCCGCGCACCAGCGCGATGGCCACCGCGATGCCGGCCGCCGCCGAAGCGAAGTTCTGAACCGTGAGCGCGGCCATCTGGACGAAGTAGCTCATGGTCGATTCGCCCGAGTAGGCCTGCCAGTTTGTGTTCGTTACGAAACTCGACGACGTGTTAAACGCGAGATCGGGGCTCACATTGCCCGCATTGAAACCCTGCGGATTGAATGGCAGGAAGCCCTGCGCGCGCTGAATGAAGTAAACCAGCAGGAAGCCGAAAATACTGAAGCTGATGAGGGCCGCGGTGTATTGCGTCCAGCGCTGCTCCACTTCTTCCTGCACGCCGATTACTTTGTAAGTGAGGACTTCCAGCCATCGCAGTACGGGATGCAGGAAGGTGCGCTCGCCATCGAATACCCGCGTCATAAATACTCCGAGCGGCTTCGTGCACGCCAGAATCAGGGCGAAAAATAACGCGATTTGAAAAATTCCGGTGCTGGTCATGATCTTCTCTCCGTCAAAACTTCTCCGGCCGCAACAGGGCGTAAATCAAATAGACAAATAACCCGATTGAGGCGATGCCGGCAATAACGTAATCCATTGCTGATCTCCTGCTTTCTAGAGCTTGTCGCAGGCTTTTGTGAAAGCCCAGAACAGCATCAAAACGACACAACCGATAACAACGTAAAACAAATCGAGCATGTGAACTTACTCCGTTTCCGTCAAAATTACTTCATGGCCAAGACGGCGCAATCTTCGCGCCAACCTGTCTTCCGAGGTCCGCCACCATCGTCGCTTCGCGCCGATTACTACCAAAGAATGCGGCCTCAGCACCCTCGCAAGTGTCTCGTCGCGGTCGCGGCAGAGATAAAATCGCACCACGGTTTCCACAGCGGTTCGCGACGCGAGCTTGCGGAGCCGCTGCTCGTTCCACTCGCGCTGAACCGGCGGCTGGTTGAGCGGCACCGCGTAGGAAACGACTTCGGGGACTACGACCGTGATGCGTCCGCCCAGGCGGTTAGCGAGCGACGCCGCAGTTTCGAGGGCGGCCGCGGTTCCGGATTCCGAGGTAAATAGAACCGAAATATTCAGGCGCTGTCCGTCATGATCGACAGATTGTCGTCCGGGAGACAGTCTGGACGGCCTTGCCGTGAAGCGTTCGTCTAAACCGGTTCGCATCTCTTTGCCCTTCCAGATTCAGACTAAAAAGAAGCGTCTGAGGAAGTCATAGTGAAGCCGTGAAAAATTTATAAAGGCGTTTCGGAATGGCCACGATGAACACGGATTCACACGGATAGGGAAAAACCGGGCAAAATGCACGCCGATGCACGCCGATAAGAAAGGGCGTACCGATTGCGTTGCTTCGGGCCGTGAGCGTTTTTGGGAGGGTTTTGGCATCGTTTTTAGGCTGCGATTGGCGGGTCGTCCTCCTTTTTGGGGTGGTTTGCGGTGAGGGTTGGGGCGTTTTCGGCTGGTGGTGCCGGTGGCGTTGCGGGTTCGGAGGTGTTTTGAAGGAACGAAACCAATTTGGGGTTAAGTGGTTCGGTTTCAATGGCTGTTTCAGCCGGATCGGTGGGTTGGATTTCGAGGTCGGCCTCCTTCGCTCGTTTGGCGCGGATGTCGAGGAGTTGCCTGAGCGCTTTCTGGAAATTGCGCTGGGCGGAGTTGATGCGGCGATCGACGCGGTCGAAGGCTTTGCCGGATAGTTCAAAGACGCGGCCGAGGGACCGGTCATTAATCACGAGGAAGCCTCGTTCCCAGATGCCCGCGTCGATGCTCATGTAGCGGCGGCTGTGCCATTCGGATTTGATGAGCATGTCGACA
>Ga0182024_10001842_pt1 | contig 53436 bp, 56 predicted proteins | sample P32metaG_FD_120480 | JGI IMG/M metagenome (GOLD analysis project Ga0182024, IMG submission 120480) | Permafrost microbial communities from Stordalen Mire, Sweden - P3-2 metaG (Illumina Assembly) | ecosystem: Environmental > Terrestrial > Soil > Wetlands > Permafrost | place: Sweden: Stordalen...
CCCCGGAGGACCACAAACCGCCGTAACGACCGGAAGGAGAGAAGTGATGACCGACCACAAGATCGGGACGCGTGAAGACTGGCTCGCGGCCCGACTGGAGCTGCTCGAGGCCGAGAAGGAGCTGACCCGGCGTGGCGACGAGCTGGCGCTTCAGCGCCAGCAGTTGCCGTGGGTTCGAATCGACAAGGAGTACCGATTCCAGACCGACGAGGGCGAGGCGTCGCTCGCCGAGCTCTTCGAGGGGCGCTCGCAGCTGCTCATCTATCACTTCATGTTCGGCCCCGACTACACGGCAGGGTGTCCGTCCTGCTCGGCGATCGCGGACGGCTTCGACGGCTCCGTCGTGCATCTCGCCAACCACGACGTCACCCTCTCGGCCGTGTCGCGGGCCCCGCTCGCGCAGCTGCAGGCCTACAAGCGGCGGATGGGCTGGAGCTTCCCGTGGGCGTCTTCGTTCGACAGCGACTTCAACCACGACTTCCAGGCGGCGCACACCGAGGAGGAATGGCGCTCGGGAGCCGCCGAATACAACTTCGCCTCGTTGGACCTCCGGCCGCCGGACGGCGAGAAGAGCCGTGAGCTTGACGAGTTCGCCTCGTCGATTGTCGGAACGGATTGGGAGACCTACCGCCGGGAAGGGCCGGGCGTGAGCGCGTTCGCGCTTGAGGATGGCGTCGTGTACCACACCTACTCGGCGTACGCACGCGGCCTCGACGGTCTCTGGAGCATGTTCCAGTGGCTCGACCGGGCACCGCTCGGTCGCAACCAGAGCGGCTTCTGGTGGCGCCGCCACGATGAGTACGGCGGACAGTGAGCGCGCACGCCGAGCCGCAGCGACCCGGGTTGCGTCCGCACGCCAGCGGCGCTGGGCATCCGCGGCGCGACGTGGCACGATCTCAGCGGTGAGCAGCGGACCCGCCGCGGCGCAGCACCTGCGTGACCTCGCGTGGCTGCGCCGCGTCCGCGACCGGATCGACCGCGAGTACGCGCAGCCGCTGGACGTCAAGGCGCTCGCCCGCGGCGCCCACATGTCGGCGGGGCACTTCAGCCGCGAGTTCCGGCTCGCCTACGGCGAGTCGCCCTACGGCTACCTGATGACACGCCGCATCGAGCGCGCGATGGCGCTGCTGCGCCGCGGCGACCTCAGCGTCACCGAGGTCTGCTTTGCGGTCGGCTGCTCGTCGCTGGGCACCTTCAGCAGCCGCTTCAGCGAACTGGTCGGCATGCCGCCCAGCAGCTACCGGCGCCAGGCGGCGCGCGCGACCGCGGGGATCCCGTCGTGCGTGGCAAAACAGGTGACCAAACCGATCAGGAATCGAGAAGCGCCGGCCGCGAAGGCGCAGCTAAGGTGACCGCCATGGACATCACCATTCACGCGAGCTTCCTCCCCCACACCGACCCTGACGCCTCCCTGGCCTTCTACCGCGACACGCTCGGCTTCGAGGTCCGCAACGACGTCGGCTACGGCGGCATGCGCTGGATCACGGTCGGCCCCGCCGACCAGCCCGACACCTCCATCGTCCTCGAGCCGCCGGCCGCCGACCCGGGCGTCACCGACGACGAGCGCGCCACGATCGCCGAGATGATGGCCAAGGGCAGCTACACCCGCGTCATCCTCGCCACCGCCGACCTCGACGGCGCCTTCGCGCGGCTGCAGTCAAGCGGCGCCGAGGTCGTGCAGGAGCCGACCGAGCAGCCCTACGGGGTTCGCGACTGCGCCTTCCGCGATCCGGCGGGCAATCTGATCCGGATCAACGAACTGCGCTGAGCGATCCGGCGATCGCGGCCCTAACCTGCACAGAACGCCGCCGACGCGGCTGAACGCGGCGCCCACCGAAGTCCCGTGGCGCGAGAGCGGAGTTCGCGTGCCGAGCGCCTCGGACTCCGCGCGCGCCGTCAGTCCGGCCAGGACGCGGTGCCCACCACGCCGTCGCCACCCTCTGGCTTGGGGCCGCCAACCGCAATGATCTCGAGTCCGTCCGGGCCTGCCTCGAAGGCACGAACGACCTCCGGTGCGACGCGCACGACGTCCCACTGGCGAAGCTCCAGGACCTCGTCATCGAGCAGCACCCGACCGGACCCGGCGACGACGACATAGGCCTCCTCCTGCTCACGATGGCTATGCGCCATCTCGCTGCGCAGGTTCGGCTCGTAGCGGAGGTGGCTGACGCCGAGGTCACGCGAGTCCAGGTGCTTGCGGCCGAACCGAAGCTCGAGCCCGGGGACACGGTCGCCCATCGAGTCCTCGACATCCAGCAGATTCACGGTGGCAAAGCGGGACATAGGCTCTCCTTAGCGAAAACGGTCGGCTGACGACGGACCCTGCGGACCATAGCTGGCCGAACCCGCGGCCCGACCATGCAGCGCCGAAGGAATCGGCGCACCGGCTGGCGCAGTCGCGGCGGCGCAGCGGCCTCCGGCAGCGTTGCGAGATCGGCGGCGCCGCGCAATGATCCGAGCGTGCGGCAAGAGAAGCTCGCGGCCGCCGTCCTGGCCAGGTGCTCGCTGCGCTTCCTGGCGTGCGCGGCCGTCGTCACAGTGGGCGTCGCCGTCGCGCTTGCCCTCCTCGTCGGCCTTGCCCCCGCGGTGGCGGCGAGCGTCTTTCTCGCCACCGCCGTGTTCATGGCCACGCGCCCTTGACGAGGCGATCTAGAGCGTCGGGGTCGCGCTGCGACGGCCCCGCCGCCGCCATCCAAGCGGCAGCGGTGGCCACGCTGCACGTGCTTGGACGTCGTCTGCGTGACGAGTGCGCTCGGCGACCAGCTTCGCCTCCAGCTCGTTACTGAGTTGCTCGATGCGCCCGCCCTGCGAAGAGCCTCCGCGTAGCGCTTCGAGTGCGACGCGTGACCCATCGCCCAGCACGGCGTAGACGGCAAACGGACTGGAGCGGTAGCGATCGACCTCGAAGCGCTCGACGTCATGCCAACGGATCATCTGCACCGTTCTCAGGCTCATGCTCATGATGCCTGCGTCGCAGATCCGCACCTCGAATCCTCGAGTCCAGGCGACCATCGCAAGAGGGGCAGCCACGCCCAGCGCCACGAGCGCGGCGAATAGCACGTCGGCGGCGATGCTTCGTGATGCCCCGAGCCCGCCGGCAGCGCCCGACAGAATCGAGAACGCCGCCACGAACGCAATCGCGTAGCCGACCCCGGGAGGCGTCATCCGGTAAGCAGTCACGAACGCCAATACTGGCGTACCGCTCCGAGGCGCAGACGCACGGGCCGATGGCGGCGCGGCGATCGTGGCGAACTGCGCCGGGCTCTCGATCGCCGCCGCGGTCACATCGCAAGCCCAGGCCAATTCCCGACGCCACCTGAGCGGGCGCTGCGTGTCGCGCTTCGCGATCCATGTCCGGGCGCGCAGGCATGCGAACATTGCAGGCGGAGGACGAGCCTATGAGCGCCGGATTCCCGCACGAGTGGCATCACCCAGGCTGGCACCGCTGCGTCGCGCCGGCCGCCACTATCGGGGTCGTGGTGCTCCTCGGTGGGTGCGGAAGCTCCACGCCGGCGAAGCACGCGAGCGCGAATCGCGGGCCGACCCTGCCACGCGTCTGCTCACGTGGGGCGCTTGGCGTGATGGCGCGCTCGTTGGCGGTTCGGGCGTCGACCATCGCGGCCGCCGCCTCGAGCGGCGGCAACGCGATGCCGCAGTGCTCGTTCACGACGTCGATCCCGCACGGCACGCGCATCGTCGTGACGATGAACGTAGACACGGCACCCCAGCCGTACTTCCGTCTCGAGCGAACGATCGTCGAGTCCGCCCAGATCTTCCCGTCGCGGCTCAGCCCGGCGCCGATAGCCGTCACGGGGCTTGGGCTCGACGCAGCCTGGTTCCCCGCCGAGACACACCTGATGTCGACCGATGGCACCCGCCTGGTGACCGTCACCATCGACTGGCCTCGTGCGAGCCAGAACCGCGAAATAGCGCTTGCGCGAGCTGTCACTCGTCAGTATCTGAAGACACCGCATGGGAAGGCCGCCCAGAGGTTGGCTGACGGATACCCGTCCAGCTGATCTCGCCGCTCCGCCAAGGACCACCCCGGCCCGAGATTCCCCAACGGCGCCCAACCGCCGCCCGGCGAGCCGTCCTGACTAGCTTGGAGCAGGGCCGGCGCCGGCCGCAGCCAGCCTGCGCTTGGCCTCCTCGAGCACATCGTCGGGCAGCGGCCCATCGGCGGCGGCGGCGAGGTTGTCGCGCAGATGCTCGATGCTGCTGGTGCCGACGATCGTTGTGTCAAGGCCGGGATGGGAGAGCGTGAAACGCAGCAGGAACGCGGTACGGCTCAGGCCATCGAGCAGCTCGTCGAGCTCGGCCTTCTCCCAGAAGTCGCGCATCGTCTCGTTGGCCACCATGTAGTAGCGGCGTCCCTCCCAGTCCTCAGGCGTGGCGCGGGCCACGCCCCCGCGGATGATGATGCCCGCGCCCGCTGCCGATGCCCGCGTGATGGCGTCCTCGTGCTCGCGTTGCAGCGCCGAGTAGGGAATCTGGAAGGCGTCGAAGGCGCCCATGTCGATCTGCTCGTCGAGCGTGGGCAGCACGCCCGAGACCCCGACAAAGCGCACCTTGCCCTCGTCGCGGAGCGCCAGTGCCTCGGCGAGCGCGCCCTGGGCGTCGAACTCCTCGCGGCTCAGGCTGCGGTGGAACTGCACCAGATCGAGATGGTCGGTGTTCAACACGCGCAGGCTGTGCTCGACGCCGTTGCGGATGTTCTCCGCGGTGTGCACATGCTCGGTGCCCATCCCGGCCCCCGGGACGCAGCCACACTTTGATGCAAGCACGTACTCCGAGCGGCGGTGCGCGATGAACTTGCCGATCAGCTCCTCGCTGCGGCCATAGTCGATCGAGGTGTCGATGAAGTTGATGCCTTCGTCGAGGACGGTGTTGAGCAGCTTGCCGGCGTCCGCATCGTCGATCTCCGGGCCACCCTGATCCCCCCGCAGTTCCATCGCGCCGAATCCCAGCGTCGTGACCTCGAGACCGGTGCGGCCAAGCGTGCGGCGCGGAATATCAACCAATTTCACACCTCCGGGCGGGAGCCGTCCTCCGCGTCGCGGAGCGGCTGGCTTGCTGATCGAGCGCCGGTTCACCCTAACATCGTGGGCTAGTGAGCGAGCTCCAGGTAGGCGCGAGCACGCTCGCGCGCGGCGTCGCTCGCACGGCCTGACATCAGCTGGTCGATCAGCGTCGCGGCGCCGGCGATCCAGATCCGCTCGTACTCCTTGGTGCCATCGGCCTGGACGCCGATCGTGTGGACGAGGCTCCGCACGAGTTCAATGTCGGGATCGGCTGCCATTTTCGCTGCTCCTTTCGTATTGCCTAGGCGACAGTCGCCTGCGGCCGGCGGGCGTTCGAGTCGAGCCGGGCCAGGCGCGTTGTTCGAGCGACATTCGCCTCCACCGCTGCCGATTCGAAGTAGTTCGCGAGTCCGCGCCGACGCGCCGGCTCCAGACGGGCGGGCAGCGGCGCCTCGAGCTCCTCGCGCACGGCCTGCTCGAGGGTCGCCCGCAGCCCACCCTCAAGCGGGCTTCGCCCGGAAAGGTTCAGGGTCTCCAGCCGTCCCGCCGCCGTCCGGTAGTCGTAGAGCTCGAGCTGCTGTCCACTTTCAAGCGGCTCGGTCGTTCCGGCCCGCCAGTTGGAGTACGTCGCGTACTTGGCCGCAGCGGTGATGACCCCGGTTACGTGCAGCGGTGCGGCGGCGGCGTGCGTCGCGAGCGCGAACTCGGTCACCACCTCGTCCGTCGCGTGCGCGGCGTAGCGGCGGCCGGCCGCCGCCGGGTCGGCGAGGATCGCCCCGAGGTCCGGGCGGCGCGCGAGGTGGCTGAAGCGAGCATCGCTGCGCCAATTGCGCGAACCGCAGGCGATCGTCAGGAGCAGCGGCGCCACATCCACGCTCGAGGTCAGCTGCGCCCTTGGCGTGTCCAGCGCTGCGGTGATCGTACGGCGACGAGGGTCGCTGACGATCAACGGCACCCGGATCGCCTCCTCGTAGAGGCTCGCGCCCTTTCCTCGCATGCCGTGTGAGCCGGCGTATTCGCCGTGGTCGGAGGTGAAGACGATGACCGTGTTCGCCGCCACGTCGGGCCGGGTCGCGAGGGCGTCGAGCACGACCCCGATCTGGGCGTCGACGGTCCGCTGCAGCTGGGCGTAGAGGTCGAGCAGGCTCGCCCACTCCTGCGCCGCCCGCGGGCCGGAGAACGCCACATCGCCGAAGGACTGCGCCGCGATCTGCTGGAGCGAGCGCTGGAGTAGCGGCTTGCCACGCGTCTCAAGCTGCGCCGGGGTCTCAAAGTTGGGCGGCAGGGCCGCTGGGCTGCCCGAGACCGCGATCATCTCCAGCGCCGGGGCGCCGGTGTAGCGGTACCACCACGCGATGTCGTGCGGGTTGACAAACGAAACGGTGGTGCACCACGGTTGCGTGTCCGCGGCCTCGCGGTAGAAGCGCGCGAACTGCTCCGCGATCGCCGGGTCGGCGACCTCGCCCTGCCCCGGTGCGCCGTTGGGCGAGGGGAAGGTTCCGCCCCCGAACCCGTAGCGCGCGAGGGCCGCAGGGCCGCTGCGGGCGCTCCAGCTGCCGTCGCCGTCGGTCAGGTGCCATTTCCCGTACCAGCATGTCTCATAACCCAGTGCACGAAGCATCGAGCCCCAGGTCGGGAAGGCGGGATCCAGCGTGCTTGCACCGGTGATCATGCAGCCGGTCTGGTGCGTGTGAAGCCCGGTCAACAGCGCGGCGCGCGAGGGGGTGCAGTCGTTCGATGCGGTGTAGTGACGCACGAACGAGACGCCGGCCCGTCGCAGCCTGGCGACATTGGCCGGGAACCCGTCATCGATGACGTCGGCCCCAAGCCAGCATGGCGCGCGCATTTGATCCACGAGAATCACGAGGATGTTCGGGCGGACCTGCGCCGTCGGCCGCCGTGTGGTCGCAGCCGCGGCGCTGAGCGGGCCGGCAAGCAACATGCCGGCCGCCAGCTCGCCGGCGTTCCTGAGAAACGCACGTCGATTCGTTCCCACGGATTGGGGCAGTGCCGGCGGCGGCTGACCTGCGGCCCGCTGCGGGCTGCGATGAGGTCGATTATTTGACATGGCGGGTTGAGCGTGAGGTCGAACTGCTCTTCACGCTACGCGCGCCAGATGGAGTTCAGATTGCGAACTTGGGAGCGGGGGTTATCGCGTATTTCGCTGGCATGAAGCGCCGGCGGGCGACCGGCGCGGGAAGGGCCGCCCGTTTCGGCGCTGGCGAGGCGGTATTGCCGAGCGGCATTGCCGGCGCTCAGCCCAATCCACTATAGTCAACCTAATGGTTCAGTATGGGCCGTCCGTCGACCGTGCTTTCGCCGCTCTCGCCGACCCAACCCGCCGCGCCGTCCTCGAGCGGCTCGGCTCGGGCCGGGCGACGATCAGCGAGCTCGCCGCGCCCTTCGACATGTCGTTGACCGGGATGAGCAAGCACGTCCGGCTGCTCGAGCAGGCGCAGCTCGTGAGAACCGAGAAGGTCGGCCGTGTGCGCAGCTGCATGCTCGCGCCCTACGCGTTCGAGGGCATCAGCACGTGGCTGGCGCGGCTCGACCGCTTCGCGCAGGTCGTTGAACGCACGAAAGGAGACCGATGAACGACACCACCGTCACCACCCCGAACGAGCTCGAGATCCGCGTCGAGCGGATCTTCGACGCGCCGCGCACGCACGTCTTCGCCGTCTGGGCCGACCCCAAGATGATCCCGCAATGGTGGGGCGACGGCACGGTCGTCGAGGAGATGGACGTCCGCCCCGGCGGGCGGTACCGCTTCCGCACCGCGTTCGGCGTCGTCGAGGGTGAGTACCGCGAGGTCGACGCGCCAGAGCGGCTCGTGCAGACGTTCGAGAACCACATCCAGACGCTCGAGTTCGAGGACCTCGGCGAGCGGACGAAGCTGACGCAGACGATGCGCTTCGACACGACCACCGAGCGCGACACGACGATGCAATACGGCGTCGAGGAAGGCGCGAAGGGCGGCTTCGCGCTTGTGGACGCGCTGCTCCAGCGACTGGTGCTCGACGCGTAGCCGCCAACGATGTCTGACAAAAGGAAGTGAGCCGCATGAAGACCATGACATGCAGGCAACTTGGCGGGCCGTGTGATTTGCGCCACCAAGGCAACACCGCCAACGACGTGATCAAGGCGCAGGATCGCCACCTCAACGAAGCGGTGGCAGATGGCGACGCAGCGCACGAGGATGCCCTGAAAGATATGCAGGGTCGGTGGAAGAAGCCGCTGTCAGGAATGGCGTGGTACCGGAAGGCCAAGCGCGATTTCGCAGCCCTCCCGGCAGACTGATGAACGCCGACCCCCGCCCCCGTGCTCAGCGTCGTCGCGACACCGAACACCGGCTCGCCCACGACATCGACGTCTGGGTGGCCACTGCCTCAACGGACGGCGCGCCCTTCCTGGTGCCGCTGTCCTTCGACTGGGACGGCGCAGCGCTGCTCGTGGCAACACCGACCGACAGTCCCACCGGCAGGAACCTGGCCGTCAGCGGTGCCGCTCGGCTGGGACTCGGCCACACCCGCGACGTGTCAATGATCGATGGCGACGTCGAGGTCCTCGAGCTCGACGCGCTGCCGCGGGAGCGCGCTGAGCGGTTCGCGGCGCACACCGGCTTTGACCCGCGTGCAATGGCCACGCCCTACCGCTGGTTTCGGATCTCGCCGCGCCGCATCCAGGCTTGGCGCGAGGGCAACGAGATGCCCGGCCGCGAGCTGATGCGCGACGGCCTCTGGCTGGCCGACGCAGAGCGCGGAGGTGGCCGCGCCTGACACATGAAGGGCTCTTCACAGTAAATCCCGGAAGCCGGGCGGCTACGCCGCGGTCGCCGGCCCGAACCAGGTGCTCAGCGCCTGCGGGAGTCCGGCCTGAGTTCGCTCTCCGACCCAGGCGACGTATCCGTCGGGGCGGATCAACACGGCGGTGGGAGCGCTGACCGCGCCAAGTACCGGCAGCTCCCACAGGCCGCCATATTCAGCGTCGATCAGCTGGACCCGGTCAGCCCATGGAGCGATGTCGAGGCCGCCGGGCTCACCGAGGTTGAGCAGCACCGGCCTGGCGGCGTGCAGCAGCTCGAAGACTCGGAGCGGGCCGTCGGCGCCCACGAGGTCCAGGTCGGGCATGCGGCGTCCAAGCAGCGGATGTCCCTCGCCGAGGTCGTAATGAATATCCAGCCCGGAGATGCTTCCGGCGAGCCGCTTGCGAGGCTCGTCCATGCTCACCAGACCCGACACGAGGTCGACAAGGGCCGCCATGCGCTCGTCCCGGCGTTGGAGCACGGTCTGAGCCACCGTGAGCCCGAGCGCGCGGGCAGCGACCGGGTGGCGCTCGTCGTGATAGGTGTCCAGGAGGCTCTCCGGGGAGGTCCCGTTGACCACCTGCGCCAGCTTCCAGCCCAGATTCACGCCATCCTGCACACCGAGGCTGAGGCCCTGTCCACCCGCCGGGTAATGCACGTGCGCCGAGTCGCCGGCGAGCAGGACTCGCCCCGCGCGGTAGGCCGCTGCCTGCCGTGTCATGTCGGTGAACCTGGAGATCCACGTGAGATTGTGGATCCCGAAGTCGGTGCCGTAGACCGTGATCAGCGCCTCGCTCAGATCGCGCAGGGTGGGCTCGCTGCTGGGCCCGAGCTGCTGCTCGGTCACGACGACCCGCACCGTCCTGCCGTCCTCCATCGTGTGGAGGCCGTGAACGCCGATGGCGTCGTGGCGAATGCCCGGCGGCGGCTCCTCGCTGGTCTCCACCTCGGCGATCAGGCTGCTCCTGCTCGCATCCAATCCGGGGAACTCGATGCCCGCCGCCTTGCGGATCACGCTGCGCCCGCCGTCGCAGCCGACGAGATACTGCGCCCGCAGCGACTGGCCGTCGGAGCGCTCGACGTCGACTCCGCCGCCGTCCTGCGCGAAGCCCATCACCTCAGATCCGTAATAGACCCGCACCGACAGCTCGGCGATCCAGGCGGCCATGATCCGCTCGATGTGGTTCTGCCAGATACCGAGCGAATACGGATGACGCGTCGGGAAGTCGCTCATGTCCAACACGGTCGTGGCCAACATCGCGGCCTGAGCCACCTGACCCTCCGCGAGGAAGCGATCAGCGACCCCGCGCTGATCCAGCACCTCGATCGTGCGCGAGTGAAAGCCGCCGGCCCGTGAGCCGACGAGCACGTGATCGGGACGCCGCTCGAGCACCGCAACGTCGACCTTCGCCAACGCCAGCTCAGCCGCCAGCATCATCCCCGTCGGACCGCCTCCGGCGATCACCACCGCATGCTCGCTCATAGCGGCCCTCCCGTCGGATTCCTCGAGTAAATCGCCCACATTCAGCAGCTCCGTTTCCGTCGGTTCATGCCTGCGGCGGGCGATTATGGGGCATGACCGGGGGCTTCATGAAGCCCCCCTGCGTGGTATAAAATGGAAGTGGAGAGCACGCAGCGCCAGCCGTCAGAGGCGCGCGGGCCGATCGCTACCGAACGCCTCGAAGCGTTGCCTCGACCTCCGAGGTGAGGAGGTAAAGCTCGAGCTGGTCGGCCTGGTCGGGATCGAATGGACGAAACCCGAGGTGTTCGCACCACTCGCGGGCACGGACGTTCAGGGCGGTGACGACCACGGCGCGGCAAGCAGCCTTTTCGTTGAGCTCGACGGCGGTGGCGAGTACGTGCGCGGTGAGGGCGGTGCCTATCCCGAGGTTGGCGTAGCGACGGTCGACAGCGAGCCGACCGAGCAACAGTGCCGGGACGGGGTCGGGCACGTGCTTGGCGAGTGCCCCGGGCGCTGCCGAGCGATCGATTCCGGTCATCGCAACACTCGCGTACGCGACCACGACGTCATTCGCGTCGGCGATCACCCAGGTGGCGGCGGTATCGCGGCGGCGGTTCTGGTTGGCGTACCTGCGAAGCCACTCGTCCAGTAATGGCTCTCCGCTATCGAATCGCTGGCGATCGTGCCGCCGCGGGTTCAGCAGCGCCGGACGGCGAAGATCAGTCAAGCCAGCTGAAGGTGCGCTTGCGCCGCAGCGCCTGGGCGAGTCGGTCGTTGACCTCGCCAGGTCGCTCAAGAGCCTCGCTAAATGCGGCGGCCGCCGCAGGCGAGAGCCGGACGCTCGAGCGCTCAGCCAGGATCTCTTCAGCTCGGATCGCGGCTGCTTGAACGACGAATGAGGAGACGTTCAGGTGCGTTGCGGCGGCTGCTCGCTCTAGCAGGGCCTTGTCAGCGGGATCGACGCGGATCTGCAGGCGGTCTTCCTTCAGTGGCGACATGTGCTCACAATGGCAGTACGGAAGGGGATTGTCAAGGCGATCCGCCCACGCACGAGGGCATCGCTTCAACCATGCCGCCGCAGACCGAGCCGAGGCCGGTGGCTGATCCCCGCCAAGCGCAACGAGACGCTCGAGCCGTGCGGTAGCTTTGGCGGTGTGGGCGCCAGTGGGCACGGCTTGCGGAGGCGCACCGTCGCGGCGGCGCTCGGTGCGGCCGTTGCCGCGACTCTGATCTCCGTCGGCGCCGCCGCGGGTTCAGGCGGCGCGCTGGCGTGGAAGCCGGTGGCGCGCAATCCGGCCGCCAGCGGCAAGGGTCAGGTGACGAACCTCAGCTGCGTCCCCGGCGGTTTCTGCCTGACGATCAGCCTCAGCGGCCAGACCGCCGTCTGGGATGGCTCGTCATGGCGCCTCGCGCCCGCCATCAGCCACTCGGTGGCGTTCGTGTCCGGCGTGTCGTGTGTGACCTCGTCGTTCTGCGTCGCCATCGGCTCTCACAGCACGACCAAGCGCACGGTCAACTACGCAGTCACCTGGACGGGCAGCAGCTGGCAGGCGCCGGTGAAGCTCTACACCGACGCCGGCGAGGGTGGCGAATACGACCTCGTGCACGGCGTGTCGTGCACGAGCACCAGCTTCTGCATGGTTCTCGGCAATGTCGGCTCCTTGGTGTGGGACGGCGCAGGCTGGAGCAAGCGCAGGGGTGCCACCGGGGGGACCGACGGGAACGGCGTGCTCAGCTGCGCGTCGAGCCGCTTCTGCGCGAACATCCACGACAACCTGCCGAACTACTGGAACGGCTCCTCGTGGCGCTGGGCCTCGACCGAATCGCTGGGCGAAGCGATCCCCCGCGACGAGGCGTTCATCAGTGAGCTCTCATGCGTGTCGGCCAGTTTCTGCGTCGCAGTGGATACGCGCACGCCACCGCTGATCTGGGACGGGCACTCATGGCTCTACAGCACCGTGCGCGGTCGGGCGCCCGCGTTGACATCGGTGTCGTGCACCACCACAGCGTTCTGCGTCGCGACGTCATCCACCACGGGCCTGGCGCTCGAGTGGGACGGCGCCTCTTGGACGCCCACCTCGCCGCTCGGCCTCAGCCGACTCCCGACCGTCGTGTCCTGCAGCGCCACAAAGCGCTGTCTCGCCCTGACGGACAAGGGCGCGAGCGCCGTCACGACCCCCTGACAAGGCCGGGGCGCTGAAGACGCCCGGCGCCCGGCTGGGTACCGGGTCGAGCGACTGGGCGTCACAGATTCCGGTGTGGCGCCAATCTAGGTGTGCGATGACGCGGGCCGAGGCGTTTGTGGCGCTCTATGAGGCGGAGGCGAAGCCGGTGTTGGTGTTTCTTGCGCGTCGGTCCTTGGATGCGGAGGTGGCTGTGGATCTGACCGCGGAGACGTTTGCCCAGGCGTGGCGGGGCTGGTCGCGCGTGCGGCTCGAGAGCTCGGAGGAGGTTCGAGCCTGGCTGTTCACGATCGCGCGACGGCAGCTGTCCGGATATCTGCGGCGTGGGCGCGTCGAGCGGCGCGCTCTGCGCCGGCTGGGGATCCGCACGCCGCTGGTCCACCACGACGATGTCGCCGAGATCGAGCGAGCGGCAGGGCTCACGGCCATCCGCAGGGTGCTTGGCAGCGAGCTTGCGGCACTGACCGCCAACCAGCGGGAGGCGCTGGCGCTGCGGATTGTGCAGGAGCTGCCCTATCCGGACGTGGCCCGCGCGCTGGGCGTGTCGGAGGCAACGGCGAGGGCCCGCGTCTCGCGTGGCCTGCGCGCACTGGCCGACGCGCTCGAGCCGCTGGCACTGGCAGAAGGGATCGGGCGATGACGCACGAGATTCGCGTACTCGGAGAGCTTGGCTCGGAGCTTGAACGCGTCGTCTTCAGGCAGCGGCGGCGGAGATTCGCTCGCCCACGGTGGCGGCCGCTGATCGCGATCGTCGCGCTTTGCCTCGGCGGTGCGACCGGGGCGCTCGCGGCCGCGGGGGTGTTCCGGACGGGCACGCCGGTCGGCGCGAACGTGCCACCGACACCGCATACCCTCGACGGCGTCGCCGTCCGCGGCAGCGCACACCTGCTCTCGCTGGCCGTGAGCGACCCGCAGGGCGGGCCGCCGTGGGGGCTTCGAAGCGAACGCACGACCCGCGGCCTGACCTGCCTGCAATACGGCCGGCTGGACCACGGCACGATCGGTGCCCTCGGCATCGACCATGCGTTCGCCGACGATGGGGCCTTCCACGCGTTCCCGGTCAACTACGCGCAGGACGCCGGCGACGCCTGTACGACCATCGACGCACACGGGCACGCGTTCGTCAGCGCCACCGTCGAGGCCGCTGCGGCGAGCGGCCTCGAGTACAGCTGCCACGGCGTCGCGGCGTCGCTGTTCGCGAACCTGCGCGGGGCCGGCGGCCGCAGCGTCTCCAAGATCTTCCAAACGGACGCCGAGCGCGACCCTGGGCCCGTGTGTCCGGCTTCGGACCTGCGCAACATCTATTACGGACTGCTCGGCCCAGACGCCGTCAGCGTCACCTACCCGTCCCCAAGCGGAGGGCTCAGCAGCGAAAGGACGGCGGGTCCGGACGGCGCCTACCTCGTACTCGGGCCACCGACCGGGGCCATGTGCTACCTGGGCGGCTGCGGCAACGGCGACAGCGCCGGCCCCGGGCTGAACCCCGGATTCATCGACAGCGTCAGCTACCGCAACGGGTACGTGTGCCGGATCGCAAAGCTCGGCGTGCTTCGCGCCCGCACGGTGGCCAGCTACCTCAGCGCGCTCGACAGGCGGTTCCCCATCCTTCTCACACTGCGCAAGGAGCGCCGCCACCTGACGCCCCAGACGATTGCCGCTGTGATGGCCGTCCGTCGAACCCCGGGCTACCGCGCTGTCGTGGCGGCCCACCGACGTCTCTTCCGCGAGCCAACATGCCCGCTCCTCGGCTACCTCGCCCCGCGAACCCCGCGCGTCACGGCCGCCGAGGTCGCAACCGCGATCGGCGTCCGCGTCGGCGCGGTCAGCCACCAGTTCTGCGGCAAGGGTCGCAGCCGGCGGGCCTGCGGCGACGCCGTGGTTCCCGTGCTCGTGACCTTCAAGGCGCGCGTCGCGGTCACCAACATCGACAGCCACTACGAGATCAGCATGAGGTTCACGCCCAGCCGCCCCTGCTCGCACGGCGCGGCAGGCGGAGGACAGGCATCAACCAACGGCGACCTGCGTGCTGGGCAGATCGTGCACGACCGCGAGACGGTCAGCGCGTGTCCCGGGACGATCCACGGCAACGTCGTCTATGCCGCAAACAGCGGGCCCTCGAACAACTCCACGGTCCCCGGCCTGCCCGGCCAGGGCGCCGGCGTACTCGTCGGCAGCTTCAGCTTCCGCATACCGTGACAGCCCTCCGCGGCAGCGGCCGCCGCATGAAGGAAGGCGAAACGTTCGTGTACTCGCAGCGCTTCGCCCGCCTAGGCGACGAGCCGAACCTCGGCCGCTGTCGTGCGCCGCAACCTGCGCGCGAGCGGGTGACCGCCAATCGAGAACCGGCGCGAGGGAAGGACGATCAGATCAACGGCATTCGCCGCGGCCCACTTGGCGAGCGGCGGATCGCGCCTACCGACCAGGCTCTTGAAGGTCGCTCGCTCGGCAGCCTCGCCGAGGATCTCGCGCGCCTGCGACAGCTCGTCCTCGGCCGCGTCGCGGACCACGCAGTTGACGACCTCGACAGACGGCCCGCGCGCGCAGCATCGCGAGGCAACGCTCTGTGGCGCCAGCGTCACAACGGCCAGATGCTTGCCGGCCCGGGTCAGCGCGGCCGCCTCGCGGAGCGCGGCCGCGCCGCTTGGAGTCGGCTCGAACAGCACGAGCACGCGCGCCGGCGGCCGTGAGCTCACGCTGATCAGCTCGTCGATTCCGGCCTCTGAGTGAGCGGCGTGGATGCGCATGTCCGCCGCCTTCATCCTCTCACGGCTGCCGCCGGGAGGAGCCAGGCGGCCAGCGCAACTTCGGCGCGAGGCGCGAGAGTGCTCGCTCGCGGGCGGCGACGACCTCCGATCGCGACCTGCCCCTGCCGGGCAGGTCGCGATCGGGGCTTCAGGCGCTGCGGGCGGCCTCGGCGAAGCGCTGCAGGCCCTGGTTCCAGCCGTTGGGTGAGCTGACGGCATCGCGCATCTGCTGCCAGCCTTCGCCGTGGCGCTCGAGCCCGCGGTGCTCGAGCTCGACCCTGGTGCGATCCGGTCCTTCGGCGATGAACTGGACCTCGATCTCGCTCGTGCGGTCGGGGTCGGCCTCCAGCTGCCACTGAAGGCTGATGTCCCAGCTGATCAGGATCCGGCTCGGGGGCTCGTAGGCGAGCACGCGCGCCCAGCGGCATTCGCTGCCGTCGACACCGCGGTCGTAGACGTGCCCGCCGACGCGGGGCTCGAAGACCATCTCGGCAAGCTCGGAGGCGAGGATGTGGTGCTCCTCGGGCCACCAGCTGCCGATCTGCTCGGTGAAGACTTGGAAGGCATGCTCGATCGGTGCTTCGACGACGATCGACTTCCGCACGGCCGAGTCCACTGTCTGGGTGCTCATGAGGCCTCCTCGGGTCCTTGTTCGACGGCGGCCTTGAAGGCCGTCAGGGCTTGATTCCAGAACTGGTCCAGGTAGTCGCGAAGCGCGCCGACCCCCGCGGGGTCGAGTTGGTAGATGCGGCGGGTGCCAAGCGGTCGGTCGATCACCAGGCCGGCTTGCTTGAGCACCTTGAGGTGTTGGGAGACGGCGGGACGGCTGACCGGCAGCTCGCGGGCCAGCTCGCCCACCGCCCACGGATGCTCGCCGAGGCGCTCGAAGATCTCGCGCCGCGTCGGATCGCCAAGCGCAGCCAATCCCTGGAGTCCGTAAGTGGTCACGAACGGTTAGCTTACACTTACGGCTGTCCCTGTCAAGCCGTCCGCGCTCGGCGCCCGATAGCGCCTCGAGCGCACGCGCGCGACTTACCGCGCCTGCCGGCTCACGCCTGGAGGAGTCGGCTCGCGGTGTTGATCAGCGACGGATGCCGGCTACGAGCGCATCCCAGTTGCCGGCGGCGATCCGCTCCTGGTCGGCCTGATCGAGGCCGGCGCTCCCAAGGAAGCGCTCGACGCCACCGTCGGGGCCGGGTTGGTAGGGGTAATCGGTCGCGAACATGATGCGCTCGACGCCGACCACCTCGACCGCCCACCGCAGGTAGCGCTGGCTGTAGACGCCGCCGGCCGTGATGTAGGCGTTTGCGTGAACGTACTCCGCGAACGACCGCGGGAGCTTGGCCTGCTTGGAGAGACGGTCGGCGCGGTCGAGATAGAACAGGACGACCTCGCCCCAGTGGCCGAGGAGCACCTGAAGGTCGGGGAAGCGGTCGAACACGCCGGCGAGCGCGAGCCGCAGAAACTGGATGCCGGCCTCGTAGTGCCAGCCGATGCCGTAGGTCGCGAACCCAACATCGATGGCATCGTCGAAGCCCGCGTATAGCGCTGCGCGGACCCGCGGCTGCGGGCTCTGCGGATGGATGTAGAGCGGGGCGCGCAGCGCCGCGGCGGCCTCGAAGATCGGCCAGTTGTCAGCGTGGTCGAGGTTGCGCTCACCGGTGCGCCCGAACAGCAGCGCGCCGTTGAGGCCGAGCACGGTGACCGCGCGCTCGAGCTCCTGCGCGGCCGCGGCTGGGGCGGTGGTGGCAAGCGTGGCGAAGCCCTGGAAGCGGCCCGGGTGGGCGCTAACGAGCTCGGCAATGCGGTCGTTCGTGTCGACCTGCAGGCCGCTCGCCTCCTGCGCCGGGAGGTTGTGCAGGCCGGGCGAGGTCAGCGAGATCACCTGGACGTCCAGCCCCGCGGCGTCCATCGCCGCGATCCGGCGCTCGCCAACCTCGCGGAGGCGCTCCTCCATCTCCGCCGCAATGACGCTGGGCGGGGAGTCCTCACGCGCACGGGAGTCAAGCCGGCTCCACGCCGCTGCGACCTCCTCGGTGACGAAATGCTCCTCGGTGCCGATCGTCCTCATCTCGCTCCCTCCTGGCTGTGCCATGGTCTTTTGATGGACTGCTGCGCGGGCACAGCGCCACACCGCTTGCCTGACCGAAGCATGGCTCGCGGGTTCAGGGCGCCCGGCGGCTGAGTGGCGAGGTGTCCCCGACGGACCAGACGTGCCCGAACGGATCGCGAAAACCGCCCTGGCGGTGCGTCCCCCAGGGCTGCTGGTGGTCTTCGAGTTCAGAGCCGAGGATTGCGCCCGCGGCGACTGCACGCTCCATGAAGCCGTCCGGGTCCTCGACGAACAACTCGATCCGCGTGCTCGTGGCGGCGAGCCTGTCAGGGCTGGTCTCCGACGGGTTCTTCGGGTTGACCTCATGGATGAAGAACGGAGCGCCGTCGACCTCCAGGCCGGCCACGCCCCCTAGGTTCCAGAGCTCGGTCGCGCCGAGCGCGTCCCTGTACCACGCGACGGCAGCGTCAGCGTCGGAGACGATCAGCATCACCGAGATCGACGTCGGCCGCTCCTGCTGTGGCTCGCTCACACGTCTTCCTCCGGGCATCGTGGTTCCCGCCGCTCCCGGGCAGTGTGCCAGGCCTGTGTGGCTGTGGTATGAGCCGGGGCGATGAGTCGCTCTGACCGAATGCGAATATGAGTATGGGCCGCGACCGCAGCTCCCTAGCCGTACCGTGGCACGCGCGCGCGCCCCGCGCGCTCGTCCTCATCGGGTTGCTGGCGCTCGGGTTTGGGGCGAGCGGTCAGGCGGCGGGTGCCCGGGGAGCCGCGGGGCTGCCGGCGATCGAGGCTGCTTGTCCGCTTCTGGGCGCCGGCGGCCCGACTGTCTCGAGCCCGCTTGCCTTCGGCGCCGCTCACGACTTCGGCGTTCTGCCTCCGGGGAGCCGACGGCACGCGATCGTGGGGATGGCGGTCACCCCGCGTGGTCTGGGCTACTGGCTTGTCTCCTCGAGCGGGCGCGTCTTTGGCTTCGGTCGTGCCCGTCTGCATCGGTCAGTGGCGGTAGGACGCGCGGACTCGATCGTGGGGATGGCCGCAACCCGCGACGGGCGCGGGTACTGGCTGGCGTCGCGTGCCGGACGCCTGTTCGCAGTTGGGGACGCGCGGCTGTACGGCTCGAGACGCGCGGGCAGCCACGGAAGCCCGATCATCGCCGTGGTTGCCACGGCGAACGGTCGCGGCTATTGGCTCATCGCAGCCGACGGAAGCGTGCTCACGCGCGGCGATGCGCACTTCTACGGCTCGCCGCGCAGGCAAGGAGGCCATCACGACATCGTCTCGATGGCGCCGACGCCGGACGGCCACGGCTACTGGTTGGTAGCCAGCAGCGGCGGGATCCTGAGCTACGGCGATGCGCACTTCCACGGATCCGCGATCACCGCGGGCGTGCACGCTCGCTTCGTCGGCATCGCGGCAACGCGAGACGGTCGTGGCTACTGGCTGGCCGCTGCCGACGGCAGGGTCCTCGCGTTCGGCGACGCCCGCGTGTACGCGCCACCAGCGCCCTCGCACGGGCCCGTGCCGGTCGAGGCGATCGCAGCCGACCCGGCTGGACACGGCTACTGGCTGCTGCCGCAACCCTCTGGCACCGGCGCCGCCCTCCCGCCGCCCGGCGACGGTCTGCTCCCCTGCCGCGTCACGGCGATCGGGGACTCGGTCATGCTCGACGTCGCCCCGGCGCTCACTGCGGACATCCCGGGGATCGCGGTTGACGCCGCCGTGAGTCGCCAATGGGACGCGGGCATCGCGCTGGTGGCGCAGCTCAAAGCAGAGCACACTCTCGGGGCCATCGTCGTGATCGATCTCGGCACCAACGGGCCCGTTACCTCGGTGCAGTTCACCGACATGATGGACGCCCTCGCTGGAGCCTCACGCGTGGTGTTCGTCACGGTCCACCTGCCACCCTCATACAGCTGGTCGACCTCGATCAACGAGATTCTCCAAGAGGGCGTGGCGCGGTACCCGCAGGACCGCCTGGCGGACTTCAACACGCTCGCCGATGCGAACCCGCAATGGTTTGGGACCGACGGCATTCACATGCCGATCGGCGGGCCGGGCGCACAGGCCATGGCGGCCCTGATCAAATCGCAGATCTGAGCACGCGGCCGCGAAGCCGGCGCGCCTAGGGGTCGGGCGCTGGCCTCGCGCCCCGCCGACACCCACCCCCTTGACTTTGCGCCGTAAAGCTTAGTATGGTTTGCGTCGCAAAGACTACGAAGGAGCTGGAGATGAACGAGACACACGACAGCGGCACGATTGAGAGCTACGAGGACGAGGGTGGACTGGATCCCCGGGGAGCCGCGAGGCTGCTGGCGCAGACGCAACGACGTGCGGAGCGCGAGCTGGACTTCAGCTCGCCGTGGCTGACGCTGATCGCCGCGGCGGTGCTGTTTGTGGCCTTCGGCGCGGTCTGGCTGTCGGTTCGCGGACAGCACCCCTACAAGGGCCCGACCGCCGTCGCCCTGGTGGCCCTGTACGCGCTCGTGGCATTCCGAATCGCCACGGTGGTGTACGCCCATCGCCGCGCCAAGGCCGGCGTCAGTGGGCGCTCGGTGAGCCGGCGGCGCGGAGAGGGAGCGGCCTTGGTGGTGGCCTTGGCCGCGGTGTATGTGTTGATGGGAGCACTGGCGCACGCCGGGGCCAGCGACGGCGTCGTCTACGGGGTGTACGTTGTTACGGCAACACTGCTCGTCCTCGGCACTTTCGGGGCAGCCCGCGCGGCGGTGCGGGAGGACTGGATGGGACTTGGCCTCTCGATCGCGCTCCTGCTAGTCGCCGCCGGCAGCGCGTTCGCGGGACCGAGCGGGGTGTGGCTGAGCGACGGTGTGGGCTGCTGCGTCGTGCTCCTGGGGTACAGCGCCGCACAGGCTTGGATGCTCCGCGCGACTCCAACAGACGCATGACGGTTGACGCGCTAGATCCGTTGATCCACGTCCCCGCGCGACTGCAGATCGTGGCCACGCTGGCGGCACTGCCCGATGGTGACGCGCTGGCATTCACCCGGTTGCAGGAGATGATCGGGCTGACGCCCGGCAACCTGATCACGCATCTGCGAAAGCTCGAGGACGCCGATTACCTCACCAGCGAGAAGACCGGCAACGGGCCGGCGTCGCGGACCTCGGTGGCGCTGACCCACCGCGGTCGCGCGGCCCTGGAGGCCTACACCGAAACGCTGCGCGGCCTGCTCAACGGGCTATAGAGACGCGAACCCCACGCCCTTCGGCGCGGTCGGAGCGAGCCCAAGCGAACGATCTAGCTAACCTAGCTAGAGTGCGATATCCTCTCGGCATGCCACAGGTCGGGATGCACGAAGCGAAGACGACACTGTCACAGCTGGTTGAGCGCGCGGCTGCGGGTGAAGACATCGTGATCGCTCGCAACGGCGCGCCTGTTGTTCGGCTCGTTCCGGTCGCCGGGACGTCCTCACTGGCAACCGTGCGCGGCGCCTGGCGCAATCAGATCGAGCTTGCCGAGGACTTCGACGAGCTGCCCGACGACATTGCTGACGCATTCGGAGCCAGGTGAAGCTGCTACTGGACACGCATGCCGCGCTCTGGTGGCTCGGCGATGACGACCGTCTGGGGCCGGTGTCGGCAGATTTGCTCGATGACGCATCGAACGACGTCCTGTTGAGCGCCGCGACCGTCTGGGAGGTTGCGATCAAACGCTCACTCGGCAAGCTCAAGGCGCCTGACGGCTTCGCATCCACCCTGATCGGTGCCGGAGCAAACCCCCTGCCGGTCACGATCGCGCACGCCGAGGCCGTCGAAGCGCTCGCCTGGCACCATCGCGACCCGTTCGACCGGATGCTCGTCGCCCAATCCGCCATCGAGCAGGCAGTCCTCATATCGAACGACCCAGCGCTTCTCCCCTACGGCGTAGCGCTCGTCTGGTAGCCACACCCCGAAACTGCCGGAGGCATCGGGCCCCGCAACTACCTGGAGTGCGGCAGTTCCTGAAGCAGGAGCGACGGCCTGGACCCCGCGAGCTCCGCCGTCACAGAAGTGAATCGTCGCGCGCGGATGCGACCGCTGCCGGATTCACTTCCCGCGGTGCCGTCGGACCGCCGCGAGCCGCACGGACGCCGCCGGGCCGAGCAGGTCGGGAGCACCCTCGGCCGACACGGTGACGTGAACAGCCTCTGCGGGACTGACGGCCACCGTCAGCGAGCTGGCGGCTGTCACCGTGAGCGACTGGACGGGGCTCGATCCGGCCGTGATCGCGACGCGGTAATCGCGCGCGCCGGCGACGCGCGACCACCCAATCTCGACGCTCGCCTTGCGCCTCACCGCACGCAGCCCGCGGACGCGCCCGGGCCGAGAGGGCGCGGCGATCCGCACGGTCACGGCGGGCCCCAGCTTCTCGTCGGGGCCGACGCCGGCGAGCGAGATCGCGGCTCCGGTGTCAGGCGGGCCCGGGGCGGTCAAGGTGCGGGCGCGGCGCGGGAGGATGTAGAGGCTGCGAGCCCCGTCCGTGTCGATCACCGTGAGCTGGAACCCGGTCGTGTCGGCACCGGCGCGCCAGCGGATGGCGAGCGCTCCGCGAACCCTCCTGACCGCCAGCCCGCGCGGAGCCTGAGCGACCGGCGGCCCGGGCGCGAGGTAGCTGGCGACAGCGAGTCGCTCGGTCGGAAGCCCGCCCATCGAGACGAGGGCGAGGATCGAGCGGCGGCCGGCCGGTCCGATCTCGGGGCTGAAGCGCAGCGTCCCGTGGGAGCCGTCGGCGGTGCCGATCAGGTGGCTCGCTCCCGCTCCCGACTCGGCGAACTGGACAGCCTGGCCGGGCCGCGGGCGAACGGAGTAGTCGAGCACGCGGTCGTATCCATGTCCGGTGACGCTCGCGTGGACAACCGCCGGGCCAAGACCGTCGGCGAGCGCCAGCGATGTGATCGCGGTCGAGCCCGGTAGCGCGGTCACGGTCCAGCGACCGGCTGCAGGGCGCTCGAGGCCGATCCATGTTCGGTCGAGTCGCGGCATCCTTGCGAGCGCGATCACCCGCCCGCCGATGCGAGCGCCCGTCAGCTGCGTGCCCGTGCCGGTGCTCGCGGCCTCGCCGCCGGGGCCGACAACCCGCACGTCCGGGGATCCACCGCTGCCCGCCAGCCGGACCATCGCGTAGGGGAGGCCGCGCGGGAGCGTGAAGCTGCGCGACCCGTCGACGACCGCGCTCGAGGAGGCGTTCACCTGATAGGAGCCGTAGTTGTTGCTGCATCCGCCGAGCAGCCAGATGTTGACCCCGCTGAGCCCCTGGCCCCAGTGGTATCCGGCGCCCTCGCTGATCGTCGCCAGCGTGCCGCTGAACGGAGGCGGATCGGGGATGTTGACGTTCACACAGCCGATGATGCCCTTGCTCGAGAGGACGATCCCGACGGACCCCCCGAAGTTGGCGACGCTGAAGTTGCCATTCGCCTGGATCTCGAACTCGCCCTGCGGCAGCCACAGCTGCCCGGCGCCGCTGAGGTTCGCCGTCAGCGCGCCGCCCAGAACGTTGATGCCCCAGCTGCCACCGAACTCGACATATCCGGGGAACACGTACAGCGCGTAGCCCTTGACGGTCAGGGGCAGGCCGAACGGGCTGTACTGGCCGCCGATCCCGATCGCGGTTGTCGAGAACGGCTGACCGTAGAGGATGCTGTCGGTCCCGGGGATGTCGTCCTCGCCGGTGATCGGCTTGTCCTGGTTGTAGGTGTAGGTGTGGCTGCCGGTCGCGAACACGGCCATCGTCCCGCCCTGGACGTCGATCACGCTGCCCGCGGAACCGAGCCCGACGAGGCCGAGCGTGGCGGTCGCATTGAACCGCGTCGGGTTCAGGAAGGTGTCGAAGCTGATCCCGTCGAGCTGGAGCAACTCGGGAATGATCGGGACGTCAAGTCCGGACGCACACCCCCCGGCCCCGTCGAAGCTGCCACCGACAAAGCGGAAGAAGCCGCTGACTGAGGCGCCGCCGATCGAGAAGATCGCGCCGCCGTCGAGGGATCCGGTCGAGGGGTCGAAGTCGAGGTAGCCGTTCGTCACGGGCAGCCCGCCGAGGAACGCCGAGGGGAACGTCAGGTGAATCGGGAGGTTGGGAGGGATCTGCAGCGTGCACGGGTAATCGTCAGCCACCCGGGCGCGGCCGCCGCCGTCCATGCCGCGCAGGCCCAGCGGAGCGAGCAGCGCACCACGCAACGTCCCGAAGCACTCGTTGCCACAACTCTGCCCGGGCGCGGTGTCGGGCGGCGCCAGTGCCGGGTACTCGCCGTCGAAAGTGTGCGTTGCGGTCACCGGCCCGCCCGAGTACGCCGCAAGCGTGAGCGCGTCCGGCAGCCGAATCGCGGCGGCGATCTGGACCGTGCCGAGGCCGGCGATCGTGATCGGCAGGGAGCCGCCGACCGGCAGATCGTCAACCGAGGCCGAGGAGGACGCGGGCACCACGGCGAGCGTCGAGCCCTCGACGACCCACGGGTCGCTCGTCAGATTCGCGTCGCCGAGATCCCCGAGCAGCGCCGGCTCCGAGGCGTACTGCTCCTCGGTCAGCCACACCTCCGACTGCGGTCCCGACAGCTCGCCACCGCCCTCGGTGTCGACGAGATACGGGGTTCCGGCGGACTGCGTGGCGGGCTCGAGCTCAATGCCGTTGACGATGATCCGTCCGGTCGCCTGGAAGAGGCCCGGGGTCTGCCCGTGGGCGCCCGCGCTCCCCCCCGTCGGCAGAGGAGCCCCCTCGTAGGTCCACGGAGCGTCGACCGCACAGACGACGAGGTCGCCGAATCGCACGACGCGGTCGTCCGCGGACAGTCCCCAGTTCGGCGGGCCGGGCGCGAGCGACTTGCCGAAGCGGCCACTCGTCGCTCCGACCGACGGGATCGAGCTGAGGCAGCCCGCCTTGGCCGCAGGCGGCGGCGCGGCCGTGTAGATACCCGTCGCAACCGCAGCGGCGCCGTGCACGTCGTGCGCCGTCACGGTGACCGTGTACTCGCCCGGGCCGGAGTAGGTGTGTGATCCGTCGACCGCGAGTCCGCCGCCGCCCGACGCCGGCGTCACCGTGCCCGCCGAGCTCGACCCGTCGCCCCAGTTGATGGTTGCGGAGATGTCGCAGGCGCCGGCGCCGCACGAGGGGGCGTCGGGATTGGCGTCGACGACCGTCGCGAGCTGCGTGGTCGGGATCGTGAAGCTCGACCCCACGGCCGCGAGAGCGCTCGCATCGAACGTCGCGCTCAACGGCGCATCGGCGACCGTCGCGCTGCCGGAGACCGCCGTCGCCCAGCTGCTCGGACTCGGCGTCACGGTGACGGTGTAGGAGCCGCCCTCGGCGTAGGTGTGCCCGGCGCTCACATCGAGGCAGTTCGGCGAGGCCGGTGCGAGGGTCGTGGCGGTGTCGGCTGGGCTGCCGTCACCCCAGTTGATCGCAACCGAGCCGGGCGAGCCCGACTCGCCGCAGAACTGGGCGATCACCCCCGAGAACGGCGTTCCCTCCTCCGCGCTGAGCGACTCGACGCCCGCCGCCGTGACGGTTGCCGAGGCCGTCGCCTGCACCGGACCGTAGCCAACGTGACCGGCAATCTGGTCGGTGATCGAGGTCGTCACCGTGTAGGTCCCGGCGGCTGGGTAGGCGTGGCTGGCGGTCACCTCGAAGTGGCCCGCACCGACGCCGATGGTTCCTGCCGTCGGGGCGGTGCCGTCGCCCCAGTTGATCGTCGCCTGGTAGTTGGACAAGCGCGGATCGGGGTCGGCGTCCGTGAAGGTCGCGACCTCGGCCGGCGACGCCACCCCGGCGAGCTCGGTGATCGGGGGTGGGGCTCCGCCGCTGAAAATGGTGCCGACTGTGAGCGGCGCGTCGGCGATCGTCGCGGTCCCCGTGATGCTCTCCCCGGACGCCGTGATCGTCCAGCTGTACGGCACGTCCCTACCGGCGCTCTCGACATCCGGATCGGCGTAGGCGTGGGCGCCGAAGATCGCGCCTGGCGACACATCGGCCTCCCCGTCCCAGAACCAGCAGGCCGGTGCGGGCGAGGAAGTCGGCGGCGAGGACTCGTACACGCACGTGCTCGACTGAGCGTCGCCCCAGGTGATCGTGACCTGCGTCGAAGGCACGCCGAGATCGATCCCCGCTAGCTCGACGCCCTCCTGGTCCCCGGCGACGCCCGTTCCGAGCGGCTCGTTCTCAACCCCGGAGACATCGTTTCCCGAGAGCGCGCTCGCCGGGGCCGGCGCACACAGCGCCACAGCCGCAGTCGTGGCGATGAGGACTACGCGCCAACGCAGCAGAGCGCGCACGGCTGAAGCCTACCCGTACGCCGGCGAGCGGCTCACCAGCACCAACGAAAGTACGGCGCGCGGGGAAGCGCTCACAGATTCCGCGGTGAGGCAGTTCCCGAATCGGGCGCGGAGGCGGACGCCCAGTCCCGTAGTCGCATACGTATATCTTTATATGCGTAATGATCTCTGCTAGAGTTCCCGCCGATGGCTGAACGTGCTGTGTCCCCGATCACGCCGGTTGTCGGCTTTGACGACCTTGTGGGGGCGTTGCGCGCGGTCGCGGAGCCGACGCGGTTGCGGCTGGTGACTCTGTTGAGTCGCGCCGAGCTGACGGTGACGGAGATCAGCCAGGTGATCGGGCAGAGCCAACCACGCACCAGCCGTCACCTGCGCCTGTTGGTGGATGCCGACATCCTCGAGCGCACGCCCGAGGGCGCATTCGTCTTCTACCGGCTCGCCGACGGGAGCCCGAGCGCAGAGCTTGCGCACCGGCTCGCGAAGTTGGTGCCGGTTGCGGATCCCGCGGTCGCTGCTGATCTTGCGGCGCTCGAGCGTGTGCGAAGGGCGCGCTCCGAGGCCGCCGCCGCGTATCTCAGCGCGCACGCCGACGAGTTGGCGGCGGTCAGCGCGCTGCATGTTGCTGAATCGGAGGTCGAGCGGGCGATGCTCGAGCTGATCGGGGGCGAGGGTCCGGTCGAACGGCTGCTCGACATCGGCACGGGCACTGGCCGCATCCTCGAGTTGCTGGCGCCGCATAGCGAGCGCAGCATCGGCCTGGACGTGGACCACGACATGCTCGTGCTCGCCCGCGCAGCGCTCGGCGAGGCGCAGCTCTCGCAGGCGTCGGTGCGCCAAGGGGATCTTCATCGGCCGCCGTTTGAGGCCGCGAGCTTCGACATCGCGGTGATGCACCACGTGCTGCATCTGCTCGACGATCCAGGCGCGGCGATCGCCGACGCAGCGCGGTTGCTGCGCCCGGGGGGACGCCTGCTGGTCGTCGACTTCGCGCCGCATGAGCTTGAGTTCCTGCGCGATCGCCACGGCCATCGCAGCCTCGGTATCGCCGACGAGGACATGCGAGCCTGGGCGTCGGCCGCCGGCCTTGAAATCGAGAGCGAGCGATCCCTGCGGCCGCCCGAGGAGGTCAGCGCACGACTGACGGTGCGGCTATGGCTCTTGCGAGCGCTCCCGCGAGATGCTGGGCATCCGGCGGTGCTCGCATGAGCGCATCGGACGCGCCAGTCGGCTTGACCGTTGACGCACAGCGGGAGCGACGGATCGCGGCGCTGCACGAGGCAGCCACGCAGCGGATCCTCGTCCTCGACGGCTCGTGGGGGGCGAAGATCCAGGATCTCCGGCTGAGCGAGGAGCAGTTTCGCGGCGAGCGTTTCGCCGAGCACGCGAGTCCGCTGCGGGGCAACACGGACCTGCTGTGCCTGACCCGGCCGGCGGTGGTGACGGAGTTGCTCGATGCGTATCTGGCCGCGGGCGCGGACATCACCTCGACCAACACCTTCACCGCGACGTCGATCGCGCAGGCCGACTACGGCACACAGGGCGTGGTACGGGAGCTCAACCTCGCCGCTGCCGGTCTCGCCCGCGAGGTCGCCGACCGTTACACCGCAGCGGACCCGGCGTTTCCGAGGTGGGTGGCGGGGTCGATCGGCCCGACAAACCGCACGCTGTCGCTGTCGGCGGATGTGAGCGATCCGGGTGCGCGGGCGGTCGACTTTGACGCCGTCTATGACGCCTACCGCGAACAGGCGATCGCCCTGTACGACGGCGGCGTCGACCTGTTCCTGGTCGAGACCGTGTTTGACACGCTCAACGCGAAGGCAGCGTTGAAGGCGATCCTCGATCTCCAGGACGAGGGCCGGACGGCGCTGCCGATCTGGATCTCGGGCACGATCGCCGACCGCTCCGGGCGCACCCTGTCGGGGCAGACCGTGGATGCGTTCTGGACCTCGGTCCGCCACGCGGAGCCGTTTGCGGTCGGGTTGAACTGCGCGCTGGGAGCGGCGCTGATGCGCCCCTATCTTGCCGAGCTGGCGGCGGCGGCCGACACGCTGATCTCGGCTTACCCCAACGCCGGGCTACCGAACGAGCTCGGCGAGTACGACGAGGGCCCCGCAGAGACCGGCGAGCACCTGCGCGAGTGGGCACAGGCCGGCCTCGTCAACGTCGTCGGCGGCTGCTGTGGCACGACGCCCGCCCACATCCGCGCGATCGCCGAAGCCGTTTCTGACGTGCCGCCTCGCGTGGTTCCACAGATCCGCCCGACGCTGCGCTTGTCGGGGCTCGAGCCGTTCACGGCTGCCTGAGATGAGCGCGACGGCGAGCGCACCGACGGCGACGTTCATCCACATCGGGGAGCGCACCAACGTGTGCGGGTCGGCGCACTTCAAGCGTCTCGTCCTCGCCGGCGATTACGAGGCGGCGCTCGGCGTAGCCCGGACGCAGATCGAGAACGGCGCGCAGATCATCGACGTCAACATGGACGAGGGGCTGCTCGACGGCGAGCAGGCGATGACGACGTTCCTCCGCCTGGTCGCGGCCGAGCCGGACATCGCGCGAGTGCCGGTGATGATCGACTCGTCGAAGTGGAGCGTGATCGAGGCCGGCCTGAAATGCGTGCAGGGCAAGGCGATCGTGAACTCGATCAGCCTCAAGGAGGGCGAAGAGCCGTTCATCGCGCAGGCGCGGAAGGTGCGCCGCTACGGCGCGGCGGTCGTCGTGATGGCGTTCGACGAGCAGGGCCAGGCCGAGACAGTCGCTCGCAAGGTCGCCATCTGCGAGCGCGCCTACGCGCTGTTGACCCAGCAAGCGGGGTTCGACCCCGAGGACATCATCTTCGACCCCAACGTGTTCGCGGTCGCGACCGGGATCGCCGAACACGACGACTACGCCGTCGCGTTCATCGAGGCGACGTGGCGGATCAAGGAGCGCCTGCCGGGCACCCGGGTTTCCGGTGGGGTTTCGAACGTTTCGTTCGCGTTTCGCGGCAACGAGCCGGTGCGTCAGGCGATGCACGCGGTCTTCCTCTACCACGCGATCGCGGCAGGACTGGACATGGCGATCGTCAACGCCGGCCAGCTCGCGATCTACGAGGAGATCGAGCCGGACCTGCGGGAGCGGGTTGAGGACGTGATCCTCAACCGCCGCACCGACGGCGCGGAGCGACTGCTCGAGATCGCCGAGCGCTACCGCGGCGGCGAAGGCGTCCGCCGCGACCAGGACCTCGCCTGGCGCGAACTGCCGGTTCGCGAACGCCTGGTTCACGCCCTCGTCAACGGCATCAACGAATACGTCACCGACGACACCGAGGAAGCGCGGCTAGCGGCAACCGCACCGCTCGAGGTGATCGAAGGCGCGCTGATGGACGGGATGAACGTCGTCGGCGACCTCTTCGGTGCCGGCAAGATGTTCCTGCCGCAGGTCGTCAAGTCCGCGCGTGTGATGAAACAAGCGGTCGCGCACCTCGAACCGTTCATGGAAGCCGACAGAGCCGACTCTCGCGGCGCCGGACGGATCGTCATGGCGACCGTGAAGGGTGATGTCCATGACATCGGCAAGAACATCGTCGGTGTAGTGCTCGCCTGCAACGGCTTCGACGTGATCGACCTCGGCGTGATGGTCCCCGCCCACACGATTCTCGACACCGCGATCGACCGCGACGCCGACCTTGTCGGCCTGTCCGGGCTCATCACGCCGTCACTCGACGAGATGTGCACCGTCGCCGCCGAGATGCAACGCAGAGGCATGACCATGCCACTGCTGATCGGCGGCGCCACCACCAGCAAGATGCACACCGCAGTCAAGATCGACCCCAACTACAGCGCCGGCCAGGCCGTCTACGTTGCCGACGCTTCGCGAGCGGTTGGCGTGGCGAGTGCTCTCGTCAGCGACGAGCACCGGCCCACGCTCGTCGCCGAGATAAGCGCCGAGTACGGGAAGATCGCGGAGCGCCGCGCGAACGAGCGCGGGTCCTCACGACGAGCCACGATCCAACGGGCCCGCGAGAACCGCCTGCAGACCGACTGGACCGCCTACACCCCGCCGCGACCGCGGCTGCTCGGCGTGGAGTCCTTCATCGACTATGACCTCGCCGACCTGGCGCCCTACGTCGACTGGACGCCGTTCTTTCGCACCTGGGAGCTGAAGGGCACCTACCCCAAGATCCTGGACGACCCGGTCGTCGGCTCGGCCGCCTGCGGCTTGTTCGGCGATGCCGAGGCGATGCTCGAGCGGATCATCACCGAGGGCTGGGTCAGCGCCAACGCCGTCGTCGGGTTCTGGCCTGCGAACGGTCTCGGCGACGACATCCTCCTCTACCGCGACGAGCAGCGAGCCGAGCCGATCGCGACGCTGTGCACCCTGCGCCAACAGTTCGCGCGCGAGGAGACGCACCCAAACCTGGCCCTCGCCGACTTCGTCGCACCGTCCGACGCCGGCGTGACGGACTACGTTGGCGCGTTCGCGGTGACCACCGGCCACGGCGAGCGCCAGCGCGCCGAGCAGTTCGAGCGCGAGCACGACGACTACAACGCGATCCTCTTCAAAGCGCTCTGCGACCGGCTCGCCGAAGCCTTCGCCGAACGCCTGCACGAACGCGTGCGCCGCGAGCTATGGGGCTACTCCCCGAACGAGTCGCTCCGGCGCGAGGAGCTGATCGCCGAGCGCTACCGCGGCATCCGCCCCGCGCCCGGGTACGGCTGCCAACCAGACCACACAGAGAAAGGCACGATCTTCGACCTGCTCGACGCCCCACGGCACGCCGGGATCAACCTCACCGAGAGCTACGCCATGACCCCCGGCTCATCAGTCTCGGGGCTCTACCTCGCCCACCCCAATGCGCGGTACTTCGGCGTTGGACGCATCGACACCGACCAACTCGAAGACTACGCAGCACGAAAGGGCTGGACTCTCGACGAGGCCAGACTCTGGCTCGCACCAATGCTCAACGAGGATCAAGCGTCAACGAGCAAAGAGCTTGACGGAGCACAAGGAGGCGCAGCATGACCGTCGTTCGGCGCCAGCTGCGCCCGCACCGCGACCGCGGGGCCGCTGCTGACCGATCATTGGCAGGGGACGCGGAGTCCACCCGGCAGCTGGGAGAAAGCGGCGCCCCGAACATAGACCCGGACCGGTTTCGCCAGGTTCTCGGGCATCTCCCCACGGGTGTCACGGTCGTTACGGCACACCACCCCAGCGGACCGGTGGCGATGTCCGCCAATTCGGTGACGTCGGTCTCACTAGATCCACCCCTGATCCTCTTCTGCCCGGCCAAGAGCTCGACCAGCTGGCCCAAGATCCGCGAGGCGGGGCGCTTCTGCGTCAACGTCTTCGCTGCCCATCACGAGGAGGCCTCGCGCCGCTTCGCCGCCCCAGCGGTCGACCGCTTCGAAGGTGTGGCCTGGCACCCCCGGCCGGCCGGGCCCGCGCTCGACGACGCCGTCGCCTGGATCGAATGCACGATCGACGCCGAAAGCCCCGCCGGCGACCACCTCATCGTCCTCGGCGCCGTGGACCAACTTGATACACGCGGCGGAGAGTCCGCGCCGCTCGTGTTCTACCGAGGGCAGTACGGCTCGTTTTCCGCGAGACGAGCCGATACGCCGGATCCGCGGCAACGCCCGTAGCCGCTGGAGGCTTCTGCCAAATCGCGGCTGTCGACGGCTGCGAACAATCCGTCCCGATAGACTCGGCCGGGTGTCGCGGGTCACTGTCTACTGGATCCCTGGCTGCGCACACTGCGTCCGCGTCAAGAGCCATCTCGCGGCTCGGGGAGTCGCGTTTGATGCCGTCGAGGCCCATGCTGATTCGGCCGCGCTCGGTCGACTACGCGCGAGCGGCATGCTGACCCTGCCGGTCGTAGAGGTCGACGGCCGCTTCTTGCCGGGAGTGCTATTAGACGAAATCGATCGGGCCCTGGGCCTACCACCGAAAGACGGTGAAAGATCGCTGTCGGCTCCCGCTCTCGCGGATCGTACGGTCCGCGTCAACGCGGCGGTAGCACGTTTCGCCCGCCAGCTGCCGCCGGCGCATTACGACGACCCGACTCCCGCAGCCGATGGCGCGGACGGTCCCCAACTGCTGCCGGATGGAACGCCGGTCGTGTTCCCCGACGGGTCTCCCTACGAGCCGCACAGGACCTCGTTCGGGCTGGTCAGGCATTTAGTGGGGCATGTCGTCAAGTTCCAGCTTGTTGTCGAGCACCCCGAAGAGGACTGGTTCTCTGACCTCGGTCTTTTCATGCCACTCGGCGAGCCTGCGGCCGGCACAGATCCCTCGCGAGTTGCATGCGTTGCCGCGCAAGCGGCGCACGACATCCGTCGTTGGCTGGCCAGCCACCCTGACGAGCGGTTTGAGCACATTGTCGATACGTGCAACGGCCCTCGCAGTGTTATCGACATCCTGCGGGACAACACCTACTCGCTGCTCCAGCACACGCGCCAGCTAATGGAGATATTGCGCGACCTCGACATCGAACCTGACGCCTCGCTGGGCGAAGTTGATTTCGAGGGGTTCGAGATGCCCTCCAGCGTCTGGGGTTGATCGCCCGCGCGTGAGCCGTGCGCATCAGCTAGGCCTGCCGACGCGGCGCCAGTCTCGTCACCCGTCTAGCAACCAACCGAGCGCGGCGGCAGCCGCAGCGGCCCCGCCTCTCCGCCTCCGCATCATCAGAGCTCTTTTGTTGCCAGCGCGGCACCCTCTGAGAGGGCGGCGAGCTTGAGCCACGCGACGTCGGGATCGACCTGCGAGAAGCGGATAAAGGTGTCGAATCCGCAGTCGGTGCCGGCGATCACGCGCTCCGGACCGACGACCTTGGCGAGGCGAACAAGACGGTCGGCAACGACCTGGGGGTGCTCCACGAAGTTGGACTTGGTGTCGATCACGCCGAGAATTACCGACATGCCATCGGGCAGCTTCAGGCCCTCGAACACGCGCCATTCGTGCTCGTGGCGGGGGTTGCCACCCTCGGGATAGATCGCGCCGACGTTCGCTTTGAGAACCTCGCCGATGATGTCCGCCAGGGGCACGTCCTTGTGGTGCGGCCCGGCGTAGTTGCCCCAGCACACGTGCAAACGGACCTGTTCGGGGGGAATCCCGGCCAGCGCAGCGTTGAGGGCTTCGATCGCGAGCGGAAGGTGGGTGTGCCAGTCCCCGACGCTCGACCCCACGGAGCGGCAGTGGGCTGCCATCGCAAGATCAGGAGAGTCGATCTGAAGGCTGAACCCGGCGTCGGTGATCGCCTTGTACTCAAAAGCAAGTGCTTCGGCGAGAGCCCCGAGGTACTCCTCGTGTGACGAATAGTGCTGATTGGGATAGTTGAACGCGATCTGACCGGGGCTGACGGCACCCATGAACGCAGTTGACGGATCGGCGTCACCGAGCGCGCGCTCCAGACGGCCGACATCGTCCAGAACCGCCTGCTTATCATCCAGCGCCACCGGCCCGACGCAGTTGGAGAACACGACATGCGCCATCGAGTCGGTGGCAAACAGGCGCATCGCGAGGTTGGGAAAGTCGGCGACGTCATCGGCCTGGAACTCCGAGCGCCCCGCGAAGCCGCTGAAACGCTCTTCGATGTATGTGCTGAAACCGGACTTGCTGAGCTCTCCATCGCTGACGAGGTCGATGCCGACCGCGCGCTGCTTCGCCACGATCTCGCTCACCGCCGTGTCGATCCGCGCGTGAAGCACCGCAGGGTCAACAGGTCGCCGTCAATGCCGGCCCAGATCATCTCCGCGAGATCGTCCGGGCGCGGCAAGCTACCCGCATGGGTCGTGAGAATTCGGTGTTCAGTCATGGTCTTCTCCGTGTGTTGGACCGGTCGTTCGAATCGCGCATCTCACGTCTTGCCGCGGTGGTCTCCACGGCGGCGCCGCGACCGCGCCTCAACTCCCCGCGGTCCCAAGTTGCGTCCGTCACGCCGCGGCTGCGCAGCCCGGACTTCCTGATCTTTCCGTTGGTCGTGTACTCCAGCTCCGCAACCGCTTCGAAGTACCGCGGTATCGCGAAATACGCGAGCCGCGACTGCAGGTGCTCGACGATGCCTGCGGGATCGAACTTTTCGCCGTCCCCGAGAACGACGACGGCCATCACCTCCTCGTCTACGGCTTCTGACGGAATCCCGAAAACAGCCACCTGAGCCACCGAAGGGTGACTCGCGATCGCCTCCTCGACCTCCCACGACGAGATGTTCTCGCCCATCCGCCGCATCGAGTCCTTGCGCCTGTCAACGAAGCGATAGCAGCCGTCGCCATCGCGAACCGCGCTGTCCCCAGTGTGCAGCCAGAGGTTCCGGAACGCGTCGGCCGTCGCCTCGGGCATGCCCCAATAGCCTTGCGACATGCTGAACGGATAGCGCGAGCGAAACACGAGCTCGCCCGGTTCGCCATCCGCCACGGGGGCATCGTTGCCGTCCACGATTTGGGCTTCGAAGTAATCACTGAGCACCCAGCCCATCCGCCCGGGCTGCGATACCGGATACCCGGGCGCCCGGCCGACACAGTGATTCGTCTCCGTCGAACCGTAACCCTCGATGATCTCCTCGACACCGAACCGATCGCAGAAGGGTTGCCAAACCGAAGCCGCGGTGCCAGGCGCGAACAGCTTGCGGACGGCGTGCGAGCGGTCCGTCGGCCGCTCCGGCTGACCGAGCAGCCGGTTCGACAGGGCGCCGAGTAGGTAGGTGATCGTGCCGCCGGCCTCGCCGGCCTCGATCCAGAAGCCAGACGACGAGAAACGCTCTCCGATCACGCAACTGGCGCCTGCTAGCAGAGCCTCGATTGGCGTCATCAGCGCATTCGTGTGGTACAGCGGCAGGCAGTTGTAGAGAACGTCGGTGGGACGAATCCCGATCACCTGAGTCAGTGTGCGGGCCCACCAATACAGCTGGGCGGCAGGGCACACGACTCCCTTCGACGGCCCCGTCGTACCGGAGGTATAGAGGATCGCCGCCGTCTCCCCCGGCGCCACTGCGCGCAACGCAAGCGGCTCGCCGCCCGTCGGCATATCCACCGCGCTGTAGGAGGCGGGTAGGTGGGCAGGCAATTCGTCGAGCAACCACAGCTGCTCCAGCGTGTCCGGGCACGGGAACGCGTCGAGCGCCGCTAGTAGGTCGGGCTCGATCACAAGCGTGCGCGCGCCCGAGTTCGCGAGGGCGTGGCGCAACTGCTCTCCGCGCAACGCGATGTTCAGAGGGACGGCGATCGCCCCGATCCAGGCGCAGCCCGCGAACAGATCCCACAACTCGATGCGGTTGCGACACATCGCAGCCACGCGATCGCTCTTGCGGATGCCCACCGACTCGAGGAGGCCGCCGGCTAACGCCGCCGCGTCGCGGGCCTCGGCGTAGGTACGGGTCAGGTCGCCTATGCGCATCAGCGGCTTGTCTCCGAAGGCGCGCGCTTGGCGTTCGAGCATCGCCGGCAGGTTCTGCTCGGCGAGCGGAAGGTCATGAAGTGGGACGTCCTCGGGGCGAAGCGGCCCGGACGTACCGCCCGAAGCCGTGTCGACGGTCACTCCCCTGGCCCCTGCCAAGTCGAGTCGGCTGCGTCTGACACAACCGCCGAGGCGTCGCCGCCTTGCGCCGGAACAGAGGCGCGCTCAGCCTGAATGACTTTGAGAACCTCGGTTCGCAATCGAATGAATTCGGGGCTGGCCCTGGTCGTGAGCTGGTCTCGCGGGAAGGGCAAGTCGACGCCGAACGTTCGGCGAACGGTGGTGGGCCGGTGCGACAGAGCGATCACACGGTGGCCGAGGTAGACGGACTCGTCGATGTCGTGCGTGACGAGTAGCACGGTTACGCCGATGTCGCGCTGGACGCGCAGGATCAGATCCTCGAGGTCCGCCCGGACCTGCGCGTCGACCGCGGCGAACGGTTCGTCCATCAGCAACACCGCAGGTCGATACGCCACCGCGCGTGCGATCGCCACGCGCTGCTGCATGCCGCCGGAAAGCTGCCATGGGTAGCGGTCCTCAACGCCGGAGAGGCCCACCTCTCGCAGCGCATCCGCCGCACGCTCGTGCTGCTCGGCCTTCGATAGCCGCTTTGCCGCAAGTGGGAAGACGATGTTCTTCCTGACGGACATCCAGGGCATCAGCGAGCGGGTGTAATCCTGAAAGACGAGCGCCAGATCGCTGCGGGGGCCTGTGACTGCCTCGCCTGCCACGACCGCCTCGCCGCGAGTCGGGCGGAGCAGCCCGGCGAGCGCTTTGAGCATCGTGGTCTTGCCACAGCCAGAGGGCCCCACGATGCACACGAACTCGCCGGCGCGAACCTCGAAGCTCAGGTCTCCGACGGCGTGAACGGCCTTCGCGCCGGAGCCGTACGTCACTCCGAGGCCGCGGACCTCGACGAGCGCCTCTCCCTCTCCACCGCCATTGCCGCCCATGATGGTCTTCTCAGCCTCCGTGGCCGCGCCGCCGAAACCGCTCATCAGCGCGTAACCGCCGACGCCCGCCAACCACGATGCCAGGCGAGGAGCCGGTTGTGGATAACGGTGTACACAGCCGTGATCGCGATGCCGACGATAGCGATCATCAGGATTCCTGCCCACGCGTCCTTGATCTGAAAGGTCTCCTGAGCGATCGCTACCTGCGCGCCGAGGCCCTCGGTGCTCACGAACATGTTGGCGACGATCATGACCGTGACGCCCAGCCCGACCGCAACGCGCACACCTGCGAGCACCTGGGGCATCGCGGCCGGAACGATGATCGTGCGAAGCTGCTGCGCGCGCGTGAGCCCATAGCTCCGAGCGGTCTCGACGACGATGGGGTCAACCCCGCGCACCCCGTCGGCCGTGTTGAGCATCACGGCCCAGGTACTACCGAGCGCGATCAGGCCGGCCTCGAGGATAAGGCCCGGCCCCACCATCACGAGCCCGATCGGGATGATGGCCACGATCGGCATCGCCCGGAAAAACTCCGTCACCGGCGCGACGTTGCGTCTGACCCGCGCCGACAGTCCGAGCACCACGCCGGTGACGAACCCGAGGCTCACGCCGAACGCGAAGCCCACCGCGAAGTGCCCGAGGCTATAGGCGACGTCCGTGCGCAACCCGTGCCAGATGTAGATCGCGCGGAAGTCCGACACGATCGCGCTGAGGGGCGGGAAGTACGGAGCCTTCGAGCCGGAGCTACGCCACCACCACAGCGCGATCAGCGCGATCGGGGTGAACAGCTCCAGCGCGAGCCAGCGGAGCCTCGTCATTGGGCGATCCGATGCGACGGGTGCCAGGCGAGCAGGCGTCGCTCAACGCTGATCAGCACGTAATAGACCATCAGGCCGAGGAGGCCGGAGAAGAACACGCGCGCGAACAGCAGCGGAGTCTTGAACTCGCTCTGTGCGACAGTGATCTCGTTGCCTAGGCCCTGCCCGCCGGCATACAGCGACGTGCCGATCGCCAGCAACAGCCCGATGGTGGCGGAGATCCTCACTCCCGTGGCGACGTAGGGAAGCGCGCTCGGCAGGACGATCTGCCTGAACTGCCGGATTCGGCCGAGGCCGTAGCTGCGCCCGGTGTCGAGCGCGATGGGGTCGACGTCGCGCGCGCCGGCCATCGTTTGCAGCAGCAGAGGCCAGAGCGCGGCCAGCACGACAAGGACAACCGTGAGCTTTGTGCCGATGCCGTACACGAGCACCAGGAACGGAAGCGCTGCGATGCTGGGTACGGTTCTGAGGATCTCCACGGTCAGGTGCGAACCGTGATAGGCGACCCGCGACGACGCCATCAGAAAGCCCGCTGGAATCGCGATCGCCGTAACTATGGCCATTCCGATCACCCATGACCTGACGGTGATCCAGGTGGCATTCCAGATCTCGGCATGTGTCACGTCGGTCCAAAAGGCGCTTGCGATGTTCGGAACGGTCGGTAACACGTCCTTGCCTGCCACGTGGGCGACCGCGCACAGTTCGAACACCGCGACGAACAGAAGCACCGTCAGTGCCGGCTCGGCAATCGGCGCGACCTTCGACCACGTGCTACGCGGGGAGTCGGGGTCCGCAGCCTGCTCGGCCCCCGTCACGTTGGAGACCCTCCGGAAATCACTGACCTATTGGTGACATGTCCCGAAACCTCCCCCTTCCAGCACAGCCGGGCGGCGCGGACGCCTTTGTCCGCCGCCGCCCGACCAAGCTGTGGGAGGAGAGAATGATGACGCGAACTTAGCTCTTTGGCAGCGGAACGAACAGTGCCTGCAGCGCCGCCGTCGAAATCGGCTGCTTGATGGCGTGGAAGTTCTCAAGCGTCACGACCTGCTTGAGAAGCTGCGGGAACGCATACGTCGTCGGGAGTGCCGGCAGCCGCATCTTGTCAGCGATGGCTGCCGGAGTGCCGTCGAAATTGACGGCAGCGGCCCTGAAAATAGTCTGGTTCTTCGCGACTGCGTCCGCCATCTCGAGGTAGGCCGCTTGATAGGCCTGGACGATGTGCGGATGCGCGGCCGCGAACGCCGCGGTGGTGATCGCATAGGTCACCGGCGTGTCCTTCCCGAAGACCTCGTCCATCGGATCCTGGTCAATGATTCGCATCCCGCTGAGATTCTCGGTCAGCCCGGGTTCGTTGCACTGCCCGGCGTCGACCACCCCGTTGACGATGTCGGGGATCAGGCTCGATGTCAGGATCTGGACGAACTTGACGGTTGTGAGGTCAACACCGGCCTTCTTCAGGCGCACTCGGAACGCGATGTCCGTGTTCGAGTCAAGCAGCGACGTCGCCACGGTCTTCCCTGCAAGCTGGCTCAGCGACGTGATCGGGCTGTTCTTCCCGACGCAGACCGCGAAGTCGCCGGGGCCAGTGTTGGGCGCGATGATCTTCAACTGGATCCCAGACTCCACGGCCTGGATGATGCCCGCCGGATTGAGCAGCCCGATATCGGCCTGGCCCGCCTCGATCTCGGCGAGGAGCACCGAAGCGCCCGAAACGGGCGACTCCTGCAGTTGCAGGCAGTGCTGCAACATGTAGCCCTGGGACTGCGCGAGTTGCGGCGGAGCATAGGCGAGCGCTGGTGCCTCTCCGGTCCTAATCACCGCCACGGTGGAGCATTGCTTGGGCTTGGGGGTCTTGGCGCTCGTGGAGTCCACCACGATCAGCGACCCGCCTCCGGCGCAGGCGGCCGTCACAGCGAACGCAACAAGGTGGCGCGCCCGTGGGCGCCGCAGCAGTCTGTGAATCATCTGTCTGAACCCTTCTCCTCGAGTACAGAAACGACGGTGGAAGAGGCCGACCTGCCAGATCCGCCGGTGCGAGCTAAACGTGCGGACCCACCCTTGATCAGGCCTGCACGGGTCGGCCGACTGTAACACCTCGGGTATACATCCGTCAAGGAAACGTGTCGACCCAGCTGCTGACTTTCCTAGTTTCTGTGGGGGTTTGGCGGCTCGCTGGTTTAATTCGGGATACATTTGGTCGCTCGAACGGGCAAATCCGATGCGCAATTGACCAGGCGTGATGGCATACTCCGACCCGTGATCGCCGCGGCATCTGACGATCGGCCACCACAGTGACCGCAGGTGCTGTCGTGGCCGGGGTTGGCAGCATCGGCGCACAGCGGCACCCTCCGGCTGATGTCACGACGGCCGGACTGCTCAATGACGCCCTCGAGCTGGCAATCCGCGATGCCGGCATCTCCGCAAGCGAAATCGATGGGCTCGGGCTCGCGAGCTTCAGCCTTGCTCCCGACAGAGCGATCGACTTTGCCTGGCACGCTGGCTTGCGCCTGCGCTGGATCATGGAGGACACGATGGCCTTGAACATCGTCCAGCACGCCGTCCGCGCAATCGGCTCCGGTGACGCTTCGGCGATCGCCGTGGTAGCAGGAGACAATCTCCTAGGCGCCGACTACGGCCGTATGGTCGAGGCGTACAACGCGACCACGCGCGATTACCTGAGTGCACTGCCCACCGGTGGACCAAACGCGTTGTTCGCGTTGCTCACCCAACGCCACATGGCGACGAACGGGCTGGCCCGCGACGATTATGGCCGCGTAGTAGTCAGCCAGCGGGCTTGGGCTCAGACCAATCCCTACGCGGCGTACCGCGAGCCACTGACCATGCCTGAATACCTCGCCGCAGCAGAGGTGGCCTCACCGCTGACGATTTTCGACTGCCCACCGCCAGTGGCGGCCGCCGAGGCGATCATCCTCACGGCGGCCCAGGATGCATCAGGTCGACGCCGCGTCGAGATCCGGGCTGTCAGTGCGAGCTTCAACCAGGATGCCCACCAGGAAGACGGCCTGCACACCGGCCTGGCCGGCGTCGCGCCCGGTCTGTGGCAGGCGAGCGGTATCGCACCCGAAGACATAGATGTCGTCGAGGTTTACGACGACTACCCAGTGGTTGTGCTTATCCAGCTCGAGGATCTCGGGTTCATCAAGCGCGGCGATGCACGACTGCTGCTCGACGGTCCCGGTCAGCGGCGGCCGGCGGTCAACACGAGCGGTGGCCTCCTCAGCGCCGGGCAGGCCGGGGCCGGCGGCGGACTACAGGGGTTCGTCGAAGCAGTGCGGCAGTTGCGGCACGAGCGGGCTGCTGGTCAGGTGCCCGGCGCACGGACCGCTGTCGTCGCCGGCTACGGGATGGTGCTGTACCGGTACGGAGCCTGCTCGGTGGCGGCGGTGCTCGAAAGCGCGGCCGCGTGAATGTCGATCGAGATGCCGACCTGCGCGGTGTGCGGCCTGACGACCTTTCCCCCACATTTGCGGTGCGCGCGATGCGGGTCGCTCGCGTGGACGACGACCCCGGTTCAGGGAGGGACCCTCGAGTACTTGACAGTCGTCCGACGCACTCTCGCCCCGAACGACCCAGCGCGCCGGCCGCCGACAATCGTCGTCGTGACGACCGATAGCGGTCCACGCGTGATCGCCTCACTCGTCAACGCCACCGAGAGCGCACAGGCAGGGGACGCGGTCACGCTCACACAGGACGGCAAGGCTCTGCTCGCCACACTCGTTCGATCCGACCCCGCCGCCGACGGAGCAGCCCGAGCGCGAGCCTGATGGTCCGCGTCACTGTCCACGTCGTGGCACGGCCGACCCGCGGCGAGGCTGCCGCCGACATCGGCTGGATCGATGCGATCCTCGCGCGAGTCGACCGGTACACGATCGATCGGCTTTCGATCGGCGACGTGCAGGGCAACCACCTCGAGTGCTTTTCGGCGCTGGGCTATGCAGCTGCGCGCACGAACCGCGTGGGCCTGGGTCCGCTCGTCACCAACGCCGCCACTCGCGACGTTGGCGTCCTTGCGGCCGCGGCGGCGTCTCTGGACGCGATGTCTCGAGGCCGCGCGTTCCTCGTGCTCGGGCGTGGCGACGGCGTCGCCCACAATCTTGATCTGGCTGCCCACACGGTCGACGAGACTGCCGAGGCGATCGTGGCACTGCGGGCGCTGCTGCGGGAGGGACGCTGCGACTACAGAGGTCGCCGGATCTCACTGCCGTGGCCCGGGTACCCCGGCGAGCGCATTCCGATCTACGCAGCCGCCGGTGGGCCGCGGATGCTGAGAATGGCGGCCGCAGTCTGCGACGGCGTCTACGCGGCCACGGGGTGTGGCGAGGAAGACGTTCGCGTCGCACTCGCCGCCGTGGCCGGCGTCGACCGAGCCACGCCGCTAGACATGTGGTGGGTCACCCGATTCGGTATCGGCGACTCCTTCGAGGATGCCGTGATGGCGGCGAGCGAGGGTCTCTCATCGATCGGCAACCACGCGCTGCGCGGAAACTATGCAGAGCGAGGTGTTCCCGAGGACCTGTGGCAGCCACTAGGCGAATACCACCGGCGCTATCGCTACGCCCGCAAGAACCCGCTTGCCGCTGGAACCTCCGGCTCAGACGTCGCGGCCGAATCACCGGGGCCGTCGAACGTGGACCTCATGAACGAGCTCGGACTTCGCGAGTATTTCATCGAGCGCTTCGGGATCGTCGGGACTCCCGAACAGGTCGTCGAGCGGCTGCGCGAGCTCGAGCGCCGAGGCGTGCACTCGGTGACGATGCTCGCGAACAGCGCCCACGAGCTCGACCTGATCGGCAGCCGTGTGCTGCCGAAGCTGGCGCCGAGCACCAGCGATCTGGCGTAGGACGCGGCGGGCCGTCTCACCCGGCTCCCTCGGGCAGCTTGCGATGGTCGTAGCTGCTGCGGTGCCGCGGGATGAACTCGAGCGCCACGCGCTTGGAGGACTGGGCGTCGATTGCGCCTCGCAGAGCTTCGCCACCGTAACGAGACAGCAGCTCGCCGCCGACGGCCCGCACCGTTTCGAGCTCGCGGTGGATCACGACGTCGCACTCGAGCATCGCGCCACGGTAATCCCGATAGGAGTCGCCGGCCTCGGCATAGAGGGTCGCGTGCGGGAGTCGTTCGAGGTTGCGCACCTTCTGTGACTTGGCGTACGTCCACGCCCACACGTTGCTCTCGCGGAGGACATAGCCGAGCGCCATCACGTGCGGCCACCCGCGGGGACCGATCGTCGCGCAGACGATCTTGTCCCGCCCGTCGAGGAACTCGGAGAGCTCGCGATCGTCCATAGCGATCGCCGCGCGTGCAGCCGGCACGCCACTAGCCTCGGTCGCCGCCGAGCTCTAGCGGAAGGCTCGAGAGTCCCAAAAGGTGGGTGTTCGGCGCCCAGTCGGGCTCAGCGCCCAGGAGCTCCGCCTCCGGGAAGCGCCGCGCGACGGCGGCGAGCCCGATCTGCCCCTCCAGCCGGGCGAGCGCGTTCCCGAGGCAGAAATGCGGACCGCGACCAAACGCCATATGGGCGCTCTGATCGGTGCGCGAAATGTCGAACCGCTCGGGGTCGACGAAGAAGTCGGGGTCGAAGTTGGCCGAGCCGATCACGATCGTCAGGTGTTGGCCCTCGCTGATTGCGACGCCGTGCAGGCCGAAGTCGGCGTTGGAGAAGCGCTCGACGTCCTGCGCCGGCGAGCGATAGCGGAGGATCTCCTCGAGCGCAGTGGGCGTGATCTCCGGCTCGGAGCAGAGCTGGTCCCACTGGTCGCGGTGGGTCAACAACGAGTGCAGGCCGTTGCTCAACAGGTCGGTGGTCGTCTGATGGCCGGCGGTCACGAGCAACTGCATCAGCACGATCACGTCGTCCACGCTCACGCGTGTGTCAGCCTCGGCGTCGAGCAGGTTCTGCATCATTGGCGTCGTCGTGGTGCCCCGACGCAGGTCCAGCACCTGCTGGATCTGACGGCGCATCTCCATGAAGTGGTGGTGGGCGCTCTCGAGTCCCTGCGGGAGTTGCGTGCGCCAAGCGAGTCCGGTGCGTGCCACGCGCATCCCCTTGGCCGTCTCGTGGAAGGGCTCGCGCAGCTCTTCCGGAATGTCGAGAATCTCTGAAATCAGGGCAAGCGGAAGCTTGTAGGCAAACTCGGAGACGAAATCAACGGCTGTCGTTCCCGAAATCCTGTCGAGCATCGTCTCGGTCAGAGCGATTGTCCGATCACGCATATCTGCGATTGCGCGGGGCGAGAAAATGCGGCGCCCGAGGTCACGCAACTCGACGTGTCGCTCGCCATTCACCGAGGTGAGCCAGCGCTCCTCCCAGTCGACGATGTCTTCGAGCATCGCGCGCTCGTCCCCCGTGAGGCGCTCGTACACGTCCCTCGGCACGCCGTGGCTCGGGCCTCCGTTTCGAACCCGATCCTTATCGGTGAGCAACGCGACGACGTCCTCGTAGCGGGTAACGAGAACCGAGTTTCCGAACGCGAACGCGGGAGCCTCCTCGCGAAGTCGGGCGTAGATGCGCCAGCGATCGGCGAGCGCGGCCGGCTCCAAGCGGACGAATGCAGCAACATCAGACTCGAGTGGAGCTAGTGTGACCAACGTCGACCTCCTCGGCCTGATCAGATCAGAGGGCGTGCACGGTAGCGCTTTCCACGAGAACTTCAAGCAGCCGGGTCCGGGCGGTGCTTGGCGGTGCGTGGCACATAACGGCTCGAGCTGGCAGATCGGCCCACCGCGGTGGGCGCCGTTACACTCGGGACCTGATGACACTTCACCCAGAGCACGCCGGTGTCGCCACCGTCACGGTGGAAGCACACGAGGCCCACGGTCTTTTGGTTGACGCGCTCAAGAGCCTGGGCGTCGACGACGCCGATGTCGATGTCGCCGCGCAGCATTTCCTCGCCGCGGAGGAGCGCGGCCGCGGAGGCATCAACCGGCTCACCCAACTTGCGAGGTCGCTCGATCCGCAAGGGCCCGGCGAGTGCGCGCCGATCGCCGTTGTGCGGGAGACGGCAGCTACCGCCCTGGTCGACGGCGGCGGCCACCTGGGCTACGCCGTTGCCGATCACACGACACGCATCGCCATCGCGAAGGCCAAAGCGAACGGGATCGCGGCGGTCGCGGCGAACAACCACCGCTACTCGGGCGTGCTCGGGCATTACGTCGAGCTAGTGGCACGTGAGGGGCTGGTGGCAATCGCAGTCGGCAGCGGCAATCTGCCGGTCGTCGCCCCATTTGGGGGACGCACCGCCGGCCTGTGCACCAACCCGATCGCGTTTGGGTTCCCGACGCCAGGGGAGCCGATCGTGTGGGACGCCGCTAGTGCGTCCGTATCAGGCCACCTCCTTGAAATTGCCCAGCGACTCGGACAGCCACTCCCAGAGGGAGCGGCCGTCGATGAGTCCGGTCAGCTAACTCGCGATCCAGCCTCCGCGCGTGCGGGCGCGCTGTTCGCGTGGGGAGGCCACCGCGGCTCAGGCCTCGCGGTCGCGATTCAGCTCCTCGGACTGTTGGCGAACATCGGGGCGGACCTCCACAACCTCGCGGACTGGGAGGGTGCCTTCCTGATGATCGCGATCGACCCGTCGAGGTTCCTGGCCGAAGATCAGTTTCAGGTGGCGGCGGCCGAGTTCGCCGAGGGGATTCGGGCCACACCGCCGGCGCAAGGTCACGACGCAGTGCGGATGCCGTCGGATCGCTCGCTTGGAGGGCGCGAGGACCGCCGGCGCGCCGGCTTCGAGGTCGACGCGACGGAACTCGATGAGCTTCGCAGGCTCGCTAATCGGCGTCCGGGGTAACTTGTCAGCCCAGCCGTCGCTCGACCCGGTTCCGCGGACCCCCGGAGATCACGCCACCAACGTGGTCCACGCGCATCTGCGCCAGCTGATCCTCGACGGCGTGCTTCAACCAGGCGCCCGCCTCAACCAGGTCAAGCTGGCATCAGAGCTCGGCGTGAGCCGCACGCCGGTACGCGAAGCGATCCGGATGCTTCAGGAAGAGGCACTCGTTCGTGCCGAGGCGCAGAAGCAGGCTCATGTCGTCCCCTTCGATCCTGGCCACCTCGAGGCGGTCTATACGCAGCGCGTGCTGCTCGAGGGCCTCGCCGTCTCGCTCACCGCGCCCGTCGCGGACGCCGAGCAGGTGGGACGCCTCGACGCCGCGCTCGCCGAACTCGATCAGCCACCCGAGCATCGCGATACCCGAGAGTGGCGTGAGATCCACCGCCGCTTTCACCTCGAGCTCGTGAGCGCGGCGCCGCCGCATCTCTTACAGGCGATCGCCGCCAACATGGATCGCGGCGAGCGCTATCGCCTCAACTACCAGTTGATGTACGAGGAGAGCGGGACACGCGGCTGGGACACGAGCCCAGGCGAGCACCTGGCGATCGTGGACGCGTTCCGGCGCCGCGATGGACAGGGCGCCGCATCGGAGCTCTCCTCGCACCTCGCACGTACTGCCCTATTGCTCGCCGCCCAGCTGGTGCCGACTTATGAGCCGGCCGCGTTACGTTCGGCGCTCGGGCTCATGGGCCGCTCGACGGCCCACGGCTCAAAGGATCGCGACGGCGTTGGCCGGGGAGCCAACGGCGCCCGCAAGATTTAACGGCACCGAACACAGGAAGAACTCGTAGCGGCCCAGCGCGGCGCACGCGGCGGCGAGCCGGTCGAGCAGCCACAGCTCGCCGATCGGCATGCCGAGGCGCGCGAGCAGTCGCACGTGCAGGCTGTCACGCAGCTCGACCGCGTACGGCGTGACCTCGAGCGAGGGGTTGTCACAGGCGATGGCGGCGACCCCCCAGTCCCAGAGCAGCTCGGCGATCGCTTCGGACGGCGCGAGCCCGGGCACCGGCTGGCGGTCGCGAGTGTCGGCCGGCGCGTGCGCCAGGCGCTCTGCCGTGCTCAGACGCTGGTAGCCCTGCTCCCAGCCGACGCGCACCAGAAGGACGGTCCCTTCGCTGACCGTGACGCTCTGGGCGGCAGCGCAGGATGAAAGATCCGCTGCCGAGAACTCGTGGCGCGAGCGCCAGTCGATCGGTTTCCCTGCATCGGTGGCCCATCTCTCGAGATCGAGGAGCACCCCGCGGCCGACTATCGCCCGGTGTGCCCACGCCGCGATCCCCTTACTCGCGGCGCTGCCACCGTACGCCTCGCCAGTCGCCGGATCGTGCACGTGGAGGAAACCGTCCCACTGGGTCCCTCCCTGCAGATACAGGCCGTCAAGGTAGTCGTCGAAAACCACGCCGCCGACCAGCTCGTACACGTGGTGGGACGGCGCCGGCCGCACATCGCGGCCGGCCGGACTCGGATTTGGCCACTCACCAACGGCGCCATTGAGGTTGTAGACCTCACCGGTCTCGATCAGCTGCGCGGCGGCGCGAGTACGGTCCTCCGTCAGCAGGTTCAGGCAGCCGCGCGTGTCGCCCTCGCCGAACCACGACCCAGCGCAACCCAGGGGTAGGTCTCTATATCGGGGCCTCACGATCCGATCAGCTCCCTGTCACAGACGCGTCGCGAGGTCTGCGACACCCTCCGCGCCGTCGAGGTTCCGGACGTCGCGCAGCAGGGCGGCAACGGCCGCTTCCTCGTGCCCTGCGTCGCCCATCAGCACCCTGACCTTCGTTTCCACATCTTGCCATTTGATCCCGCGCCGGGCCGCCCCCCACGGCACGTCCACGGTGCTCGCGGACACAGCGCCGCCGTGCGTCGTGATCGTGACCGTCGCTCCCCAGCGAAACTCGAACCGGGCGTCGGCGGGGTTGGGCACAACCTCGATCAAATCGAGCAGGCCGACTGTGCGGGGCTCGTCGAGGCGTGCGGCGGAAGCGTGACGCCACGAGAATTCCTGATCGGCGATCCCAGCAGCGACGTAGTACGCGAGGCTGTGGATCGCCTCGACAAAATCGCGCGGATGGCGCGGCCCGACCATCGCGCGAAGCGATGGGCCGGAGACGGTGACTCGAGCGACGTCCTCCGGTTCAATCCCGCCATTGCGCGCTGCCTCGATGGCAGCCTCGACCGCAGCAGCGAACGGGTAGCCGCCTGGGCGCATCTTGATGCCGAGCTCGCTGGCGATGTCCCACTCGAGCCCGAGGCCGCCGGTCAGCGCGTCAGTGTCGGCCTCGCCCGCAAACGTTGCGAGGAAGCCACGTGGGCCGTCGATCAGGTGCTCCGGAGCCTGGTACCCGTAGGCTGCCGCGAGCGCTGCGCTCAGTCCAGTCGCCACCGCGGCGCCGGCCTGGTACTCGCGCGTCCAGCCGTCACTCCCGACGAGTAGCCCAGCCGCCGAGGCTGCGGCAAGAGAGAAGGCGTCGAGCCACTGCCGCGCGGGCAGTTGCAGGAGCTTGGCCGCGCACGCAGCGGCGCCGAACCCGCCGAGCAGGGCGGGATGGAAGCCGCGCTCCCCGAGTTGCGGCGCGGTGGCCTCGCCGAACCTTCCGCATGCCTCGTAGCCGCATACCATCGCGCCGAGCACCTCTCGCCCAGAGCAGCCGGCACGCTCGCCGACCGCGAGCGCGACGCTCGCGACGGTCGTGCCGATGTGCGCCATCGTGCGGAAGTCAGCGTCGTCGCACGCCGCCGCGTCGCTGCGCATCGCATTGATGCGCGCCGCCTCGGTGACGGGAAGTCTGGTGCCCCCATCGAACCAAACGGTCGCCTCGGGCACACCCCCGCGTTGCGCGGCGAGGTCGCGGGCGATCCGCGTCGAGCGCTGCTCGACCCCTGCCGCTGCGCTCCCAAGCGTGCTCGCCAGCGCCATCTTGGCGTGGTCAATCGCGGTCGCTGGGAGCTCGCCGAGATCCGTCTCTGCCAGGAACGAAGCGAGTACCGTTACCGGGCCCACAGCGACTGAGACTAGAGCGCCCAGGCTCGGCCGAAGGCTGTCGCAGGCACCCGCGCCGGGCCAGGAGTTGAACGTCCGAGCGTAGCGGCCATGGGCGCTGATACATTAGTGCATACATTTGCCCCGCGGGCCGCGCGCAGCGGCTCCGACGCAGGGCCACTTGCTTGCCCGAGACCCTCGAGAACGGATACAGATTGGCGCCGGACAATGGATCCATCTGTCCGCCTGGCTCTGTCGTGCTGACCGAGGACGACGCCCAAGAGCTCTGCTTGGCGATCTGCGGCCATCTGAAGATGTCGGCTGAGGACGCCGCGGTCGTGACGTCTCATCTCGTCGACGCCGAGTTGCGCGGCACCGTAGGCCTATCGCGCCTGCTCGCGCTGGTCAACGACGCCCGCCTCTATGGACTCGAGCCGACTGGCGTGATCACCACGATCCGTGAGGGCAGCTGGGGTGCCCTCGTCGACGGCGGGAACCGCAGCGGGATCGTCGTCGCTGAGCACGCAACGCAACTGGCGATCGCAAAGGCCAGGGCCGGCGGCATCGCAGCCGTCGCGGCCAACAACCACCGCTTCTCCGGCCTGCTCTCCTATTACGTCGAGGCCTGCGCCCGCGCCGGGCTGGTCGCACTGGCGGTCGCCGCCGGCGGCGTCAGGAAAGGCCTGCCACGCGTCGCACCCTACGCCGCCGCCGTCGGGCGCTTTACGACCAACCCTATTGCGTTCGGCTTCCCAACCGTTGGGGATCCCATTGTCTGGGACATCGCCACTTCGGCGAGTTCGGGAGCCGAGTTGCTCGAGCGACTTGCAACCGGCGTGCCGCTTCGCGACGGAACCGCAATCGACTCGGCGGGAAAGCCCACTGTCGACGCGCACAAAGCACTGGACGGAGCGCTCCTCACCTGGGGCGGTCACCGCGGCTCGGGACTGGCGATCTCCGTGCACCTCCTCGCCATGCTCGCCGGCCTTCCTCCCTTCCCGACCGACACAGATGGCGCCTCGTTCCTGATCATCGCGCTGGATCCGTCCGTGCTCGGCGACCTTGAGACATTCAAGGAGCAAGCCACAGCGGTCGCCGATCGAATCCGGGCGACGCCTCCGGCGGAGGGGCACGCCGAGGTCCGCATGCCTTACGACCGCTCGCTGCGCGAGCGCTCTCGCAAGCGCCGCGACGGCGTCGAGCTATCCTCGGCCATCCACGAGCGCCTGATGGCCGTAGCCCGCGACGGCATCCACGCCGGCGAACGCACGGCCCGATGACCGCATCCGCCCCGCGCATCGCCGAGGTCCTCGGCGACTTCGTCACTGGGTTTCACCTGGAGTCCTCGCCGGCGTGCGACGCGCTGCTGGAGCGGGTGCGCTGGCATGTGCTCGACGCGATCGGCCTCGCCTACTCGTCGTGGACGGCCGACGACGGCTTCGCCGACAAGCTACTGCGAGGCGTGGGTCCGGACCTCGGCCGCGGTTCATCCTTGGTCATCGGCACACGCGAACGGTTCACTGCCGCCGGGGCGGCGTTCGTGAACGGGAGCCTTGCGCACGGGTCCGACTTCGACGACATCGATCTGCTGACGGTCATGCACTGCGAGGCCTTTGCAACCGCCGCGACCCTCGCGATCGCGGAACGCGAACGGGCCTCGGGACTCGCACTGGCCGAGGCCTGGGTGGTCGCGACCGAGGTGGCGCTGCGAATGGCGGCCGGCGCCAACGGCGAGGGTGGCTTGTTCTCCGCGGGCTTTCACAACACCTCCGTGTTCGGCACGTTCGGCGCCGCGGCCGGAGTGTCAAAGCTGCTCGGCTTGAACGCCGAGCAGACCGCCGCCGCACTCGCACTCGCCGTCAGCTTTACGAGCGGGACGTCGGTCGGCTGGCTGAGCGCCAGCGGCCGGAACAAGCCCCCCCAGGCCGGCTGGGCTGCGCACAGCGGGATCATCGCCGCCGGGCTGGCGTCGGCCGGCTACACGTGCAGCCTGAACACGATCGACGCACCTCGCGGCTTCTTCGATGCACATGCGTGGCACGACGGCTGGAGCCGGGAGGCTGTGCTTGACGGCCTCGGCGAGGACTGGCGGATGAGCCGACTTGCAATCAAGTTGTATCCGTGCGGCGCGATGATCCAAACGACCGCCGAGTGCGTGCACGACCTCGTCAACGAGCATGGAATCGAGCCCGACGAGGTCGAACGCGGCGAGCTGAAGGTTCCAGCGCAGTTCAAGCCCGTGATAGACGACATGGGTGCGAGCCTGTACCGCCCCACGTCGGGGTTCGCTTCGATCGGATCTTTCCCATGTGTGGCGGCGCGCATCATCCTCGACGGGCACTACGGGCTCGAACACCTCAGCGACGAGGCGGTAGGCGATCCCGCGCTCCTGGCAATGGCAGACCGGCTGACCATGGCGGTGGACACCGACAACCTGAGTCTGGCGCTCGACGAACGACCCGCAACCGTGACGCTCGAGACGACGAGGGGGACCTTCACCCGAAGCGTCGGCGTCCCAGCCGGCCACTTCAGCCGTCTCACGCAAGAGCAAGTCGTCGAGAAGTTCCGCGCGAACGCAGGTCTCGTCCTGTCGAGGGGTGAGACCGGAGCAATCGAGGAAGCGGTGCTTGGGCTCGACGATTCCGACGACATCGGCGAGCTCGCTGCGGTGCTCGGCCCCTGTCAGGCCGACCGGCGTCCCGAGCCCGATCCTGTGTGAATCGCTCGCCGGCCCGCTTGCGTCCACAGGCGGGCGACGATCTCGTGTTCGAGAGGCCACGCGCGGAAGCGCGATCAGTCTTCAGCCGCGGCGGGCCTCTTCCTCGACGGTCCGCTCGGCGGTCGGCAGCGATTCGAGGCGCCCGTCCGAGAGCGGCTCGCCGCTCTCGACCGAGAGCCCGTAGGTCCCGGCGGCAAGCCGCGCCTCGGCTCGCTCGAGTGCCTCGAGCTGCTCGCGCAGATCCTCCGCGCGCCCCTCGTCGAACTCTTTCTGGTAGAGCCCCTCGGAGCCGCGCTCGCCAGGTTCATCCTCCTCGCCGGCGACGGAGCCAAGCTCGGCGATCGCGGACTCGATCCGCTCGCGTTCCTTCTCCAGAAGCTGGCGGGCGCGATCGGGATCCACGGGCGGAACAGTACCGCGCGTCACGGTTCGCGGGCCGGCCGGCGATGCTCTCGCTTGGCTTGTGCAAGGAGCTTCCGCACTCAGCCGGCATCGCTCGTCGCGCTGGCGTGCGCTGACTCGACGTGATGGTGGGCATATGCAATTCCGTTGGCGAGGGCGGTCTTGAGCGTGCAGCCTCGGCGCGGCGTCTTCCAAGGCAAGATGAGAAGTGCGAGGAGCAGGCCGAGGGCGAAGATTCCTGCCGTCCACGTAAACGCCGTGGTGTAGCCGTGAACAGCGGCCGCCGCGGCGAGGGCCGGCAGGTGGCTGTGACTTAGGGCGTAGGCGGTGGCGGCACTGGCCGACAGTGTGCTCAACAGCGCGAGGCCAACGGAGCCGCCGATCTGCTGCGACGTGTTGACCATCGCGGAGGCGATGCCAGTGTCGTGGACGTCGACGCGAAGGGTGGCGGTTCCAATCGCCGGCGCGAAGATGCACCCCATGCCCACGCCCATGATCAGCAGCGAGGGAAGGACATCGCTCGCGTAGGCGCTGCCCGGCGTGAGACGGGTCAGCAAGATCATCGCGATCATGCCGAGCGTCATGCCCGCCATCACCAGCGGCTTGGCGCCCGTGCGAGGCAGCACCTTGGTCTGCACGGTGACCGAGGTAACAACCAGGACGCCCGTCGTCGGCAGGAACGCAAGGCCGGTCGTCAGCGGAGAAAAGAGCAGGTTCTGCTGCATGTAGTACGTCAAGAAGAAGAACACCGCGAACATGCCTCCACCGGAGAGCAGGACCGAGACGTAAGCGCCGCCGCGGGCGCGATCCAGCACGACGTGTAGCGGCAGCAACGGGTGCGCGACGCGCTTCTCGATGATCACGAAGCTGCACAGGAGCACAGCGCTCATGGCCAGCGCGATGATCGTGGCCGAAGCGGTCCAGGACTGGGTCTCGGCGTTCGAGAAGCCGAAGACGAGCGCGAACAGCCCGGCCGAGCCGGCGAGGAGGCCGGGCACATCGACGCCGGCTCGCTCCGGATCGCTGTGGTTGACCAGCACGCGCAGCGCAAAGATCGCCGTCGGCACAGCAATCACCAGGTTGACATACAGGCACCAGCGCCAGGACAGGATCTGCGTGAGCGCCCCCCCGAGCAGCAGACCGACCGACGCGCCGCCGCCGGCGATCGCACCGAAGATCCCAAACGCCTTGGGTCGGTCCGGACTCCCGGCGAACGTCACGGTCAGCAGCCCGAGCGCGGACGGCGCCAAGAGCGCGCCGAACACTCCCTGCAGCGCCCGGGCACACACGAGCATGCCGTAGGACGTCGACAGCCCGCCGACCGCCGAAACGAGCGCAAAGCCACTGAGTCCGACGATGAACGTCCACTTGCGCCCGAACAAATCCCCGAGCTTGCCGCCCAGCAGCAGCAGACTGCCGAACGCGAGCGCGTAAGCGGTGACGATCCACTCCCGGTCACTCGTCGAGAAATGAAGCGCCCGCTGGGCAGACGGCAAGGCAATATTGACGATCGTCGAGTCGAGCACGACCATCAGCTGCGCCGTACCCAGAAGCGCGAGAACGGCCCAGCGATTGGGCTCCGTAGACGCGCCCGAGGTAGCTGTCACCGGGCCGGCCGCCTCGTTGCTATCAGGCACACTGACCTCCGAGAGTTGCGCATCCGTGGAAGTCAAATCGTGCTGCCGACTGCGGTCGGCCACACGCGGATGCCCTCGAAAGCCAACCCTACCCGGCATGTCAACCGCATGCGCGGGAACAGCCCGATCTACGCGAACGCGCCACTCGCGCCGATTGGAACGCTCTGGCGCGAGGCGATGGTCGCGGGCAGGGGTGCCTAGCTCGGTGGTGGTCTCTCAGGAGAGTCTCAGGGTTCGCAAAGGTGGCGGTGACGGGGTCGCGGGAGGCTGTGGTCGCAGCAGTTACCAATCCGACCGAAGTGAGGCGTGATGTTCCCTCGCAAGCGCTTTTTCGCCGTGATGCTCGTTGGAGCGTTGCTCGGCACGTCGGCGCTCGCGTCGGGCCAGGCCTCGGCTGCTCACAGCCGCGTCGTCGGTCCGGTTCCCGCTCGTCTCGCCACCGTGTGCGAGCGAAAGCGGCTGCGCCGCCGCCGCAGGAGAGTGCGCACGGTCGTCCGGCGCATCGCTGTTCGGGTGCGCGGGGCGGGCACGATCAGGCCAGCACGGGAGTCAGTCCGACGGCGGCGGCGTGCCCCTCGCGATTGGTTCGCGCGCGGACCGCCGCGACCGCGAAGTCATTGATCTCGGCGCGGCGCGGCTGCTAGCCGCCCGCGCTCTGGAAAGAGCCGCGTCGCCACGAGGCCGGCCAGGCGCTAACGGGCTCACCCGCGTTGGTGGGCGTGCGTCTGCGTCTCGGCTCGGGCTCGCGTGACGCAGCGGTCGCAGCAGTTACTCAGACCCCAAGGAGCTGACCATGTCCGCACGCCGTATCGCTGTCCTCGTGGGCAGCCATGACCCCGCATATTTCGGGGTCTCCTCGTCGTTGGGTGGTGAAGGGCGCGCGGCGATGGCCGCGTGAGCAGGGCTTTCGCGGTTGAGGTTTCGTTCGGTGGTTGCGCAGAGCGCGAGCGACGCGCCGCCGTCCTCGACGGCAGGCTGCTGGCTGTCAAGGTCAAGCGGCCCGCTAGGAGGACGACGTGCGCGTCACGACGGCATTCAACCGGCTGCTGCGCCTGCCCGGCGCGGCGGTCATCGACGTCAGCTTCAGCAGCGAGGGGGTGATCGTGACGGTCCGGTTGCGCCGCCGGC
>Ga0182024_10001843_pt1 | contig 53404 bp, 53 predicted proteins | sample P32metaG_FD_120480 | JGI IMG/M metagenome (GOLD analysis project Ga0182024, IMG submission 120480) | Permafrost microbial communities from Stordalen Mire, Sweden - P3-2 metaG (Illumina Assembly) | ecosystem: Environmental > Terrestrial > Soil > Wetlands > Permafrost | place: Sweden: Stordalen...
GTGGAAAGAGACGTTCTCTGGGTCCGCGCATGAGCGCAAATCGCGCGCACACGCGCCGATTTCGATCGATTCTCCGACATCTCCGAAACCCTGGAGACTGAAATGTGGATGACGCAGTCCGATGCGTACTGCTCTCCCTGTCAACCTGTCAACCGGTTGACACCCATACGGCGGTTGACAAGCGGTGGTTGACGAGCTTGGTGGTTGACAGCGCCATGGACTGCGACGCCCAAATCAAACGTCGTTATCATTAATCGCTATAGCCCGTTCACCTTGCGTTCAGCCGCTGCTGACGATTTCAAGCCATTTGTTGTTACTACGGTCGGTGGCCTGAACAACTCTTCGTCCTCTAAAAGCTTTATCGAGTCTCAGATTGGTCGCACACGCTCTTCAAGACGCTTGAGTACAGTTGCGTCAAGCCGCCGGTCGCCTCTTTCCATCAGCGGCGGTAGCGGGCGGGAGTCCGTAGGGCCGAACGCCCGTAGAAAACAAACGCTGCTCTGAATTTACCGATCGCTGGTGTGTTTGGACTCGCCTTGTTGTTCGTTTTTATCAGGCTGCACGCGGACGGTATCTTCAACAGGTTGTGTACACGTAGGACCCGGTTGTTGCCACCGAAGCTGTTATCCATGGACCAACCACTTGACATATTGTGATGACTCGCGGTAGAGATTTCCGCGCAAGCAGTTAGCACGTTCCCGGACTCTTATCTCTTGTCGCAAATTCGGGGGTGAATCATGTTTTCAGCTTCGCACGCTCGACGTTCCTCGCTCGCTATCCCTGCGTTCGTCCTCACTCTTCTGCTGCTAGCGTTTTCACTCGGGCTGGCCGATGTGAAGTACCAGTATGACGCGGACGGCCGGCTAATCTGTGTGAACGGCCCGTCCGGTGGCGTGGCGTACAGTTACGATCCCGACGGGAACATAACGTCTGTAGCTCACACAATTTGTCCCACGCCAACCGCGACCGCCACACCGTAACTTCGGACTACAGCGAAAGGGAGAACGAGCATGAAATCCAATTCCGGTCGTGCCGTAAAGTTCATCGCAATTCTTCTCCTGGTCGTGTCTGCTGGAGCTACGAAGGCGCAAGCGGACCCCACGCAAGACTCGCTTACCAATGTACCGGACATGCCGGGTCCGGCTATCGGCGAGCAATTCACCGAGTTCGCGAGCGGAATATTCACCTATTCGAAGACCGACTTGAGCCTGCCTGGACCGATGCCAATCAATGTGACACGTGTCTATCGCTCGTCAGATGAGACGTCGTCAACATGGAACAGTCGCGCCTTCGGAGTCGGAACCCGATTGAACTACGACATGTTTATAACTAACGGAATCCTAGCTAAATCCGTATCGATGCCTGACAGCTCAGTCCTCAATTGCTACGGCGGCTACAACGGAGCACCATATGTGTGCAACACCCAACCATCGGGAGTCTGGTTCGGTTCTGAAATAGACGCGAATAACAACCTCACCCGTCTCGACGGCACAGTCTACCGCTTTGATCCTACAACGGGGTTGCTACTTAGCATCACCGATCGTTTCAACAACAGCATCACGATCTCGCGCGGAGCTTCCGGTGGTTCGGCGGAGAACGCGGCATGCCAGAGCAATGGCGGGGGCGGTAAAATACCGCAAAACTATGTCGGCACAGTAACTTCGTCCAACGGTCGCGCGGTTTATTTCTGCTACGACGACACCGTGAACTATCCCAACAACATCACCGGTATCGCCGACAACGCTAGTCCTACCATCAAAAAGGTAACTTACACCTACGGCGCCGGCAAAGTGTTGGCAAGTGTGACTCAGGCGAACAGCAGCCACGCGGTCACGACTTATCAATACAATCAGACCTCGCCGTCAGGAGTTGGAAATATCACGACCATCATCGTTAACGATTCCTGCCCAAGCAGTGGCGGATGCGGCAGCCCCAACCAGGTGTTTACCTACATCACCTACATAACAACCAACCTCGCCTACGCCACGCTGAACAACATCAGCTCGCAATTGCCGGGCAACGGCTATAACTACAGCTACCACAGCCCTAGCGGGTATCCCGCCAGTCACGTAACGGTTTCTCTCCCGGATAACGCGACGAGGGATTTCTACTTCGATTCGAAGGGCTACGTGACGGAAGACGTGAGAAACGCCAACGCCGCCGCGCCCGAGTACACGTACTTTAAGCGCGGGTCAGAGAACTGTCAGCAAGAGGTCGGTACCTCCGAGGAGTTCGCGTGCGAGGTTGACGAAGACGACTCCAGCGGCACAAACGTGCTCCGCAAGACCACATACAACTACGACACAAACACAGGCAACATCCTGAGCACTACCCTGTCCCCGTCTCCCGGACAGAGTTCCGGCTCGACGACCTGGAACTACACCTATACCACGTACAACCGTATCGCCAGCTTTGTCGAGCCTCTCGCGTACGATAACGTTGGTACGACTTATAGCTATGTCGACCCGCCTTCGACTCCCAGCATGACTGTTACCGAACCGCTCGGCTCCGTTGCACTAACGACCACCTACAACGCCCAGGGACAGCCGGTCTCGATTCCCAATACTCTAGGCAAATACACGACCATCCAATACTACAGCAACGGCGATGTTCAGTGGGTGAAAGATCCCCTTCTGAACCAGACCAGCTACGTCACGGATCCCGACGGACGTGTCCTCAGCGTTACCTCACCCCTGAACGAGAAAACGCAATACTTGTACGACGCGATCGACGACGTGACTCAAGTCACCGATCCGTTGAACAATGTCGCCAAGTATACTTACGACCTAATTGGTGAGGTCGCTAGCTCGACAACGCCAAGAGGATACACGACCACCACCACGCGCAGTCCGAACCTTGCGAAAACGACCGTGACTGACCCCCTCGGTAATCAGACCGTAACCGATCTCGATGGGCAGGGGCGCAGTACCGACTACACGGACAAACGTGGCGTCGAAACTACCTACACCTACAACAAGTTCGGAGAGGTAACCGAGGCCTTTTTCAATGCGAACAACAAATCCGCGTATTCGCAGGAAAAGGTCGATATGTCCAACTTCGACGCGCTTGATCGGGTGGGACAGATTACTGACACTGTCAACTCAGTTCTGCTCAGCACGCAAACACTCACATACGACAGTCTTGACTCTGTTCTGTCGATGACCGATACCAACAATAAGGCGTCACCCGTTTCATACACTTATGACCTAAATGGCCGGCGGACCAGCATGAAGGTTACGCTAAATGGTGTTCAGCAGACACCAGTAAACTACGGCTACGATTGCGACGACCGGCTTGTCGGGATGAGTAACAATGGCTCGGCTGTCCAGAGTTGCGGCCCGACAACTAGTGTTGCCAACGGTGACTCAAATGGCCAGTTCGCCTTCTACTATGAAGGGGCGGGTATACTCGAGTGGATGCTGGCGGACGGCGTCCTGACCTGGAACATGGGAATTGACAACGACGCACGCATCACCGAGCGCGACTACTATAGCTATCCGGATCTGGTCCAATATGGTTCCGGCGGACCGAATCTCACTTACACTTATGACGCGGATGGGCATGTAATCGATAAGGGCGGCAGTCTGGCAGCAGTCAACATCCCGGCGACCTGGCCGGCAGTCACCTACTCGAAAACTGACCAACTCTCAACTTGGAACAACGTCTCGACCAATCCAGACGCCGCCAGCAATATCAAGACTGATCCGGCGAGTGGGTCAACCCTACAATGGGATGCGCGCAATCGGGTGTTTAACGTTTCAAACGGACAACAGACTGAAGCATACGACGGTTTAGGCAGACGCGAGAGCTCCACAGGCTCTGCCACGTTGAATTTCGAATACGATGGCTCGATGATGATCGGGTGGACCAGCCCCTCGGCAGGGTCTTATAACTTTACGACTATGCCGCGAGGCGGCGCAGTGGCCGGATCATACTCGTCGAGCGGAACAACTACCACGTGGGTCCCGCTCCTTGATCAGGACGGATCTACGATTGGTCTTGTGAACGCGGCGAACGTGGACTCGGGGCCGGTGACGACTTATACGTATGACCCATCAGGGAATTCCACCGTAACCGGCACCCCCAACGATTGGCCGTTCCAGTTTCAAGGCATGGAGAAAGAGTTCACCGACCCGGCGACGTACTACTACACCGGCGGCGGCCAGTTCTACAGTCCGCAGCTTGTGCGCTCGCTATCGGAGACCGGTCAGACCAGCAGCAGCGGCCCCGGCGGTGGTCCGGCGGGTAATGCGATTGCTGGGCCATCCGCGAGCGGCGGTATACCAGCCGCTGCGGGGGACTATGCAATAGGCGTGGCTGCGAACAATGCTTCGCTGCTAGGAACCTATGGAGCGTTAGAACTACTAGGCTATGCGAAGCTCGCTGCTGCGTTGTTGCCTGGGGGACCGGTTCCAGTACTCGTCGCGACTGCCGCGTTGATTTTGTTCGACATCTTCGACGAACTCTTTGGCGGCGACAGCAGCCCTCCGACTCCGCGCCAGTTGCTCCACGGCCGCCACCCGCTATATGGCAATATTCTGGGGATATCAGTCGTGGATGAAGCGCAGGCAAAATGCCCTTGTCCGACAGCGCCAGTATTACCGGACAAAAGAAATGTTGGCGATAACATTCGAGCGTCGCAGCAGAACGGTATAGGGTGGACTTTCAACAAAACCCGACCTGGTGGAGATTGGGACTACGACCGCAAGTTTGGCTACTCCCCACAAAACGACTACGCAGGAAACTTCAACTACGGAGCTTGTGGGAGAGCAGTGGGGTTTCCCGACAAGACACTGGTGAGCATCGGCGGCGCCGATCAGATGTTCTTCCATCCCTTGAGCCATGGTTTCGGCCCCGGGGTTCCTTTCATCAAAGACCCATACGGAGACACCAAGGCCACTGCAATCCGAGATGGAGAGCGCTACTACGATTGCGGCTGTTACTAGCAGCGATAACAGTAGGAGGGCTGCGGATCAAGCCGCTGGCTAAAGAAACGAATGCTGGAAATTATGTTGCTGATTCCTTTCGTTCTGTTCGCTTTACTCGTCCGAGCAACGCGGTACTCGTGGAAGCTTCTGTTTCTTCTTCTATTGGTCGGGCCTTTCCTCGCGACTGCTCTCAATATCGCTGGTGGTGTAGCCTTCACAAATATAGGAGAGCTTCCTCCTTCGTTCTTTGACTGGGTTTCATACATTTTAACCATGTACTTGGCCATCCTCCCGATGGCGATCATTTATCCACGGAGCGCTTGCGTCGCTTTATTGGCGCTGTTTGGATGGACCGTTTACGAGCGCTCGTCGGGGTCGCGAAACGAAGATCGCAACCGGCGGATTCTCATAGCTACAGGTATCGGCACGGCGGCAGGAGTCTTGTTCGCCATACTGATATTCCTCGCCTATCAGAACTCAGCTTTTGTGAATTTCATTTCAGCCGGAGATATCACTAGCCGAGGGCTGCCTCCCCTCGCAGTATCAACAAGCATCATCACCGGCGCCGTCGACGGAGCCCTCATCGCAATTTTCGGCCTGAAGAGCACACGCCGTAACCAGATCGATGGCGCTATCGCAGGAGCAACGACCTAGCAGCTTGCTGCGGCTACGCAACACCGTCTCGTACGGTTTCAAAGGTATGAGAGCATTTGGGAATTCATTCCGGGAGACGGTCCGGTAGCTTCAACGTAAATGCTCATTGGCGAATAGCCTTCTGGCCGATTGCTGGGAAAAGCGATCGAATCGTCAAGTCGCGTGCATGGTCCGTACCAGATCCAAGATTCGGCGGTGCCGGAATCAATTTGGGTGCCTCCACGAGATAGTCGGAGTGAGCAGGTACTTGTAAGGGAATCGGTAGGGTCGGGAGCGTGTAGTCAGCCGAGCCAAGAATCCCGGTTTAGCCGCTGGCCCTTAAGCTGGAGTCATGATACATCAGCGCGAAGTCTCGTCAACTGAAAGTTTTGTGGACTGGCGCTTTGTAAGCAAAACGGGGGGAACGTTTCTACGACACGGATCGTTTTCAAAGAATACCAGATACTGTGTCGGCGCAACCGGCGGAGGAGATTCAAATGATTCTCACAGTAATTCGGGACAAAGAGGCAGATCTTCAGCTTGCGGCAATTGCTGCGGTGGCATTATACGGCGCCAATATCACTATTCCGTTCCTGGAAGAGATTGATGGAAAACAAGTCCCTCTTCCATCTCGTCCGGCTGTCGCCGACGGCGGCTCGCTTCAAGTGATGTGTAAAACAATCAACGGACCCTACGTAAGAGCGGGATTTTTGCGTGCGGGATTCTCCACGATCGAGTTACTTTCAGACCCTGTAATACCCGTGAAGCCGAATCTCACCAACTTCGTAGTTGAATGCCCTGACTCGACGGTACCGAACTCCAAAGTCCAGGTGCTTCTTCAGTTGACGGTGCCCGCAACGGACTGCCTTTGCGGCGCCGGTCTGCTTGTGCCATACGCTGACGGAAGCAGCTACTCCGGAGACGTTTCTTCAGATCTAAAGATCACCGTGAAATGCGACAACACCGATGTCTCGCGCGTGCAGGCGGCATTCGCGGCTTTATGGCAGTTCTTTTTGCACAGTTCTCAAGATGGGCCCGTGCAGTTGTTGGATCTTATGCTCAAGCTGCGGAAGATCCGAAATGATAGCAAACGATAAACTTGGCAAGTTGCGTCCTTGATTTTTGGCTGACGCCGGCAGCAGTCGCGCCAAATTGCGCCTTACCAGTCCGATTTAGGAGCGTTTCAGGAGAAAGAAATATGGGAATTGAAGGGGTATGGTGGAATGAGCTCAACTCGAAGATGACGATCAGGAAGGATCCGGCGGATAGTAGAGCTATCAGTGGCGATTACCAGACGGCGGTCGGTGACGCCACAAGCCGCACATATCCCCTCGCCGGTCGCTGCGATGATACTGGTGGGGGAGCGAAGAATCAGACTATCGGCTGGGTTGTGGCTTTTGATCCACCCGATCCACCGCCGCCCGGCAAGCCGCCTTATCTTCCCTCGCTGACCGCTTGGAGCGGACAGTGGCACGAAGTGACGGACAAGGCCGGCAAGGTTCTGGAATTCATAACAACGACTTGGATTCTTACCAGACAGACTGATCCGCCGGATGAATGGGATTCAACGATGGTGAACAAAGATTACTTTTTTCGGACGAAGCCGACGCCTGAAGAATTGGACAAAGCTAAGATCTATGGAAGGGCCGGACGTTTCATCAAATAGCAGTTCGCCAGCCCCTCTTCCGCATACTAAGACGAAGGAGTCTTCTCTCCGCGGCTTCGGTTTAGATGCTTTGGTTTCTTCCGCGAGCAATGGCTCCTTCTGAACGGGCAGGGAGATCTATACTTGACTGCTATGAAGATCTGAACTGATTGCGTAGGGGGAGAAGGTTCATGGCCGAAAGATCCAGGCAAAGTTCTAAAGAGATGCGAACTGGAAGGCAACCAAGCAAAAGGCGGTCCGGAAGCGGCCAGCTTTCAACGTTTCTTAAAAAGCTCGCAGAGAAGGTCGGTCCCGAGTCCCTGACCGGTGCGATCGTTTTGGTATCGCTCGATCGGCCGATTGATCAGCTAATCCGATACGCTGAGGCTTTAGATCCAAATCACAGAGGACAGCCTTCCGACTGGTCACATTGCTTTCTTATTAAGGAGTACATCGACGGGGCTACGACAATATTTGAATCTACAATACGCGACGAGAAGACTGGCGGGATTTTATGGAGCGAGGACTTGCGGGAGTCGCTAGAGATAATCAGTCAGCCTAGTGGCGGGATCTATGAAGGTGTTCTGAACTCTCCACCGGACGGCTATGACGATCCGCGAGTCAGGCCACTCGGAGTCAAACTCGTCGAAGGGCTCTCTACTGAGGAGCGCACCAAGATAGTTGAGGTTGCGGCCGGGTTTCTGAACCAGGGATATCACTACGATCTACCCGGTCTTTTCCGTGAACTCATTCGCTTCACTATGGGAATTACCCTCCCTGCGGGAAAGAAGTTGTTGTTCTGCAGCGCTTTTGTTCAAGCAGTTTATCGGCAAGCCCTTGGACATCCCGGTGGTGATTTCGTGGACAAGAAACTTCGAAGTGTTGATGTGACGCCGGACGACATATGGTATTCCGATCTCGGGAAGCCAATTTTGCCGAAAGATGTGTAACAAAGCAGGTAAACGTCTAACCGATCCTGACTATTACAGTCAGAGAAATCGGCTGACCGGATCAATCTCAGCGACGGGCGACGTTCCTCGTTCCAAGCCGACGATCCTCATCAATCAAACCTCGGATAAAGTATGGACATTCTTGTATCCAAGCAACCCTACCGCAAACGGATATCATGTGCTCGCACGCACGCTTCGTACCTTGCAGCTCCTGAATCTTAGATCGCCCAATGATTAAGGTTGAGGGTCGCGATAGTAGGAAATCCGGTCTTTGGCAGTGTGTGTCACGGCGTGATCGATGTAAATTACTGGTGCAGCCTTTATGCCAAGCTCAAGCACAACAAATCTCGTGTTAGCCGTCGCTCTCGCGCTTGCACCCTACTCACTAGCGCAGTCAGCTGGAAGCCTTCTTGACACGCCACCGGTGTCGCGTGGACCGCTTCAGGAACGGCCGGGATCACCTCTGCGAGGTTTCGCGGATTATCACGCACATATGTTTTCGAACCGGTCGTTCGGAGGCATAGTCTTTTGGGGCAAAGCATTTGTTCCGAAGCCCGAACCTGCGGCGATAGCCGATGCGCTAAGTCCATGCGAACATACGAGCCCGACGCATCCGATCACGGCAGGAATTGTGCTGGGTGCCGGAGAGAAGCCTCACTATCACGATGGTTATCCCGACTTTGAGGAATGGCCGACGTACAGCTCGATGATGCATCAGCAGATGTACGTCGATTGGCTCTTTCGTGCCTATCAATACGGTCTGCGCTTAGTCGTTATTACAGCAACTAATAGTGAAGTAATATGTAATGCCGCCGAGCACCCTCTCCCGTGCAACGACGAAGCTGTTGTGGAGGACCAGATCAAGCAAATTCAAGAGATGGCCGACTGGGTCACAAATAATGAGTTTGGAGGCGACAGCAGTCGTCCTCGTCCCTGGCTGGAAATAGTGAAGTCTTCAAGTGATGCGGAAAGAGTGGTCCAGAATAATCGCTTGGCAGTGGTGATAGGAGTAGAGGTAGACAATCTGTTCGATTGCGGCCCCGGAAAATGGGGACGCGAGTGCGATCAAGCTCATGCAGACGACATGCTCAAGAAGTACTATGAACTGGGAGTTCGGCAAATAACGCCGATTCATCTGGCCGAGAGTGCATTTGGAGGTAATGCACTTTATGACGACCGTTTTTTGGCCAACAGCTACTATTTAAGATCTTCTTATCAGGTACCTAGGCGATGTCCAGAAGAAGGCGTCTTCTGGCGGCCCATCGGTGCGGCGGGAGTTCCCCTATTTGCGAGAGTTCTTGAATACTGGAACGGTTTGGGTTGGTATTCGCCGCCTTATGAAGACCCGGCAGTTAGCCCCGGTGCTTGCAACCCCAATGGTTTGAGTGAACTCGGACAACATTTGATTACAGGAATGATGAAGAAGGGAATGCTCGTCGACATGGAGCATATGTCGCAGCGTTCTACCGACGACACCCTATCCATAGCAGCGGGAGCACGCTATCCAGTGATGGTGTCGCATGCATGGTTTCGTGATCTGAAGTTGGAGAGGATGATTCCGGACTATTCCGATCCCGAGAATCCATCAAAGCACTGGACCGATCAGCGCTCTGAAATGCATACTTCGCGCGAGACACTGGAGAAAATAAAAGCTCTCGGCGGCGTGGTAGGTGTATTGACCAATCAAGGCCCTGTTGAGGGTCATGAGCCTCAAGTAGAGAATGATTGCGATACTTCGTCGAAGTCTTTTGCAACAGCATATCTATACGCTCTAAAGATAATGGGAGATACTGCTGGCGTAGGACTCGGGACTGATGTTAATGGCCTCGCAGGACAACCAGGGCCTCGGTTTGGCGGCGAGGCATGTGGTAAGGGAAGGAATTTTCCGCAGCAAAAGAATCGAGTCTCGTACGATGGAAAAACCACCGTTGATGGACGTCCACTGACGCGATATCATCTAGGAAATAGGTCGTTCGACTTTAACGAGGATGGACTTGCCCATTATGGTTTGCTCCCGGACATGATCGCGGACCTTGAGCAGGTTGGCGTGCCTTCGACAGCGGTCGACACGCTATTCAATTCGGCCGCTGGTTACGTAACTATGTGGAAATTAGCAGAGTCACGTTCGGGCAGCCTGCAATAGGAATCTGGAGCGCTTTGCAGATCAAGGTATCGGTTTGAACAAACTAGCAAAGTCCATTTCGCTAAGGAGGTCGAATTTACGCAAGTACGCATCAAGATGCTGAAACGCAATTTGTTGTGGAAGATCCTTGTCTTCAGGTGGAACGGCCTGCCAAGGTTCCGCAGGTCCTTCGTGACGGTAGTCCAAGGCTTTAAGCACGGGCTCCAACGCTTCTAACAACCCTTCGAGCACTTTCAGTTCACCTCCATAGAGATTCGGGATCTCGCTGGCTTCCGTTGCATCCCAGACATGTGGAACGATATCAAGGGGATTGTAGACTCGAATATTCAGTTTGATCTGTTCCTTGAAGTGCTTCGCAAACGCCAAATTACCCGGTGTCGGGGCTGCAAAGGTATGCAACTTGAAACGAGCGTCGCCATTCGGATCCCACTGTTCTGCCCTCGCGGACGCGGCTCCTTGAGTATCTGCCAGCCATACGGCGAGCGCGGCGGCAAGCGGGCCGCCTTTACTATGACCAATTATATGTACGTCCACCGGGCTTGATTCGTGCGCGATCAGCGTCCGTAGAAAATCAAGTAAGCCGATACTACCCGGAAAACGATTTTGAGCACGCTCGACTTGGTCGATTAGAGCCATTTCGTCGATTGTGCTGCTTGATGACTGGGTTATCGCCTCGTCTAGGCGATGTACAAAATTGAGCATTTCCGGTGACAAATCTTTTCCGGGAACGCGTTGAACCCAAAAGCTTACAGCATTTGTCAAGTCACGATTGGCGGGTAACGAAGACCCCTGCGCAACGAGCCTGAGCAAGACGTAGCCGAGTCTCGCCTCGTGCGCAGCTACCAACGAAGCAGCTCCCCAAAAGCTCGGATCGGTCGTCAGGGTCAATCGAGGAGAGGACCGTAGCCGCTGTAAAATGTGCAAGCCGATCGCAGTACTAGCCGAGATCTTTACATCCGCAACTGCGCCAGGATCGCCATAGATCCATGGCCGCTGATCGATAAGCAGATTGCTCAGCCAGTCAGCGATTGAATAAAAGTTGGTGCCCCGGATGACAACCGCAACATCGCGCGGCGGCTGGATCATGCGCGCAACGTACATTGCTGAAATATCAAGCCCAGCAATACCCGGGCGGAATCCAGCCGGTCCCCAGACGATCTCCCATTTACCCTTGACCTGGCTGAATGTTCTTAGGCATCGAGTCATTTCCTGGAAGGTCAGCTCTCGGCTATAGGGATCGGACAGGTTCAAGTTACTGCCGCGATATGTAATCGCTGCGAGAGTGAGGGCCGCGGCAGAATCCATATCCATTGGATACCTCGTTAGGATGCTTCTTCGTTCCTGGATGCTATGTGATGCCGATCATAATCAAGAACCCTTCAGCCGCTTGCATCGCCGCACACGTGATAAACACGTAGACATCATTATGCAGTCCCGCTGCTGTACAACTTGGGAAACGCTAAGTCAAATGACCGAACTCGTTGGTCGGTCGCGGATATGGCAGCGCTCTTCCGGTTAGCTCATTCGGGTGTCACATTGACATCAGATTGATTGAGCTTATCGCGATCATTTGAAGTGTCGTACGAGAGCATAAATCGGAAGAACAAGTAAGAACGAGAGAACGGTTTGAAAAATCAGTCTGGCTTCTTCGATCGCCGTCAAAATCCTCGCGAGCGAGACGCGACAGTAGAAACCGGACCGGCCCGTATAGTGGCGTCGTGGTGCTCGGGCGCGCAGTGGCACCACCGCGATGCCGGGGCAGGCGGCAAATCCAGCTCCTCGTCCGCCAATGACTGTTAGTAGCATTGTAAAGCCTCCAAATGCCGACGCAGCCGGTCTTACGCTGCGCGTGAAACTTCTGCTTGACCCGACGCGTTGGCATTTGCAGTGATCTCTCACCAGAAAATTGAGGTCGTCTAGGGGGTATCCAGACACTCTGCCCCATTCGATCCAGTCGCTAACGTGACCTCTGACGGCCCTTCGCTCAAATTGTTACAGATGATCGAGCTGTCATCGTGTTCTGCTCGATGACAAGTGATAGCCGAGGAGCCATGAGTATTCACGACAAGATGAGAAGGCGGCTCCGATGGGGGAAAGAAGAACTCCGTTACTCCCGAGAGAGCTGGATCGTTGCTCCATACAAGATCGACGCAGTTGGCGCCATCTACTCGAGCACTCGATTTGATTTTTTGCGGGACACCACTGATCTTCTGTGGATAGGGACGTTTGTGAAAGAGTTTAGGCCGAATTGCCATCCCTCTCTGGACAATACTGAAATCTTCCTGATTCCAGCCGTCGAAAACCTTGTCGTTCTCCTTCCAGCCGGGCGTCAGATTCCACTGCGCTCCAGAGGCCAAATTTTTGTCGAGCAATGTATAGATGAGATCAAGATACTCCGTTGCGCCGCCCTCGGTGTCTCCTTTTGCACCAAACTCCCCCACAAAGAGAGGTGCATTCCAGAGGTCAGAAATCTGCTGCATGGATTGAAACGCGAGTTCCGTCTGAATCGAATTCGTAAAGCGATTCGCGAATGCGATGCTGGAGTCGTAAAAGTGCGGCGCATACACGATATCACCGTCCACCGGACGGGAAGTCAGAAATGTTTGCCTGCCAATGTCCGACAGTAGATTCGGTTCCAGAAAGAGGATCGCGCTTTTATCCTCGGATCGGATGTGCCGAGCCGCTTCCTGATAGAGGGATGAGAGTTCTGACTCAAAGGGATCCGAAAAGGGCTCGTTCAACAGGTCGTAACCTACGATACCCTCCTGATCCGAAAGTCTGCTCGCGACCGATTCGATCATTTTCATGTACGCGCTGCGGACACCGCGAGAATTTTCATAGAAATCTCGAAAGGAAGCGCTCACACGTAGGGCTGCGATCGGATTCAAAAGTGCATTAACCATCCACTGTTTGCATCTGCCATCGTTCGCCGGTGTATCTTTGGGTGGGCTGGTTGTCCATTCCGGAAAACCGTCACCGCAACCGTCGTCTCGAGAACGCGAATAAACATCCTGATGAAAGTCAACGATCGTATAGATGCCTAACTTATTGGCTTCGGCCGCGATCTGTTGAATCATGTCAAGATATGAATTGTTGAACTTACCTTGAACGGGTTCGTATGCTTCCCAAATGAACACGAGCCGAATGACATTGATTCCGAGTCCCGGTAGCTTCGCGAGCGGTCCCAAATCCGTGTGGTCAAGAAATTGATAGTGAGAAGGATCCGCTATGTATAGTTCAGCGGAGTTGTCGCGCGCCAATGGTAAGAAAGGCGGAACCTTTGAATTGCCTGCCAGATTCACACCGCGAAGGATCACCACCCGGCCTTGCGAATCGCGGAAGAACTTTCCTTCAACATGGAGTCTATTGGTCGGCTGAATCCCAGTCGGCTCGGCGGCACACGCTCGGTGCTGGGCTTGCGGCAGAAGCAGAGCAAAGAAGAGAAGAAAACATAAGCTGCGATGAACCTGCCTGGATATCTCTCGGGGGTGGTTTCTCATCGAGCTAAATCGCTGCAATATTCATCGATCGGCTGCGGCCTTGATGTAAGCCTCTAAGCGATCTACTGCAACATCTCTCTTGACCTGGCTTCCACTGAGAATTTGACGGCTCCTCGAAACGATTAGAGCGGGCTCCTCCTCCCCCGAGGCCTCGAGCAGATGGGACAATGCGAAAATCGCCAATTCGTTGTCGTTCAAGGTGGTTGGTTGAGGGCGAGCCGTCGCTAAACTGGCGGGAAGAGACGGTATCGAAACCGGCATAGAGGCTTCAGGTCTGGCTGCGCTCAAAAGATGGCCCGCGAAGCTGTTAGCCGCCGCCGTTCGAGCTCCCAGCTGGCCCAGATCCCATCGTTCGGTGGCGAACTTCAATAGGCTCGTGTGATCGAACTGAGTGGGCAGCACTCCTTGTGGGATCCAGGGCGATGCAAGAATACAAGGAACGCGAACGCCCAATCGATCGAACGTATACTCATCTTGATGGAAATCTGGAGGAATTGTTTTCGGAGGGGATTCGTGATCATAGAATCCTCCGTGTTCGTCAAACAGAAGGACGAATAGAGTCGATGACCAGAGCTTCGAGCTTTTCCGCAGGGCGTTGTACACGTGGGCAATAAGTTGCTCGCCCGCCAGAATATCGTGTGGAGGATGGTCATCGTTGGCGCCTGAGCTCAGATAGGTTGGTTCGATCCAGCTAAAGGCGGGAAAGTTGGCTGGATCGCCCGCAGTATCTTCAAAAAACTCTGTCATCGGCCGATGCCTTATCAGGTTTTGAGACGTCCTTTGATTGACCAAAACCAGCGACAGAGGGAAGTCACCAAAGTACACTTTCCATGAAATGTTCTTCTCGTTGAGGCGATCGAAAAGTGTCAGCTGGTCATACCAGTGGACATCTGTGTCCATTATTCCGCTGGGCATAATCACCCGACCCTGGGACGTTCCGCTCATCGCAAACAGTCGATTAGCCCAAGTCGGTCCTGGCACCGATGAGAACCATCGGTCACATATGGTGAAGTGTCTGGCAAGAGTATGAAGGGCAGGAAGTGAATCCAAGTCGTGATAGAGCATTACTTGCTGCTGATCAAAATCGGTCGAATCCGGATAGTTCACAGCATAGTCCATCACAAAACCTGAATTGTTGGCATCTCGCAATTGCCAAACCAATACGTCCCGAGTTTCGTGTTTCGGATCGTTCGCAAGGACTCTTTCCGCGTCCGGTACTTGTAGTACCGGGATACTTGCAATGTTTGGATTGGACCGAGGTGGTGCACCAGGGTCGATCCCGTTCAGGCCAGGGTAGATCTGCTGAAAACACCCCAGCATGTGGTCAAAGGATCTGTTTTCGAGCATGAGCACTACGACGTGTTCAATCTGATCTAACATACGAAGGCTCCCCAAACGGAAGGCTGACTACTCGGCAACTTGTTGTCAAGCTCCGCCCTCGATCAGGTTGGCGAAATGCTGGATGACTCGTCGTAGCAATCGTCTTGGTCGAAACACTGTGAGCGCCAAAGCCACAGCATGGCGACGCGAGGGTCGAACCTTGAAGCGAGAGTGGCGCAAAAGACCAGCATCTCTGGCGGTCGCGGCGACAAGCCGCAGGCCCACATTCCGGTTTGAGATCGGGCGAGCGGAGTTGAAACTCGCGCCGGATCCAAATCAGCGCTTGATTTGGACTCGTAATTAGCTGGCGACTTGGCTATCCGTCGAAGGCGTGGACACTTCTGTCGCGTTCGTCGCGATAGAGGACGATAGCTCCGCCGCCCAGTCCAGATGATTGCGGCTCGACTAGGCCGAGGACCATTTGAATTGCGACTGCCGCATCAGCAGCCCGTTCCACCCTGCGCCATGACCTGCATACCTGCCTCAGTCGCGTACTGGTGGCAGTAGAGACGGCGTCTGGATACGAGTGCCATCCGCAGCTACCACAACGACACTGCATCTGAGAGTGCTCGAAATTCCTGCGAGAACCACTAGTGAAGAACGGCATCGGGCAGGCCTCACGAGGGTCTACCTCCTTTCTCAACGGAGCTACATCAGGCTCGCAGCTCACGCGATCTGTGCAGAATATCATCATAACTGGGCGGTCCGGAGATTTGTTAGCCGCGCACTTATCAACAGAGATTATCGGACAAGGGAAATCACAGGACGATTCGCTCGACGTCGCAGCCGACTTGTAAAGTAATCTACTCATGCGGAGGCGAGGTCGACGAAAATTCGTAAATGCCGACGTCAAAGGCAGCGACCGCTAGCCTGTCGATCAGGGGTTCAATCGCTATTGCGGCGCCTCCATCACAGTCGACCTTCGAATGATTGATGTACGCTAATTTGTCGGCCTGAATCGTCCCCCACCAAAGAAGACCTTCTTGCGTACTAGCGAAGAAATAGATGCCGTTCGTGGTGCTCGCTAACTGAACGTCAAAATCGAAGACCTGGGTAAGGCTCCGGTCATATTGAAGGTTTACGCTATCCAATAATTTGAAGCCGTTGGGCGTGATCTTGTAAAGCCATAAATTCTTGTCAGTCTTACCAACTGAGCAGTTGGCCACGAGCAGATAGTTTCCGGAAATAGCCAAGTTGTTTATCCCTCGCAGTGCAGAACTGTCGTAACGAATACGCGACAGTACGGCTCCGCTGGGGATTTTAATGAGACAGATATCGCCGTCTTCGCTGCCGGTAACCGCACAGTCTTTCCAAGGTACGATTCCTCTAACATTCCATAGGCGGTATGGGCTAGGAATCGGGTTCGTCGATCGCACGTTCAACGACTTGAGAAGCCGAATACGATCGGCAGCCACTTCCCAAATGAGCACGTACCCTTCGGAATGCCCTGTCACGAGCCAGGCGCCTTGATCTGTTGTTACCTCAGTCCCACTGTTCGCGATGCCGTAGGTAGCGTCATACCCCACGACGTCTCCAACTGCGAAAGCCGGGCCGTTCTTGTGCCAAATCGCTAATGAGTGCTCGTCGTTCGAACTGACAAAGAGAGTGTCGGACACAGGTGCGATCATCTCCAGCGCTCGACGAGCCGGCGGCACCAGCACTTGTATCAATGTCGGCGCGGCTTTGGTGCCGGTTGAAACGGAAGATCTGAACAGAGTCAAGGTTCCATCCAACCGCCCGACCGCAAATGAGTCATTGTCTATCCAGGCGACTACCTGGGCCCTTCCGGGGACGGTACCCAGAGGCATAAGTTCCGCGCTTCCAGCGCGCGGAACACCATTCAAGCAAGCCGACGCCGCAGTTACAAAGCAGAAAACAGGGACAGTCCAGATCCTGAAGCGCTTCACAGGGTGCTCAGAGCCAGTGAGCCGGGAGATAGGTTGTCCGCGAGAATGCGTGCGAAAGTATCGCAGTTTTCATCTATAATATCTCTCAACCGCGGAAAGGGGCCTTCCAGCGGTCTCAGACCTCTCTTCTTCCTCAAGAGATTGATGAAGGTTCGCGTAAACCTATCGTTCTTGAAGAGATCATGAATGAATGTGCCGAAAATCAATTTCTCCGGATGAATCGCGCCGTCTGAACCTCCATCGTACCTGAAAAGTGGAGAGCAATGGCGGCGACGAACAATGCCGCAGTGTATTTCATAGCCCGACACCGTCCCCACCGAGGCGAACAAACTGTTCGAGTCTGGCTCGTACTCTCGGTTTACCAGAGTTTTGTCCCTCAGAAACTCGACGTCGACGTCCAGTAGATTCAACCCTTCAGTTGTTCCAAGGTCTGACTCTACATGAAGCGGATCCAACAACTTGCGGCCCAGCATCTCGAAGCCGCCGCAGATCCCAACAACTGGAATCGACGCTGACATTTCCTCGATTTTTCCCGCGAGTCCGGAATCTCTCAGGTAACCAAGGTCCCAAGGCGTGTTCTTGGTGCCCGGAATAATGATCGCGTCCGGCAAACCTAGCGCCTCGACCGATTTTACGAATCGGACTTGAACATTCTTCTCAGCCGCGAGAAAATCAAAGTCATTCGCATTCGATATGTGCGGCAAGTAGACAACCGCTATATCGATTTCGGGATGATCGCAGCCATAATCTTTGACTCGATCTTCCTCCTCGAATCTCAGATCATTTAAATACGGCAACACCCCTACGACGGGGTAGCCAGTGGCCCGTGCGATGAATTCAAGACCGGGTGCGAGCACAGCTGAATCACCGCGAAATTTGTTCAAAATGAAGCCCCCTATCAACCCCAGGTCTTCGGGGTTCGTCTGCCTCATGACTTCAATCGAACCGAGGAGAGACGCGAAAGCGCCGCCGTTTGCCAAATCACTGACGATCAGCACCTTCGCACCAAGTTCGTGCGCGACGCCCATATTCACTACGTCTAGCGCCCGGAGGTTAGGCTCCGCGCAACTGCCAGCGCCTTCGGCGACAATCAAATCAAAGTTTTGCCTTAAGTAGGCAATCGATTCGCGTATTGCGGCGAGTTTCGTCGGCTGTAGCTTGTCAGACATGAAGTAGTCGCGCGCGCTGACATCGCCCATAGAACGACCGTGCACAATTAATTGCGCGATGTCGTCCGCTTTCGGTTTAAGGAGCAACGGGTTCATATGAACAGAGGGTTCTTGCCGCGCCGCCATAGCTTGCGTCGCCGTCGCCCTGGCGATCTCTCTATTGTCTTTGGTCACAAAGGAGTTTAACGCCATATTCTGCGACTTGAAGGGCGCGACCCGAAGCCCACGATTCGCGAATAGTCGACAGAGTCCAGTAACAATCGTCGTCTTCCCCGCATCCGAAGATGTTCCCTGAATCATCAGCGCCCGCATGTACAATCGACTCCCAACTCCGATCTATCTCCATCTGCACGCATTTAGTCAATTAGTGCCCCGGTAGGATCTATCTGCAACGCGGAACAGGCGACGTATTCAGCGGAACGCTGGCGCTGACATCGAATCACTCCGGGGTCGTACCTTCGGCGTCGCGAGTTCATCAAGAACTCCATACTCTTCGCTGCAACCAGCACTGGCGTAGGCGGATTATATACCTTGTGCAATTTTCGTGGGATCAGCCGGAACGAAGCGGGATCAAGTGGGACCACGGACCAGTGCGTTCTAGGCCGGACGAGTACGGACCACGGACCACTCTTTACACGGCGGAATTCGCGATGTGTTGTACGGCGCGTTGTTGCTTGTCTTGAGAAATACACCAATTCGCTGAATGTCAAAGAATATCGAGCCATCCGGCCTGAGCGAAGCTTTCAGTCCGCATCTGTCGCAATGATGCAGCGAGGGCGGCTCACCTGGCGTGAAATCCTCTGTGAAATGATGACCCTTAAAATCTGGTATCATAGTGATTCTTCTCTATACGTCCGCGCGCCGAATTGATAGGAGGGGGGGCGCTGGCAGGGTTTGCCCCCCTTTTCCTGTCGGTGTTCGGGCTGGCGTCTTGTGCGCTGGCCCGTTCTTTTTTGGTGCGGAATGAATTTCAAATAACGCGCGATCACGGTCGCGCTCGGCGAGCTACCGTTCCTTCCGCATCCGGTAACGACAGCAGCAGAAGCAATGGCGCGGACAGATCAACCGAGTTCTTGGCGAACGGCCCGAACTAGTAAGTCCACCTCAGCAGGCTCGGTCCACGGGGCATAGGAAATGCGTACCGCGTTAGGTCTTTCGGGTGGTCTGAACGGTTTCACCACAACTCCATGATGCTTCAACAAGCGGTCCGCTAACTCCCACGAAGGAAGTTGATCAGGCAATTGGAGCGTCACGATACCTGGAGCTCTCTCTCCCCTCCAGCAGTTGCGCTGTAGCTGCGGTAAGTCCGAAAGTGGTTCCCGGATTGCTTCTCCGATCTTCTTAAGTATGAGCGAGCGGCCGCCCTGTTCGAGAGCATCCTGGAACGCAAGCGAAAGTCCCGCGACTAACCCGAAATTTATGGTTCCAGACTCAAAGCGGCCACCATTGATACCGTCGGATTTTAGAGCCCAGCTGAACCATCCACCTGAAAATCGGTCCGCTATCTCTTTGATTTGTGGGCTGGACCACATAGCACCAGTACCCATCGGTCCGAAAATCCACTTATGTCCAGAAAACACGTAAATCAAAGGATGAATTTCGTTGATTGCTACGTCTATTTGGCCTACGGCTTGGCTGCCGTCCACCACAAACGGAATTCTGGATTCTGCTGCTATTTTCGAGATTTCCAAAATGGGGAGTATGCGACCGTCTTTGTAAGATACGTGAGAAAGAATAACCAGCCCTACCGCTTCTAATTCGACGAGTTTTCGGATTTTATGAATATATTCATCGGCACTTTCTGCCGACACTCTCTCTACTCTGATCCCAGACCTTGCGAGAAATTCCAACGGAATTTCCACTGCGGGGTGCTCTTGGTCTGAGGTAACAATGATCTGCTTTCCTAACGACGGCGATAAGAGTTGAAAGGCTAGGTTTAGTCCGGCAGACGCATTCGGCAAGAGTGAGATTTCGCTTGCCGCTGGTGATCTCAGCAGTCTTGCCGCATTCTTTCTGCATTCCGAAAGCAGATGAAAATACCGGGCGACTCCTTCTTCGCTGAACAGCGTTGCTTCGAACGTCTGGTCTGCGTCGTGTATGCGTGACTTAATTTTAGGTGGTGTGCGCGCAAGCCCAGCATAGTTGAAATAAGCTCGCATATGTTGCATCGCTATGAAACGTTGGTTTTGGGAGTATCGCTAGTAATGGAGCAAGTCAAAAGTTCGCTTCCGCCAACTGTTCGAACGTCGTGTTCATTTTACCGCATTTGAAGATCCGAACGAAATTCGTTCGTGGAAGAGACTGCCAATTTTCGATCAAGTAACGCGTTACTGCCACTGTGCCCTCTTCGTCGATTCCTGCGCAGGCAAAATGGATTCGGCTTTCCCGCTGAACTCGAATCAGAACCGCAAAGTCCACATCAGTTGAGGATTTAAGTGGCGAACCGGGCAACCAACACTTTAGAGAGTCGGTCGTGAACTCGATCTCTTTGTCACGGGGCAGCAGCGCAAGAATATTTTCCGTTAATGCGTTCGAGGTGGAGCTGCCAAGTGACAGGATGGGGCCTTCTTTTAGTTTGGAAAGTTCCTCGTCTCCAAAAACGTTCAGCTCACGATCTGTGAGGGTTCGCAATTCAATCACGGATTTAATTGCGGTTGCCGCAGTATCGAGTCCCAGGACGTAGCGCCTTGCACCCTGGAGGTATCTTTTCTTACCCGAAACAGGTTCTTTGAAGTAGCGATTTTTGCGATCCTCGGGACCGACCGGATCATGCTGGACGCGGTTCTGATAGGTAGCCAGGGCCAAATTGATAGCGGAATTTTCCGAAAGACCAAAGGCCTCTTCGAAATCTCGAGTCGTTGACCTCCAGCGGACGTAAACCCACGCGAATGGGATAAGGGAGGCGCCGAGGCCTACTAATACGGGACAAATCCCGATCCAACCTGCGGATGACGATATCGCCAAAAACAATGCCAAGGTGGAGGCGTACCAAGCTGCCGCCGAAGGGATCCATCTCCACTTTCGCTTTGTCACGTTGCTAGTTTTGAGAAGACCATCTAGAAAAACTAAAAAAATGATAGTCCCCGGCATGAAGCAGAGCAATCGACTGCTCTGGAGGTTCGCCACCACGTGGTCAGCCGTCGGAAGAGTGACCGACCGCGACTATACCTAGAATTGGCGGGGAATTGGGGTACAGGCCACTCGCTCTGTTGCGATCGGCATTAACTGTATGAGTACACCATAGCGATCGTTGACTCGTCGCACTTCGGCGAACAGGTCCGGTCGCGACAGTTTCTTCCAATATGCCTACTGGAAGCGTCAGCACGCGCCACTTTCTTTGAGATGTGCAAAAAGCGCCCGATCGATGTCACGAATTGGATTTGCGACCTGCTACAATCTTGAGTCGAAACGGCCTGATCGGGCCCAGCTTGAGAAGGAATCGACTATGAATGAAGTCACAGAGCACCTGACTATTCAGGAGGCGAGAAAGCGCGCTAGGTATCGGTTCCAGGAGCAGTTCGAGCGGACGTTCGCCTACGAGTTGTTTAGCCCAATGAGGAAATACCAGGTAGGGCGATTCGAGCTTCTAAAAGATGCTTGCTGGAACTTCCGCTGCGAAGAGACCCGAACGCAAATGAGAGGTGCTCGTGCGAGACGTGCGCTATCTTTACTCGGACGTTTGAAGAAGGAACTGGGAGATCCAACCTGGCTTTCCGAGAACGAAGCTGCAGCGCTCGATACGCTCCTGGAGAAATTGCAGAGTTTGGCCAAGACTAAGACGAAGGGACGAAGACGGGACGCTCTTGGGCAGATTTTCCGGCGCAACATGGACGTCTTTCTATCCCGTGCGGTTCTGACGAAACAGGGCTGTCGGGCGCTCTCGCGGCAGGAAGCGGACGAGGTCTTGGCCAACCTATCTGGTGTGGCGCTCGACCGTACAGTTTCTTCAGAAAGCTACCGCCGAATGCGAAACCGAGGGCGGGCAACAGAGAAAAAGGAAAGTGCTTAAAGGGTCTTCGTCTCTGCAAAGCTCCTGCTAATTTGAAGGTTCCCCAAAGTTCTCCGGTTTGAATAGCTGCTGATTAGGGCCGCGCAGTTTCTGCAGCGTGCCTTGTCCATCGTCGCAGCGAAATCACAGCGTCCCGCACTGCTCCTAGAACGCAGCGTTTTCAAACTTGTCGCTCGCACCGGCTCAGATCGCTGGCGAGCGTCGCCTAAGAGGCGGTCGCTTCGGTAAGAGCCGGGGCGGGGACTAAAGCTCCCGCGATTGCCCGAATTTGTCCTTTGATTCCGAACTGAACTTTCTTACAGAATTGGCGTCATCAGAGGCCGCGAAAGGTAAAGGCGATTTCGACAAATTCCACAGGCACCCTCGCTATTCGGGACCGAATCAGAGAGCTGCGCCGAGTCCCTGCTCGGAACCTGCTCCCCAACCCAAAAAATTGGCGCGTTCATCCGAAGGCACAGGCAAATGCCCTGCGCGACCTAGTCGCCGAGATCGGGTTCGCCGACGCCCTGCTCTGCCGCGAACTCGATGATGGACGGCTGATGCTTATAGACGGTCACCTGCGGGCGGAAACGATGCCCGACTTCGAAGTTCCAGTACTTGTTCTGGACCTCAGTGAAGCCGAGGCGGACAAGCTGCTTCTGACTCTCGATCCGCTGGCATCCCTGGCCGAGTCGAATTCGGAACGAATTGGCGCGCTGCTTCAGACTGTGCAGACTGAAAGTCCGGCAATCGAGGAACTTTTCCGGCGCACTGCAGGCCCGCAGATTTGGAATCTCATACATCCCCAGGCGGAGCCGCCAGCACGGATCGACCTCGCCGACGAGCTTTTAAAGAAATGGAACACGGAAGCCGGACAGCTTTGGAAGATCGGTGAGCATCGCCTGCTGTGCGGTGACGCCACGAGTGCCGAGGACGTCGAGCGTCTGATGGGCGATAAGCGTGCAGTGTTGTTCGCGACCGATCCGCCGTACGCGGTGGGATACACAGGCGGATCGCATCCTCAGAGTTGGGCAAACAAAGGCGCTGCGAATCGTGACAAGGATTGGTCGGGCCAGTATGTCGAAGCGAAGAACGCCGACGTCTGCAATAGGGAGGAGGCGGGTGTCGAACTGTATCGCGGCTTCATTGCGACCGCCATCAAGTTTGCGCTTGTCCGTAATGCGGCCTGGTATTGCTGGCACGCTTCACGCCGCCAGATGATGCTCGAGTCGATCTGGAATGAGTTTGGAGCCTTCGTCCACCAGCAGATCATATGGGTGAAGAGTCGGCCAGTGCTGACGTATTCGACCTATCTGTGGCAGCACGAGCCTTGCCTGTTCGGTTGGGTTAAAGGCCAAAAACCTAAAACACTAAGATCGCAAATCGGCGCTACCGCGGGCGAGTATCCGACGACTGTTTGGGAAGTCCCGAGTTCCGAGGTCGAGACAGATGCGCATCCGACCTCGAAGCCGTGCAGACTCTTCTCGCTTCCGATGGAGATGCACACCGAACGCGGCGACATCTGTTACGAGCCGTTTTCAGGCAGCGGATCGCAATTGGTCGCGGCGCAGCAGACCGGACGGCGCTGCTACGCGATCGAGAAGTCTCCTCCGTTCGTTGCCGTTGCGTTGGAGCGCATGGCGTCGCTCGGCCTCAAACCTGAGCTGGTTGACGAACGATGAAGCGGCAACCGGACGGCCGGTGGCGGAATGCAAGGAAGGCTGTGGTGGTGTCCGAAGCTGTTCTCAGGGCTCGATGGGTAGAAGCCGAAACGATCAGTCTCAAGCGCATCGGGCTGTCTTTCGACGCGATCGCCGACCAAATCACTCGCGTTGGAAAACGCCAGGGCCAGCCGGTCATCGCTATCCCCGACGGGGTTACCTTTCCGCCTGACTTTCAGATCTCGAGGCAGGCCTGTCACAAGGCCTTCAAAAAGGCGATCGCGCGGGAGCCTTCGGTTGCTGCCGAAGAGTTCCGCAAGCTGGACTCCGCCCGCTGTGAAGACATGTTCATGAACCTCCAACCCGGCATCCGCAAAGGCAATCCGCGATCGATAGAAGCCGGGGTCAAAGTGCTCCGCCACTCCGCTCAAATCAATGGCTATGCGGCGCCGCAGCGCCACGAACTGACCGGGAAAGATGGACGCCCGCTAACCTTGGTACAGCTCCTGGAAGCTGTCGGAGAAATTGACGATGACGAAAAAAAGTAACGACAGTAACGACGGCCTCACGCCCGAGCAGATCGCAATGTTCAAAAACGTTGTGCGCGATCCGATCCTGTTCGCCAGCCATGTACTAGGCCTCGATCTCTGGCCGCGCGAAGCTGAGATCCTGCGCTCGATAAAAACTCACCGCAGAACCGCGATTAAGGCATGCCACGGCGTCGGCAAGACTTTCACGCTGGCGGTCGCGGCTCTCTGGTGGCTTGCGCGCCATCACGAGGGCATCGTTCTGACGACTTCCTCCACGCAGCGACAGGTACGCACCCAGCTCTGGCTGGAGATCCATCGATTGGCCAAGGGCGCCAAGGTTCCCTACCCCGACCTCAAGGCGACCGAGCTCAAGTTCCGAAGCGAGAACAATTTCGCGATCGGTTTCTCGACCAATCAGTCGGAGAACTTTCAGGGGTATCACGGGAAGTATGTTCTGATCATCGCTGACGAGGCTCCCGGGATCGAATCGGGCATCTGGGACGCAGTGGCTGGAACGATGGCCGGAGGCGTGGTGCACATCGTCATGGCCGGCAATCCGACCGTTCCGTCAGGCGCCTTTTACGACGCTTTTACCAGGGAACGCGGTCTCTGGAATTGCCACACGATTGGCGTTTTCGATTCGCCCAATCTGAAGGGAATTACACTCGAGCAGCTTCTGGAAATGGATCCGTCCGAAGGCGGTCCTCTCGACCAGAATGCGATTCCGTATCTGGCGACGAAACGCTGGGTGTATGACCAGCGTCAAACCTGGTGGCACGGAGATGAAGCCAGCTCTCCGCATTGGATGTCGCGAGTGCTGGCGGAGTTCCCGGCTCAGGCCGAAGATGCCCTCTTCAGGATGATCTGGCTCGAGAGGGCCAGAAAACGCGCAATTGAGACGCCCGGAAACGGCGGTCCCACAAATCTGCCGCTATTTGCTGGCGTAGACGTCGGTGGAGGAACAGCCGAAACGGTCGCCTATGTCTGCGAGTTCAGAGAGGGCCGCCTCGGGATCGTTGGAATGGACGCATGGAGAAGCCAGGACACCCGTGGACAGGTGGTCAGCTTCCTGAACCAGTTTCGTTCGCGACTGTGTCTGGTGAACGTTGATTCGATCGGCATTGGTCACAACTTCGCGCTGCATCTGCGCAGCGAAAGGTTTCCAGTCGAGATGGTAAACGTTTCTCTGCCTTGCCCGAGCAAAGCGAACCTCGGCGAGAATGACCCGGCTAAACGTTTCGTCAATCAGAAGGCGTGTGCATATCAGTCGTTGGCCGACCACTTCGAGCGCGATCAGGTGGACGGGCTGACGGACGAGGAGACCTTAGGGCAGCTCGCCGGAATCAGGTGGGAGCTCGATTCTCAGGGGCGGATCAAGATCGAGTCGAAAGACCGCGCGCGGGGACGCGGCGAGCCGTCGCCGGATCGAGCAGAGGCTTTGATGCTTGCTGTCTGCAAGCCTCCCCAGAAATACGAGTACACCCCCGCACTTCCGCAACAGCGCGCGGTGGACCACTCAGAAGGTGGTCCAGAACTTGACGATTTCCTGAGCGATTTCGGATCTCAGCGAAGTCGCAGGTTTGACACTTTCGCGTATGGAAGTCTGGCGAGGTACTTCCGTCGACATCCTGGAGCTTGGTGAGTGGTGCTGAATCGGCATCCTGTGAACAGGAGATAATGCATTTGTCCATAACGGCGCGAGCTTTGAGTTCGCGAGGAGGTCATTATGAATTCGTTTATCGATCTGGCTGTGCTCGGAAAGCCTGAGGTTCTCAAGAAATTCCTTCCTGCGGTCGAGTTGCTCCTGCCGCCAGGTGCTTACCGCGACCGCGGAATCGAGGATCGAATAAAGTCACCGTTCCCGGACAACCAGCGTTGCATTGTCAGGTGGCAGCGGTTTTCAGACGATCTGATTTTTCCAATCGATCAAAATCCGGAAGCCATTTGCTTTGATGAGGTGTTCCTTTATCCCGGCAAAATCGTGCCCGCTCCAGGGTTTCCGCCGCTGCTGGCGGAATTCTTCTACAGGTTCGTAAAGCCGGCCGCCGAACAATTGGGACTGAATTACTACTCCACTGCCTTTGAGGAAACACCGCCGCAGTGGGCGAAGCGCCGCAGGCAGTCTGCAATCGAAATCGGCCTCGGATGGAGCGTCGCACGGCAGCTCCTCACGGAAGGCTACACTATGCACGTTCCGGTCTCTGACGAAATCGGCAGAGCGCCTGCGATCGGCATTCGGCGCGCTGATTGCCTTCGGCGGCGCGCTGACAACCGTTGACAATTCATCGTGCGATCATCCTTTTTAGGCTGTGGGAAATTTCAGATCGACGTGGGCGTGGCCTCGCACAGCCGGTAGTCCGCGAGTGGCCATCGGAAGGAGATGTTCTGCGGCAAGCGGACCGGACGGTAGGATTTTGTTTTCGTCGCTGAGCGATTCGACGGAGGTCGAAATGGTGGAGCTTCAGAATCTCTATAGCGAAGATGCAGTTGCTTACTCGTTGCACACTAACCGGCTTGCGGACGGCAGCCGCTTCCTATTCAAAGTCCATCACAGTATGTGCATGCGAGTTGAGCGTACCTGGTACTATTGGTGTGCGCCCGAAATCGACGTGATTGAGGTAAAGAGCGACCGGCGGGTGATTGGTTATGAGTTGAAGGGTGCACGGCGGTATCGAGCTGGCCAGACAGACTACCCTGCAATTTACGATGCTATTGGCCAGGCAGTGGCCTATTTAGACTTGCCTGGGGTCTTCGAGGCTGACGCGCGAAAATTCGCTGGCGGTGTCTTCGACGCTGTCTATCTCGTATGCGCCAGAGAACGGCCGAGCATTGATGAGAGCGAGAAGAGGATCTTGGCAGGTCTGCCCATCGGAGGGATGCTGGCTCTTCCGGACGGGAAATTTGTGACAATCAAGGAGGCTCCTCCCAATCCTATCCAGAGTTTGGAAGCGAAAGAGCATTTTCTGCAGAACCTCGGCACACTGGAGAAGCACACAACCTCCAGCAGGATTTTTCGAAGGATCGAGGCCGCCGGGAACCGGTGGTTTGGCCGGGCGAGCGCTCCAGTTTGATCCTCAGAACCCATCGAGTATCTAAACGAACGTCACCACTTACGATTCGGGCCTAGTGCCCCGAGACCGACTGCGTTCGCGGGGATTACGATCGGGCGGAAGAACAACACCCAACGGTGCGAACACACCGATCGACTCTGCTCATGACTAAACAAAAACGAGACCAATCCATGCTGGATACCGATATTTCCAGCACACTTCGTATCGGACAGGTTGAAGAACTTGAACTTCGCTGGCTTCTAATCGATTCTTTTAGCGGTGCCCTGTACGACGACTCTAGTGTGGGGGTCGGCTTCTATCCCGATCGGAACCGCGCCGCGATCAAACTCATCTACAGCCGGCGTGATCTTGTCCAGGCGATCGCGGGTCCAAGCCTGAGTCGCAGCATACTGAAAGAACTGCAAGGCCGGGTTGATTCCGAAATCCTTTCCTCGGTCGGGAGGAAAATAACTGGAGCAGTGTTCCTGTCTGAAAAGCCCGTCGGAGGATATTTTCGACTCAAGGATTCTTTCCAGATCCTACCTCCTCCGGGCGATGCGCCAAAACCTGATTTGAGCCTACCGGGACTCTATCCACGGCATCCTTTTCTAGTGGAAGTGTCTTTCGAAGCCAGTTCCAACGACGCCCTGAACGGACTCCGAAAGTACCGTAAGCAGTACGAGCTTGAACTCGTTCTCAACGCCCTCCTGGATGGGTCGGTTAGCTGCACGACAACAAGTGCACGCCGTTATCGTTGGGTTCTCTGGCCGAAAGCAGACCACCATAAACCGCCCGCGTCGGTGTTCGTTCAAGATGGTTATCGCTGCCATGGCTACCCTGCCGAAAGCTCGCGGTTCTCTCGCGCTGAGAGCATTCCCAAACTGGAGGAAGTCGATCCGAGCACATACTACAAACTCACCTGGGCACCTTCTATGTCGCTTGGCTTGCCCTCAGATTTTTCGATCAAACTCGATAGTTTTTACGGTCTTGCGCGAACCGAGCGAGAAGCGTGGCTGAGAGCTTGCCACTGGCTCCGACACTCGAGTGTTGCCGTCTGGAACTCAAGGTCAGCCGCCTTCGTAGCTCTTGTCACTGCAGTTGAAGCGCTGATGCCCAGGAGGGATCGAGGAAAACGACGAGAGTTTGAGTCGTTCATCGATCGCTTCGCTCCTAGTCGGGGACTTCAGCAGGATCGCTCGCGGTTCTACCGAATCCGTTCGGAATTGGCTCACGGAGAGGATTTGCGTTACGAAGACACTGACCACGGGCTGGTTTCAATAACGCCGCGAATCAGTGAGGGACTTCGAGAATTTGAGGCCATGCGGAGCGTCGCCAAATTGGTGATCGTCAACTGGTTGGCGGACGTAGCGAGACCCTAGGCGATATGCGTATCGCAGCGGACTCTTCAGCGCGGCCCTTTGCTCTGCTCGAGTTCGTTTTGACAGCGGGTGAAACTCCGGTCGTGCTAGTTTCGCCGAACGGATTAACCAGCGGCGGATTCTTCTTATGATTGACTGGAAATCGGCGACGAGGCCACGGATACTGGCGAGAATGGCGAAGATGCCCGCAAACGATCAGAATTTCAAGTGGCGGAGGTGACGGTGTGAAAAAATCAGATCGTCATCAAGATCGCCAAAACAAAGTTCTTCTCCACGAAAAGGCTGGTGAATGCTGCGACTCCATTCCGGCACGTCGAAATGCGGTCAGGAAAATCCTTGCACCTTCAGGTCATGCCATGAAGGCCACTGAGGTCTTCGAGACGTACTGGCGGTTCGCGGCTCTAAGGCAGGACCTCTTCATGCGTAGAGTTGCGGGCAGCCTTCCTCCGTGGACAGAAAATGCCGTCTTAGGGAGTTATCGGTTTACCAATGTATATCGTGCTAGCGACCGCGTCAGCCAGTATCTGATTCGAAATGTTCTATACCGTGGCGAGCAAACCGAAAAGGAAATTTTCTTTCGAGCTCTTCTCTTTAAGTTCTTCAACCGGATCGATACCTGGGAGCGCCTCGAGTCGAAAACCGGCCCGCTAGTTTGGAAGGATTTTGATTTCGAGGGATACGCGAAGGCCCTCGACGCCATCGCCGAACAAGGCCCTATCTACTCGGCCGCCTACATCATGCCCTCACCCACGTTTGGTTCCCACCGGAAACACCGCAACCATTTGCGGTTACTCGAACACATGATGGTTGACGGTGCACCATTCCGCGTAGCGCGAGCAAGCTCACTTCGAGAGGTCTTCGAGATTCTTCTTTCCTACTCGTCCCTAGGAAATTTTCTTTCGTTTCAGTTCGCGATTGATCTTAACTACAGCGCGATGCTGGACTTTTCTGAAATGGATTTTGTCGTTGCCGGCCCTGGGGCGCGTAGCGGAATCCGCAAGTGCTTTGCTGACAGCGGCGGCCTAGATGATGCCGACGTCATTCGAGCCGTCGCTGATATGGCTGATCGCGAATTTGACCGCCTTGGGTTGTCATTCCGCACATTGTGGGGGCGACCGCTTCAATTAATCGACTGCCAGAGTCTCTTCTGCGAGGTTGATAAGTATGCGCGCATCGCTCATCCCGGGTTTGGCGGCGCCGCTGGACGAAAGCGTATCAAGCAGCGGTTCATGCCCAAGCCGAGGCCCGTACCGCAATGGTATCCCCCGAAATGGAACCTGAAGGTTCCGGAATGTAATATCACTGAGCCATTAGAGACCTCGGCTCACATGCCAAAGCAAGGTGCGCTTACATTCAAAGACTCGGTGGAACGAATTCTATAGTTGCCGACCTCAGATTTCCTCGCACTGTTCCACCGCCGCGCTTTCGAAGCTCTCGCCAGACTGCAAAACTCCGCAAGAGCGTATCGTTCCATTCTTTCGTGGTCCGGTTCCGCACCTCGAGCCGCGCCGTCATTTGCTTGATATGTCGCAGCAGCTGCCAGTCAACAGCCTCAACCCCCTCCAGATTCTTGTGGTCAGACGCGTACACATAGGCGGCAAACGCGATTCCTTCTTCAACCACACGAGCGCGTCCACCGTCTTCAACCTCGTCCACCTCAGGAGGGTCTCGGTGATCTAGCTTCTTCTTGTTGCGCAGAAGCTTCCGCAAGACTGGAGACCAACCGAGGCAAGCGGCGAAAGCGAGATGAAGGACGTCATGAAACCGATATCCATCATCTTCATAAGCATTGTCGGTGAGCGGGTCGCCGGTAGTTTCAATAGAATCGCCGTTCAACCGATCCACCATCACCACCTTTTCTGCGCCATCAATCGAGCGACGCTCGAAGGAGTACTCAAAAAGCCTCGGCAACTGCTGGTTCGATTGTTGGTGCTCGTCGTATAACGGCCGCCCACCAGCTGGAGGAGACCATCTGTCCTCCACCTTGGTCAGGTTCTGCTCTGCAATATCGTTCAGGGACAGATTGAACTTGCTCGCAACATTGGCCACATACCACAAAATGTCACCTAGTTCCTCGGCCACTTCATCGCCGAACCTCCGATATGTGGCACCGTCTCTGAGCAGCTTTTTGTACTCGCCGAGCAGCGCACCTACTTCGCCGACAAGGCCAAGAAGGGGAATCACTTCACAGTTCTCAGCAGTCTGTGAAACCTCGGCCGAATCGTTGACCTTAGGATTCTGATCGGTTTCGCGCGCACGTCGCTGATATTCGTCAAGTTCCATTGGTTATGGCCTCCCGGCAAGTAAACCATCGATCACCTGAAAAACCGGCGCCAGTTTGGCTTTTGCCATCTCGCACTCGGCTATCCCGGTGAAGCATGTTAAGCGCACCAGCGGCTGCTTCATTTCGTGGGCGACAAATTGCCCAAGTCGGCATAGCCCCAAGTAGTTTCCGTAGGCGCGCTCTACCATATACTGGGCTGCGTAGAATGCATTCACGCAAAGGCCCTGATCCGAAGGCGCAAAGGTGACGTGTTGCAGGCATGGAAAGCCAAGTTGTGCTGCTGCGGAGTGATCCCGGCTCGGATCAAAAATCGCGATTTGCAGGACACTCCGACGAACACCACTGCGCGCCAGATAGGTGCCGATACCAAACTCCAACTGATTCTCACGCCCCTTCGGCCCGCCCGTGATCATTCTTTCAAAATAGGTGCCGCGAACGTTCTTGCGCGTCGTAATAAGGACTTTTGGGAGGATCTCCAAATAATGCTTGAACAGCAGATGACGTGCTGCCCCTGGATTCCATAGAGAGCGTGGGAAAATCGTGTTTGCGACCGTTTCAATGCCCTGCTTCCCTTCGCCAGCTAGGATATTTTCGAGCGCACTACGGATTTGCGATTCCTCCTCTACATTGCCGTGTTGGTCGAAACCTGTAATAGCCACAACCAAGGGCACCACCTCCGAGTTGCCTCGCGCACCCGCCAAGCGCAATCCACGGCCCCAAGCAATGGAGAGATTGTGTTCCTCCACGTAATGCTCATTCGGCATTTGCCGGTTCCTCCAAGTGACGATATCGCGCGAGGCCAGTGAACCCCTTTCGGCTTACCCGCACCTCGATCGAGCGTGAGTCGCTCAATGTCAAAATTCCTCTGCCGGGAAACACTGCGACTAGGTGAGACCTCGGTTGCGTCTTATGTGCCACGCACTCGCCGATGAATCGCGCGCTCGCAGGAGTTAGCGCGACATCGCCGATTTCGAGTTCAATGAATCGCTTGCCCCAGTGATCATCCGCGACAATCAGATCCTGGTCGGTCTCGAAGCCAGCCAACTCAGATCTCAGTTGCGGAAGTTTCGCTTTTCGAAGCGCACTCGCAACACGGGACGGGAAAAGTCGGAGGGTGCGCTCTATATGTCCGATCAATGTGGTGTAACCCACCCCAAGATCTTGAGCCACCACATATAGTTCCGTCGGTCGCGGTGACTTCAGCGACCAACCGCGACGCGCGAAAGCAGCTTCCACGGCGATCTTTGGCATCAGAAGGCCGGCAGCGAATCGATGCGCCAAGAATTCATCCGGACTCCATCTCCCCGGATCGTCGTCGAACAGCAGATCTAGGCATGTCCCGTGACCAAAAATGTGGTGGCCAATCTCGTGGCCGCAGCTATATCTGCGGCGTCCAGCCGGTCGTTCCGAACTCAACAGGATCACTGACCGAGGTTCCGGAGCGTAAACGCCCTCTAGACTTGGTAAGGCGACTAGACGAACCGATAGTCCGAGTTGGTCGGCCAATTCAAATGGACATACAGCGTCGGACAGTCCAATGCCGTATCTAGCGCGCAGCCGAGATGCTTCCGCCGCGGCGCGCGTGGCGAGGTCTAGGACGTTCACCGATTCGGCACCTTCGACTTCCGCATCGTCGCGAGCAAACGCATGATCCTGTCGAGGTCCGCACGTTTGAGCTTAGCCAGCTCGCGAGCGGCGAGCTGCACCCGATCGTCGTCGATACCGTCATCTTTGTCCGAGCCCGAGAGCCAAGATATTGACACATCGTAAATCCGAGCGAAGTCGGGCACCTCCTCGACCGTCACGCGCCGTCTCCCAGCCTCAATTTCTGAGATCGTAGGCCGATGCACGCCCATCATCTTTGCAACTTGAGCCTGGGAGAGCCCAGCCTGTTCACGAGCGAATCGAAGTCGTTCGCTCAGCGTACTCATTTCGAGAATCCTTTCGATTCCAGCTTCTTGCCGACCCTCTCCCCAATCTGTTTTAGACTGAGCGCTCGCTTTCCGTCCTCTGATGTGAAGATTGATTCGATTTCGAACCTGCATTCCAACTTTTGCTCGATCGCGACCGTAACCTCCACGGCGCTGAGTGAGTCGAAGCCGTCGAGATCGCCCAGCGGTTTAGATTCCTGACCGAGCTCTGTCCACTCCCGTCCGCTGATGATCTGAACCTCGCGCAGCACTCCGACAATCACGGATTCGATTTCCTTTGCTTGCATAACTTCCTCCGCTGGTAAGATATTCTTACCAGACGTAAGAGGTTCGGTCAAACGTGTCGAAAAAAACCCAGGGGGCAATTGCTGCAAGTGCCGAGGGTGATGAGTCATAAGGTGAAATTCTCTCGCGAATTTGATAGTTTAACAGGGGGTTAAGTTACCTGACCAGCGAGATGATATGCCATTTTGGACGACGCAGAGAATTCGCGAGGCCCTTAAAGGCGAGAATCCGCCGATTCTCAAACCGAACTTTGAACACCTGAACAACGCCTGCTACGAGTTAGCACTCGGCACGGAAGCATTCATAACATCGACGGCGGACACAAAGCGCATTCACAAGCCCGGTGAACAAGTCCGGATTCCACCTGGGCAGCTTGCGCTCTTAATCACGGAAGAGGAACTCTGCATTCCTCTGAATGTCTTGGCATTTATTTCGATCAAGGCTTCAAAGAAAATCAGCGGCCTTATCAATGTCTCCGGGTTCCATGTCGACCCTGGTTTCCGAGGTCGACTCAAGTTCTCGGTCTACAACGCCGGATCCGAATCAATCATCCTCGGCGTAGGAGAGCGCCTTTTCCCCATCTGGTTTTATCAGTTGCCTGAGGAGAACGATGACGAATATGTTGGACGTCACAAAGGGCAGATGAGCATCACTCCTGAAGATGTGATGCAGTTACAGGGCGAAGTCGCTTCCCCGGCCGCGCTCAAGAAGGAAATTGACGATCTGCGCACGACTGTGGCGAATTGGAAGGCAGCCACTACGGGTGCGTTGGTCACGGCAATCGCCACGGCGCTTGCCGCCGTCTTCGCAGCTGTCATCAAGCTCGGAAAGTAAGCCAAGATAATCAGTGTTTCGATTTTTCCCCGCGGAGAACGAAAAAGTCGGAAGACTGGAAAGGGGAAGGGAAGCTGCTCGATTGATTTCAGGGGAGAAACCGAACTGGGGGTTAAGTTTGCGGATTCAAGGTACCGATCTAAGGAACTGTGCGGCCGTAGCGTGTCTCGATAGAAGAGTCGAGCGATAGCAATGCCGGAAACGCCCGAGCAACGAGCGCGGCGGGAAATCGACGCGGCGCTCACTGCAGCTGGATGGCAGGTGCAAAGTCGCGACGAGCTCGATCTTACGGCTGGTCGCGGGATTGGCGTCCGCGAGTTCCAAATGAAATCGGGCTTCGGCTTCGCGGACTACCTGCTCTACGTCGACCGCAAGGCGCTGGGTGCGATCGAGGCCAAGGCGGAGGGCACGCTGACCGGCGTGGAAGCGCAGTCGGCGAAGTACGCCGCTGGTCTACCGGACAATCTTCCTGCGCATCGGCGTCCGCTGCCATTCCTGTTCGAGTCGAATGGGTCGGTGAACTACTTCACCAACGGGCTGGATCCGATCCCACGCAGCCGGCGGGTATTCAATTTTCCGCGCGCCGAGACTCTCGCTGAATGGATCTCGCAGTCGGCACAGCTTCGCGCTCGACTCCAACAGCTTCCCACGCTTGACCAGACACGTTTATGGAAGGTCCAAGGCGAGGCAATTCGCAACCTCGATACGTCGTTAGGCCGTGCTGACCAGCGCGCGCTGATTCAGATGGCCACGGGTTCGGGCAAGACATTCACGGCAGTGAATGTTGCGTACCGGTTGCTGAAGTTTGGCGGCGCGAAGCGAATTCTATTCCTGGTAGACCGCGCCAATCTCGGCAAACAGGCGGAAGATGAGTTTGCGAACTTCGAGCCACCCGATGATCCGCGCAAATTCCCGCAGCTCTACACGGTCCAACGGCTGAAGACTAATTCCATCAATCCGGCCAGCAAAGTGGTCATTACCACCATCCAGCGCCTCTACTCGATGTTGAAGGAAGACCCTGAGTTCGATGCTGAAAACGAGGAGGGGTCCGCATTTGATTCGGCCAAACCATGGCAAGGCGATCCGCCCGAAGTGGTTTACAATGCAGGAATCCCACCGGAGTTTTTCGATTTCATCGTTATCGACGAATGCCATCGCTCGATTTACGAGCTGTGGAGCCAAGTGTTGCTTTATTTCGATTCGTTCCTGATTGGGCTGACGGCGACGCCTGCTGGTAAGACCATCGGCTTTTTCAATCAGAACTTGGTGATGCAATACGGACACGATGAGGCCGTGGCAGACGGTGTGAATGTGGATTTCGATGTGTACCGTATCCGCACGCGGGTTACGGAGCAGGGTGCGACAATCGTCGCGGGCGATACGGGAGTGTACGTGGATCGGCGGCATAAACTCACGCGCGCCGAACGGTTATCGTTTCTCGATCAGGATTACACATACACCGCAAACCAGCTTGATCGCGATGTTGTGGCGGAGAGCCAGATTCGGACCGTGCTCCAACAGTTCCGCGAAAAGGTACTTCCCGATGCCTTTCCCGACCGGACCGAAGTGCCGAAGACGCTGATTTTTGCGAAAGACGATTCGCACGCCGATGACATCGTCCGGCTAGTGCGAGAGGTGTTCGGGCAAGGCAATGAGTTCTGCCAAAAGATTACCTACCGAACCGGTTTCACTAAACGCACAAGGAAGGTGACGAACGACGACGGCACCGAGTCTGAGTTGACGGACTGGGTAAAGACTTCCAATCTGACACCAGACGAGATTCTCAGTAATTTTCGCAACAGCTTCTATCCGCGAATCGCGGTCACCGTCGACATGATCTCGACGGGCACTGACGTTAAGCCGATTGAATGCGTCTTTTTCATGCGCAATGTGAAGTCGGCGGGATTTTTCGAACAGATGAAGGGACGCGGTGTCCGGGTTATCTCGCTCGATAAGTTGCGTAGCGTTACGCCAGATGCCAGAGGAAAGGACCGCTTCATCATTGTCGATGCGACCGGTGTGTGCGAGCAAGACAAGACGGACTCGCGCAGCCTCAACACGAAACCATCGGCGAAGCTGGAGGGGCTGCTCAACTACGTCGCCCAGGGCGGTATTGATCCCGATGCGCTGACGACACTCGCTGGACGGCTCGCTCGTTTACAACGTCAATTCACTCCAGCGCAACTCGTGGAACTCGCGGACCTTGCGGGCGGCAAATCGTTTCCGGAATTGGCGCGTGATCTTATCGAGGCGTGTGATCCGGATTGCCAGATGGAGGCCGCGAAGAAGGCGAGCGGCTCTGAGAAACCAACCGAGGAACAGATCGAGGCCGCGGGGGAGAAGCTCGCCCAATCCGCCGCGACGCCCTTCATGAAGGCCGCGTTTCGCCGCCGGATTCTCGAAATCCAGCTCGAGAATGAGCAGACTATCGACCGTCACACAATTGACGAGGTTCTTTATTCCGGTTTCGACGCAACCGCGGTCGAGAAGGCGCAGACGAAGGTGAACGATTTTCGCGCGTGGATCGCGACGCATCGCGATGAACTAACTGCCCTGCAGGCGATCTATGCCGGAACTCGGCCGCTGAAAGTGTCGCTCAAAGACCTAAGGCAACTGCGCGATGCACTGGCGAGGCCGCCGCTGTCTGCATCGCCGGAGCAGTTGTGGCGCGCCTTCGAGGTGGTCGAGACGGCGAAGATGAAAGGCACGAAAGGAGAGATCATTTTGACTGATCTCGTGAATTTGGTGCGGCACGCCCTGATTCCGAATCTCAGCCTTGTGCCATATCGCGATGAGTTGCGGGAGCGTTACCAGGCATGGCTCAAAGAACGCGATGCGGACCACGCTTTCACGCCCGAGCAGCGCGAGTGGCTAGACCGGATGGCCGAGCATATAGCAACCAGCTTGAGCATCGCTCCCGATGACTTCGAGTCCGGCTGGTTCGGGCAGCATGGAAGCCTCGGCCATGCGCACGCCCTGTTTGGTGAAAAGCTCAACCCGCTGATCAGTGAACTTAACGAAAGGCTTGCGGCATGAGCGGTGCCCACGCTTCCGAAGCCATTCTACCCTCCGGTTGGGAATATCCCCGACTTGTCGAGATTGCACGCGTAAATCCTGCACGCAATACGACGCTGAGCGACGAAGACCACGTGAACTTCGTTCCCATGCGCGCGGTGGCTCCCGAGGGTGGAGGTCTTGTGGATCCAGAAGTCAGACTCTATCGGGAGGTGAAGAAAGGTTACACGTCCTTTCAGGCCGGTGACGTCATATCGGCAAAGATCACTCCGTGCATGGAAAATGGAAAGACGGCAGTGGTGCCAGCGCTTGCGGTTTCCGGTTTCTTCGGATCAACGGAATTTCACGTTGTACGACCCGAAAAGGGAATTGACCCGCGCTGGCTGTCGCGTTTTCTACTGCAGCAAATGGTGCGGCGAGAAGCACAACGCGCGATGAGCGGAGCTGTTGGTCAGATGCGGGTGCCGGGCTCGTTCATCGAGAACCTTAGGGTACCGTTGGCCCCATCGGCGGAGCAGATCCGCGTCGCTGACGCCATTGACGAGCTCTCGTCTGATCTCGAGGCAGCAGTGAACGCCTTGGAGCGGGTGCGGGCGAAGCTTAAAAAATATCGTGCGACGGTGTTGAAGGCGGCGGTTGAAGGAGACCTGACAGCGCAATGGCGAATGGAGCATCCTGACCTCGCAACGGGGTCGGAATTACTCAAGCGGATACTCGCTGAGCGCCGCCGCCACTGGGAGGAAGATCAGCTCGGGAAATTTAAGGAGAAGGGCCAAGAGCCGCCGAAGAATTGGAGTGCGAAATACAAGGAGCCGGTCGCCCCAGATACGGCGAACCTACCATCGCTGCCAGAAGGCTGGTGCTGGGCAACACTTGATCAAATCGGCGATACACAAGGCGGATTGCAAAAGACCCCCGGAAGATCGCCTGTACGGAATCATTTTCCATATCTGCGGGTCGCTAATGTCCATCGGGGTCAGTTGGATCTTCGCGAGATGCATCGCTTCGAAGTGTCTGATGAGGAATTGCGGAGATTACGCCTTCAGCGCGGTGACATTCTCATTGTTGAGGGTAACGGCAGCCATACCGAGATCGGTAGGTGCGCCATTTGGCGCGGCGAGCTAGAAAACTGTATTCACCAGAACCATATCATTCGTGTGCGGCCATTCGCTGGAATAGTCGCGGAATTTGTAGATTTCTTCTTAAACTCGCCGGACGGACAGAGTGCAATCCAGCGCGTCGCCAGTTCGACAAGCGGTTTGTATACCCTCAGTGTTACGAAGATTGAGAAGTTACCTGTGCCGCTAGCCACGTCGATAGAACAAGAAGCGATCGTGGAAGCCGTGGACGATCACCTTTCGCTGATCGATCATCTTGAACGGGACGTCGATGCGAAGGTTATATCGAGCCTGGCGCTCCGGCAGGCCATCTCGAGGAATGCTTTCGCGGGGAAACTGGTTCCGCAAGATCCAAATGACAAACCTGCTTCCGAGCTTCTGAAGCGCATCGCGGCTGAACGCACCGCGCGCATGCCCATCGAGAGGAACGGAAAGATTAGACGGTCGCGGCGCGTCGCCGGAGCGAAAATTCGCAAAGGCGACGTGGCTTCGCCGACTGAATCGCGAGAGGACTAGATGGACGTATCGCAGATCGGAAAACGTGCTTGGAGCTACGCCGGAGTCCTTCAGGACGCTGGCCTCTCGTGCTTTGAATACGTCGAACAGCTTACCCTGCTTCTATTTCTCAAAATGGCCGATCAGCTTACTGAAGAGCCGTACAATCGGCCGGAAGTAATTCCGCGATCGCTGAGTTGGAAGGCATTGTTGCCGCTCGATGGCGCTGCACTAGAGGTCAAGTACACCGAAATTCTAGAAGCACTAGGGACCAACCCGGGGATGCTCGGCGTTATCTTTAAGAGCGCACGATGCGAGATTCACAATCCTGCGTTACTCAAGCAGTTGATTGTCAATCTTATCGATAAGGTCGACTGGCTAAGCCTGCCGGTCGATGTGAAGGGAACGATTTATGAAGAACTGCTGCAACGCTCGGCGCAAGAATCATCGCGCGGTGCGGGTCAATACTTCACGCCACGCCCGGTGATCCAGACTATGTGCGAGGTGATGCGACCGACCCCTGCTGATCGCATTTGCGATCCTGCGGCGGGCACGGGAGGGTTTCTCTGCAACACGTATAGTTACGTACTGGAGCGTTTCGAGAAGGACCTGGACGCCGATCAGAAGCGCGAATTGCGTGAGGAACTGGTCGAAGGAATGGAGCTCTCGCCCAAGGTCGGGCGCATGTGCGGCATGAATCTCTACTTGCATGGAATCGGCGGCGACAGGGTGGTGATCCATGCGGGACTCGATAGCCTCGCCGCGCCGTGGAGCAAGGAATACTCGATGGTGCTCGCCAATCCACCATTCGGAAAGAAGCAGAGCCTGTTGTTCGTGAATGAGGAGGGCGACACGGAAAAGGAAGACCAGATTGTTGTGCGTGAGGACTTCTGGACCTCGACCAGCAATAAACAGCTCAACTTCGTCCAGCACATCTACACGCTGCTAAAGATTGACGGGCGCGCGGCGATGGTCGTCCCCGATAACGTGCTGTTCGAGGGCGGCGCGGGCGAGAAGGTCCGGCGTAACTTGCTTCAGAAATGCCGCGTCCACACGCTGCTGCGTCTTCCCACCGGCATCTGGTATTCGCCCGGCGTCAAGGCAAACGTCATCTTCTTCGAGAAAAAAGAAGGGCGTCCCGAGCCGTGGACTGACCAACTCTGGGTATACGACCTTCGGACGAACAAGCATTTCACCCTTAAACAGTCGCCCATACAGCGGAGTGACTTCGATGAATTCATCGAATGCTACCAGCCGGGACGGCTGCACGACCGCAAGCCAAGCTGGAGCGAGGAAAACCCGGAAGGCCGCTGGCGCTGTTACGATTACAATGAGTTGCTCAAGCGAGACAAACTCAGCCTCGACCTATTCTGGATCAAGGATGAGAGCCTGACAGACACTGATTCTCTTCCGGCGCCTCATGTTATCGCGGCGGAAATCGTCGACGATCTGGAAGCTGCGCTCGAGCAGTTCACCAAAATCGCCGCGAGACTCAATTCTTCAACTGATAGTTAGCTTGAGGCGGCCCAGTGGACGGCGACGTGGTCGAAGCACTACTTGAGATGCATTATCATCCCGCGATCGTCCAGATGTTTGCGCAGACCTTCGGAGCCCGCTTCTTGCGGCTGCTTAAGCCATCGACGCGTACGGAGGCGTGGGTTGGTTTCGATCAGGGGTGGGTGGCCGCACCCTCGCTGACCACTCAGCAACTTTATGAAAGCCTCGGTCAAGCCATACAGAGTGGCGGCGGTGCAGTTCAAGAATTTTATCTCGGTTATTTTCTGCAATTTAAAGTGCTTCGCGAGATGGAGCGGCGCAGCCGATACTCTCCGACATATTCGGCGCCTTACCTGAGAGGCGAATTGTCTCTTTTTCCGAACCCTTCGAGCGGACTGTCTCAACATGAAACGTTGTCGCGTCTGTCTCAGGTCCAGGGGGCCTTCGTATACTACGCGTGTCCGCGCTTATTCGATCTCGATCAGATCTACGATCCTCCTGACCTGGACACAGTAGAGATTGTTGACGTGCGTCAAGCGCCCGCCGGCTGGCAGCCTCAGGAACGGCACTTTCTCGCTTTCCAAAGAGGTTCAGCCAGCTCACCCGAATGGTTGAGTGAACCGGTCGAGGCGAAGAGCTTTGCCTGCTCGGAGTGGGCGAGAAACCGAAATCTGTTGCCAGCAAGAAGAACGGGTGCTGAAATTATGGCGCTAATCCAGGATAGCACCAGAGCTTTATCCGTTGGGCAGGATCTCGACGTTCGTCATTCTCGAAGAATTCCTCAAAGTTTCACTATTCTTGAATTTGCTATCGTGTAGGAAAGGTCTCAGGACCGGCGCGCGGCAGCTACTCATCTAAGGCTACGTACGCCCCTTCGGAATCCCAAGCGACGGGGCAGAAGTACCCATAAGCCGATCCTCAATTCCAGATCAACTGCTTGTGACGCACCCATTGTGCGAGAACTTAGGTATCGGCCGGTCTCAGAGAGCCACTCATGGACTCAAAGTAGCGTTAGTGGTCTTTCCGCTCGGATTTCAACAATCCGCACGACTTCCCTCAGTGCGGCAACAGAGCGATGTGTGCTCAGGACGGCCAAGGGCAATAAAGCCCGGCCCGAAAGGAGATTCGATAGGTCATGGATACGAAAACTAAGGTTGATGGAGTAGCTCGGAAGACCGTAACGAAGACTGAGGCAAGTCCGAAGAGTGCGTCCAGTCGGCAGAGGACTGCCGCTAAGAAAACAGTGGCAACGGCTTCTTCGCCGAAAGGTGCGAAAGCGGCGCGACCGTCGAACCGAACGTCACGCAGTACCTCCGACGCCTTGGTGTGCAGATACTGTGGCAGCGACGATCTGGCGCCGTCGTTCAAGAAGCGACGCGATGCGCGATGCCGCGCCTGCTTCAAGAAGCGCTACGCCTCGTCCACCAAAAAGACGAAGCGCGCCGGAAAGAAAACAACGTCGAAGTAGTCCGGGCAGATCCAGCTACAGAGCATGGCCGGATCCTTCCAAGGGTCCGGCCCTGCTAACTCTAGCCACACAGCCGCGCGATCCCGCCTATTCCTAAGAAACCTGCCCTGTTTGCCTCGAATTGTTTCGAGAATTTGCCTTCTCAGCAGCCCTCGAATGACTGGATTTGTAGAGCGAACAGAGCACTTATGGACACCTGAAGGAGGTTTTCATGAGGGTAATAGTTAGTCGAAGCATAAAGCCATCCGGCCTTCGCGGTGGTTCGGGAGGGTTGGAGCAAGAGATCCAGAAGTTGCTGACGCTGGACGTCACAGCTCTGAGACGGAAATGGGCCGCACTCTTCAGTGCTGATCCCTCACCGCGTCTCGGGCGAATGTTCATGGTTAGAACCATCGCCTACGGGCTGCAGGAGATGGCGGTCGGCGGGCTCAAACCGTCAGTCCTGCGAGTTCTCGATCGCGTCTGCGATACGATCGGACAAACTTCGCAGAAGGCCATCCCGAGACCACGGGCAAGTGCAGGAACCCTGCTGATCCGCGAGTGGCGTGGGGTCAAGCATCGGGTCACCGTGCTCGACCACGACGTCGTCTATCGTGGCCGTCGCTACAAGTCACTTTCGGAAGTAGCCCGCGCGATCACCGGCACCCATTGGTCTGGACCTCTGTTCTTCGGCCTCAAGAACCGGGCCAAGGAGGCCGCTCGTGGCTAATACCGTAATCAAGCGCTGCGCAGTTTACACCCGCAAGTCCTCAGAGGAGGGTCTGGAGCAGGACTACAACTCGCTGCACGCACAGCGCGAGGCTTGCGAAGCGTACATCAGGAGCCAGGCGGGAGAAGGTTGGCGGCTCATCAAGAACGCTTACGACGACGGCGGGTTCTCGGGCGGCACGATGGAACGGCCTGCGGTGCAGCAGCTCATGACGGATATCCGCGAGGGCAAGATCGATGTCGTGGTCGTGTACAAGGTCGATCGCCTGACCCGATCGCTCGCCGACTTCGCAAGGATGGTCGAGCTCTTCGATGCCCATGGCGTGTCGTTCGTCGCAGTCACCCAGCAGTTCAACACCACCACCTCGATGGGACGGCTGACCCTCAACGTGTTGCTGTCTTTCGCGCAGTTCGAGCGGGAAGTGATCGGCGAGCGCATCCGCGACAAGGTCGCCGCTTCCAAGCGCAAGGGGATTTGGATGGGAGGTACGCTCCCGATCGGATACGACCTCCGCGAGCGCAAGTTGGTAGTCAACGAGACGGAGGCCAAAACCGTCGGGCAAATTTTCGAGCGCTACCTTGAACTCGGCAGTGTCCGGCTTCTGAAGAGAGACCTTGATCGGCGGGAAATTGTTTCAGCCGCCAAACCGTCGCGGAAGGGACATATCAGGGGCGGCAAATCTTTCTCGCGCGGAGCGCTCTACAATCTCCTCTCCAACCCGATTTATGTGGGCGAGATCCGACACAAGAACGATCGGCATCCGGGACAGCATGAGGCCATCGTTAGCCGCGAGCTTTGGGAACGGGTCCAACTACAGCTGAGCAGCCGAGCGGTCCGCGCCGGGGACGGCCGCAAGACCGAGGCAATGCGCAGTCCCCTGGCGGGCAAGCTGTTCGACGAGAGCGGCGAGCCGCTCTATGTGCAGGGAGCCGCGAAAGGCAAGCGCCGCTATCGCTACTACGTTTCCCGAGGCTTGGTCAGAGGCGAAGCGAGGAGCGCTGAAAAGGGGTGGCGCGTAGCGGCGCCCGAGATAGAAAGAGCCGTCTCTAGCGCGGCTCAATCACTGCTCGCAGACCGAGCGGCGATTGCGCTCGCGCTTGAGGGGTCTGAAATTGCGGACGATCTGCTGGAGTCGATCTTGAAGTCCGCTCAATACTGGATTGAACGGCTGAGTAGCAGTAACGCGTCCTTAGCGCTCGGCGAGCTGACGGAACGCGTTGAGCTCAGTCGCAAGGGTCTTCAACTCTCCCTCAAACTTGCAGTTCCTTCAGCGGGCGCAGGCGATGGTCCGACGTCGGATCACCTTTCTCTGGAGAAGTTCGTTCCGCTGGAGATGCAGCGACGCGGCGTCGAAATGAAGATGGTGCTCGAAGGGGACCAGACGGCGAGTCGCGTCGATCTTCCGCTTCTCAGGGCTGTAGCGCGGGCTCGAAGATGGTCGGACGACTTGGTCTCGGGCCGGGTTGAGTCAGTCGACGCTCTGGCGAAACGGGAAGGGCTCGACAAGCGCTCTGTTCGGCGGCTGATTCGGCTCGGGTTTCTCTCGCCGAAGATTATCGAGGCGATCGCCGAAGGCCGCCAGCCTCCCGAATTGACGGTAATTGAGCTCGCCAGACGGCTCGACTTACCACTGCTCTGGAGCGAGCAGGAACAGGCGCTTGGCATCCGTTAAGTTTCTCAGCCGCGATTGTCGCCAAATCGAGCGGAAATACGGTTTCGCGTTTCTCCCGAGACTCGCACACTTAGGACGCATAGCGATCGTGAAATCTCATGGAACGAAAGTTCCGATGCGGTTTCGACCAGCACCCGGCAGTCTTCGGGCCGCCGTCATGACCTATCCGTTGTTCGAGACTTTGTCGCCTCGGGCCTCCGAACTTCCAGCTTAGGGATTCTCTTCCAGCCGGGTGAGATTTCCTGCCTACACCGCTTATTGAGAGCGGGCTCCTCCGCGGGACGATAAGTAGCGAATCAGACATCGAGCCACGTCCAGAGCAAACGCGATCGCGAAGTCTAATGTGGCGTTTAGTTCGGGCGCGTCGCGGAGACTCCTGGCAGCTGGCCCGGAACTGTCATGTGTTAGGATTCGATCGATCGCATCAGCGGAGTGCGTCTGCTCCTACCACTCCGGTACAAAAGCGCATAGGCTGCGCCGCGATTGAGCAGTTTTGCTAGCTGCCCGATGTTGCGCGGCCCGCCATAGAGACTGTACCAGTTTGAGTAGCGGCCCACTTTCTTTTTGGTCCTCTCGTACTCTTCAGCGATTTCCTGAAAGTCAGGCGTGCTCAATAGATCATTGATCTCCTGTAATGTACACCGCGAGCTCCGCAGGATCTGCCGATTCCCACGTGGGAGAATCGCGATCACCGGCTACCAGCTCGCGAAACGTTTTACCCTGCGGTGTGGTAGGGTCTTGAGATAGGTAGAAACGCTTGCGCTTGATCTCAACCTGATAGAGGTGGCGAGCGCTCGCGACCTGGTTTGCGCTCTGTCCTGGGTAAAATATTCGATCGCAAGAAGACTCTCCAACATCGCGCGAAGCAGGAGTGCCGCGGGTGCCGGAGCGGATTCGGCGACCAGGATGCTCACACCGTCCACCATTTCCAGAAAGTGCGGTAGATGAAGAGAATGGCCAGGTTCTCGTCATCGCCTTCCGGTCGATACGAACAGCGAGCGAACAGAACCATACCATAGCTCAAGACTTCCTTGAGCAGAGGCGTCGCAATCTCGATTATGGGCCGAACCTGCGCCTTCGCCAATTCCGGGTCGAACAGCTTCGAAGGCGACCGAGTGCGCATTTGGTAGATTCCCCGTTCGAGCGTTCCCCACAACCGATCGCCCGGGAGCGGTCGGTTGTGGGGGTGAGAGTTCCTGGGGTCCAAGCAGACTCATTCGTCCCGCCGTCGGTCAGATCGACGGGCCGCTCGCCTTTCCTCGTATTCTTCAATATCTATGAGCATCTGTTCGTTCTTCCACCAGAGAAGGGCTAAGACTTCCCCGTAGCTCGTTCGAATAGAGTTCTCATAAACATCGTAACGGTTGGCCACGGAGTGGTTAAACCAGGCTGTCGCTGAAACCTCGCCCTTCAGTTCTCGCTCGGCTGAGCTTTTGAGCAGATCGAAAGCATACGAGCCGGAGACTATTTTTTCGTGAGGCCAAATCTCTTTGGGAACGCCCGCTGCGCGTACAAACCACTCACGGCCCGCAGGGCTGTAGCAGACGAGCATAGCCGGAAGGGGACCATATTCGACAAGTCGGATCGCCGTTGCTGTAAGGCTCGTGACAAATGTGCCGGCTAAATTTCTGACGGCATCGAAATCTATCGCCTTGAATGCAGATGCTGCTGGCTTGAAAAGGGAGATGGGCAGAAGCAAGTCGCTAGCGTACATGTTCGCCCGGGATTCAGGATTGTGTCGAGACCACTGCGTTATGAACTCGATGTCTCGGCAACTGAACGAAGCCTCACCACGATCGTGCATCCAATGTCCTAGCTCGTGAGCCGCAGAAAAGCGCTGCCTCGGTCGTGGGGATTCAGAATTGACTGTAATGATAGCGGTATTTCCGTTTCCGACGATTCGTGCAGCACAACCAGTCAGAGGACGATATCGGATTGTTGCGTTGCAATGGTAGGCAATTGCTTCGATGTCGATTTCATCGGGGCTCACGATACCGAGCTGTCGGAAAAGCTGCGAAGGAGTTCGGAAATAACTATTCTTGTCCATTGGTCTTGTCGGGTTTGAGTTTGTCGAGGATGCCGAGTTCTGCAAGATCCTCAAGATAGGTCTCGATATCGTTGTCGGTAAGGCTTTCGAGGTCGCGGTATTGCGCCGTGACGAAGTCCGCGAGTGCTGATTGCTTTGTAATGAAGGAGAACATCTCTCGGCGCTCGGTAGCCGTTTCCGGAATCGAGTACCGCTGGGTTTCCATCCGCTCTATTTGACGCTTATATGCCTCACGGGCCGTCTCCAAAGCACGCTGTTGGAACGTCTTTACCGTGCTCTGTAGCATTGCCTTGATGCGTGCCGATTCCGTGTGAATGTCGACTCCTTTTCTACGCAGGTCCTCAAAGAGTTCTTCATCGCTCTCCTCAAGGACGGATTCGCCGAGCGCATCAATCAGGGCGTCCAACTTTTGTTGGTCTGTTCTCTTGTTAGACATTCAGTTGCTCCCTGGTTCGTGGTCGGCAAAGACGCCCGCAGTATCCAACCTGCGGCGGATTCTGCGCACTATCGTGTTGTAGTCATTTTGCGAGAGGTCCCAAAGCTCACGCACGCCAGAGGGGTCGAACCCTTCTTGCCACGCCGTTAGTACCATCTGAGCCTTTTCGTCGTCTTTGAACAGGTCTTCGATAAGTTTCAGAGTCTGCCCATCACTGAGTTGTTTTTCGGGGTCGGGAGTCTGCGCTCGCATAGAGTCGAGTGGGCTGGAGACCTTGCCTTGCTCGTTCTGTTTGCGAAGGTCAGATTCCAGCACAGCGCTCTCTTCGTCGTCGTATGACCTTGCCCAGTTGCTTGATATGCTCCTCATGGCGCCGATCAAAAACCGTACAAAACCGACCTTGCTTTTGTTCCAGCGCCGGGTGTCTTCGAGGACGTCAATCAGCGCCGTCTGCATGAGGTCGTCCGCCGTTCTGCTCTCGGCGGTCCGGCCCAACCGCAATATGCGCTGCTCCCCGTAACGCCTCAGTCGAGCCGTGTCAGCGGGGGTCAGCGCCTCGATGGCTTGCCCTATCTCTTCACGCGTTGCTGCCGATTCGTCGGGAACGCGGCGGGAAGGTTTTTCTGTCATTTGGGCTCCGTGAGATTGCTCCTCGTACCGCCCCACTTAATAACTGCTCGTCTTCAGGCGGCGGTTGACGTGCCAGAGAAACTTTTTTTTAGGCCCGGTGTCAACGGCCCATCGAAACCGAGCACTTAAGTATCAGAAGCAAATTTAATTGCTTCGGGGGTCGATGACCCGTTGTGAGGAGAAAATAACCATGGAAATTGAATTGTTCGTTGAAGGCGAAGGTTTAGCTGATGTGGAGATGATTCGGATCGCGGATGGCGGCCCGGCGCGGGAGATCGTTACTGCAGTTGCGAAGAGAGGCAGATTCGCCGGCGAGGAAGCCTTCCTCTTCATCGAAGACGGCGCAGAACCGCTGGATCTTGAGGTTCTCGTCACTGGCGAGGAAGCCAGGGGCAAGGTGCATCACGTCCACCGGGTGCGAGAGATCGAGGTCGTGGTCTTTTTTCAGGCGCAGCACAAGGAGAAGAAGTTCCCGCCGTCGGCTCGTGTGCAACGCATCTTGGATTGGGCCGTTGGAAAGGACGCATTCAACATCGATCCCAGCATCGCACCCGAGATGGAGTTAGCGCTTCACGGGCAGACTAAGCCGCTGCCGAAGAACGCCCACATCGGGCGCTATATCCGGCATCCGCATCATCGGCTCGATTTCGATCTTATCCGCGGCGTCGTGCCGAACGGGGCCTCGAAGTAATGCCAGACGATCCGGTCCAGAAGGCCATAGCCTTCGATCTCAGTTCAGCGCGATTCCTAGCCGGAGTCGCGCGCAGGCAGTGGAGGAAACTGTCTTACGAATTCCCGGTCCTGGTCATGGCCGTCGCCGCCATCGAACTGGACGGAAAATCGACCGAATATTTTTTCCGCTTTGAGCTGAGCGGCTTCCCGGGAACGGCGCCTGAGGTCAAGATCTGGGACCCAGAAACGAGCGGACTGCTTGCGGTCGACAAGCGCCCGAAAGGCTCGGAGCGCGTAGTCAAAGCGTTCCAGGACTGGGGAGACCACACGGTGTATCGCCCTTGGGAACGCTTCAGTAGTGGTCATAACAATTTCGCGCGAGATTTTCCCGATCTAGCATGGCATCCGGAGCGCGATCTGACGTTCATCCTTGAGGATTTGCATGGCCTCCTTACTTCGAACGCTGCTGCGCGCCGCTAAGGGTCAACATCCTAAGCTGGTCTGCAGCAGCAAAATCTGGAAAACCGGTGTCGACGAGCTTCGGCGCCGCGCTGCCGGAAAACAGGAGAGCGGCGCATTTCTGCTCGGTGCCGCGAACGGGGACTACCGAAGAATTAGGCAATTCTTGTTTTACGATGACGTCGACCCGACCTGCTTCGCAAACGGCATTGTGGAGTTTGACGGAGCAAAGTTTGGCTTCGTCTGGCAGAAATGCCGCGACCTCAACATGATGGTCGTGGCCGATGTACACGTCCATCCTTGCGGTTTTGGTCAAAGCCCCAGCGACCGCGACAATCCGATGATCCCCAATATTAGTCACTTAGCTCTCATCCTTCCGGATTACGCTAAGCGGTCCGGCATGCCGCGCGGTATTGGAATCTACGAATACCTCGGTTCGCGCCGATGGCACGACCAGAGCCGGCAAGGAGAAGAGAGCTTCCACGTGGGTTGGTGGCCGAAATGAGCGCCGGTGATGTCGAGATCGATTCGGAAACCTCTCGGATTCGGGCGGCCCTCGTAAACACCGGCCGGCACAGTTTTTCCGAAGCCGAGGAGAAGCTCGCGGCATCGCGGCTGACTATCGAAGTTGGGGATGCGGCCGCACGCACGGCCGCGGGCCAAGCGGCGTTTCTCACGGCCACCGTGACTGCCACGCGATGCTTCGGTCGCGTGGAAGTTGAGGGTAGTCTTGATGCACCTATTCTCTGCCCACTCCCGATCGAGGCGAAATCACTCAGCGACGCAGCCCGCCAGTTCGGCGCGAATACCGAACGCGAGAATGAACTTGCTCCTACAGTTTTGATAGGTTCCGGTGTAGCCGCAGGGAACGGCTTAGTTCAGGCGTATTGGGACGGCTGGATCGCCGGCTGCGCTCCTGGACGAAATCCTAGAACGATCGGGCGCGGAGACTGCGCACTCGCGGGCGTAGCCTCCGGCGCTCTCGCCGTTGGTCAGGCCTTCTTGGCGGCGCAGGGCGATGTCCGAGGCGGCCAATTCGAGCAGCAGCTGTCGCTGTGGTCTCCTGAAACAGGTGATGGAGGCGCGAGCGGCCCCGGACCACCGATGAATGAAATCTATCTGCCCAAAGATTTATGGTTCATCGGTCTCGGAAACTTGGGTCAGGCATACCTGTGGTCACTGACCATGCTCCCTTATCCTCGTCCCGAAGACGTGATGCTGTTCTTTCAGGACGACCAGTTGGTCGGAAAGGAGAATTGGGGAACGTCGATTCTCGTGCAGCGAGGAAAATACGGCATGCTGAAAACCCGGGTCGCCGAGAATTGGGCGCTAGCGCGCGGATTTCAAGCTCGGCGCATCGATCGCCGCCTGGACTCCAATCTTCGCCGCTCCGACTCTGAGCCTGGAATCGCCCTCGCGGGACTAGACGGCATGCCCGCGCGGTGCCTGCTCGGTCATCGCGGTTTTGAATACATCATTGATTCAGGCCTCGGTGCGACGGTCGATGATTACCGAAGGTTTCGAATCAATGTGTTCGATTCCGCGCGAAATCCAGCGGACCACTTTCAGGGCTTGGAAGGTCAGACCAAAGAGGTCACACAAGAGCTCCTCCAGTTGCCGGCATATCAGGCCCTCGCGCGGAGCCGCGCCGACAGTGGATGCGGAGCCGCAATGCTCGCGGATATCGCAGTAGCCGTTCCGTTTGTCAGCGCACTGGTCGGAGCGCTTACTATCACGCAAGCGATTCGCATCGCCTCGGGCGAGGCTTACCACGTCGGCATGACGGGGGATACCGGCGACCTCAATGGCTTGCGCGCCGTCCTCGGACAGCCCGCGGCCCGCGTGACCGTCGGCAATGTTCGTGTAAACTCGAAGAATGCGATAGGTACCGAACATGGATGAAGCACAAACACAAACCTTGTCCCTGAAAGCTGCGTATGCGTTTGGAGTCGCGCATGGCCTCGAACGCGAAGTGCATGAGATCCGCGAGATGATCATCGAGTGGGATTCCGGGTATACGTCTTCACTGCGTCGCGGCTACATTGTGGCTTTGTTCGAGAAGCACGGAATCTTCGACGCTTTCAAGAAAGATCGCTGGGCGTTCGGCAACACTGCCTCAGGCGACAAGAGGAGGCTTCGGTATCTCCGGATCAAGGCGCAATACGAGGCATTTCTTGCCGGACGCGGACCCGAACCTGGTGAAGAAAGCGGAGGCGGCGAGTCACCAGACCCTGAGCAAGCATCGGAGTTCGCTCTCGAAGCTCACCTCCGCGATTTTCTGGCGAAGAATCTCGATCGCATAGAGCCGGGTCTGCGTTTGTATGACGTTGAAAACCGTAACGGCGTTGAATTTGCGGTCGACAATGGTCGCATTGACCTGTTGGCAGTTGACCGCAACGAGAAGTTCGTCGTGATCGAGCTGAAGCTGTCGCAAGGCCGTAACAAGGCGCTCGGGCAACTGTTGTACTACATGGGTTGGGTTGATAGGCACCTGGGTCAAGGACCTTGCCGAGGTTTCATCATCGCCAGCGACATCTCCGACGAACTATCCGTCGCTGTTTCCCGCGTCGCGGGAGTCAGGCTGGCCGAGTACCGCATGAGCTTTTCTGTCGAGCCGGTCGGGCCGACCTAACGAGCGGCCTCGATCCTTTACGCCGGTTAGAGAGGAGATATCCTTTGATTGGGACCGCGTTGATTGCACGCTCGAGGCCGCGATTGGGTGGCATCATTCAAACTAAGACAAATGGCCATCGGTCACCGGTTCGCATCGATAGAGGTTGCTAAAAATTGTCGAAAAGGCTGCGAGTCAACGATCTGCTTGTCTCGATTCGACGGCTCTCATGGCCCCGTCGAGGCGATCGCGGAAAGCCCGGCAACCTTCCGAACCAACAGTCATAGCGCTCGCCCGACGGATCGATCTGCCGCTGCTCTGGACTGGCCAGGAGCAATCGTTCGGTCTGCACAAGTTCGCGCTGAGGGAATTGCATGCGCGCAATAGCCTGCGAGTAACAAAGGAATCGGGATGAGCGACCAACACAAGGAAAGTGAAGACATGACCGAGTTGGTCTGGCAGACGATGGAGCGTCATGCGCGCGGGACTGTGCTGCGTAGCCTCTTCGCGGCACCGTGCTACACGCTCAACGCAATGATTCTGCGCGATTTGTTGGACATGCTTGGTATGCATCTGTCGCATGATCGACTAGACGCTGTGCTCACCTGGCTGCAAGACCAGCAATTGGTTCGCATCGAACGCAACGAGGTGATGGTTGTGACCATAACGTCGAGGGGCGCGGACGTAGCCCAAGATCGCACCCAGCAAGAGGGAATCTCGCGCCCGCAACCGCTGTGAAATCAGCTCTGGCGATGGACCCTGGCAAAATCGCGCGCGGAAGGAATCAACGGGGCCAACGACTTTGGCGCATCGTCACTCTATGGTCGCGGTCTGTCCACGGCGGCCGCTTGGAAAAGTTCGTCAGGTTGTCACTAAAGGAGTTCGAAGAGGCTCTGTTGTGAATCTGCTTGAGGACTGGCAGGAGTTAGGTTGGAGGGTGCTGGGATGAATGGACAATGGTTAGGGCGCTACAGCGGGACCACCAATGGGATCTTAGTAGTTGATGTCGATGATAGGGAGACGCACTACGAGGGGCGTGTCTGCGCGTACGACGACAATCTCTCTCTGCCCAGCACGTTCGCTTTTGTTAGAACCCAGGACAAAAGCAATACGCAGCGTCTAAGCATCGACCTTTCTCCCGTCAATCCGCGTACCGGAGACGCTGCGACATGGGACCAGCTTGCGGCAATGTTTCCGGCTGGCGTGAATTTCCCGCGCCACGCAGAAGTGAATCTTACTTGGAATTCGCAGGCTCTGAGCGTGAACTGGGAAACCGATATCGGGACATCGGGCGCAGCCGAAATTCCCAGGAGCCGACCGGAGGAGCCCACTGAATATAGACCGATTGAAGGAGCCACGAACTGGGAACAGTTCAAAACTTTCGTGAACGGTCTCGAACACCGCCGGTACGTGTTTCGGGGGCAAAGGAAGCCTCTCAGGCTCCGCACCGGCTTTCACCGGACGGGCAGGGCCGATCTCCAAAGATTCTTGATGGAGGACATCAGAACGCTGCATCGGCACCTAAGCCAGAGGACCAGCCACGTTTTCGATTTGAACATACCCGACCAAAATGGGGCCTTCTTCAATCTCGTGCAACATCATGGGTATCCGACACCACTACTGGACTGGACGTACTCGCCGTATGTAGGCGCGTACTTCGCGTACCGGCATGTGAAAAATTCTGAAGCAGCGGCAGCCAGCGAGAACGACAAAGTTCGTATTTTCGTGTTCGACCAGAAACAATGGAGAGCCGACTGGCCCCAGCTTTCGAAGCTGACGCCGTGCAGACCTCACTTTTCGATCCTGGAGTTTATCGCCATCGATAACGAGCGCTTGATCCCGCAGCAGTCGGTCTCGAGCGTCACGAACATCGACGATATTGAGACGTACATCCGCTCTATGGAAAAAGAGGGGAAGCAGTATTTGCGGATTATCGACCTGCCGCTACATCAACGCGCAAGCGTTATGCGCGAGCTGAGCGTTATGGGAATCACCGCTGGATCGCTGTTCCCTGGATTGGACGGGGCTTGCGAGGAATTGAGAGAGCGATTTTTCGACCTGTAGCCGAGTCTGCTCGGGGGTAGGTAGCGAATCTATGGCGATAATCCACGGATCTAGCAAAATCGCGCCCGGATAGGTTTTGCCCGATTCTGCCGATTTGCGCCGACCAAGGCGCTCTCCGGGTCCGCGCGTAATCGCGAATCGCGCGCACACGCGCGGATTTCGATCGATTCTCTGAGATGTCCGAACATCGAGAGACTGGATGGTGGAGCAGAAGGGATTTGAACCCTCGACCCCTACGTTGCGAACGTAGTGCTCTCCCAGCTGAGCTACTGCCCCATCCTGGCGGTGCGACGCGATTACTATTGTGAGATAAC
>Ga0182024_10001844_pt1 | contig 53379 bp, 40 predicted proteins | sample P32metaG_FD_120480 | JGI IMG/M metagenome (GOLD analysis project Ga0182024, IMG submission 120480) | Permafrost microbial communities from Stordalen Mire, Sweden - P3-2 metaG (Illumina Assembly) | ecosystem: Environmental > Terrestrial > Soil > Wetlands > Permafrost | place: Sweden: Stordalen...
CGAAGGGCATCCGGGAGAAGGTCCGATTCGCTGAGGCGCGCCTCCTCAGGTGCAGCGAAGCCCCCCGGCATCCAGGCGTGTTGGTCGGGGACAATTGTTGCGCACGGCGCCGCAAGCTTGTCAGCCTGGCGGCGACGGCTTCTCGGGGGCCATCGGTCAGAATGATGCACCGCGCTCGACTCCCGCGTCGGTCCCGCCGAGGGAGCATGGCGAGGCGCTCGTCAATCATGCGGCTCCCTCCTTGTCAGCCCGCACCGTACCGGCAATTGACCAGGGTGCCGAGGTCTGTATGCAAGGTGCCGGGGCGGGTGCCGCTCGGCCCCGATTGCGCCAAAAATGGGCCAAGCGACCGGGGAGGTGGCCGGCTGGCCGGGGTGGGGAATGTTCGATAATTGAAGGTTATCGGACATTAGCTCGCTTCTTGGCTCCCCTCGGTCACCAACGGGTGTGATCGCGTCAGCAGCTTCCCATCTCTTCGCCAGCCGATTCACCATGCGAGGACGAGTACGCGAGCGATGATCGAGGCAGGCATTCGGAGGTAAGTCCAAAAATCCGGGACGAATTCTGAAAGATCACTATAAAGAAAGACTGAGTCTTACGATGACCTCAACAAATGCCAACTTTCGACGGAATCAAGCCCGGCGCGCGCATTAGAGGCATGGACCCGGCAGGCGTTGCGGAGGTCGTGTCTGTTGCAAAGTTCGGGGCGGACGCGCTGAATATTGTGTTTCGCGTGTCAGGTCGCGTGGGTGAACGACTCGTCTATCGCGGCGAGGAAGCCGGCTTCGAGTTGGTGGATGCAGGCCGACCCTATTCATTCGATGCGGATGGCGGATTGCTGCGCCTCGCGTCGGAAGCGTATCGCATTCGCCTTGCGTATCTTTTCGATCCTTATCTCGCGATTAGCGCGTCCCAAATCGAAGCGCTGCCGCACCAGATCACCGCCGTGTACGGCGAGATGTTGCCACGCCAGCCGCTCCGCTTCCTGCTGGCGGACGATCCGGGCGCCGGCAAGACCATCATGGCCGGACTATTAATCAAAGAACTGATGATCCGTGGCGACCTTGAGCGATGCCTGATCGTTGCGCCGGGCAGCCTTGTCGAGCAATGGCAGGAAGAGCTAGCAGAGAAATTCGATCTGCAATTCGATCTTCTGACCCGCGATCAGATCGAGGCTTCGGTCACAGGCAATCCCTTTGTCGAAAAAAACCGCCTCATTGTGCGGCTCGATATGGCTGCGCGTTCTGACGAGTTGAAAGCCAAGCTCGAAGCTGCACCCGATTGGGACTTGATCGTCTGCGACGAAGCACATCGCATGGCGGCTTCCTATTTTGGCGGCGAGGTGAAGGAGACCCGGCGTCACAAGCTCGGCAAACTGCTCGGGACGCGAACGCGTAACTTCCTTCTGATGACCGCGACGCCGCACAACGGCAAGGAAGCGGACTTTCAGTTGTTCATGGGTCTGCTTGACGCCGACCGCTTCGAGGGCCGCTTCCGTGAAGGCGTCCATAAGGCTGACGTGTCCGACATGATGCGGCGGCTGACCAAGGAAGAACTCTACCGCTTCGATGGTACGAAGTTATTTCCTGAACGGCGGGCTTACACTGCGAGCTATGAACTTTCACCGGCCGAGGCAGACCTTTATCAGGCTGTCACGACCTACGTGCGGGAGGAAATGAACCGCGCCGATCGCACGGGTGACGACAAGCGAAAGTCGAATGTCGGCTTCGCATTGCAGATTCTTCAACGTCGTCTTGCCTCTTCGCCCGCCGCGATCCACCGGTCGCTCGAACGCCGGCGAAAGCGGCTCGAAGATCGCTTGCGGGAAGAGCGATTAATGCGCCAGTCGGGCTCGTCGCCCTTGGGCAGCGGTCCCGCGATGCTGTCCTACGATCTGGACGACATCGACGACGTGCCCGGCGCTGAGGCAGAAGAAGTAGAGGAGGTCATTGTCGATCAGGCAACGGCGGCAGCCACGCTTGCCGAGCTTGAAGCCGAGATCGTCATTCTCACGGGTCTGGAAGAACAAGCGCTTCGTCTCAAGCAATCGCACCAGGATGCCAAATGGCGGGAGCTCGATTCGATCCTCGACGAACCGCTGATGCTCGATCCGACAACCAGTCTCCGCCGCAAGGTCATCATCTTTACCGAGCCCAAGGATACGCTCGAATACCTGCACCGTAAGATCGTGGCGCGCATCGGCGATCAGTCGGCCGTTGTCGTCATTCATGGCGGCATTGCGCGGGAGGCCCGCCGGGCCGCCATCGCTGCTTTCAATTCCGATCCGCAGGTGCGAGTCATGATCGCCAACGATGCTGCCGGCGAAGGCGTCAATCTTCAACGCGGCGCGCATCTGATGGTCAATTACGACCTGCCATGGAATCCCAATCGGCTCGAGCAACGCTTCGGCCGCATCCATCGCATCGGGCAAACGGAGGTTTGCCACCTGTGGAATTTGTGCGCGGCCAACACGCGCGAAGGCGAAGTTTACCGCCGTTTGCTGGAAAAGCTGGAAGAGGCACGCGCCGCGCTCGGAGGACGGGTCTATGACGTTCTCGGCGAGTTGTTCGAAGGTCACGCGCTGCGCGACCTTCTTGTCGATGCCATTCGTTACGGTGACCGGCCGGAGGTACGGGCTGAGCTGTTTCGCAAAGTGGATGGCGCGGTCGATGTGGACACGATCGAGAAGCTGGTCGCCGAGCGCAAGCTCACGTCGGAAGGAATGAACCCCAACGCGGTCGCCGCCATCCGCGAGCAGATGGAGCGGGCGCAGGCGCGGCGCCTCCAGCCGCATTTCATCGGCGCGTTTTTCCGCGAGGCGTTCACGATGCTGGGTGGCCGTATCGCCGAGCGTGAAAAAGGCCGTTTCGAAATCCTGCGCGTTTCCTCTATTCTCAAGGAGCGTGACCGCCTGATCGGTCGCACCGATCCCGTGCTGGAGCGCTACGCGCGCGTCACTTTCGACAAGGCGTTGATTGTCGGACAGCCCCAGGCGGAGCTGATTGCGCCCGGACATCCGCTGCTCGAATCGCTGGTCGATGTCGTACTTGAGCGTTTCCAGCCATTGCTTGCGCAGGGCAGCGTCTTGGTCGATGACGCTGACCCCGGCACGGAGCCGCGACTTCTCGTCTATCTCGAACATGCGATCCGCGACGGGCGGCTTGTGAAATCCCGCGAACCGCGCGCGATCTCGCAACGGCTTCAATTCATCTTTCTGAAGGAAGACGGCGCCGCGGCGGATGGCGGTGCGGCGCCCTATCTCGATTGCCGGCCGATCAACGCCGATGAACGCGCGCAGATCGGCAACACAATAACCGCGCCATGGCTCTCTGCGGATGTCGAGGACCGCGCGCTGGGCTACGCCGTTCGCGCACTTGTGCCGGAGCATTTGAACGAAGTGAAGACGCGGCGCATTGCCGAGATCGACAAGATCGAGCGGGAGGTGCGCGCGCGTCTCACCCGTGAGATCAATTACTGGGACAGCCGTGCCGCGCGGCTTCGCGAACAGGAGCGCGCGGGCCAGGAACAACGCATCAACGCGCAAAACGCCGAGGCGACCGCCGCCCGTCTTGTCGAGCGGCTTCACAAGCGGCAGAGCGAACTGGATCGAGAACGGCAGATATCGGCGCTCCCGCCCGTGTTAAAAGGCGCCGCCTTGGTTATCCCTGGCGGGTTGTTGAAGAAGGCCGCGCCGGCGCCGAAGCCTAATTCGTTCGACGAGGACCCGATCGCGCGTGCCGAGACGGAGCGATTGGCAATGGAAGCCGTGATGGCCGCGGAACGCGCGCTTGGACACATGCCGCGCGACGTTTCGGCCGAAAAAAAGGGCTGGGACATCGAGAGTCGCAATGTGGGCTCTGGTCACTTGCGCCTTCTGGAGGTCAAGGGCCGTCATGCCGATGCGCGTGACATCATCCTGACCAAGAACGAAATACTCGCATCCTTGAACGCGCCGGAAGCCTTCATTCTCGCGATCGTTCAGGTGGACAACGGTTTCACGCGGGCACCCGTCTATGTGCGGCAGTTCTTCAAACGAGAACTGGGCTTTGCGGAAACGGCGATTGTCTTCAACCTTTCAGAGCTCATATCGCTGGCTACTGCGCCGGCTTGATGGATCGGTCACTGGCAATCGTATGAATAAACCAGTCAGAAAAAAACTCATTGAGGTTTCAATCCCGCTGGACGCTATTAACGCGGCGTCGAAGAAGCAGAAAGCTCCGAAGGGCTACCCAACTTCCCTACACAAATATTGGGCGCAACGTCCTCTTGCCGCCTGCCGTGCGGTGCTATTTGCGCAATTGGTAGATGATCCCTCGTCCTGGCCCGAGCGGTTCGACAACGACGAGACGAAGATCGAGGTTGAACGAAGGCGCTTGCACAAAGTCATCGCGGATATGGTGCCATGGGAGGCCTCGAACAACGACGTAATCCTTAGTGCCGCGCGGTGGGAGATTGCGCGGTCCATAGCGTGGGGATTGGGCGAAGAACCACCGACAAGAAGTGACGACAAAGCGATCCTCGACTATCTCCAGACCAAGGCGTTGCCGATCTACGATCCCTTTTCCGGTGGCGGTTCGATTCCATTAGAGGCACAACGTCTCGGCCTTCGCGCTTATGGTTCAGACCTCAATCCTGTCGCAGTGTTAATCGGCAAGGCGCTGGTGGAAATACCACCAAAATTCTCAGGCCGACCGCCTGTGAATCCGAATGCACGCGAAGAAGCAAAAAATGGTGCGCTTCGTGGTTGGAAGGGTGCGCAGGGATTGGCCGACGATGTGCGTTACTATGGTCAATGGTTACGTGACGAGGCGGAAAAGCGCATCGGCCACCTTTATCCCAAAGCCAAACTGCCGGACGAAACGGAGGCCACGGTCATCGCCTGGCTATGGGCGCGTACCGTGCGCTCGCCTGATCCGGCCGCCAATGGCGCGATGGTGCCGCTTGTTTCCTCCTTCATGCTTTCGACGAAGGAAGGCAGGAAGGCTTGGGTTGAGCCCGTGCTTGATACCACGGCGCAAAATGGGTGGCGATTCGAGGTCAAAAACGGAAAGCTGTCGAATGCTGATGAAACTCGTCTACGGGCGGGTACCAAGATTGGCCGCGGAACGAATTTCTCTTGCATTTTGACAGGCGCGGCGATTTCGCCCGACTTCGCGCGCGAGGAAGGTTTGGCAGGTCGTCTAGGCAATCGACTAATGGCCATCGTTGCTAAAGGTTCGCGAGGAAGGGTCTATATTTCCCCGACGAAGCTGCACCAGGATGTAGCCGGTCGAGCGAAGCCTCAGTCCACGTCTCTTATCGAAGTAGAAATGCCAAAAAATCCGCGCTGGTTCTCACCCCCTGCGTATGGATTCACGCGCTACGTCGACATATTCACGCCGCGCCAGCTCGTGGCGCTGACAACGTTTTCTGATCTCGTCAAGAATGCCAGAGAAAAAGTACTGACTGATAGCCAAATGGCGGGTCTGATTGATGACGGTATTCCGCTCCGCTCCGGGGGCTACGCCGGCACTGGTTACGCGGACGCCATCGCTACGTATCTGGCGTTCGCGATAGATCGCGCGGCGGACTTCGGGAGTACCATTTCGACTTGGCTAACCGACGACAATGCGATTAGAGGAACATTTGGTCGCCAAGCGTTGCCAATGTCATGGGACTATTGCGAAGGGAATTATTTTGGCGATTCGAGCGCAGCCCTTGAAACGATTCTAAGAACAATTCCGGATGTAATCGCTCACCAAAAATCCACATTGCCTGCTAGCATCGAACAGATCGACGCTGCGAAAAATGGTCATCCAGTGCGCGATTGCATCATCAATACCGATCCACCCTACTACGACAACATTGGTTATGCCGATCTATCTGATTTTTTTTACGTTTGGTTGAAGAGATCGCTTGGATCTGTTTGGCCGGATCTGTTCCGACGAATCACGACTCCAAAAGCTGAAGAGCTAGTTGCGACGCCATATCGCCATGGCGGCCGACTGGAGGCTGAGACTTTTTTTATGAGTGGAATGAGCGAAGCCTTGGTCGCCATACAAAAAGCTTCTTGTAACGACCATCCCGCCATAATTTATTACGCATTCAAACAAAGCGAAGTGGCGCAAGACGGAGTAACATCTGCTGGATGGTCATCGTTTCTTCAAGCGGTTGTTGATGCTGGCCTAAGCGTTGATGGAACTTGGCCATTACGCACCGAGAGTGCCGGCCGCTTAGTCGGTCGTGGCACAAACGCCCTTGCTTCGTCGATCATACTTGTCTGTCGGAAAAGTGATCCGTCAGCACCCGTCGTTACGCGCATGGATTTTGTGCGTGCGCTCAAGCGCGATATGCCCAAAGCGATTGACAAGATTCGAAGAGCAGGCGTCGGTCCGGTAGATATGCAGCAATCGGTGATCGGGCCCGGTATGGGTGTTTTTACACGCTATGCCAAGGTTCTGGAAGATGACGACAGCCCCATGCCTGTGAAGACCGCTTTATCGCTCATCAATCGCGTGTGGGAAGAGATCGAAAACGAACTCGACACAAATTTCGATTCGGAAACTCAAGTGGCGCTCGCGTGGTTTGCGACCTATGGGTTTGATTCACGCGCGTCGGGCGAGTTGATTACGCTTGCAAACGCCAAAAACATACCGTCGAACGCATTGTTCCGTTCGGGCGTGTTCAAGGACATGAAAGGCAAAGCGGCACTCACTCCGCGTGACGAATTGCCGGCGAATTGGTCACCGTCGATGGACCGCACGCTGACCGTCTGGGAATGCGCGCAGCATACCGCGCGCGTATTGAACGCCGCTGACGGCGGCGGCGTAGTGGCAGGTAGACTCGTCGCACAGATGGGACCGAAGGCTGAGGCCGCCCGCGCGCTGGCTTACCGACTCTTTGAAATCGCGACAAAGAAGGGGTGGGCGGCTGAAGCTCTGGTCTATAACGAGCTCGCCCAGGAATGGCCGAAGCTAGAGGAACTTGCAACCAAGGCCGACGCGCGCGCAGCGACTAGCGCCACTCAGGGTACGTTGCTCTAGACGAATTGGAGGGAAAACAATGTCGTCCGAAAAGGAAACGGTGCAACGGGTTCAGGGCGGTCTTTTCCACTTACAAAAGGGCCTGACACCGTTTGTCGAAGCCCGGATGAAGACGGTTCATGGGGCGAACTGGCTGCACTATGCCAGCCGCGCGCAAGGCTCCGGGCCCAACGCTCCGTTGGACGCCTACGCTCTCGTCAAGACCATGATCGACCGCTGGCGCGAAGTGTTTGACGACGCGTTCGGCCGCAACGACAAGCACAAGGCGCGCAACTTCACGTCCATGGCGCTGGAAGCGCGCAACGCAATTTCTCATCTGGCCATCGGGCTGCAAGACGACGAAGCGCTCCGTTATCTGGATGCCATGCATCAGCTTCTGAAACTAACTAAAGCGCCGGAAAAGGAAGTCGCCGAAGTCAAAAATCTCTACGACGCGCAACGCAATTCGGGCTCCGCTCGCGCGCCTACTTCGGCGCCTGCACCGCCGGCCACTCTCGACCTCACCGACGGACCGACTAAGGCATTGAAGCCGTGGATCGAAGTCGCGCTGCCGCATCCGGACGTCATCGCCAACAGATTCAAGGAAGCGGAGTTCGCCGCCGATCTGTTCGCCGTTGACGCGGGACACGCCAGCGAAGGCTATGCGACACCACCGAGCTTCTTTGGCATCACCTTTCTGACCGAAGGCTTGAAGCGTGTTCTGACATCGACTGCCCAACGGCTTGCTGACAGCGGTGGCGATCCGGTCATAGGTCTTCAGACGGCATTCGGCGGTGGCAAGACGCACACGATGCTGGCGATTTTCCATCTGGCCAAACATCTGGGCGACGGCGGCGACCCACGCGCTTTGCCGGGCCTTAGCGCTGTGCTGGAAAAGGCAAGTATCGCCGCGCTTCCAAAGCCAAAGCTTGCGGTATTCGTAGGCTCGGCGGACGGCCCCGATGTCAGCCTGAAGATCGACAAAGGGCCGCGCGTCCACACCGTCTGGGGCTATCTGGCCTGGCGGCTCGCAGGCGAACAGGGGCTTTCCGTCGTTGCCGAAGCGGAGAAGGCGCGTACCAGCCCCGGCTCGCGCGCCCTGGTCGAATTGTTCAAGCTCGCCGGGCCGAGCGTCATCCTGCTCGATGAGCTCACCATGTATGCCCGGCAGCTCGATGATGAGCGGTTCGAGGCATTTCTCTCGTTCATTCAGTCACTCACCGAAGCGGCGAAGATGTCACCCCGAGTTCTGATTTTGGGCTCGTTGCCCGAAAGCGATGCTGAAGCGGGTGGAGAACGGGGCCGCGCCGCACTACGACGCCTAGAACAGGTGTTCGGCCGCGTCCAATCGCCGTGGCTGCCTGCCTCAGGCGACGAGACTTACGAGATCATCCGCCGCCGCTTGTTCCAGCCGCTCGACGCCGATGGCGAGAAGGCGCGTGACGAGACGGTCAAAGCCTTCCACGAACTTTACAAGAAAAACCCTGCCGAGTTTCCACCCGAAGCCAGGGACGCGCGCTACCTCGAATTGCTGCGCCTCTCCTATCCGATCCATCCCGAATTGTTCGAACGCCTTTCCAAAGCCTGGGCCAGCCTTGAGCGGTTTCAACGCACACGCGGCGTGCTGCGATTCATGGCAAATGTCATAGGCGTGTTGTGGCACGCACAGACTCGCGATCCGCTGATCACGCCTTCACGGGTTCCCGTGGCGCATGAGCGGATTCGAGCAAGCGTGCTTTATCCGCTCGATCCCGCGTTCAGCGCCGTCGTGGACAGCGAAGTAGACGGAGACGGTTCGCTTCCTTCGCGCATGGAGGCAAATCCGTCGCGGCGCATCTCGCAGCTGCGGGCGGCGACCCGATCGGCCCGGTCAGTGTTCATCTGTACGGCACCCTTGGTGGGCCGGCCCAATGCGGGATTGACCGGACAGGGCTTGAGGCTCGCTTGCGCGGAGCCGGGCGATCAAATTGCGATTTTCGGCGAAGCGCTACGCGAGCTGATGGAGCGCGCCACCTATCTCTACGAGGAAGCAGGGCGCTACTGGTTCTCGACGCAACCTACGCTCAACCGGCTTGCCGATGACCGTGCCAAGGCGCTGCCTGACCACGAGGTCGATGCCGAAATTGCCAAGATGCTCGGCGGCGACGCCAAGACGAGGGGCGGCTTCTATCGCATTTTCGTGGCGCCGGATGATGCGACTTCGACGGAGGAAACCGAAGCAGTCTCGCTGGTGATCATGAGCCCGACTGTCCCTCACGCCGGCAAAGGCGCGCTGAAATCGCCGGCCACTGATGCTGCGTCCGACGCTTTGATGCGCTGCCGCGCCTCTCAACGCCGGCTCCGAAATACGCTTCTGTTCGTCGCCGCCGACGAAGCCCAACTCGGCAACGCCCGGGAAGTGATGCGCAAGGCGATGGCCTGGAAATCGATTGTCGACGACAAGCGACTACAACAGCAATTGACGCAAGGCCAGGCGAGCGACGCGGGCGACAAGGCCAAGTCAAATCGCGAATCCGCGCTGAAAGCCGTGCGCGGGGCGTGGAGCCACATTCTTTATCCCGTCAAGAGTGATGTGGCGGGTAAGCCCTTCGAACTGGAACACAGCCTGATCTCCGCGAGAGACCGCGCCGCCATACCCACCGTCGTCTATGACAAGGCGAAGGCCGACGGGATCGTACTGGAGAAGCTCGGCACCGAACGCCTCTGGCTTGCCTTGAAGCCAATCTGGCCAGATGACCGTCCGCATCTCGCAGTCTCTGAGGTTGTCGACTGGTTTGCCGCGTATGTCTATCTGCCGAAGCTACGCGATCGAGTGGTGCTAGAAACTGCAATCCGCGATGCCGTAGCCAAGCTCGATCCACAATTCGGCTATGCCGACGGCTTTGATGAAGCAACCGGCAAATACCGAAGACTAATTTGGGCGAGCACGCCACCCGACGTGCCGGCTCCCACTGCGGTACTCGTCCGCGAAGCTGAAGCGAAGTCGCAGATCTCCGAACAAGCCCCACCCGGCGCATCAACGGGATCCACGCCGTCCAGGCCGGCACCACAACAGCCGGACGCCGGAACGACACCAGGACCTCCATCCTCGGGAAAACCCCACCGCTTTTACGGATCGGTTGAAATCGACATGGTGCGTCCCGTGAAGGCCTTCGACTCTATCATCAATGCTGTAGTGGCAGAGCTTCAGCGCACAAATGGTGCGAAGATAAAACTAACCCTCGAAATCGAAGCGCGAGCGCCGGAGGGCTTCGCCGAAGCCGATGTGGGCGTCGTCCGCGATAATGCGAAACAGCTCAAATTCAAACGTGAATCGACGGGGTTTGAAGATTGAACGAGCACGCTCGAGTGTGTGACCACATTGAAATCGAGAAAGGTGATCGGTCACCGTCAGAATACCAAGTGTTCGATAAGTGAACATTATCGGACATGGGTCCGCTTCTGACCCAAAGCGGACCCATTCAAGACGTTACGAGCGAAAACGAATGAGAGACGCACGGAGGCGGCAGGCCCTGTCTGAATGCCTTGCGCGCGCGAGGGGAGCGGGCCCTTAGCCTTCCGCTAAAAGGGGAGAACACAAGCGCGAAGCGCTCACCATTAATCTTGCGCGAGGATCGAAGCTGCATGGCCGGGACGCGGCTTCGTGGCCCGGTTTACGAGAGCCATCCGGCGAAGCCCGGGCGCCAAAGGACGGCAGATGGTAGGATCGGTGCATGATTGGCGGGGCGAATGGTTCGAGCGTACGATTTCGTGGTTGGCTGATGGATGGGCCTGCTAAAAGGCGCGATGGAGCGCGCTCGTATCCATCGTGAGGAACATACGGGTGCGCGAGGAAGCGATGTCGCAGCAGCACAGACTGAACGAGTATCCCGCGCTTACGCCGGTGCTCATGGATTATGGGTGGTTCGTGGCCCCATTTATCAACGGCGAAGAGCACGAACGCATCAAGAATCTGGTGGCCTATATCCAGGCGAACCCGCCAGCCGATGACGCGGCGAAACGCGCCATCGAAGATAATATCCATAAGGAATTTCTCGACGCGGCCTTCAGCGTGCACGTCCGCGCACGCTATGTGTGGCTCGCCCTACGGACGCCCCATATCTCCGACTATTCGCATTTGTACGAGAGTGCAGTTTTTGCCTATTACAAGCGCGAGTACGCTGCCGGTGTTTGCCTGCTCCTCGTCGCGCTTGAGGGCGTGCTGCTCTCCGTTAACGGATGGCGCGTTGGTCAGCCTAACAAGCCCAGTTTCGCGCAGTTGAAGGCCACCATCGCCACTCTGACGCTCGCCAGCATCAATCCCACGATGAACGCCACACAAGCGGCATTTCGGGATGCATTGTCTGCGTTCATCGACCGGTGGATTTACGCGCATACGTCCAATGCGGACTTCACGCTGTCCGTGCTGAATCGTCACTACGTTCTGCACGGCATGGACGCGGGTAACTTTTACCGCCCGCACGACTTTCACCGCCTTTTGCTGGAGTTTGACCTCCTCATCGACCTTATCGCCATGATCAACGGCACGTACCGTGTGATGGTGGAGGCTGAAATCGACAAATATGAGGAACGCAGGAAGTTTTACGATCAGTTGCGAGGCGGTGCTCTACAAATTGGTGCCGCGGGCGACCGCGAGCAGGAACTCCTGAAGCAGCATTCGAATTATGTGCCGCCGACGATGGAGGCCTGCGTGGAGCTGCGTATAAATCGGTAAGCCCCCATTTGTGCGTTGGGAAGGTGAGCGGTGGAAGAGTTGACGTCGGTATGGTACGGGCCGCAACCGGCGCGGGGGAGCGCATATACATGCCGGAATCGCTGGCGCAGGAAATTGGCCTGTTGCGAACGCTCGCTACACATCTTGAGCGGCGTCCGATGCCGTTTGAGAGGCTGACTCAAGAGTTGTTGCACAAGGAAGGCCTTGGACATGTGCGCGAGAAGGCGGGCGGCATTATTTCCATTCGCGTGCCCGGGCATCACGCGTTCACCGAGCTTACCGACCGCCTCTTAGACCGCCTTCCCGCCATTGAGCGTGGCGCCAGCTATGCGGATATCCAGACCGAGCTGTTCAATTTCATTGAAGACTATGTTGGCCGCGAACCGTCGACCGTTGGAAGCAAGGATGCTGAAGCTCTCGTCGCGCACCTTGAGAAATGGTTTGCCGATAAGACCTCGCCCCGGCGCGTCTTCGTACCGTGCGTAATTAGCCGGACACCGGCGCCCCGATTCGAGATCGGACCCGTCACGTTCGAGTTTATCGATCGTCTCGCGACGAGCAATTTCTATCCGCACGGCGGCGGAGACGCGGCCTTGGACCGGCGCGGATTCGACGATCTCGTGCAATGGATGCGCGAGCGGGACGCCGATTGGCTCGCGCGCGTTTCTGTGGATGGTTGCGAGCAAAAGCGCGCCGAAGAAATCGCCGAGCTTGCGGTCGATCTGGTGATCGTGGCGCTACAGCTTTCCGCTCCCTATCTCGACACGCGCACCATGGCGCGGCTCGATGCGCAGCGTGGAACGTCGCAAAAGCGCACATTGTCGGAAGCCGACGGTTACTACAGTGCGGGCTGGACACGCAAAGAGCCGGGAATGGCGATCGGCGGAGGCACGCTGCCTGATATTTTGCAGAAGGCCGCGCCAATCTTCACGGCCGTCGGAAATGTGGTGCGTTCGTTTGCCTCAGGTTTATTCCGCCTTCCGGTGCTTGAGCGAGCCTGGTGCGACGGTGCCTATTGGCTTCATGAGGCTCTGGCTGAGTCCATCGATACCATCGGGATAGCAAAACTCGAAACTGCGTTAGAAGTGTTGCTCCGCGCGGGAAGCACCAGGGGCAGCGAGCAGCGAATGCTTGAGATTCTGAGCGCTTTCTTTGACCTGGGGCCGGCAGATCCCATTGCGCCGGCGTCTCCGCTGAGCGCGCGGCAATTTGCGCGCAATGTCGTGCGCGAACGGTCGCGCATACTGCACGGGACGTGGTCGACGCTTAACGCGCGCGGCATCGATCGGGCGGGCATGGAGGGCTTCGTCGTCACAGTCCTACGGACTGCAGTGATTGAGCTTGAGGCGTACGCTCATTCCGCAGGCGCAGCCGATGATATCGACGAGTTTCTTAGCTGGGTGCGACAGCGGAAAATGACGTCCGAACCCTCGAAAGCCTGATCGCACCATCGCGTGAACGGATAGCGTCTAAACGTTTGTGGACTGATAAGTTTTACAAACAAAGCTTACCACGGCTTCCCGATATCGCCCGAGGGATGTTGTGCCAGAAACAAGTGAGCCGCACCTTTGAAAACTAGGGCTCCAAATCGGCGTCGCTGAGCGTTTCGATTGTCAGCCGGTGCGGCGGTACGATGCCTGGAACGCGAAGCGCAAGGGAATCTCGCTCTTGGGCGGGGCTCCACAGTGGTGTCGACAGTCGAAAGGCCCAAGCGCTGAAGAATGTTCCAGTTATGAAGGGAAGATGCTCGTAGGAAACGGCATAAGGATTGGCAGCGGCCTCAGCTTCTGCAAAGGTAAGGTCGAAGCTGATAAGCATCGGCTTACGCATGCGTTGCAACAGCGCCATTCCACTATCGTCCGAGAACAGATCGCGAGTGACGTGATTGTCCACCTCTGCGCCATGCGTCAGGTAGTGGTTGCAGCCTTTCACCAGGCCGCTACGGGACAGACAGACGTGGACGCCGCCATCCTCCCGTTTGCCCATGCCGCCGCGCTCCCAGCCCGGCCCGTATTTGTGAAGCACCGCATCCAGACGATGTTGCTGAGAGGACCACTTGGGATGGCTCTGCAATTCCGCGACGAGGGCGGCTTTGCGGCCAAGAAGGTTAAGTGGTTTAAGCCCTTCGCGCCGGATCGCGGCCAGTGCACGGTTAGAAACTCGCGTCCCATGAAAGACCTTGACGGCGTGGCTTGCTAGCTTTTCGGTGAGGAAAAACGCCAACACTTTCTTCCCGATCGCAGCCAGGAAAATGTCGCGCGCATCCTCGATATACTCCTGAGGCTGCGCGGCTGCAGTCATGGCTTCGGCCGGCGCAATTTCGCACATCCAGCTGGAGAACAAGGGCTCCCACGCTTCATGCTTGTCGTATTCGAACACGGCCACTAATAGCTCTCCGCGCCGTAACGGGCACCGCTCTGCCGCAATTAAATCGTCTCAACGGGCGGCATGGCGGCAAATCGATCTATGATCGGTCCCAGGTCCCTCCCATTGGCCTCGTCCTTCAACAATTCCGTGATGCCGACACCGATGGGCATGGCGCCAAGCAGAATATGGTGGAGTGTCGCGGCATTCTCGTCCTTGGTTGCTGGCTGCGACTTGTAGTGCCAGCCGGAGCCGTCGGGTGAGCGCTGAACATGGTGTTCTAGGGCGCTGGCTGACGTGTGGCCCGCATCGTCGGACAGTCTCTGATAAGCAAGATATTGGTTCGTGAGGGCTCCGAGGTGCGCTAGGTGCTTAACGTTCATTGTGCTCGGCTTGCCGAGCGCGTCGATGGCGGCGAGGAGCTTGTCGCGGGCGTCGCCCTTTGCCACCAAGCCTCGAGTTTCGATAAACTGGCCTTGGCGTTTGCGGCTGCCTTCCGAATCCTCTTTCAGCAACGCCAAGAACTCGCCGGGCTTACTGACGATGGCCGCAATGCAGAAGGCGTCTTCAATGAGACTGCGAGCAAGTATCCGCGCTTCCGCAGTCATGCCGCGTTCCGCCAGCAGAACTGCACCCTGAAATGTACCGCTTGCACGTAGTAGAATCCGCGTGGCGACAGCTTGTGGTGCCCAATTGTCGGTTTTTACAGTATTAGTCGCGTGGAATGCGATCCGCACAAGAATGGCGTTCAAGTCTTCCGCTAGCTGGAACCATTCAGGGTTATCGGATCGAACGTCCGCGCGAATTTGTTCGGCTTGAGTGCTGAGATAGCCGGCGTCCTCAAATTTGGAATGTGTCATGCAACCCCTTTTATCGGACAATTGACGTCGCATGTTGAGAATACTCTTCGGGTTCGGCCGATTTGGTCAATGTGAGCGAGGGACCATTTGGCCGCACGTACGCGCTGAGTGCTCGGTTCGAGCGATGGCCCGTTTGTCGCGCGATGAGCAGCGCGTCGAAGCCTGCGAGCGCCGCTGAGGTTGCAAAACCCGCGCGCAGGCTGTGGCCACTGAAGAGGCGTGGGTCTAGACCGACACGCCCGACGTGCTCTTTCACAATTCGCGCAACAGTCATGGCGCTGATGCGTCGCGGAGGGCTTTCGTCGGTGAAAGAGGAGCGACTGAAGAGAGGTCCTTCGCGCGAGCCGATAAGGGACAGCCACGCTCGGACGGCATTGACGGGACAAAGTGCATCTTTCTGCTGTGCCAGATGCACGATGCGGCCCTGGCCCGATTGATCCGTCTTCGATCTTTGGACAGCGACGAGCATCCCACTGACGGTCTCTTTGCAATCCTTCACGTCGAGGGCGACGATTTCGGATCGACGGAGAGCGGCAAAGAAGCCGACGAGCAGGATAGCGCGATCTCGTACGTCTTTCGGCTCGTTTCCCAGCGACGCGACGATGCGCGCGAGGTCCTCTATCAGCAGTGGAGCCGCCTGCGTCGGTGGTGCCCCATGCTTGCGCTCAATGCCTTGCATCACGCGACGAACGAGCGTCGCCTTAGTTGGGTCGGCGAGCGAACGATCGCGATGGGCTGCAGCAAGTCCAGCCAAGCGGCGTCGCAGTGTTGGCGGTTTCAGCGTCTGCGCCCGCTGTGCAAGGTACTTCGCGACCACCTCACCGCTGCTCGGAATGCGCCCGCCCCAAGCGGCAAAATCCCGGAGGTCAATTTCGTAAGCGCGCCTCGTGTTATCGGAGCGGCAGGCGGTGAGATATTCGGCGACGAGATCGTCAGGCGACTGAGCGCCGTGCAATCCGGTGCATGCGCATTCGACGGGCACGTGCGCGTCGGCCGGCTGCGTACCCGGATTTTCGGCGGCAGCATTTCTCGCGCCTTGATCGCTCGGAGCGGCTTCGTTCGATAAGGGACAGTTATCGAACATCGCGGGCGGGGCGAACGGCCGGGAAAAAAGCAATTCCAGGTAGGCGTTCGTGGGGCGTGGACGCTCCGCCAGGGCGGCACGGTCCGCTGAATCGCAATTCATAGTCAACGGCTTGCGCAGCGGGCGTTGTTGCGGTCCGGCGCGCCCGTTTCGGCGGACACGGCACCGAGCCACGCGAGCAGACGATCCAGCAATTGACGGGCTTCGGGCGCAAGAGCGCTCTACATCCCACGCACGGAAAGGCGAGCCAACGCAGGCGGCTGCACATACTCACGCGTCGAGCAGATCAATTTTCCGAAGCCGTCGATGGGCCTTCGATGGCGGACTGGCACGTACTTTTCGCCAGCAAAATTTTGGAAAACTGCGACTCTGTCTAATGCTTTCCGTCGTCTCGTGAATCTTTCAAAGTGTGAATCACGTTGATGTGCTCTGGTACCTATTCACGAAACGACACGGCCGGAAACACGAGACATCACGAGGAATGCCATGACTACGGAAATTTCTTCACGAAGCATCACTTTAGCCGACCTGCTCGCCACCATTAAGACTGCCGAGCTTTCCCCAAGCACCCGCAATGATCTTTCTAGCGCCGTCAGGACGGTCGCGCGGCTTCTGGACGCCCCTCTCGAACAGATCCCGGCGGACCCGCGGTTGTTGGCGATGCGGCTCCGCAAGGTCATGCCGCCGACCTCAGGCATCAGCGACCGGCGCTTTGCGAATGTCCGGTCCCTTCTCGGACGGGCTTTGGCACTGAGCCGGCCTATACTTCCCGGCCGGTCGACCACCGCGCTCTCGCCGGCTTGGGTTGCACTTTACGCCGGACTTCCGTCACGCGCGCATCAAGTGAGGCTGTCGCGTCTTCTCCGCTGGCTGAGCGTCCAGGCCGTGACCCCGGAAAATGTCACGCAAGAGCATCTCAATCTGTTCGAGGTCCAGCTTCGACAGAACGCTCTCATGACCAAAAGCGACGATGCATGGCGCGCAACTGCATGGGCCTGGAACAGCGCTCGGAAGAGCGTTGCGAACTGGCCGGCGATCGAGATTTCTTTGCCTAGCAGACAGGTGACATACAGCCTCCCCTGGAGCGCGTTCCCGCCCAGTCTCCAGCTTGACGTTGACGCGTACCTAGATCGCTTGTCGGGGAAGGACCCGGTTGAGCCGTTGACTTTCCGGCCAGTTCGGCAATCCACGCGCGATACTCGCGAGCGACAAATCCGCGCCTTTGCCTCTGGCATCACCAGCCAAGGCACACCGATGAGTTCTCTTCAAAGGCTCGCCGATTTGGTCTCCATCGAGAACTTCAAACAAGGACTGCGGTTTTTTCTTGCACGTCGCGCAGATAATAGGCCTTCCAAAACCGTCGCGGACCTCGCCGCAGCGATGAAAGCTGTTGCACGCCACTGGGTGAAGGTTTCATCACAGGAACTGGCAGCGATTGACGCTGTAGTCCGCAGGGTCGCGGTCGAACGAGTGGGAATGACGGCAAAAAACCGCGCCCGCCTTCGCGTGTTCGACGATCCCGAGCGCGTTGCCGCGTTGGTGAACTTACCAAATACATTATTGCGTGCGGCTCAATCCGGGCAATATTCAGAGTGGAGATCCGCAGTGCTGGCGCAAACAGCCGTCGCCGTTGAATTACTCCTCATGCGCCCCTTAAGACTCGATAATCTGCGCACGCTCGATTTAGATGATAACTTTGTTCGCCCATCGCGCAACACTGGCTGCTTGCACATCGTGATAGGCGCCGATCAGGTCAAAAACGCAGTTGTTCTGGAAAACCAACTCCCAGAGGAGTCGGTAGCTCTTCTCCGGAAATACTTGAACGATTTTCGCCCGACCCTATGCGGCCCAGAGAATCGAAAGCTATTTCCGGCGGGAGCTGGATCAGCCGGCTGCAAATCAATCGGCAGTCTCCGTATCCAGATCGTGCGGGCAGCTCGTAAGTACGCGGGTCTCGAAATTAATCCCCACCTGTTTCGGCACATCGCAGCCAAACTCCACCTGGACCAGCATCCGGGAGAATACGAGGTGGTGTCACAGGTCTTGGGGCACAAATCCCTGGCAACCACGAGACGATCGTACACCGGGCTTGAAGTAGATGCTGCTGTTCGGCACTTCGACGCAACGATCGCCAAGCTCCGGCAGAGCGCGACCACCCGAACGCAGCGCCGAAAAAGCGCCGATCGGTGCCTCGCCGTCACACATCGGCAAAGGCGCTGAGCCATGGGGCGCTTTCATGGACGCGGCCAGTCCCCGGAACGTCGTTGCATGCCGCTGGGGGAATGGCCGACCAAAGATAGGGAATCTTGGCTTTCGTCCATTCGAACGGCAGACATCCTCGACGATGGGGGCGCGCGCGCCGGTCTGCGCGCGGTCTCGAATCGAAAAATGGAGCTCGGATTCGGGCGTTACCAGACATTTCTGGAGCGCAATGATTTACCAATGAATGAAAGTGCCCTTGAGCAGGTCAATAAACCTTCCGTTCTCCGATACGTTTCCGAATTGCGTGAACTCGGCAATTCCTCGGGGACAATCTTGGGACGGCTTCAGGAGCTGCACGACGTCGTTTGCGCGATGGGTCCGGAGCGCGACTGGAACTGGATTCGTAGCGTTAGTTCCTCGGTGAGGAGTGCGCACGCACATGGCATCGAAAAACGTCAAAAAATGGTAGGGACCGACGATCTCTTCAGCCTTGGCGAACACCTAATGAAGTCCGCATTTCGCTCGCGAACAGCGCGGACAGCGGCAATTGATTATCGCGACGGATTGATTATTGCACTCCTAGCACTACGGCCGCTCAGGCTTCGAAACCTAGCGACACTTGAACTGGGCCGAACCCTCCTACGCGATAACGACTCATTCAGGATCGCATTCGAGGGATCTGAAATGAAGAACGGCGTGTCACTTGAGTTCGAATGGCCCGGCGTCCTGACGGCTCCTCTGCAAGAGTGGCTAGGCAGGTATCGTCCCGCGCTTGCACGCCTGAGAAGTCGCTGGGCAAGAGAGATCGGTAACGCCCTGTGGGTTTCGTCTCACGGCTCGCCAATGACAAAGCAAGCGATCTATGATCGCATTACGGATCGGACGCGCGAGGAGTTCGGCACGGCTATCAACCCGCATCTGTTCAGGGACATCGCCGCCACTACCCAAGCTATCATGGATCCCAAGCACGTGGGAATCACTGCGCCCCTGCTCGGCCATGCAACCTTTTCAACCACGGAACGCTACTATCTCCAAGCCCGTTTGATCGAAGCCTCAGCTCGATATCAAGGTCGAATCTCTGCGCTCCGACGGCGGCTGACGCGAACAAAAACCTGACCGACATCGCGATAGCCTCCATCTAGGACTGGGACGTGGACCTCCTCCGGCAGGACTCCATAAAGAGCCTCAACTCCTCCCTGTCGTATCGCACCGACCGGCCGATCTTTAGAAACTGCGGCGCCAGACCAGCGAGGCGCCGTTTGGCCAGAGTACTCTTGGATATATTGCAGAACTCCGCGGCTTCCTCCGGGGTAAGGACGGGTTCCAAGGTTACCTGCGACATCGCGTCTGCTCCGTTCGTGTTTCGTGAACGACGGTGATGCCAGCCGACGGAAATTGCTGGCGAAAAGTCGACGCCACCCATAGGCGCTGGCCAAATCCAGGGCTCGTCATCCCATTTCCCCAATGAGCTTTCGCAGCGCGTACTCGACCTCTTCTGGGCCGAATCCAACCCGTTGGCAAACGGAGTGGACCAACTCGCCGCAGCCAGTGTGGTCGCTCCGAGAGATATCGCCGACCGTCTGCTTCGTCGCCGTCAACCAGGCATCGACGAGACGGGCTACCAGATCATGAAGTGCGCGCTTGGTCGGACGCCCGTGCCTTTCCGAAGCGCCTTCACCACGCACCCTTCCCATTATTCGTGGTTCGATCGTTGGCCGTGATCGCTTACCCTTTCCGCGACTTCGGCCTTGTATAATATGCGCTCCATCCCCGATCAACGCACCGACAGTCCAAATCAAATCGTTTGCCGGCGCCGTCTTGGCCCATTTTCGAAAGCTTCCCTTATAACCGTTCAGTCGCGTGTGTGATGGCGGCGGAACACTTCCACGAATATTCCGCGATCGCTCTACGTTCGCTACCGCGTTCGTTCGCAGGATATCAGCAAAATGTTCGATACTACGAATAACAGGATCGGGCAGCTTTGCTATTAGAGCTCGTATCTGCCCGACAGGTGGGTCGTCCTCGACAGTCAATAGCCAAATTTCCCGAAGGGCATCGCGGGCGATGCGAGCGTTCTGTTCTGGTCTTGTCGTTTCGTACAGTTCGATAATATGCTCTATCCGCTGCACTAAATCGCCGAATTGCCCACGAGAAAGTCTTGCTCCTTCGCGGTGAAGGCAAGCTCGAGCAAGATGTTCTGTGTCAAGCACGGATGACTCGCCGAGAAGTCATCATTAGTGCGGTAAACGGCTCGGTAGACATTCGACGGTCGTGCGATTCACAAACCGTCGGCAGGCAATTGCCGATCATGTGGAGCCCTCGAATCGGTTATTCCCCAGTCAATACTTATCCCAAACCGCGAATACGTTTCCTGTCGGTTTAGCGAGTCACTGAATTCGCCGAATCTACGCGGATCGAGAAGTAACTTGCACACGCCGACGATAAAAAGTACGCGGTGCGTACGGTACGGCCGTCTACCTACCGCACCATCACCGCATACTCCTATGGTGGGCAAATTTCATCGAATGGACGAGGAGTAGCTATAGGGTGACAGCCTAGCCCCTTGGCCAACAGTCGGATCGTTGCTTCATTTTCTTCCCGCGCTGGCGGCGCCGCTTTTGAGCGCGCCGGGCTCTTGCACGCGGAGCAGTCTTCGTTTCCGATTCGATGCCGTGCGCGTGCAGCCGCTTCTCGAAATCTTCTACAACTCCAGGCCCGTCCAGCAAGACCCCGATCTCGCCGCCGATGCGATGACCTGCGTTCACGCTTGCCGATAGGAAATTGAAGCTGGTAATCAATAGCGTTGTTCGCCAAGCAAGGAACTTGGCGTGCATGTTGTCGACCATTGGACTGAGTTCAATCTTGTCGGATAGCAATTGGGCGCTCTTGGTCGCCGCGGCTGCCGCCCCAAAATTCGGGAGCACCTTCGAGTAGAACAGCTTGACGCTGGCGCCGTGCTTGGCGGCAGCGCGCATCGGATCGAGAACCGTTGTCTCGCCAGCATGACCGAATTTGTGGGATCCGAGCAGAACGGCACCGTTCCGGTCGATCTCATTCATCGCGTCTCGCACGGCCGCATAGTGGTCTTGATCAAGCACCAGCATGGCGCGGTGTGCGCTTGGCGGTGGTGGCGAGGATCCGGAACGCTCTGTGTGGATAGCAAGCAACTGTCCCACAACTAGATCATAGCCCACTGTTGGGGCCAGAAGCGCTGCCAGTTTTTGAGCCGCGATAGCCACCAGCGCAGGCTCTTGCATCCGGACAGACGCTTCCACGCTCTTGTATGGCGAACACAGCCAGTTGCAGGAACCTAGGAGAACCAAATAGCCGTCGCCGGAGTCGGCGAGGATGATTTTGGCGTGCGAGTCGGTCGATTGCGCCCCGAGATGGATGTTTCGACGAATGTCAGCTGGGATTCGACTAACCGCAAGCCGCGCCGCCATCTCGCTCGGATTTTGCTCCAGACCCTCGGAATCGTCCTTGCGTCCCCAATGAATGTGCACCTGCGCACCGGCTGCTGCTGCGCTGTGGATGGCTGGCAACAGCAGCTGAAGATTTTTCCCAACAAAGGTCGAGTGAATTACCACCAGACGTCGAGCGTTTGTGATAGCTTCGATCGCAGCGTCGAGGTGCTCTTGTCCTCCAACGACAAGGGTCTCCTTCCCGAATGTAAACGGAACGAACGCGCCCCGATCTCTTAGAGGAGTGCCCAACGCAGTCTCGGTGTCCGGCGCCGCTGCGACAGCCTGCCTCGATGAGGCCGGTGCCGTTTGCTTGGCGTTCAAGGCCTCGAGAATGGCAAGCCCTAATGCGGCGGGCGTTCGATGAGGCAAGCCTTCGATACCCTTGTGTCCGACCTGGACCATGGCGAACAGATCGCCCGGCACGACTTTGGGTGTGTCGCGGAGTCGCTCGAATGTGTCGTCGCGCCGCATGGGCAATCGATCGATGAGTTCGGGGCCGAACGCCGACCCCGTAAAAATTCTGGGTTCGACGATCTCTTCGACGCTAAATCCCGGCGTATCGCGTCGAATGACCGTCAACTCTTTGATGGAGAAATACTCACCGCTCAGGCGCTCCACATAGAGCTGGGCGGATCGTCGCTGGGTTTCGAGCAAATGGTCCGGTACAGATTTGGCTGATGCTGCCAAGCCAGCGGCGGTTGTTGCAAACAAATTGCCAGACGTGGCGCCACGCAGATCGACCCACCCCGCGCGCAGGAGATTGACCAGGCACTCGGATATGAGCCGCATGGGCATCAGCGTCTGCCGCGCAAGTTCCTGCGCCGACATGGGCTTCTCGCAAGCCGAAAGTACCAGGTGCTCGAGGACGGACCACCTTCGCCCATGCCGAACGAGATAATTGATGTCCAGACGATAAAGTGGGATGAGCACGCGTTGCATCATTGGAGCGTGCGGTCCGGCGCGGCGACGATACAAGCGGTGCCGCGTTGGACGGCTTCACTTATCTCGTGAAACACGATGGCGAGGTGATGGAAGGGCTTGGCGGGATCTTTGCGGGCCGCTTCATCGGCGCGCTTCACAAAGAATTCCCAGCTGCCTACAAGAATCAGCTTCCGTTTTGCTCTGCTCAGCATAACATTGAGCCGGGGCCGCTCGCTCAGGAAGCCAACGCCCCCGCTAAGGGCAGAGTGATTGTTCCGAACCAGCGAAACAATGATGACATCCGCCTCCTCCCCCTGAAAGCCGTCAATAGTGGAGGCCCACTGTTCACGGCCCTTCGGCTTCTTAAAATCGGACAGCGTTTGAAGTTTGCCCTTTGCATCCGCGGCCGCCAGGGCCCGTTGGATGACCCGCAATTGCTTGTTGTAAGGCGCCAAAATCTGTAGATCGCATTCGCCTTGCGGCGACAATTGCGATAGCACCTCGGTGACGACTTTCGCTTCCGCAGACGAGCTCAGGACGGCTCGTCCGTGGCGGTCGACGTCTTGGCCCTTGGCGCCAGGCACCGCCTGCACGTAGGGCATATTCACAAACACAATCCGATGCGGCGGAAGCCACGCGCCGTCGGCCAGCCCAAATGGGTCCGGCTTCTCCAAACGCGCGCGGGCAACATCCGCGGTCTGTAGGTTTGGATAGGAGCAGCGGCGGAGCAACTCGCAGATTTCGGGATGCATGCGGTGTTGTTGATCCAGCCGCCTTGCGATCGCGACTCGACCCGGCGGAAGCGCCATCGACTCTTCGAAGACGTGGCCGAAGGTCCGCACCATGGGATGCCAGCGCGCACAACGCGCCTCAAACGCTTGTTCGTCCTCTTCGGACTCCAGCGGACCCAGATCAAAGCCCAATTTGCGAGGAACATATCGGGCGCCATAGCTCAGGGCCTCTATGACTTGCTTCGGATTCTCCAGAAGTCGCAGATAGATCGCTTCGTTGAACGCCGGCAGCTGCTCATGATCGCCGATCATGAGCATGCGGTGGCTCGCTAGCATTGGAAGGGCCAAGTCGAATCCGTGCGCCTTGCTGGCCTCTTCGACGAGGCACCAATCGAAACGCTTGCCATCATCGAGAATTTCGGCCAAGCCCCTAGAAGTCGAAGTTGAAAGAACGACATTCGCGGCGCGCGTTAAGAGCCGTTCCATATCGGTGCGCTCTCGAAAACCGCTCTGGCCGCTCTCTGATGTTAGGCTCGCCAATCGTTTCGCGATGTGAGCCGGCGCGGATTTTCCGAGATCGGATGCGGCGAGTCGCTTGGCAAGCTCGCGAATTTGACGAAACGAGCTTAAGTCGGACTGCCGTTCATCATCGTCGTCCTCGTCTAGGCGGACAAACAATGGCGCCTCGGTCGAGCGTGCGCTTACCGCAGCCTTGGACAACTTTGCGCCGAGCCCATCGACGGTGCCATTGGCTTGCGCCGTCGCCACGAACTGTAGGGAGGCGTCGAACTCAAGCGCGCGTCGAACCATCGCCTCGACGAGCGCGGTCTTGCCCGTTCCTGGTGGGCCCTGCAAAGCGTACATGGGTTGGCTGCGCCAGATTTCCCGTAACGCCTTTTTCTTGGGTTCATCCAGCAAGGCGATGTTGGCGTCCTCGGACAAGGTTTCCATCGTGTCTCGACTGGCCGAGCCAGGAGCATGTATGGCTCGCAGCATGGCTGGCTGATTGCGTAGGCCGTCGATTGCCCTGAGCCGCCGCTCAAGCAGGAAATAGGAGCCGCCAACATCCGCCGGACGGAGATACACATCGCCTTCTGGAATGCCCGCGATTCCGCCGACGCGTTGAAAGACGTAACGTCTGGCGCCCTGTCTGGTCAGAAGGGCATTTCTTATCGTCCACCGTCCTTCGTTTGCGGAGGCCGCCGCCAGGCGGGGCTCGTCGACCAAATTGAAGATCGTCTCGCCATCGATTTCGCCGATCTCGTCGAAGAATGCGCGTTCCAATTGACGGGCGGGGCGGTCGATTCCCAGCGCCGTGGTCATTCTATCGCGGTCATCGTCCTCTAAGGCTTCGACGGCGACCCACTCCGCTCTCTTGTCTCCGCCACCGCCGCTATCAACCACCCGCACGGGCCAAATGCGTGCCGCCGCGAGAAGGGCATCAACTGTGTTGGTGAACCGGAGAAAATCGTAGGCGTCTTGTCCCGGTTCATCGGCGGGTGCGACATCGAACGGTGCTACCTGGTCCCAAGCAGCGACACGCACATTCGGGTTTCGAAGAGAAACGTTTGCTTGCGCGACGGTCTCCACGCGGATTCGTCGCCCTTGAAGGGTCTCGGTCCGGCCAGGACCGCGCGATCCTTTATCTAGACCCGCGCAAAATCCCGCGCGCCAAGTGGGCGAGCCCACACCGTCAAATTTGTAGACGCGATAGCTGATTTGCCTCCCGTGCAAGGCATAGTGGGGCGGAATCCCGCTGCGGACAGTGAGGGACGCACCCTCACTCAGATCCCCGAGCACAAAGGCCATCTGGCCCTCGCCATCGTCAATCCGTATCTGTCCTTGTGAAAGTTGAAAAATGGCCTGCGCGAGTTCGCTACCGCTCGACAGATGCATGGCCAACAGAAGTGAGCGATCGAACGAGCGTTGATCAGCTGACAGACGAGTCGCCAGGGCAGCGACCCGGCGCGGAACATCGATGCACGATGTCCGCCGCACGTCGGGGTTGGCAGTCAACAGGCCGACGACGAGAGATCGCTCGTCTTCGGTGAGGTGATTAGATCTTATGATGCTTTTGCGCAGATCATCGAGAGCGACGAGACCGGCGGTGGCTGCCTTTACACCGCCCACGATCTCCGCGGCCAAGAGGCCAAAATCAAACCAGTCTGAGGCAACCGAATAAGTGGGCGTGGCAGACTCTAGCTCCGGCGCCCGAATGCGCTCGACCCCACCGCCGAGACTCTCGCCCATCGCGGCAGCGCTGAGACGCAAGGACCATTCGAAACCGCTTAAGCGGAAGTCGCACTCGCCGCGAAAATCCGTGAAGATGCACTCGGGCCGAAAAGCCCTGTGCAAGACCCCTTGATCATGCAGCGTGCCGATTCCCGTCGCGAGCTTGGAAAGACCCATCCACAGGCGAGCCCGCACGGGCAGCGTGTCAATCCGGCGGAGCCAATCGTGGGACGCTCGCTCTTTTAGGGCTTCCGAAAGGAAGCGGCGGCCGGCGCCGTCGATGACGACGTAATACCCGCTGTCGTCGGCTCCGATTGCTTCCAGCGCAGCAAAGCAGTCATGAGCACGTGGCAGCCCGTCCAACTTCAGGAGTGTGCGAACCTCGTGATTCCAGATCGTCTTCACGGCAACGTCATCGCCGTCGCGCGCTGTCCAAATTTTGATGACGAACGATGCCGCCGCGCTGGAGGCATGCCACACCGCCGGCGCGCCCTGCTCGGGCCGTTCGGCGGAAATTAGAGTTTCGAGGACGAAACGGTCGCCCAGGACTGCCCTGCCTGGGTGCATATCCTCACCGCTTGATCTTGGCTGCCTCACATCGATCACGGCGCGTGCCCAAAAATTGTGTGCCACTCATGCGGCGACAGGAAGCGGTTGCTTGCCCCTCGCCGCACATAACACAAGCCTTCGTCCCGAAGGCCCACGGGCGCAGATTCGAAACGGGAAACGGTGATCATTGCGATCGTCGCGCCGTCGACTTCTGCTAATGCCATCCAAAACCGGCAATCGCCGAGAAGCTCGCCTCTGATCTTGTTGGTCAGAGTACCCTTGTAGCGATTACACGCTTCCGCCCCGGCCGCAGCATCCGCCCATTTGGCTAGGTCGCCCTGGATGCCGCCGAGTGAACAGTCGTCTAAGATACCAAGAAAAATACATCCGCCGCTTGTGTTAGCGAATGCCGCGATCGTGCGGAGGATTTCGCGAAACTTGGATTTCTCCCGAACTGACCCAAGCGGTTGCGTAGGGTCGATAAAGGGCTTGAACTCGATTTCTTCGCCCTCTCCGACTTCCAGCGCGGCGCGAACTTGCCGCACGAGTGCGTCGTCTTTGCGCTCAGTTCTTAGCCGCGCAATGCCGCTAGTGGATCCCCACCCTTCGCGCTGGAGATCATACATTTCGCCGCCGGCGCCGATGAGAACGTACTCCAGGCGATCGACTTCGTTGGGTATTGTTAATTCCACGTGATCGCCCTCCACAACGCGGTGAAAGTGATGGATCTGGCGATCTTGCCAGTAGGCGCCTTTCACGATGAGGGATGCGCGCCCCACATCGGAGCCTGCAAGTTTTAGACGCAGAACGCCATTGTCCGAGCACGCTTCGGTAAGGAAGGCACGTGCTTCGGGGAGCAGAAATACGACATTTCCGTTTCGCGCGTCGCTGTGGCCGTGATGTTGAACCAACTGGCTCCAATCCTGCAACGCACCAGCCGCGTCGGGGTAGTACGGCTCCGTCGCCGTGAAGAGCGGCTCTTGCACGAGCGCGATCTGCCGCGTCTCGAACCGGGTTTGAACCACAAAACCGATCCGATCCATGAAGGGATTTGGCGGCGACACAAACTCGCTCTGCCATGTTGCGGCCGTTCCGCGCGTGAGCTCGTTGCCGTCGAGCGTGATCACCCCCGCCTGCACCGCGTCGACAAACGAGCGCGCTTGGGAACAGTCGAGCCAGTCTTCGAGAAGCAAAAGCTCCTTGTATCGGTGAGAGGCCGTGGGAGCTGGGCGAATTGCCGGATCTGGAAATGCGTGCACAACCGATACGGCCAGCGTCCACGAGTCTTGGGACGATCGCGCCAAGGCGCTGCGTCGGCGCAGAGCAAGCTTGTGTTTTTGCAGGTTGTCATCCAGATAAGCCGTGAGGCTGGCTGGCGGACTCGTTTCATTGAGCGTTCTGATCATGCGCGCTTGAAACCCACTTGACCTGTCAGCAACAGCGCGATCACCCCAGCGCGCCGGCAGATAGCACCGCGTGGCGGCGCTCTGATTCGAAGAGAAGCGTGAAGGCTTCTATGACTTTGTCGAAACGACTCCGGTTGAAGCCGGTATCCTCGCCGCGCTGTGCCCTGGAGACGCAGCCACGATAACGCTTAGCCATGCGTTTGGCACCCATTCAATGCGCAGGACCAAGGTTGCGCAATTGTACCGCAAGACCGGCAACCTTCGGGCAGGCCAGCTTCTTCTTGGCCACACGAAGCTTGAAAGCACCGTGCGGTATCTGGGGATCGAAGTCGACGATGCGCTGGCCCTGTCTGAACAGGTCGAAATTTGATTGCATTGCGTTGGGCGCCTCTTACAGAGGCGCTTCCGCGCCAGGAGCGGACATTCGGTTCGCCTCCATCCGTCTCCGCCAGCTAGTCTAGCCCTTTCCGGCTGTTCGCGGTCGTTCGCCGAAGATCTCGCCTCGGACCTCCAGCCCGCAGCTCCACCAAAGCGGGGGCGCCTGCCGTCAGAAACGCGGCGCACCCGAATGGCGACGGCGCAGCGGAGGCCTGGGCGTAGCGAAATTGCGGGAGCCCGCTGTGGGCTTAGCCAGAAGGGATCACCGCCCACATCCGCGACGGGAATTGCCAACATACAACGTCATCGGCGCCAGGCGATGGCCCAACCGTCTTCGCGCCAAGGATCGAAGCCCGAAGGGCGGAGACAGTGAAGGGCAGCTCCGTTTTCGAGAGCCTGACTGCTGGTGAAGCCAGCCGGCGCCCCTCGGGGAGCCCAAAACAGGCTGGAATATCCCCCTCGAAACCCGTACCACCGCTAAGCAAGGGCCGACTCAGGTCGGATTCGCAACGAGTAATGGCCGTGCCAACACCGCCCGACAATCATCTGGATCTGCTCGAGAAGATTTTCGACAATCCTTTCGCCAAGGGCGCGGTCGCCGCGCTCACAGCAGGCGGAGCGATTCTGCTTTACGTCAAACGCGCCGGCGAGCGCGAGCGGCGGACGAAGGTCATTGCTAGCCGTTACCATTTCGGAGGGCTGTTCGCGCTCATCGCGCGCCGCCCCTATCAATGCCACCTGCTAATCGCTACGTCGATCATGATCGCCGCGTTGCTCGGAACGGTGTTCTTGCTGGCCCAGGGATTTTCCGGAACCACAAGTGTTTTGCCGGACTGGATGAGTGCGGTGATGGCTTTCTTTTCACACTACATTGTGTTGATCTTCGTGGCCGCGGCGCTGCTTTATCTCGCCTTCGAGCTACGCTTTCTTGAGCGCTCAATTGGTTGGATCGCTGGATGGATACCCGCGTGGCGGCAGACCGTCGATTGGCCAAATGCCCAATGGCAGATCCGCGCCGATGGCGATGAGCGTCCCGTGCTGGCGGAATCCAAGAACGATGCGGAAGCCTACGCCAACGCTCTCCTTCACACGCTGACGACATCGGCACGCAGTCCCAGCCTGGCGCTCCGCCCCACCAATCTCCAAGCCGCGAGCGCCGCCAACGTCTTGTATTTCGGCCACGTCGTCGAAGCCTATTGCGCCGCGACGTTGCACCGTTCTTTTTCCTGGACATCCTTCTATGAGGCATTGGCCAATGTGGCGCAGGATCAGACGGCACCCTTCACCCCACATGCGTTGGCGGCACGGCCAGCCAACACGTCGTTCTTTCCAATTTTGCTCGCCGCCAATCGGCATCTGGACGCGAACAACCAGATTCCGAATGACGCCGGTCTGGAAGTGGCGGTGGACAACGCAGCCGCGCTGCTGATCAAGCACTGGAACGGTGATGCCGCCTGCCTCGCGGAAGGAGCCTGGGGCACGGACTACGCACGCGTGCTGAAACAGTCTCGGAAATTTCTCACGACAGAGGGCATGCGCCGGCAGATGGCCAAGCTCTTTATCTTGTGGAAGATTAAGCCGAAGGCGACCCACCCCTTTGTATTCCGGATTCCCTTCAACAGCGGCATCTTTCTCAGATATCTCGATCAGGGAATAATGCTGAGCGAAGGCAATCGCTTTGGCGCCGAAGACGAGTTGGTGCATCTGTGTTTTGAGGCGGTGCAAAAGGACATCGTCGCCCGGGTGTTCACGCTGCTCGAACGCACCCATGACGCCAATCGCATGCATTGGCGGGAACAGGAAAAGCAGGACATCGCCGCGCGCAATCTCGATTGGACGTGGTGGATTTATTACCGGAGCGACACGCAGAGCTATGCCGACGCGCGTGGATTTGTGTCGGCGAAGTGGCAACGCCAAGGCACCGACGTCGTCGCCGCCCACCCGGGATGACAGCGCGATGGAACAGGCGACCATCGCTTATGACTCGCTTCGCCCAGACTGGTTCGCAAATGGCAATCTGATGGCTCGCGCGCTGCAGCGTGCGGTGCGCAAACGTTCGCCCCCCGTGACCTTTGTTGGTTTTCCGCGGCACTGGCTTCCGGTGTTTTCCTGGGTGGGCGCAACGTGGCGCGGTTCGATCGAGCCCCCCACTTATGTGCCGTTGATTTCAAGACGCTCGGAAAGTGAGATCGTGCGGGAAATCGACCGAGCGCAGGCGAACGGGCAACTGCGGTTGCTCGTGGAAGTCGTCGCCTCTGCCGAGATCGTGTTGTGCGAGACGCTGCAACGAATGGATGGCCGCCTCGCGAAAGGCGACTTTCCTACCGACGGCAGCCAGATCCGCCTGACGACTTGGCACAGCTACAATCGCGCAGATGTGCGACAGATCGATAAGGTGATCGCCGATTTCCGGCCGTCACGGCCAGGCGTCCTGTTCATTCCGTGCGCGAAGGCACGGCCTTACACGAAGTCCCAGGCCCACCAGCGTTTGATGCGGCAGCTGGAAGGCGCGGGGTTAAATCCGCAGACATTCGACAAGATCGTGATTACCTCGTTGGGCCCGATTCCGGAGGCCTATTGGGAGGCGGATCTTGTGCAACGCTACGACACAGGCGTGCGCGACATCTATCGTCTGTTGGTGCAGTGCCGGTCGCTGCTCAAGAAAGCGAGCTACCGAACGGCATGGGATTTGATGACGTTCGCGCCTTATAGCGACCTTTTGCGGATGCTGCATCTCGAGGGCTATTTGCCCAAACTCAGGCGGGTGCCCGAAATCGGCAAACGGAACATTCCCGTTTTTCGGACCTCGCGGATTTCAGCGTGATGGCGGCGACGTTCTCGGATTTTGTCGCACTCCTGAACCAACACCGCAAAAAGATCTGGCTTGGACAAAGCGTCGATACTTCGGTGATTCACACGGCGCATGCCGAGTATTGCACACTGCCGATCCTGACGAGCGTCGGTTGCGCGATGCGTCGTCCGACGGCCAACGAACCGAAGTTCGATCGCAATCTCAGAGCGCACGTCGGTGCTTTCAAATCGCTCATGGTGGATTCGGGCGGTTTCGTCCTCATGAACAAGGTGGATTGCCACTGGACCGTGTCGGATGTGGCCAAGCTTTATCGCCGCATCGATGCCGATCACTTGGTGGCCTTGGATGTGCCGCCGAACCGAAAGGACCGGCGCAATCGGCGCCAAGCCAAATACCTGCAGACCTTGCGCAATCTCGAGCTGCTGCTCGGCGAGTTTGGCGACAAAATAGTGCCGGTGGCGCATGGGCGTGGCCGCGATGAACTGGAAGCAAATTGCCGCCAGATTGTGAAGCTCGCGCCCAATCCGAAACTCATCGCGCTGGGCGGCATGGTGCCATTATTGCAGCAATGCGGGCAAACGCGGAATCCGTCAAAAGACGCACCGCAGGCCATCGTGGCCGAAGCGATCCGGTGCATGCGCAGCTATTTCCCGAAAACGAAAATCCATTTGTTCGGCGCGGGATCTCTCCATACCGTGTTGGGCGTCCTTGCCATGGGCGCGAACTCTGTCGACTCGATCGGGTGGCGGAAAGCGGCCGGCTTCGGGTCCGTCTATTTGCCGGGCCGCCATAGGCGCTTGCTCACTCATCGCGAACGCGAACGCCCGTGCCGCCCCTTTGTCAGCCGCAAGGAACTCGAAATCCTAAGAGCCTGCGGATGTCCCGCTTGCTCTGCCGCGCCCCGAAGCAACATTGCCACGCTCACAAAAAGCTTTCAGCCGCGCGCGCTGCATAACATTTGGGTGCTCTACAGCGAGATTGCGGGGTTTCTTGAGGCGAAGCGGAACGATCAAGACGCGGATTATCTCTCGGCCCGCCTCTCCGACGCATGGCTCGCCGCCATCACGTGAGATTTCCGTGTCGTGCTGCAGCGCTGAGCGGAAGTGAACCTGACGCCTCAGGCGTGCGGCGTCAGCTTCCTGCGCAACTGTTCGATACGGCGTTTGACGCCAAGCTTGGGATCGAGGGCGAGCGCTTCTTCGTAGATCGTCAGCGCTACCGTCCAATCTTCCAATCCGTCGAGACAGGTGGCTTTGAGCTTGAGTCCAAACGCGCGCGTTCGGAGATCGTCGGCGCGCACTGCGGCTAGGCCCTTGTCAATGCAGCCTACAAGCCTCTGCGCAAAAGCACCCTCCGGTCTCGGATGGGTCTCCTTGATGACGCGCTGGACCATGTAGAGGTCGCCGCGATCGAGACTGGATTCGATCCAGAGCGGTCGGTCGACGAATTCGCCGGCCGAGGTGTAGAGCAGCGGCGGACCCTGATTGTAGGTCAGCGATAGGTGTGCGCCATCGACGCTAAAGTTATAGCCGGTAGCCCATCCGGATTCCGGGTGCCAGCTGGCGATCTCGACAGCCTTATCCAGATCAAACAACGTGAGCATCGAGCTGTCGCGTTCACTCGGGGAATTACATGTCTGGCAGCACGCCAGACGGCCGTCCCGCGAGATCCCACAATTGTAGAGATTGGCGAGAAACTTGCGGCGAAGGATTTCCGTACCATCGGGGCGGAAGGCACAGAAGGTGCCGCGCAATTCGCTCGTGAAGAACCGCCAGTCGTTGAGAACGAAAACGCCGTTGTCGGCAACGTGACCGTCGTTGGGACGCTCCATTTGACCGTCGGCGATGACCCGGTCCTGATCGATTAACAAATAACGGCCCTTGCCATCGCTGCGCGCGCCACCCCGGCCTGCGCCATCGCCGTCGCGCCATGCCAGCATGTAGCGACCATTCGGCGACGGCTCGCAGCGGCCATAGAAGTTACCGATGGAGATGAACCGCAACGCGCCGCTGCCTGTGATCGCCATATTCGCTGCCGCCGGCTTGCCGCGCCGGAACCAGGAAAGGATTGCCACGCCCGGTGTTCTCCTCTCGCAATCAGCCACTAAAGTGTGCATTGTCGATATTCGGTTGCATCGAGAAATCGGAGTGCTCCACCGACTTGGACGAAGACTGTCCAACTGAGCAACACGCTTCAACAAACACCAGATAGACGCCTGCGGTCGCTACGTCCGTTACCACGACCGCGCGGCGCCGGTCAGCGGCGATAATACTTGCCGTCGCGGTTGTCAAAGGCGCGGCGCGTTCCTTCCAGCACATCCAAAATGTGTTGGTTGACGGTGGCGTCCTCGATGGAGCCGGGCGTGTAGGTGATGCGATTGCCGTTGGGCCGGTCGATGGTCGCATGGATGACTTGTTCGGCGTCGCACACTACGGCGATGTTCGGGTTATGCGTCACCATCATGATCTGGCGGCGCGCTTTCACCTTCTTGATCACCGGGATCATCAGGTGGAACACAGTCTGATTGTCGAGATTCTCTTCGGGCTGGTCGACGATGATGGGATAGTCACTACGGTCGACCAGAAGATAGAACACCAGGAGCAGCGCACCGCGCTCGCCGGGCGAGAGTTGGCTCAAATCCTTGCCGTCGAGTTTCAGTGAGTATTCAGGCACGAGATAATCGAACGACCAGAGGAAATCGTAGAACTCCTTTAGGGTGGAATGTTTGCGCAACTGGGCGCCGACCTGCATGACGTACTTCTTGCTGGAGCGGAAATCGATGTTGAGCTGTTCCTCGATGCGCGCGATGAAGTTGACGGCGGAATCGGGATCGTTGAAATCAATCTCGTCCATGATCTCAGTCAGCCGCAGCTCCCCGAGCTCCTTGCCGCAGAAGGAGCCGTTGACTCCCTGGCTTATGAAGCGGTCGAAGAAATCACGGCGAAAGCCGCGCTGGATGATGGTACTGGCGAAGGAGAGTTTGAAACCGTCCTTCACGATGACGGTGTCGGCGATGAGCTGCTGCACGGGCGCAAACAATCCGGCATAGACGTCGCGGACCGCGGCGATACAGCCGTGGAGTTTGCGGGCGACTTCGCGGCGCTGGGCGCGCGCCGTCACCAAATCCCCGGGCAACTGCTGGGAGATGTAGTCCAGTTGTGCTTCGTAGTAGCGCAACGTCCCGACCTGGTCGGCCGCCCCTTCGATCTCGGTCTTGCGTTGCTCCCAGGCCGCCAGCGCCTGGAGGTAGGTCTGGTACAGCTTGTTCGGCGCATCGAGCTGGTTCTTGAGCTGCTCAATCGTGGCCTGCGCCGTGGCGCGCTTGACCACCAGAGAGTCCGCTCCGGTGGGCACCAACTGGAGATCGACGGCTGCTTTCTCGGTGGTGATTTCGGCCTTCTTGTCCAGCAGCGGCTTGCGCTGAATGGTGATCTTCACGATTTCATTGATGTCGAGGCCGAGGCTGGTGAAGACCGCTGCGCTTTGTTGCTTCTGGGTCTTGAATTCGTTCTCGAGATTAGTCAGACGGCCTTCGAGTTTGATGGCGGTCGATTGCTGCTCGGCAAGCGTGCGCTGGCGTTCGCGCGCCTTGGCGATCTGGGATGCGAGATCCGCTAGCGCCGCATTCTCGACGGCCAGCGTGTTCTGAATCGCGGCGAAGGCCTCCTTTTGCGCGTCGCCGATGTTGTCGGGTTGGACGACGCCCGCCGGCTTGGCCGCGAGAAGGGCGTCGAGCTCCTGCTTCTTCTTCTTGAGGAGTTCTTCGATTTGTACCCGGTGGTCCAGCGCGGACTTCTGCTCCAGAACGGCGATCGCGCCATTGGCTTGGGTGAGTTCGACCTTCAGGCGGCCCGCTTCCACGCCGATCTCTTCGGTCTTGTACGCGATCAACTCGTCCAACGTGGCCTTGCCGAGCTTCTGCTCGTCGGCGATATGTGAGAAGATCACTTGGCGCAGTTCTCGCTGAAACTCGCTGGTCTCGTCTGCCAAGGTCTCGGTGCAGACGGTTTCCAGGTAGGACTGCGAGATGTAGCGCACCACTTCCGGCCGGTTGGGATCGGGATTGGATTGCAGGTTGTGCAGGGTGATGGTGCCGTCGGCCCAGGTGATCTCGACCTCGAACTGCGCGGCGAGCTTTTTCTCGCGGAATTTCTGCTTGGTCAGGAACGAGAAATGTTCTGCGCGGCTTGTGTCGCCGGCAAGGGCCAGAACATCGGCCAGCGCGCTCTTGCCGCTGCCCTTGTTACCGATAATGGCGATCATGTCGTGGTTGAGCGGCAGATCGCAATCGAACCAGATGTCGTCCGTGGCGGCGCCGTCGAGCTTGCGCACGCGCACCCGGCTCATGAAGTAAGTGGCGTGGTCGCGCACCCAGTCGAGCTTCGGCGGCTCGCGGCCAATATAGACCCGATCAGCGGGTTCGTTGATGATCTGGCGCAAGCCATCGAAGGTCGGATCGGCCTTGATCCAGCACGAGCGGTCCGTCGGCTTGGAATTGCGGTCCTTCAACCGGCCGATCTCGTCTTTCACATTGTGCGAGTCAGAGCCCTTGATGCAAGCTTTGCGCTTACCGAACCAGCTGGTGTAGTCGTCTTCGGTAAACTTGGGGTCGCGCCACAGGAAAAAGTCGGCCTGCTTCTTGTTGGACGAGCCGAGTACGTCGGCAGCGGAGACCAAGCCCTCCTTGAATAGTGCGTCCGACTTAGGGTCGATCTCGTCGATGCCGCCATGCTCGTCATACGGAATCCAGACGATGAACTTGTCGGCAAACGTCTTGTCGTCCTTCAGGCGATGCAGGACATCGTTGAAGTCGACCGAGACGTCGTTCAGCAGGAACTCGGCATTGACGTAATCGCTGCCGATGGTCTTGTCCTTGACCTTGAGCCCTTTGATGAAGATCTCGATGTCGTCGGGATTAAGGACATCGCTGAATATCAGGTGGAAGTTGATGCGCGGGCCGGAGCCTTTCTTGCCGATGACGATGTTCGTCATCCGGCATTCGACGACCGGCAGCAGCGTCTTCTGGCGCAATTTCTCCAGGGCGTCACGGTAGGCCTGGTTGCTGTCATCCTGGGCGGCACCGGCAATGCGGCGCCGCAGCTCTTTGTAGCCGGCGATCGAGAAGTAATCGTTGACGCCGATGACCGCGCAATCCGAATTGCCCAGCTGAATGACCAGGCTGTGCCAATCGCCCAGGAAATTTGCTGACGCGGGCGTGTGGACGTGCAGGTCCCAGCGCCGCCATTCGGAGCCACATGGATAAAGAGACTGGGTCTGGGCCATACTCCCTAGCGAAAGTCGCGGTAGGTTCCCGCGGACAGCGTGCATACTCCTCCGGACACGCATTTCCAAGGCAGTCGGAATAAGTCGGGCTAGAGACTGGCGCTCAACCCGCTGAGGAACGTCAAGCAGGCGGCCGTAAAGTTCAGAATCCTTGCGAGGCGGCGCCAGCGCGTCGGCATCAGTGCTGCCGCCGCCCATAACCTAAACGCGTTTTTTGCGCGTGCCTGACTGCATTGTCTTGGTGCTAAAGCGGTGCACTTCGACGTGAACCGAAAACCTACGTCCGCAATGGGTCAAAAGCGGCCATACGCGTGTTAATATCTCCTCTTTTATAAAGTGGGAGCGCCCGTGAGCCGACTTGGAAGCTCTACGACCTCCGCCTCCGCGCCCATCATCGCGGATTGGATATGGGCTGCAGTTCGGTCTGCTGCGACGATCAGTGCCGCATCGGGGCGCCGGATATAGTGTCGTGCGGTCACACTGCGCTGCGCATGTCCCAAGAGCGCGGCGATCGTCGCGTCGGAGTAGCCCTCATCAGCTGCCACGCTCGCAAACGTTCGCCGCAGATCGTGCGAGCGCACATCATCGAGCCCGGCCGAATTGAAGATTGCGGCAATTTCCTTCTTAAGGTCAGCCCTTCCGGAACTCTTGTCATTAGGAAACACCCAATCTTGCGAATCGCGGCGCAGGGATTGGAGCAACCGAAGCGCCTCTTGTCCTATTGGACGAACCGACTTCCCCGTCTTTGTCTCGCTAAGTCTCAGACATTGTCCTGATGCATCGATCTCCGACCAGCGCAATCCGCACGCCTCCTCCCGCCTAAGCCCGGTAAGTGCAAGGAGCCGAACTGCTCCAACTGCTTTGGGTGAATTTGTGGCTTCCGATTGGAGAACTTTGCCCAAGGCAGCGAGCTCCGCTGTGCTTACGACACGATCGCGCGGTTTAGGCCTAACCCTGTCGATATTGCGAACTGGACTCGGACCGTTCACGAGCCCGCGCTTCTCGGCCCAGGTGAATACTCCTCCGAGCAATTCGACGGCACGTGCGGCCGTTCCCGCTCCTCCTGTCACGACAGCCTTTCCCCGCGGCTTGCTCCTGTGCACACCGCGAGTTCTGCCCTCGGCAACTTGGTCCGCCATGTTCTGAATGTCGGCGCGGGTCACATCTCTGGCGACGAGCGTCCCAATGAGCGGCTTGATGTGGCGCGTTACCCGGCCCTCATCGACGGCGACGGTAGATTGGCGCTTCGGTACGCCAAAACGCGTTATGACCAAGCCGGCTCGCGCGGCTTCCATGTACTTGTCGAGCACTTCCGAGACGGTGAGCGCCTCCTTCGCCTCACGCCGCTCCCGCTGCGGATCTCGCCCTCGAGCCGCCGCGCGAATTATCTCCTCGGCTTCCGATCTCGCCGGTTCCACGGTGAATGGGCCATACCGACCGATCTTTAGCCGCCTCGTACCACGTCCTACCCTCACCTGGGCTACGAATACCTTCCGCCCCGAAGGATAGACGCGAACTCCGAACCCCGGCGTGCCGCCACACCAGACAAAGTGTTCCCGTTCCGAGGGCTGAGCCGCGTCAACAATGCGTTTCGTCAGTCGTGTCATAAAATCCATTCCCAAGGACAAAATCCGGAAGCATATCGGAAGCAACTGGAAGGAATTCGCAGGAACGGAAATCTATCAGAATCCGTGATCGAAATGCAAATAACCCTTGCGCATCAGCATCTTAATGACACTTGGGGAGTTGCGGTCAATCGTGCGGAATCGGCGATTTCTTAAGTTGACATCGTAGGGGTCACAGGTTCGATCCCCGTCGCGCCCACCATCCACGACCGCATCACGGTTTCACCCGTTCCAGAATTTCCGTGGGCTTCTTGAACAGCGCATGGCCGGCGGGACTCTGGACATAGGCATCGAGAGCGGCCGGCGTCGCGGTGAGCACCACATCCCCGAACTGACCGGGCTTCACCATTCCGGCGATCCCGCCGGTTTTGATGGCGGCTTTCGCGGCATCTTCGTCCATCAGATAAAGAGCAAGCGAGCCGTCCGCGCCGAAGCGATAGAGGACGGGCATATGCGCCAGCTTCTGGCCGGGCGGCTTGCCGTCCTCCTCCAATTCGCTGGCATCCATGTAGCGGTCGGCGCCGAGCGTTGCGGTGTGGACATCGAAGACCATCCACCCGCCCTTGTCGCCGGGCGACGAGGGTTCGAGGAGAACAACCCTGGTCGAGCCATCGGCTTGCGGAAAAAACGCGAAATAACCGGAGGCTTCCCTGGAATCAACTTTCCACACGCCCGTCAGCCGGGGATCGGCCTTGTAGCCGGCGGTCGTACCGATCGGAGACTTGCTGGTCACGGGGAGACAGGCGGTTGCCGTCAGCAGCACGCCCAACAGAATCACCGCGCGATTCAAAACACGAGCCATGAACGATCCCCATTCGCTGCCTATCGCCAGGAGCGGTCCTTCGCGTGTGGTTTAGATGCAGTGTCGCGGGTACGTCAAAGGCAAGCTTGATCTCCGAGCGCAACCCCGGCCTGTTCCGAAATCCGCCGATGCTTTACATGGTTTTAGCCAAGTTCATGGGCCTTCCGCTCCAGTTCCGCGGCGGTTCGCAACATCAATTCGACATAGTAGTTGTCGGTGGTCTCACCGGCGTGAAGGCGCCATTGGGCGGCGAGCGCGATGAGTTTTTCTGCGGACAAATTGGTGCAATTTGGATTGCCAGGGAGATCCATTCATTTCAATCCCGGTTTGAGTCGATGCATCCCCTCCCATTCAGCAATACACTGATACGGAGCCCCTGAACTGCGCTGCTTTGCACACAAATTCCTAACCTTGATCGCGCGGGTTACAGCTACAGCCGTCGGTGGATCAACTCCGCAGTTATCTCTCGAGCCTCGCGAAATTCGATTCCGGTTTGCATCGTGAGAGGAGCATAATCGGCACGCGCCGGATCGCGCGCCTGGCATTCTCAGTTCTCACCGGCGCTCCGCGCCGGCAAGGACCTTGAAGACGAGGTCGACGGGATTTCGTGCGTCGAGCTTCTTTAGGATGTGAGCGCGATGAAACTCCATCGTGCGGGAACTGATTCCAAGCGTCCGGGCGGCTTCCTTATTCGAGGCGCCTCTTACAATTTGGGCCAGCGCAACAAGCTCGCGCGGGGTCAGTTTCTCGCGGCCGGGAAACGGTTTCGATAAGATGCCCAGCGCGTCCGTAAGCCGGGCGATTTCAAGATTTGCATCGGTAAGCTCCGGGGTTGCGAGGAATTCCCAGTCCCCACGGCGCCTGGCAACGGAGCGCTGATGCGCCCGCACCACATCGAGAATGTCTACGGCCCTGGCTGCACGCAGGGAATAAGTGCACATCACGATCATCTTCTTATCGACGAGCGTGCGATCCAGTTCATGCTCGTACGCGCAGAATTCCTGCCAATGATGCGTGGCGATCCAGAATGCGTTTCCGCTGATTCGCAAACCTTCGAACCCGCGCTCAAGCGCGTCCCGCAACTTGGCGTTCCAGCCGCCGGTGATCCGCTGGAGATCGAATTCCTCTCCCGCGAGATACCACTCGTGCCCATCAAGCAACTCGATCTGCCCCCGACGCCGATGTTTTTCGAAGTCGGGGATTCGATTCTGCAATGCCTTCAGCGCGGCGGTCTTCGTGACCGGCTCCGAGACCGCCCATAAGCACAGCTCGTTATTTTTCAGCCCGGCATGAAAGTACTGCGCCGCCGTGTCGAGCAAATCCTGCGACGTCTCATAGAACACGCATATGTGCGTTCCCCATGGCATATCGCCAATGACGCGAATTCCGGTGGGGCGGAGCGCGCCTGATTTCGCGGAGTCGATCTTCCCGCCTTTTGCGCGGCCACGCGTCAACGGCGAGGGTCGGACGGGGCGCTTGGACACGGGGGGCATGACGGCAGGCCTTCATGTGAGACCGTACCAGTAATCATACGAGTGGAAAACGAATAGAGAAAGCCATAACAGCATTGGTCGTTCCGGCTGGCGTCGAGGACTCTTCCGTTCAACACCATGGCGACCAGCGGCGGCCGCCGATAGTGCCCGGCTGTCACCACTCATTATTGCTCATTCGACGCGGGCTCGGTGCAAGGAACCTCGCGTAGAAAGGTTCGCCCATGGCTGCCAAACCGGCTCCGAAGTTCGATCTTCACGTCTTTCTCGCCAATGCGGGCGTCGGACGATCCATATACAGGCTGCACAAGCGCGACGTATTGTTTTCCCAGGGCGACGTTGCGGATGCCGTGTTTTATATCCAAAAAGGAAAGGTCAAGCTCACCGTTGTTTCCGCGCAAGGCAAGGAAGCTGTCGTTGCGGTTCTGGACGCGGATCAGTTTTGTGGTGAAGGATGCCTGACCGGCCAGGCTCTTCGCATGGCCACCGCGTCGGCAATGACGGATTGCGAAGTCATGAAGCTGGAAAGGGCGGAAATGATGCGCGCCCTTCACGAGGAACCGGAGTTCTCGGAAATGTTCGTCATGCGCGTTTTGTCGCGCACGCGACAGGTTGAGGAAGACCTGATCGACCAGTTGTTCAATTCCAGCGAGAAACGATTGGCACGCGCGCTTCTAATGCTGGCCAATTTCGGCAAGGAGGGCCGTCCCGAGCCTGTGATCGCGAAAGTCAGTCAGGAGACTCTTGCCGAGATGATCGGCACCACGCGCGCACGCGTGAGCTTCTTCATGAACAGATTTCGCAGACTCGGTTTCATCAAATATAACGGGCATTTGGAAGTCCATAGCTCGCTATTGAGCGTCGTGCTGAACCAGAAACCACCCCACATAGCGGCCGACGACACCTGACGTAAGCTTTCGCGGCGGCGAGAGCCAGCTCTCAGACGCAACACTCGCAACCCGAAACATACCGGACTCAAGCAGATTACTTTCTCTCGGAAGTCCCCCGGGCGTGATCACCGCCCCACTTCGCGTGCTGGAGCACCACCCGGTAGCCGTCGGGATCTTCGAAGGTAACGCCGTCACGGTCCCAATAGGGGTTTGCAGGGGAGATGGAGGAAAATCCGGCAGCGCGCATGCGGTTGACGGCCGCGGACCAGGCGATTTCATCGGGCAGATAGAATACGAGCAGATTGTCCCCGGTCGGCGCGCGACCCACTATGTGTCCGCGCTTGCGAGTGAATTCGAAATGGTATGGCGCGCCGGGCGCACCCAGCATGACGCCGTCGAAGCCTGAATGATCGGCGAAAGAAAAAAGCACATCGAGCCCCAGTCCGTCACGATAGAAAGGCAGCAACGCTTCGAGATCGTCGCTCGCCCGGGCGACCCGCAGGATCGGAGCCATCGGTGAAGTTCTCCTCCATGGAAAGGACGGCGCGGGGATAGGGGCCATCAAGAATGACCCAACGCCCTCGCTCCGGCCCGGAACCGTCGAAATCGGCCGCGCCCCGCGCGGCGGTGATTGGCCCGTTGCGCGGCATCGGCGGGAACCGTATAAGGCCGCGGCGCCGGAACCGAAGGGTTAACGATTTCATGCGGGTTTTGACCGTGGTGCTGTGCGCGCTGCTTCTGGCCGCCTGCGGCTCCTCCGAAGACACGAGCGACACGACGACCGGGACGACCGCCATTTCCGGCAGCAGCGGCCGGATCACGCTGGGGGTGAATTCCTATCTGTGGCACGCGACGCTCGACACTCTGGCGTTCATGCCGCTGGCGTCGGCCGATCCCTATGGCGGCGTGATCATCACCGATTGGTACTCGGCGCCCCAGAGCGCCGACGAGCGGATGAAGGTGACGATCTACATTCTCGATCGCCGGCTGAGGGCGGACGGGCTGAAGATCGCGGTGTTCCGGCAGACCCGCTCGGCCGGCAGCTGGGCGGACGCCCAGGTCAATCCGGAGACCGCGACCAGGCTTGAAGATGCGATATTGACGCGCGCCCGCGAGCTTAGACTCGCGAGCGAAGGCACTGGCAGCTAGGATTCGCGCGCTGTAGCCCTTTCCCGCGGCTGCGGCGCAGCCGGAGGAACGAGGCAGGCATATGGCGCGGTACAACGCCAGACAATCGGAAACACGCTGGCAGGCCGCATGGGCCGAGGCCGACGCGTTCGGCGCCCGCAACGGTTCCGCGCAGCCGAAATGCTACGTGCTGGAAATGTTTCCCTATCCTTCCGGCCGCATTCACATGGGCCATGTGCGCAACTACACGATGGGGGACGTGCTTGCCCGCATGCGGCGGGCGCAGGGTTACAACGTTCTGCACCCGATGGGCTGGGACGCATTCGGCCTGCCGGCGGAAAACGCGGCGCGCGAGAAGGGAATCAATCCGCGCGACTGGACCGACGCCAACATCGAGGCGATGCGCGCGCAGTTGAAGGCGATGGGATTGGCGATCGACTGGAGCCGGGAGTTCGCGACCTGCGATCCCGCCTATTACAGGCACCAGCAGAAGCTGTTCATCGATTTCTACCGGGCCGGCCTCGTCTATCGCGCGGAAGCCGACGTGAACTGGGACCCGGTCGACCAGACCGTGCTGGCGAACGAGCAGGTGATCGAGGGAAAGGGCTGGCGCTCCGGCGCCCCGGTGGAACGGCGCAAACTGGCCCAATGGTTCTTCCGGATTACGGAGTATTCCGACGATCTGCTCGCGGCGCTCGATCGTCTCGAGCGCTGGCCCGAAAAAGTGCGGCTGATGCAGAAAAACTGGATCGGCCGCTCGGAAGGGCTGCGCTTCCGGTTCGATCTGTCGAACGCGGGCAGCGTGGAGGTTTTCTCCACCCGCCCTGACACGCTGTTCGGCGCCAGCTTCGTCGCGCTGTCGCCGGATCATCCGTTGACGGAGCAATTGGCGCAGACCGATGACGGTCTGGCGCAATTCGTGGCCGAATGCCGCAGCCTCGGAACCGCCGAGGGAACGATCGAGACGGCGGAAAAGCGCGGCTACGACACAGGGATACTTGCGATCCATCCCTTCGATCCCGGCTGGCGATTGCCGGTGTACGTCGCGAATTTCGTGCTGATGGGATACGGCACGGGCGCCATCTTCGGCTGCCCCGCGCATGACCAGCGCGATCTGGAGTTCGCGCGCAAATACGGGCTGCCGGTTCTTCCGGTTGTTATTCCGGAAGGCGTCGGCAGCAAGGACTTCGCGATCGGACCGGAAGCCTGTGTCGGGCCGGGCCGCCTCGCCAATTCGCGCTTTCTGGACGGGCTGGACGTCGAAGCGGCGAAGGCAGAGGTCGCACGGCGCCTCGAAGCGGAAGGGCGCGGCCGCAGCGTCGTTCAGTATCGCCTGCGCGACTGGCTGGTTTCGCGCCAGCGCTATTGGGGCTGCCCCATTCCGATGGTGCACTGTCCGGCATGCGGCATCGTGCCCGTCGAGGAGCGCGATCTGCCGGTGCTCCTGCCGGAGGACGCGCGTTTCGATGCGCCGGGCAATCCGCTCGACCATCATCCGACCTGGAAGAAGGCGACATGTCCGCGTTGCGGCCAAGCTGCAAGGCGCGACACGGACACGCTCGATACGTTCGTCGATTCGTCGTGGTACTTCGCGCGTTTCTGCAACAATGCCGCCGACGCGCCGGTGGACCGCGAGGCCGCGGACTACTGGCTGCCCGTCGATCAGTATATCGGGGGAATCGAGCATGCGATTCTGCACCTGCTCTATGCGCGTTTCTTCGCGCGCGGGCTGAAACGGCTGGGGCTCGCCGGTCTCGACGAACCGTTTGCGGGTCTCTTCACCCAGGGAATGGTTTGTCACGAGACCTATCGCGACGGTGCCGGCGAATGGCTGACGCCGGACGAAGTGGAAAAACATGACGGCGGCGCACGACGGCGCGACACCGGCGACGCGGTCGAGATCGGGCCGTCCGAGAAGATGTCCAAATCGAAGAAGAATGTCGTCGCGCCCGAGACCATCATCGATATTTTCGGCGCCGACACCATCCGCTGGTTCATGCTGTCCGACACGCCGCCCGAGCGGGACATCGAATGGACGGAGACCGGTGCGGAAGGCTGCTGGCGTTTCGTGCAGCGCGTCTACCGGCTGATCACCGAGGCGGAGGGTCTTCCGCCCCCAGGCGCGATCATGCCCGCAACACTTGCCGAACCCTCGATGGAGTTGCGCCGCGCCGTGCATCGCGCGATCGCCTGGATCACCGACGATCTCGAAGCGCTGCATTTCAACCGTGCGGTGGCGCGCATCTATGAGCTTGCCAATGCCATAAGCGGCGCAGCTCCGGCCATCGATGGGGCGGTGATGCGGGAGGCGCTCGAAACCATGGTTCGTCTCATCGGTCCCATGATGCCGCATCTGGCGGAGACGTGCTGGGAGATTTTGGGACACGGCTCCATGCTGATCGACGAAAAATGGCCGGTTGCCGACCCGGACCTGGTTCGCGCGGCGACGATCACGATCGCCGTTCAGGTAAACGGCAAACGGCGCGGCGAGATCGCAATCCCCCGCGAAGCAGATGAAGCGTCCATCAGGACGGCGGCGCTGGCCCTCGAAGGCGTCGCGCGCGCATTGGACGGAAAGCCTCCGCGGCGCGTGATCGTGGTGCCGCAGCGCATCGTGAACGTCGTCACATGAGCGCCCGTTTCCCATGCGCAGCGATGGCGCTGTGTCTGGCGTTCTCCGTTGCGGCATGCGCCTTCCATCCCCTTTATGGACGCACGGGATCGAACGCGGCAGGGCAGCAGATTTTCCACTCCATTTATGTCGACCCGATCGATGCGGAGCGCGCCGGATACGAGCTCAGGAACTCGCTGATCGATCTCCTCCAGGGCGCGGACCATATGGATCGCGCTCTCTATCGCCTGAAGGTGACCGTGAAGCAGACGATCGAGGGAGTCGCCGTGCAGACGAACGGCTCCATCACACGCTACAGATATACGATGATCGCGGACTACGAACTTTCCAACGCCAGGACCGGCGCGGATGTGACGAAGGGTGTCGAGACCACGGTGTCGGCTTACGATGTGGTGGCATCGCCTTACGCGACGCTCGTCGCCCAGCAGGACGCGCAGAAGCTTGGTGCACGCGACATCGCCGACCGGATCCGCATCGATCTCGGCGTCTATTTCGCCCGGCACGCCGGCAGCTGAATGAAAGTCAAACCCGCCGACAGCGAGCACTTCCTCGCCCGGCTCCCTCTGGATCTGGTTGCGGTGCTCCTGTTCGGCCCCGATCAGGGATTGGTGCGCGAGCGGGCGGAGCGTCTTGCAAAAACAGTGGTAGCCGACCTAGGCGATCCGTTTCGCGTCTCGGAGATGGATGGGGCTGCGCTGGCGGGGGAGCCGGCGCGCCTCTTCAGCGAGGCGGCGGCTCTTTCGATGACGGGTGGGCGGCGCGTGGTACGTATCCGCGCGGCCGGAAACGCTCTTGGGGATGTGTTCGAATCGTTTCTTGCAGAAGCTGCGACCGACACACTCGTGATCGTGGAAGCCGGCGATCTCGCGAAGAGTTCGGCGCTTCGGGGAATATTCGAAAGCGCTCCCAACGCAGCGGCAATCTCCTGCTATCCCGACTCGGCGGAGGTCATCTCCAACCTTCTGCGGACTTCGCTCAAGGCGCAGGCGATAGAAATCGCACCCGATGCGCTGGACGAGGCTGTTTCCCTTCTCGGCTCCGACCGCGGCACCACGCGCCGCGAGATCGAAAAGCTTCAGCTCTACGTCCACGGACGTCCGCGCGTGACCATCGAGGATGTTCGCGCGATCATGGGCGACGAGGCGGAAGTTCGCATCGAGGAAGCTTGCGACGCGGCTGGGGAGGGTGATGCGCGCCGGCTCGATCTGGCGCTGGAAAGGTTATGGCGGTCCGGTGTTTCGCCGGTCGGCCTGATGCGAATGGCCATGACACACTTCCAGCGCCTGGCGCTCGCCAGAACCCAAATGGCCAAAGGCGAGAGCGCCGATTCGATCGCGCGCCGCGCAAGGCCGCCGGTTCATTTTTCGCGGCACGCTTCTTTCAAGACCCAGCTGCGCAACTGGAGCGACCGCCGGCTGGAGGACACGCTCGACCTCCTGCTGGACACGGAGGCCCTTTGCAAGACGACGGCCGTGCCAGCGGAAGCCGTCTGCGGTCGCGCCCTGTTTACGGTCGCCGCATGGGCGCGGATGCAATAGCCACGCCTGCGATCTCGTGCTTCCCTGGAGGCGGCGGCGGGCCGGTGGCGGGCCATTGATGATCGTCCGGATTCATGGTTGATGCCTTCGGCGGCAGGGAGCCCGTTGGGATTGTCCGCCAAGATCTTGCTTTGATGTGGTAATGGGGGAGCAGTTCGAGCTTGGGCTGAAGACGCCGCAATCCGATTGGGCTGCGGCCGCAGAAATCCGTTCGGCTCGCAACGTTCCTGCGCTCATCGTCCAGGATCAGAAGCCCGGATCTGGAGCGCTGCGACTGCGCGCCCAGAAAGCGCAGCCGCCGCTCCTGCCCTTGAATGCCGTTGCGTTCGATGCGTTTCGGCTGACGGTGGTTCAGTGCCGGTGGCACATCGTCGCCAATGTGGCCCCGACAGTCGAAAGGCGCGACGTCGAGGCACTCCATCAGTTGCGCGTAGGCCTGCGGCGCCTCCGCGTCGCCCTGTCTTCGTTCGGAGGGGAGTTCCGAACTCCACAGATCGAAGCTGTCAAGCTGCGGGCAAAATCCCTGGCGAGCGGGCTCGCGCCGGCACGCGACCTCGACGTTTTCACGCGGGAGCTTCTCGAGCCCGCAGCGAGCGCCAACGGCTCCCGGGAGGCTTTCGATCTTCTTCGTGCGCGTGCCGAAGCCGCGCGCCGCGACGCATGGGACGACGCCGTTGCGCAGATTGCGGGGCCCCGCTTTCGCATCTTCATGGCCGACCTCGGCGAAATCATCGACCATGGCATCGGGCCGCCGTCGCGACCGCGCGGCAAAGGAACCGGCAGCAGCGTCCTGGCCATGGAGCTGCCGGCGCGAAAAGTGGCGGAGCGAATGCTCACTCATCGCCAGCGGCAGGCATGCAGGCGCGCACGGCATCTCGATTCTCTATCGGTCGGGGAACGACACGCCCTGAGAATCAGTCTGAAAAAGCTGCGCTATACGGCCGAGTTCTTTGCGCCCCTGTTCGAGCGGGGCGCCGTGCAGAAATTCGGCGGCCGATTGAGCCGCATGCAGGACATCCTGGGGACCGTCAACGACCTCGCCGTCGCCAAAAACATCCTGGAAGCACTGATTTTGGCCGACGACGAGCGTGGCGCTGCGAACTCCGGAATCTCGTTCGCGGGCGGCATGGTTTATGGCTGGCACCTGGAACGCGCTGACCATGCGTGGCGCGATGCGATCCGGCGATGGAAGAAGTTTGCCGGTACCCGTGAGTTCTGGCTCACGGGTACCGCGCAATAGACGCTGTTATTACTGCACCGTCACGGACACGGGTTTTGACGGAATCCCGTTGGCGATGACCACGAGCGAACTCGCTCCCTTTTCGGCGCCCGTGGGAACGTCGAAGCTTGTGGAAACGGTCTCGCTGCCGGTTGCGACTCCCATGCTGCTGTGGTCGTGGGTGCGGGCATAGAACACATCCTTCGACGAGTTGTTCGTGATCTGCACCAACGGATAGTTGGTCGCCTGCTCCAGTTCGTCGCCGAAGGAATTCGCCTCCGAGAGCCCGTTAAACTGGGTCCCCGAAATTGGATAGGTCGACCCCCCTGTCACCTTGGCGGGACTGCTGGTGATCGTGGGCTGCCAGGCGGTCTGATAAGTTCCCTTGTTGTTGTAGACCTCGACGCCGCCCATCAGGATCTGGCCCGTTGGCAGCACCATGAGCGAGCCCTGACCGGTCACGGACGTGTCTTTAAGATTTGTGCCGTCGAAATCATACAGCTCGCTGCTGTTGCCCTCGACAAGTACATCACCGTCGGTCAGCAACGCCGCGTAGTCGTCGCCAGCCTGGTCCTGATTCGGAAAATCCGGACCGGCCGCCCAGCCGCTGCCGGGCGTATAGATCGCCGTATGCGCGGTGTTCGAGCCCGTATGGGTGGCGCCGGTCGCGAAGACCGTGCCATCCGGCCTCAACATGCCGGGGCCGGTTTCGCCGGGCGGATAGTAGCACCAGTTCTTCGGAGGAACCTGAATGCAGCCACAGCAGGGAGGGCCCTGCAAATTGACGACGGTGCTGCCCAGGCTCTTCCACTTGCCTGTCGTGGGATTGTACTCTTCGGATTGCGGATTATCCAACACGTCATAGGTGAGGATGGTACCGTCGGGCATCAGCGTATAGCCTTCCTCGGCATTCCAGTCGTTCTTCCCCTTCGACTTGAGTTCCGTCCATTTCATCGTGGACGGATCCAGAACCGCGACGCGCTTGGTAAACTTCTGACCGACAAGAAATCTGCCGTCCGGCAATACTGTCGAAGGCGAGTCTCCGATATTCTTCCAGCCCTTCGGCGGCTTCACGCTGGTCCATGTCTGTGCGATGGGGTCATAAATCGCACCCAGATTGGTGAAGGCGAAATTCCCGAAATTGTATTCGCCGCCCTCGATCAGCACCCGTCCGTCGGCAAGGACGCGTGACGCGTTGGCGTAGGGCGCGTAATTGGACGGCAGACTGCCGACCGTTTTCCAGGTCCCGTTGACGTAACTGCCTGTCTTGTCGGGCGTCAGAACGTACCAGTCCGAATAATTGTAACCCTGGGCAAGAACCGTTCCGTCGGTCAGCAGAAACGTCATGACGGCGCCGTCCGGCGGCTGATTCTTGAGTTGCTGAACGGATTGCGCGAGCGCAAGGCTCGGCGCCGCGGCGAGAACCGCGGCAATCAGAAGGCGACGAAACATTGGATGGACCCCTTTGATGGGCTTTTTTGCCCGAGTGGTACGCCACTCTATCAGATTTGCCGCCAGTGAAAAGCAGGCCGGCTGAACGATTTCGTTGCCGGGGCCTGGATCGCTCTACAGCGCCAGCGTTGCCAGCACGGGAACATGATCGGAGGCCCGGGGCCAGCCGCGGGCGGGCTTCAGGATCGTCTGCTCGGTCACATGCCCCTTCAAGCCCTGGCCGATCCAGATGTGGTCGAGCCTCCGGCCCCGATCGGAAGCCTCCCAATCCCGGGCACGGTAGCTCCACCACGAATAGATTTTTTCCTGCGCCGGCACGCGCGAGCGGGTGACATCGACCCAGTCGAACGCGGCGCGCGCTTCCTCGAGCAAACGCGTCTCGACAGGTGTGTGACTGACGACATTGAGAAGCTGCTTGTGGCTCCATACGTCATTTTCCAAGGGAGCGACATTGAGATCGCCAGTGAGGATGGCGCGTGCCGCGCGCTTTCCGCGCCGGCCGTCGAACATGCGCGCCATTTCGCGCAGGAAATCGAGCTTATGGGCGAATTTCGGATTGAGATCCGGATCGGGAACATCGCCACCTGCCGGCACGTAGAAATTGTGAAGCTCCACGCCATTCTCGAACGCCACCGAAACATGTCTGCAATCGGTCTTGCTGCAGAAACTCCTCACATCCATGCTGATGAAGGGCAAGCGGGACAGTATCGCCACGCCGTGATAGCCCTTCTGGCCGCTGATCGCCTGATGGACGAAACCCGCCTTTTTGAGTGGCTCGGCGGGGAAGAGATCGTTGATCACCTTCGTCTCCTGCAGGCACAGGACGTCAGGCTGATGCTCGGCGAGAAATCTGGTCACGAGGCCCAATCGCAGGCGGACGGAATTGATGTTCCACGTCGCCAGTTTCATCTGCCGCTCCCCCCCAACCATGTAGTTTTCCCGGCTACGCTCCAGGCATTCCACCTATGCTGTTTTTGCAGCGCGCAATAATTTGGCTTTTTCAGCAATATTTTCAACGAGTTATCAATTACATTAATCCATTGAAAATGATTAAATTCTGAACACTTGCGCTTCCATTCATTGTGCAACGCAGTGTAACTCCCATATGCCGCCCGTGGACGCCGGAAGCACCGGCGTCATCGAGGCTGGGATCCGGATGCGGAATGGCGTTTTCGACCCGGATGACAAAAGGAGAGCGGTCATGATGCAGATTCCCAACCGGACGCCGCAGCCGGTGTCTCGGGTCAACGAGATCGTGGTGGACGTGTTGTCTACAACGGTTCTGATTCTGGTGGCCATCGTTTCGGTAGCACAATTCGCCTCCTACTGAGGCTGGAAGCCGTCCGGCATTGACCTCCTGGCGGTCGAACCCGGGAGTGGCCAACGGGCCCGCGGTCCGACGGACAGATCGTCGAACATCTGGCGCTCGCATCGCTCAATTCCCGCCCATGCCACCATCGCGGCATTGTCGGTGCAGAGTGCCGGCGGCGGAATTCTGATCGCGAAACCCTCGCGCGCGCACAGGCCGGCGAGGGCCGTACGAATTCCGCCATTCGCTGCCACCCCGCCCGCGACCACGAGAGTGCCCATACGCGGGCGGAAGTCGGCCCGGAATTGGCCCAGGGCTGCCCGCGTCCGATCGAGCACGACCGCGATGACGGCGGCCTGGAAGGATGCCGCAACGTCGGCGGATGCAGCATTCGGATCTTCGCGCACGATCCGGCGCACGGCGGTCTTCAAACCCGCGAAGGAAAAATCCGCGCCATCGCGGCCCAGCAGCGGCCGCGGCAACGCGAAGCGCCCTGCATCGCCCTGTTTCGCGAGTTCTTCGATCGCGGGGCCGCCCGGATATGGGAGATCGAGGAGCTTCGCAGTCTTGTCAAAGGCCTCGCCCGCGGCATCGTCGATCGTCGTCCCGTAAAGGCGAAACGACCCCACATCCTCTGCAGCGAGCAACTGGCAGTGTCCGCCGGAAATCAGCAGGAGCAAAAAAGGAAACTCGACGCCATGCGTCAGCCGTGCCGTCAGCGCATGCGCTTCCAGGTGATTCACGGCCACGAGAGGCTTGCCCGCTGCCAACGCCAGCGCCTTCGCGGTCGACAGGCCCACCATCACGCCGCCGATCAGCCCGGGCCCGGCTGTCGCGGCCACCGCGTCGATCCGGTCGAGGCCGAGTTGGGCTTCCGCCAATGCCTGCTCGATGACTAAATCGAGCATTTCGACATGTGCCCTGGCTGCGATCTCGGGAACCACACCACCATAGGGACGATGTTCTTCGAGCTGGCTGAACACGATATTCGAGAGAATCTCGCCAGGTCCGGGTGCGCGCCCGCGCACGATTGCTGCGGCGGTTTCGTCGCAGCTCGTCTCAAGACCCAGAACGGCAAATGCGCGCATCGCGCACCTTCATGCTATTTCGATGGCCGCCTCTAGCCTGAAGTGTCTCATGCCGCAAAGCCCTTCGCCGCTAGGATTGCGTGTGGGCGCGCGCGGCTCGAAGCTCGCCCGCGCCCAGGCGCGCATCGTGCAGGACGCGCTCCAATCGCTGTGCGGAATCGCGACCGAGCTGATCGCGATCAGGACGTCGGGCGATCGCCTTCAGGGTCCGCTCTCCGAAGCCGGCGGCAAGGGACTTTTCATCAAGGAGCTGGAAGAGGCTCTGTGGTCGGGGCAGATCGACCTCGCGATCCATTCCATGAAGGACGTGCCGGCACCGCTGCCTGAGGGCATGTCCATCGCGGCGGTTCTGCCGCGGGAAGACCCGCGCGATGCGTTCGTTTCGAACCATGCGGGCCGGCTCGAAGACCTCGCAGCTGGAGCGCGAATCGGCACGTGTTCGGTGCGCCGCGCGGCGCAGATCGCGCGCCTGCGGCCGGATTTGGCAATCGTTCCTCTGCGTGGAAATGTGGACACACGACTGGCGAAACTTGCTGCGGGCGAGATAGACGCGATCATTCTTGCCATCGCCGGGCTGAGGCGCCTCGGTTTGGACGCATATGCGACCTGTCTTCTGCCGACCGAGTCCTGGCTGCCTGCGCTGGCGCAGGGAACGATCGGAATCGAAATGCTGGAACGGGACAGCCGCGCCGAAAGTATCGGCGCGGCGCTCAACGATCATGCGGCCGCAGCCGCTCTCGCCTGCGAGCGCGCATTTCAGGCGGCGCTTGGGGGCTCGTGCCGATCGCCGATCGCCGGTTTGGCGACCATCGTGAACGGCATCCTTCGGTTTCGCGGCGAGGTGTTGGCACCCGACGGCGCCTCTTCTGTCGACACGCGCGTCGAACTCGCCCTGGGAGACAACGCCGTCGCTGAAGCCGCGGCAGCCGGCCATGAGGCGGGCATGGCGATCAAGCCCCACGCGCAGGCGTGGCTCGCAGTGTAAGCGCCGATGCACGTCCTCGTCACCCGACCGCTGGAGGATGCGACACGCACCGCGCAACGGCTCGCAACTAGGGGGCATCGCGCGCTGATCGCGCCGCTTCTGGAAGTCCGCTCCTTCGACGGAACCGAGCTCGCGCTCGACGATGTGCAGGCAATCCTTGCGACGAGTGGCAACGGCATCCGTGCGCTCGCGAGGCGAAGCCCGCGCCGGGACATTGCGGTGTTCGCCGTGGGTACAAGAACGGCGGCCGTCGCATGCGCAGAGGGCTTTGCCAGGGTTTTGGACGCGGAAGGCGATGCGGAAGCGCTTGCCGCGCTGGTTCAGCGACGGTTGCAGCCGCACGCAGGCAGCCTGCTGCACGCGACTGGCGCGGACTCGCAAGACGACCTCCATGCCTTGCTGGAACGTTCAGGTTTTCGCGTGCGCAGTTGCGTGCTCTACGAAGCTCATCCTGTACCCTTCCTTGGCTCCGCGGCGTGCGAGGCCTTGCGGGACGGATCGCTCGATGCCGTTCTCATTTTCTCTCCTCGCAGCGCCAGGCTTCTGGTGGAGCGGGTGAGGGAAGCGGGCCTCGCCGATTCCTGCGGCCGCCTCATCGCGTGCTGCATCAGCCAGGCGGCGGCGCTCATGCTGCAAGATCTCGATGTGGGCGCGATCCGTGTCGCGGAACGTCCGGACCAGGACAGCCTGATCGCACTTTTGGACAGACCGCTTCCCGCAATGCTCCAGGACCCGGCGAAGACGTAACGATTTCGGATCACAGCCGTCCCGAGCCGCGCCTGCTTTCAGCGCTCCGCGGCAGTTTTGGACGTCCAACTCACTGCGCCATGGCGGAATCCGCTGAAATTGAACAGAGCTGTGAGAGTTTCACCGGCCACTGCATCGCTTTCCTCCCCCGCGCGAAGCGTGGGGGAGATGCCCCGAAGGGGCGGAGGGGGCCTTTCGGCGGCGGCGAGTTCCCCCTCCACCGCTTCGCGGTCCGCGAATACGCTGTCGCCATCGCCCCCACGCTTCGCGCGGGGGAGGAAAGAGGAGAGGGCGGTCGCCGGGTCCATGCCATCGCGGGATGAGAGTTGTAATTATATTAGCTACGAGAGTTGCGCTGGCCGCTGCCACGCTTTCCTCCCCCGCGCTTGCGTGGGGGAGGTGCCCCGAAGGGGCGGAGGGGGCCTTTCGGCGGCGGCGAGTTCCCCCTCCACCGCTTCGCGGTCCCCCTTGTA
>Ga0182024_10001845_pt1 | contig 53372 bp, 46 predicted proteins | sample P32metaG_FD_120480 | JGI IMG/M metagenome (GOLD analysis project Ga0182024, IMG submission 120480) | Permafrost microbial communities from Stordalen Mire, Sweden - P3-2 metaG (Illumina Assembly) | ecosystem: Environmental > Terrestrial > Soil > Wetlands > Permafrost | place: Sweden: Stordalen...
CAGACAGTCGTCGGGCAGTCCGAAGCCCATCAGGATGGTCGAAAGACCAAGATGTCTCGCAAAGTCGGTGACGATGGGAATCGCGCCGCCGCTGCGGACGAATACCGTCTCGCGTCCGAACACTTCGCCAATCGCTCGCGCCGCCACGCCGATCGCCGGATGATCGGGATTCACCACTACGCCAGGCGAGTAGCTGAGCAAGCGAACCTCAGTGGTGATCCCTTTGGGCGTATTTTCTTTCACGAATTGCTTGTATGCCGCGAGGATCTTTTGGGGATCCTGATTGGGCACCAGCCGCATGCTCACCTTCGCGGTGGCCGTCGCCGGGATCACCGTCTTCGCGCCGGCGCCGGTGAATCCTCCCGCGATCCCGTGCGCTTCCAGCGTGGGCCGCGCCCAGGTCCGCTCGAAAACCGAATATCCCGGCTCGCCCGTAAGCGACACTGACCCGACTTCGTGCTTCAGGAATTCCTGTTCGTCGAACGGCAGCGACGCCCAGCTCTTCTTCTCTGCTTCCGAAGGCGGCGCGACGTCGTCATACACGCCGGGAATCAGAATGTGGCCGTTCGCGTCCTTCATCTTGCTCACCAATTCGATCAGCCCAAACACCGCGTTCGGCGCTGCGCCTCCGTAAAGTCCGGAATGCAGATCATGCGACGGACCATGCGCTTCGATTTCGGTGTACATCAGCCCGCGCAGCCCGGTGCAGATGGTGGGAAGGCCGTCGGCATAGAGGGCAGTGTCCGATACCAGCGCGATGTCGGCCTTCAACTTGTCCGGATTTTTCTTGGCGATCTCCGCAACATACTTCGCCACCGATCCCCCGCCGATTTCCTCCTCGCCTTCGATCAGAAACTTAAGGTTGATCGGCAGCGTGCCGTTCACCGCCCGCAGCGCTTCCACAGCTTTGATGTGCATGTACATCTGGCCCTTGTCGTCGGCCGATCCACGCGCGTAGAGGTTGCCGTCGCGCTCGGTGGGCTCGAAAGGCGGCGAGTTCCACAAGTCCAGCGGATCGGGTGGCTGCACATCGAAGTGGCCGTAGCACAAAACTGTCGGCTTGCCGGGTGCGTGCAGCCAATCGGCGTACACCAGAGGATGGCGATCGGTCAAAATGATCTCGACGTTTTCGAGCCCGGCTTTATGCATCGCGTCGGCGACGAAATCCGCTGCGCGGCCCACATCGCCCGCGTGCTCGGGCAGAGTGCTGACGCTGGGGATGCGAAGAAAATCCTTCAGTTCGGAGAGCAGCCGATCCTTATTTGTTTCGACGAACGCCTGGGTTGCCGAGGATGACGCAGACGAGGAAGCCGGAGTTGGAGAGGAAGGCACTCTTCATTATAATTGCGGCGCGGGCTGCACGAGCGCACAGGCCGATCGTGCCGTTGTTTTCTTTCCAGCCCCACCCGTCAGGGTGGGGGTACCGTCCGCCCTTTGATGTGGGGCCGGCGAGCCGCCTTGCCGACGCCGCCTGGCCACCCGTAGGTTAGCATTAGCAGTGATCCTTCCTCGCTTTCTACGATGGCAGCCGAGTCCATGATTCACCCCACCGCCAACCCATTTCGATTCTTCTTGCTTGGCGCCACGGGCCGCACGGGCTTGCCATTCCTGGCGCAGGCACTCGCTCGTGGTCATTTTGTAACCATCTTCGTTCGCGACGTATCGAAGCTCCCTGTTGCTTTGGCCTCACATCCGCGTCTGCGTACCTTCATCGGCGAACTACATGAGGCGGACAAGATGGCGCGAGCGATGGGCGAGACGAATCCGGATGTGGTGTTCGCTATGCTGGCGTCGGAGACTGCGCCTTTTACGGCAGTTTCCACAGGCACGCACAGCGCGTTGCAGGCCATCGCTGCGGTCAAACGAAATCTCATGCCATTCGTAAGTATCGCCGCCTGGGGACTCGGTCCAACTGGCGACTATATCACCGGCTTCGTTGCGCGCACGTTTGTAGGTGTCGCAAAGACGTTGTTCTGGTCGAAACCTCACGCTGATTTTGAGAAACAGTTGGCCGAGATAGAAGAAGCGCGGAATGCAGGGCTCATCCGGCCGATTCTCATTTTGCCGCCGCTGCTGAACAACAGGGAAAAAACAGACACTTACCTGTCGGGCGAGGCCAGTACGATGAAAGATACGATGCGTGTGACAAACTTTGTGAGCAGGGCTTCTATGGCCGATCTCTGTCTGAGGTTGGGGGAGAAGGCGGCGTCGGGAGAAGACGTGCCGCAATGGGTCGCCATCACAAATCCGTAGTGAGAGGCTGCGGTTTAGTCTGAACAAACCTCGCCACAGAGCGGTCTGTCCCCTTTTTCAATTTAGGGGCTGGTCGAACTCTTGTGGCCGGCCAGTGCAATCGCCGCGCCGGCTCCGCCCCCGGCGATCACCGCCACGATCGCGACTTTGGCTCCGGTCGACATTCCCCCGCCGCCCCCGCCGGTCGAGACCGAAGGAGTTTGCCCCGAGGCCGGCGTAGTCGCCGGGCCGCCCGCCGGCGCTTCCGTTTGTGCGTTCAAGGCCGCAGCCGCGCTCAGGCATCCGCCTTGCGACTTCACCGTGATCGCAGACACGTTCATCAGCAATGTCGCGATGCTGACCGCAGGCTTGGTGGCCCCGGCTGTCCCCGTCGCCTCGATGCGATTGCCGGTGTTGTTTTTGAGATCGGCCAGCAACGCATCGCGCGCGTTCAACTCCACCACCTCCTGCGTGTTTTCGTCCTGAAGGATGTAGTGGCCGTCTTTGTACAGCAAGCATCCGGTGCGCGTGACCGCGCCCGTAGCGCCCGCCTGCTGTGAAAAACTCATGCCCCGCCCGGCTGGAATGGATGCCAGCAGCAGTCCGGCTCCGTTAGTGACGCGTGCCGCGCCCGCCAGCACCATCACTTCCACGCGGTCGCCTATCGTCACTCGCAACCGCGCTTTTTCATTGGGCGCATCGCTTGCCGCGCGAATCCTCAACCCCGCCGCATCCAGTTCGTAGGACCCCGGCGCAGCCATCTGCCCGATTCCCCGTTCGAGTGCAATATGATTCTGCCAAATCCGCGCACGTGACCCCGCCGCGAGCTGAACCCTCACGCCGTTTCGCAAAGCCAGATCCGATGATGACGACGACGTTTCAACCGTAGCGCCGTCGAACAGCGTCGAGTTGCCCCACACTTCGGAGCGTTCCACCGTGACGTGTCCGCTGGCTGTGACAATTCCGATGGCCGGCGTACCGGCGTAGACTGCAGAGGCGAAAACGGTGGCAAAGGCGAAAATCGATTTTGAAATCACGCATCAATAGTATAAAGTCGGTGCTTGCAATCGAGCAAGAGAAATTTGCGTAATCCAGATGTATTACGTTTTCAGGAAAAGGGGACTGACCACTCTGTCCCGATTCGTTATATGTTGATTTCCCGAAACGGTCGAGTAGTGGACAGAGCGGTCTGTCCCCTTTTTCAACAAACCCCTCTTTCAACAAACTTAGACTGATGACTTACATTCAGAAACTTGCCGCGTTGATTTCACTGGCGCTGCTCGCCGCCGCCACGTGGTTCTCCATCCACCTCGCCGCCGCCGACGCGCAGTTTCAACGCCGCACGCCTGAGTCAGTCGCAGGCGCGATCGCCATCGAGCCGCGCAACACCGATTACCTCGCTGTCCGCGCGCTGCAACTGGACTACGACGGCGCGGATTCCACACTTCTCCTCGAGCGCGCCGTTCAATTGAGTCCGCTCAGTTCTTCGCCGCGCATTCGATTGGGACTCGCGGGGGAGATCCGCGGCGATTCGGATGCGGCGGAGACATGGCTGCTCGATGCCGCCCGGGTCGATCGTCAATTCGAGCCGCGTTGGACGCTGGCGAATTTCTATTTTCGCCGCGCGACCACCGCTGCTTCCGGAAACGAGGCCGCCTCGCCTTTCGGCAACCAGAGCGCTGAGCGCTTTTGGAACGTAATGCGCGAAGCGCTCGCAGTAAGCTATGGCGATCGCCGCCCTGCCTTCGATCTCTGCTGGCGCCTGGGCGACGCGTCCTCCATGCAGGCAACAAAAATGGATGCGACGGCAATTCTCGATCGCGCGATTCCGGACCGGCGGGAAGTGCTCGCCGCCTATCTCCAATACACGCTCGATTCGCATCCCGACGCCGCCGGACCCGTAGCGCTGAAGCTGGCCCGCTTCGGGGACTCTTCGGATCGCCCTTTACTGCTGGCCGCCTGCGACAGGCTCATCGTCGCCCGGCCCGATGAAGCGCACCGATCCGAGCACGACACGGCGCACGATGCTGCGTTGGCACTCCGTCTCTGGAGCGCGATCGGTTACGCTGCGCCCGCCGGCACTTTCAACGGAAGCTTCACCACGACGCCGCTAAATCACGGATTCGATTGGCGACTGCTCGAATCTCCAGGGGTGGTTCACACTGCGCTCGATCAACCGCGCTCCGCCCGCCGCATTGCGCTCGACGGCCGCCAGCCCGAATCCTGTGCGCTCCTCACCCAGATCGTGAACCTGGAGTCTCACGCGCGCTACACGCTCCGCTGGGAGGCGCGAACGTCCGGTTTTTCGGCGCCGGCCGGAATTGAGTGGCGCATCGCGGATCTGCATGCAAACATAGGGCCGAGCGACGCGCCCGCGGCCGGTTCGGCTCTGTTCGTCGCAACCTCGGAGCTGGTGCCATTGACGCTCTACTACCAGCGTCCGTCGGGTCAGGCACGCGCGGAAGGGCTGATTGAGCTCAGTCGCGTGTCCATCAACAAGACGCCCTGAACTTCGGCAACGGTCAGTTTGGATCGCTCTCCGGATCGGTTAATACAAACCGACTTTTCGACTGTTTCGTGTTAGGCGGCTCGTTAAGAGGCAAGTCGCCGGCGATCCTCCCACCAGGGCGTTTCCCTGGGTTCGTGGCGGCAGTCTGGGCTTGGTCACTCGAGCCCTCGAGGCGCAAAGCCCAGAGAGAAATTCAATGGACGCTCCAACCCTTCTCAAGGAAGAAATCAATAAGACGTTGGACTCATTGCATGACTTTTCAAAGTGGAAGTTAATCGTCGTTTCCGCGCTTGCTGCGACTGCGACCGGTCTGCCTGGATCGAAGATCCAAACCGGACCGAGTTGGCTTTTGGTGGTGGTACCATTTGCATGCGCGTACGTAGACCTCAACAGCTATCAATACCTCCTGAGGATCTTTCTGATTGCCAAGGTACTTCGTCAAGTGGAGGAGGACAAGGTCTTGCGTCAGTATGAGAATGAATGCGAAAAGTACCGAGCACAGGGGTATTTCTCGATGGGCATGTTCGCGCAGCTTGGAAGCAGCGTGATTATTTCTTTGATCTTGCCGGGCTTTGCATGCGCGCGACTAATTCTCGACAATACCGATACTTGGATGGTGGGTGCTTTTGTTGCCGTGTGGCTCGTTGGAATTGCGTTTCTCGTTATCTGCGCAATTAACTATCGGAGAAACGCTCACCTTGTCGAAGACCTGGGCGACTCGTAAGGCAACGCGCTCCGGTTGGTCGCGGCTCAAGAGGCGGAATGCGCTCCTTGACGGTCGCGCCTCAGTGAGGATCTATTTCTTAATCAGCACGACATTCGCCTGCCGGATTTTGCCAGGGTTGGCGGCGATCTGAACGTTGATCTCGAGCAAATTGAACGCGCCGCCAGGGATCAGATCGATGGTGCCTTTGGCGCCGTCGCCGGTGGTGAGCGGAAACGTCTGCTGGCGTGTGCTGTTCCTGAACTCGCCCGAGAACTCGAAACGCAGCACAGGATCGGCAGGGCTGCCCGGCGGCAGAATGAAGCGCGCCACCATTCGTCCATCGCATCGCCCGTTGTCTTCCCGGACCACCAGATCGACGAACTCGGGCTGCGGGCCGTGATACAGTCCCTTGGCCGGGTAGGTCCAGTCACCCGTATAGCGAACCAGCGGCAGCGGCGCGACGGACGGTGCGGAACGCGGCCCGGGATCGGCCGGCCGGGAAGGAATCAGGCTAGACACGGGACCCGTCGCTGAAACGCCGCGCGCCCCGTCTGACAGCTTTCTGTAATACTCGCCCCATGCCGTCGCTTCGGCCGCGGCCCCCTGGCCCGTTAGCTTGGTCCCGGCCGCGAACGCGCGATTCAGCTCGAGCGCCTTCAGCCGCGCCGGCTCTATCGCTCCCATAGCCAGATCCACTTGCTCCGCCGCTTTTTGGCGCGCAGCCATCGCCGCACTTAGCGCGCTGAGGGCGATGTTCTCGCGCTCCAGCATGCTCCGAACCTGCTGAATGCGCGGATCCGGGTCGTTTGCAACCTTATCGATCCCGCGGCGAACGGCGGCGGTTCGTGTCGAAATATAATCCGTCGCGCCCGCGGGTAGCGCTGGAGCAGCCTCGGTAGGAATCTCGAGCCAAGCCAGTTTCTGCTCGCTCTCCCGCGCGAAACGATCCAGAAACGCGCGGCGCTCCTCGCAATACTTGGCAGCCTCAGCCGTAACGCGATCGGCCCTCACGCCCAGTTGCGCTCCGCCTGTAGCGGCGTCGCGCTCCAGGTTCGGATCGGCCTCGCGCCATGCGCGGTAGGCGTCGCGATAGGAGTCGCGGCCGGATTGGGCACACAACATCATAGCCGCGAGCACCATCCACAAGAGCGCTCGAACGCCCGCCCGTCCGCTCCTGGTCGTGCCGGCGGCGGTCATCCTTTTTTCCTTTGCGGCAAAGCGGCCGGACCTGTTATGGAACACTCCGTTTGTGCCCGCGCCAGCCGCACCGCGTAGTAATCGGTCCAGCGAGACGCTTCCGCAACCAGCGCCGCTTGCTCATTCTGAATGGCCGTTTGCCGCGCATGGCCGGCCGCCAGCAAATCGCGCAAGGAGATATCGAGCGTCGCTCGAAGCTGGAACAGGTCGTCCGCGTCTTTAACCCGCGAGGTGGTAATGGCTTCGATGTCGGCGAGTTTCTTGCGGGCTTCTTCCAGGCCCTCGCGCCGCTTCGCGCTCGCCGTCAGATCCGCAAGCTGGCCGTCCACCGCGACCCGCTCCTGCTCGCTGTCGGCGCGTTCGGTTTCCACCTCGCGGAGACTCGCATCCTCGGCCGCAAGCGCCAACCGCACGCGCTCGGCATCGGCGTTGGCCTGCGCCAGCGCAATTTTAAGCACTTCGCCGAGCGCGGCCATCCGGGCCTCCGACGACCGGCTGACCTCCTCGATTGCGGCCTTCGCGCGAGGATCGCAAGGCAGCATGCGGGCGATCTTCGCGTCCAGCGTTTTCGCCAGCGCCTCCCATTCAGCCGTACGTTTGGCGGCAGTCTCCCGCGCGGAAACGGACGGATCTGCCGGAGCGGCCTGAGGCAAAACCGCTGGAGCGAAAACACCTGCCGCCAGCATGCCGGCGGCGACCAGCTTTCCCCATCTCACTCCGCGTGCGAAGTCTGCGTGGCGGCGTTTTTCACGTACTTTTCGAACCACTGGAACTTCTCCCATAGAACGTGTTCGATGGTCTCCTTGCCGCGATAACCGTGGGCTTCGTCGGGCAGGAACACCAGCCGCACCGTTCCGCCGTTACCGCGAATAGCCTGGTACATCCGGTCGCTCTGAATCGGGAACGTCCCCGAGTTGTCGTCGGCTTCGCCATGGATCAGCAGAATCGGGTCCTTGATCTTGTTCGCGAAAAAGAACGGCGACATCTTGGTATAGGTGTCGGTGGCTTCCCAGAAAGTTCGCTGTTCGCTCTGGAATCCGAAGGGCGTCAAGGTTCGATTGTACGCACCGCTTTCGGCGATCCCGGCGCGAAACAGATTGCAGTGGGCGAGAAGATTCGCGGTCATGAACGCGCCATAGCTATGGCCGCCCACCCCCACGCGGTTCGGATCGATCACACCCATGGAGGCTGCCTTGTCGATAGCGGCCTTCGAGTCCGCGACAATCTGCTCGACATACGTATTGTTCACCACATCGATGGTTCCCACCACCGGCATCATTGCATTTTCCAGAACCGCATACCCTTCCAGCAGGAAGAACAGCTCCGAATATCCGGTGATGGTGGTGAAGTGGTTGGGCGAGCCTTCCACCTGTCCCGCCGTGTCGGCGTCGTTGTATTCGCGTGGATACGCCCACAGTACCGCTGGAAGCCGCGTGCCCGGTTTGTAATCCGGCGGCAGATATAACTCCATCGAAAGCGGCACGCCATCGGCGCGCTTATAGGTGACCAGTTGCTTGGTGATCCGGCGGACCCGCGGCGCGGGATCGGTAAAAGACGTCAGCGCCTTCTCCGCGGATCCGGTATGCAGGATGTAGTTGGGCGGCTCCGTGGTGCTCTCACGCCGCGTGATGAAGCTCTTCCCCTGATCGTCAAGCACTGCTTCCACCACTTCATACTTATCCGGTGCGCTCTCAAAAATCCGTTCGGATTTCAGAGTCGCCAGATTGAAGCGATCGAGAAACGGATGTTCGCCCTGCGGACCGGCGCCCGCGCCGTTGAGCAGAATCGTGTCGCCGGATTGAACCAGGGGTCGCTCTCCAGCGCCGCCCCCGCGTCCTCCGCCTCCGCCGCCCCCGCGTCCGCCGCCACCGCCGCCGCCCTTGAGCACCGGCCGGCCGGGATCTTTATAGCGATCCTGGGAATTCCGGCTCCAGATCAGCTTCGCCTCGGCTGCAGGCTTCGCGGGATCAACCTCGAACGTCCGCGTGATCCGCGAAATCCGCGCCTGATCTTCCACCAGCAGGAAGTCTTTGCCGAACTGGATACCCTGAAACCGTTCTTCGGTCTTGAAAACTTCCGCCGGCTCGCCGGTGAAGGGAGCTTTGAGCGCCACGATGCGGTCGCGATGCGGAACCTTCTCTTTCGGATCGCCGCCATCCAGCGCCTGTACCCACATCACGGTCGACGGCTCCGTCGGAATCCAGTTGATGTCGCGCGGCGTCGCCTGCACACCGCCGGAGCGCGTCCGCTCCTGCAACGGCAGGCTCACCACGGAATGCACCATAGTACCCGCGCCCGGACCCGTTGCGCCCCAGATCTCGACCTCTTTCGGGAACTGGCGATTGGGATAGAGATAGGAGAACGGCCGATGTTCGCGCGTCACCAGCATGTCCTTGCCGTTGGGCGACAGATTGATGCTTTCGATAATGCCCAGCTTGCCAAGCGGCGTGACCTTGCCGGTCTCGACATCGACCGACGCAATTTGGGCGCTCGCATAGTATTCGTAGAGATCTTCGTCGTGCGGATTTTGCAGCAGATCTTCGAAGGTCGCGGTGCCGGTGGAGGTGCCCAGGCTTTGCTGAACGGCGGGGCCCTTGGGCACGCGCGGCTCAGCCGGCGCGGGACCGCGGGTGGCTGAAATCGTCTTCACGATCACGGTCTTGTTGTCGGGCAGCCAATCGATGGGATCGCCCAGCACGGCGTTCAGCTTCACGCCTTCGATTCTTCGCGCTTTACCGCTGGGATCGCCGATCCACAGCTCGATACCGTGCGCGACCGTATTCGAGAACGCAAACAGCTTCCCATCCGGCGACCAGCGCAGCGGACCCGCCTGGGCATTCGGAGGCAGCACCAGCCTGACCTTAAAGCCTTCGGGCAGCTTCACAATCTCAATCGAGATGCTGTGCGCCGCCAGATGCAGTCCGTTCGTGCGCGGATCGATGCGGATGCCCGCTATGCGCAGCATCGGCTCGGATACTTCGGCGATCGCCGGGTAGCGCGCACTCTGCGACAACGTCGCATAGGTGTGGGTTGGATTGACACTCAGCGTCGGCAGCGTCGGGGCGTTCAGGATGTCCAGAACTTCCTTGGGCGGCTTTTGATAGGGCAGTTGGTCGGCCGCGATCGGGATGGAAACAGCCAGTAGTACCAGGACAAGCGGGATCAGGATGCGTCGCATAGAGGCTTCCCCTTTGAGTATGAAGTGTAAGTAAGAATGGGCTCGGATGTCAATGGTGGTGGGTTGGAGGTGGGGCCGGGCGTGCATCAAGCGAACCTCATCCCGTCAACGCGCCGGATCAGCTCGTCAGTCGTTTCGAGTTCGTCACACATAAGGGCGCATTTCGAAATGAGTCTCTGAACGATCAAATACAGCTGTCCCTGATACTGGAATTCCTGGGCGGCGTTCCCTTCGTGCACTGCTTCGTTCCGTATCGAGTACGCCTTTTGGACGATATCGAATATGCTCCGCTGCTCTGGCGGAGCCACACCCACGAGCCGCGCAGCGCCCTCAGCGATCACATGCCGTGACGCAGAGAAGATTGCTTCGAGCGCGATAACAAGGCAGAGGGTCTCGTGGCCTCGTTGCTCTTGGAGGGTCGCCTGTGCAAACCAGTGTGCGGCCCGCAGGACGGCGCTCTCTAGCTGCGATTGGTGGCGTCCAAGCGCGTCGGCTAGTCGCATCACCCCGGCTTTGCGCATGAGAAACAGATTCCCGTCGTTAAGGCAGAGGTTCCCAACACTGCCAGTTACTGAGCTCTGTTGCGACCAGCCATCGTGGCCATCTAGCGACAGGATCCAGGCCGAATAGATTCCGGTATGCGAGTGGCCGCCCAGCCCCACTCGTGCTGACGCGCAAAACTCCGCGATCCGAGTAGACATTTGCAGCAAATCCATCAACATCCCCGCTGCCTCTAGAAAAACCTTATGGGCGTGCCCAGAGTCTGCTATGGTTTCGAACTCGACGATGACCCTTCCTTCCAGCGCGCTGTTGGCCTGATCACTAAATTGGCGTACAAATTCGGCCCGCTGCTCAGAGTTGTAGGGAGATCGGGAGAAGGCATCCTCGAAAAGCCGACGAATTCTATCCAACTCGACTCGCGTCGCGCGTCGGAGAGTGAACGGACCGAAAGACGCCGGGGCACTGAGATCAACGCCGTCAATGGGCGCTACACACAGCTTTCGGTCAGAGAAGACGTCGAGATCTTTGAGCAAGTCGGAAAATCGCGCTCTCGTCGCTGGGCCGATCGGCACCTGCCAAAGCTCCAAAGCCAGCGTCTCAATCCGTCGCTCCAGATAGTCCATTCCGAAGCGTCCCGGCCAAAGCTGCCTAACCCTATGTGCAAGGTCCCGGATCTTCATCTTGACGCCGCTCGGCAGGCCCGTACCAGCGGGATCAGCGGCATCAGCTGACTGAGCTGCTCTAATCAGTCCACAAAAGCTGTCTTCGAGTTCGGAGCGTGTCTTGGCTTTCACCACTTTGCGGTCCTCGACTTTATTTACTCATGAAAACCCGGACACTCAATCGCCAATTTCGTACCAAGCACTGCTCTGCGAACCAGGCCGATCAGCAAAATTGTGCTGTCGCGAATAGCGTTTTCCTGTTACAGAGAATCCGGCGGGGGACGAAGAGGATTGACAAATAGTAACAAAAAGGTGACCATAGGTTTAGATGTTCGAGCTTCGCGGATACGTTGACGAAGCCGGCAAGAAGCGCTTCGCCAAGTGGTTCAAGGGGTTGGACGCCATTGCCGCAGCGAAGGTGACGATGGCCCTCGCGCGGATCGAGCGCGGAGCCTGGTGGTGGGTCGGTTCGAACAACTTCCCCGAGAAGCAGATCCCTCGCTTCGCTCGGGATGACGGGTAAGGGAGACGCCTTGTGATCCTGATCGGCGGCGGGACCAAGAAACGGCAGGACCACGACATTGCAGCGGCTCAGGTATGCTGGGCCGATTACAAACGGAGGAAAAAACATGCCCCTCACCCATGACTTCAAGGAAACCATCCGAGCGCGCGCGCAGCGCGAACCGAAGTTCCGGCAAGCGCTCTTGCGCGAGGCCGTGGAAAGCTATCTCACCGGCGACCTCGAAACCGGAAAATCCGTGTTGCGCGATTACGTCAACGCAACCATCGGATTTCAGGCGCTCGAAAAGCAAACCGACATTCCCGTCAAAAGCCTGATGCGCATGCTGGGGCCGAAGGGGAGTCCGTCCGCAGCCAACCTTTCCAGCATCCTCACAGTACTGCAAAAGACCGAAGGCGTCCACTTCGAGCTTTCGTTGAGGCGATAGCCCCCGCCCGTGTTTCACCAAAAGGGGAAGCCAGGGACAGACTTTGGACGTGTCCCGAATGGCCCCAATTTAGTGCATCGTGGGTGGTGCCGGCGTCCCGTCGGACCAAGTGCCGGCCAAAACCATGAAGATGGTCACCCGTTCTTCCGGATCGTCCGCCGCTATCACCGGCGAGCCAGGCAGATTGGCTCCCCAGCTTTTCACGGCATTACCCGAAACGAAAAACATGACATGGGGATGCCAGCTCATGTCGTCGTCGCTCAGGTACTGCTGCTTCGCCATCATGTAGCACATCGCTCCCGGAGCGAGCGCAGGTAGTTCTCTCTTTTCCAACGCGGACGCAGTGGCCGCGAGGATCTGTGCTTTCGATTTTCCCGCCAGCACAAGTTTGGTTTTCTTCAGAAAGATGGGTAGAAACGTCCTTGAGGCTGCCGGATTGAAGCAATTCGGGGCGCTGATCTTAGGGTTCCAGAATTCCGGGTCATCGGTAGGCTTCGCCCAGGATCGCTCGACGATGCAGACGAAGCCATTCGAGCCCTTCACGGCAGTTGCGTAGCCATCCCGTCGCAGCACCATCACTTCGGCTGCATCCGAAATCGATGCCGGAGCGGAACTCCTGGCCAGCGCTATCTCAGCCTTCTCGTCCGGAATCAAATACTGTTCGAGAGGAGCCATGACCGGATAGGGAGCCTTCGGAGCTTGCGCTCGTGCACAGGCGGGCCAGAGGAAAAGAATCGAAATAACGAATGCTAATGCTGTGATCCTCACATTGTTCTTCCGCATTTGATTCTCCGAAGAGCATTTTAATACATAAAGTAGAAACCAGGGACAGACTGGACATTGCTCAGATTTTCCGGGAAAGAATGTGAGATATGCTCGTCTGTCCCTGTTTCCCCCATCATCGCGATCATGCGTTGCTCCACTCGCAGCCGAACTCAACCGCCGCGCTAACCCAGCGGACCACGCTTACCTAACCACGCTCGCGGTCGGGTTCGTCACAGTGACGGTTGCGGCGCCGAAGATGCTGGAGTAGAAGGCAGTGATGGTCGCAGTGCCCGGGCTGATTCCCTTCACCATGCCTGATGCCGATACGGACGCCACCTGATTGTTCGATGACATCCACACGGTCGCTGTCGGCAATATGGGGAGAACGAAACCGACAGCGTTCTTGACCGTCGTGTTTATCTGCGCTGACTCGCCCACGTCAACGACAAAGCCAGCCGGCACAATGGTGAGCGACCCTAGGCCATCGGAGCCTTCGTAGTCCAGTCCCCCGGTCGCGATATACGCGCCGGGCGGCGAGGTGCCTCCGTTCACCTGAATCACAATCGACGGATTGCCGGACACAATGGTCTGCGGAACCATCACGTTCACCTGATAAAGTCCCGCGAAGCCGGGAGCCTCACCCGCGTAAAGAACCTGGGCGGGCATCCCGCCGATGGAAACCGCGGCAGTACCAACGGTAGTATCAGCGCTGCTTGCCACAGTTCCTGGGGGAACCGCGGTAGAAGCCGCGCCGAATCCCACACCAAAAATTGAGATGATCTCGTTAAACTCAGCGACCGAGAAGGCGGCCCCAGGCATGAGGCCGGGGTTCCCCACGAATGCCCCCGAGGACGAACGGATTGCGGCCACTGGCTGTTGGCCGTTCGGGTTCTGCACGAAGTAAAGGAATTCCGGAGCGGACGCAGCGACGGGCACGGTAAATGGCTGGCTGGTTGTAGCATTGGCGGTTCCGCAGCCGGAGACCACCGAAACCTGCACGTTTCCGGAGGAAGGCACAACCGTGGTCTGGGCGTTGATCTGCGTCGAGGAAACGTAGTAAAGCGGAGCTGCGATCCCCCCGATCTCAACGCAAGTTTGGGCGAGGTTGGTTGGCAGCATGTTGCCACCGACTAAATCGGACTCCATCAGCCCTCGGGTTTCACCGGCCGGAGCAAAGTTAAATCCAGTAATTGTGATGAGGCCGCCGGTGGTTATTTGCGTCACTGGCGGGATGCTGAGCGCGGCTCCATAAATAGCGGTGATGTCCGGCGCTCCAGCCGGCGCAATGGCGCCCGAGAAAGTTTGCATCGCGACTTGGGCGGCAGGCAGAGTACTGTCGGTGACCTTGACCGTATAGGCGTAGGGTCCGGCGGCCGTGGGAGCGCCTGTTATTTGGATCGCGATGGGAGTATTGGTCGGCGGGAGAGTAGATACCGGAATCGTGGCGACCACGTTGTACGACAAGCCGGGCGGTAAGGTCGCGCTCCACTGGTACGGCGGGGTGCCTCCGCTAACATTGCACGTGTCGGTGTAAAGAACTCCAACCTCAGCGGGACCCGCCGCAGTTCCACAGCTGAGCGACAACGTGCCGCTTTGCGCGAAAGCCGGATTCATTAGAAAGAGTGAGCAAGTCATGACCGCTAAAGCGTGTGTTCGAAGCCTGCGGTTGGCTTGGTCAAAAAAGCGGTAGAGAAGTTTGGTCACGTTCGTTCTTTAAAGTTTATCCGAAGAAAATCGCCTCTCAGCAGGAAAGTGACGGTCTAGCCAAATGAGAAGGCCAGGAGCCTGTTGGGCTATGGCGATCGCGTTCCAATCAATCCCTAGAACGGCGGCCGCCAGCGAAGGCCGGGGAACCTCGCGTAGTCGCGATCGTGCGTGATCCACTCACAGTCATGCTCGATGGCGAGCGCGGCGAACCAGGCGTCGGGGACCCGGTTTCCACGCGCATTGCCGGTCGAACAGAGTTCGCAAAAGATGTCCCAATGCCGCAGACCCGGTTGCACGATTTCGCATCGTGGATGTGTCACCAGCGCGTTACAGAATTGCAGAACATCCGCGGTTGAATACGATATCCCAAAAGCTTTCCGATGCGTCATGATCCGCACGAGCGAACTCAGGACTTGAGGCGCGATCGCAAATGTGCGGCCGCTTCTCAATAAATCGTTCAGCCACGCTGCATGAAGGCGATGTTCCAGAGCCTCAGAGCGGTAGGCATACAGAACAACGTTAACGTCCGGCAGGATCATCGGATCGCGACTCCCGCTCTAACTTCTCCTGCCTGTCCAGCTCGTCAAGAATGTCCCACATCTCGGCGCTGTTGTTGAAGTCGATCGGCACCAGCAATCCGCCTCCGTCCGAAGCCACTCCGACAGGAAGTCTCCAGTTCTTGTCGAGAGTTGGATCATGTCTTCGTTCCCTGCGCCGTTTCACCGCCAACCGAAGGCCCTCCTCAAAGAACTGCGTGAGCGTCAGGCCGTCTTTCGCGGCCTCCTCTGTCGCCTCATCAAGCAAAGACGCGGCCAATCTGAGCGACGTGCGCCGCATCGGCGTTTTGGTTGCACTCGGCATATGTCTAGACATATCGTACTTGACATACGTATGTCAACTCCGCCAAACACTCTTTCCGGCTGTTTCTGTTGTTTCTGCTGTTTCTAATGTCGGGCTTCGCGCCCCATGTTATCTTGAGTATTCACCCCAAAATATGGCAACCACCCCTACTCCCATCACAGTCGCGCATGGCGACGGCATTGGCCCCGAGATCATGGCCGCGACGCTCGAAATTCTGAAAGCCGGCGGCGCGAGGCTCGCCATCGAGACCATTGAAGTCGGCGAAAAAGTTTACCTGAGCGGCAACACCTCCGGCATCCTGCCGAGCGCGTGGGATTCCCTGCGCCGCACCAAAGTTTTCCTGAAAGCGCCCATCACTACGCCCCAGGGCGGCGGCTATAAGAGCCTGAACGTGACTGCGCGCAAAACTCTCGGCCTCTACGCCAATATCCGGCCGTGCGTTTCCTACTATCCTTTCGTCAGAACCAAGCATCCCGTGATGGATGTGGTGATCGTGCGCGAAAACGAGGAGGATCTTTACGCCGGCGTCGAGTATCAGACCACGCCCGACGAAATGGTGGCGTTCAAGATCATCACGCGTCCGGGATCGGAAAAGATTGTCCGCTACGCGTTCGAATACGCGCGGCAGTACAACCGCAAGAAGGTCACCTGCTTCACCAAGGACAACATCCTCAAGATGACCGACGGGCTGTTCCACAAGATTTTCGACGAGATCGGCCCGGAATATCCGGAGATCGAAAAGGAGCACTGGATTGTCGATATCGGCGCGGCGAAGATGGCCGATACGCCGGAAGCGTTCGACGTGATCGTGATGCCGAACCTCTACGGCGACGTGCTCTCCGACGTCGCGGCGCAGATCGCCGGATCGGTGGGACTCGCGGGATCGTCCAACATCGGCGACCGCTGCGCGATGTTCGAAGCAATTCACGGCTCGGCTCCGCGACGCGCCGGCCAGAACATGGCGAATCCATCGGGCCTGTTCCAGGGAGCGGTGCTCATGCTGGTGCACATCGGACAGCACGACGTCGCCGAGAATGTGCAAAACGCGTGGCTGCGCACGATCGAGGACGGCATCCACACCTACGACATCTTCGTCGAGGGCAAGAGCCAACAAAAGGTTGGCACGAAGGAATTCGCCCAGGCAGTGATCGCGCGCATCGGGCAGAAACCGCATACGCTGAAGGCGGTTCACTATTCGACGAAACCGGCTGCGGCGGCGGTGACTCGCGCCGTGAGGCCTGCACCGAAAAAAGAGCTGGTCGGCGTGGATGTGTACGTCGAATGGACTTCGAAGAATGCGAACGACCTCGCCGCGAAGATCGGCCAAGCTTCGGGCGACGGCCTCGAGCTGGAACTGATCGCCAATCGGGGCATGAAGGTTTGGCCGGATGGGTCGCCCGATACTTTTTGCACGGATAGTTTCCGTTGCCGCTTTGTAGCTCCTGCCGGCACCGCGACGCCGAAACAGGTGATCGCGCTCCAGGAACGGGTGACCGGCCTGGGACTCGAAATCGCGATGACCGAAAATCTTCGCAACTACGACGGCAAGCCCGGATTCACTCTGGCGCAAGGACAATAGGGACGCTCGCATGGCCGCCACCAATGAGAACACTGCGGGGAAGCTTCTGGACATTGATGCGAAACCTCTGGTTTCGGTCGTCATGGGCAGCAAGTCGGACTGGGAGACCATGCGGCACGCGTCGGAGACTCTGACGAAATTCGGCGTTGCGCACGAATCGCGGGTGATGTCGGCGCATCGCAGCCCAAAACTGACGTCGGATTACGCTTCGGCCGTCGAACAGCGCGGGATCGAGGTAGTGATTGCGGCGGCCGGCGGCGCGGCGCACCTGGCCGGCGTTTTCGCCGCGCACACTTTGGTTCCCGTGCTGGGCGTGCCGATGGAGAGCCAATCACTGAAGGGCCTCGATTCGCTGTTGTCCACGGTGCAGATGCCGGGAGGGATTCCGGTGGGCACGCTCGCGATCGGCAAACCTGGCGCGACCAACGCCGCGCTGCTGGCCATTGCGATTCTAGCCAATTCGCGCCCGGAGCTTCGCGAAAAACTACGCGAATTTCGCGCAGAGCAAGCTGATAGGATATCCCGAGAGACTCTGTAGGATCGGCCCGGCAATCTTGAGGCTGGCGGAGCCGTTTCGCAACCACGTTAGGTGGACGGACGCGCCGCGGCGAGGGAATGGGCCTTAGAACTATTGTCCCAGTGCTTGATAGGACTCAGGTCCGATATGAGAAAGTACTAAATCTCTATGGTTCTGAAACGCGCACGCGTCTATAAAGGGTAATCATGCAGCCCGGAGTGTTCATCGATTTTTACGAGACTCTCCAGATCAGCCCCAACGCCGATCCTGACACCATCCATCGGGTTTATCGCATTCTCGCGCAGCGCTATCATCCCGACAATCAGGAGACCGGCAACGCGGAAAACTTTCGCAACCTGTCCGAAGCCTATCGCCAACTGAGCGAACCGGAGTTGCGCGCCGCCTACGATGTAAAGCATCGCGAGGAGCGCCGCCTCACCTGGAAGATCTTTGACCAATCCAATTCCACGCAGGGCATTGAAGCCGAACGCCGCAAGCGCCAGGGACTGCTTGCACTGCTGTACCGCAAACGCGCCGCACAGCCCGATCAACCCTTCATGGCGCTCAAGGAGTTCGAGGATCTGCTGGGCGTGCCGCGAGAGCATCTCGAATTCGGCTTGTGGTATCTCAAGGAAGGCCAATACGTGCAGCGCACCGACAATGGCCGCCATTCCATCACCCTGAAGGGCGTCGATCTCATTGAGGTGTGGAACGAAAGGCGCGAGCCGATCCCGCTATTGGCGCCAAACGCGCGAGTGGCCTGATCGCCACCAGACCCCCCCCTCAATTCGGATCGTGACGGCCGAATTCGAATTCCAGGTGCGATTTGATCACCAGCCGCGGTTCTTCCGGCGTTAACCCAACCCCGATTCCCACACTCCAGACCAGGCTCTTCGACAACCTGATATCGGTACCGGGATAGATCTGGTGAACCTGTTTTTGAACGGGTGGAAAGTCGGATAGGTATCCGATTTCGCTGTACCATTCGAGGTACGGCCTGAACCGCGCCTTTTCGGCATCTCCGTAGGCTACTCGAGCGGCTGGTTCGAAGTGCCAGCCTTCACCGACGTTGGCGCCCCGCAAAGCACGCGCGAAAACCGGATTGAAATCGAGCTGAAACCCATTTAACGTCTTCTCGATGATCGGCCGTATTTCCACATGCGTGGTCTCCGGGATGTATTGCGGCCGCGCGAAGGAGAACTCCACCACCATCCCCAGCTTCACCGGCAGGCGCCACGATTCGGGGACGTAAAAGTGCGGGAGCACTCGCCATCCCGCATATTGAAAGCCGGTCCCGGGAAGCACTGCGTTGAGTTGCATGAACCCGAGCGAAATCTGATCCGTGATGGCGCCAGTCAGCTCATAGGTCATGTGAAGCTGGTCGTTCGTAGGAGCGAGCGCGCCGTCCGATTGCTTCGATCCGATCGCCCAATAATTCAGATGTTGCTCGATGGTGAACTGCAAAGGATGCAGCGTTTCGTATTCGTATACGTGAATTTCGAAAGGATCCTGCGCATACGCGGCGGCCGCAAGAATCAGGAAGACTAACGTTTTCAAGCGGCCATCCTACCACGCGAATCTATAATGAGTATGTGGCGCACGCGCGTTGTTTGCGCCCGTACCGGGCTTCAAGCGTGCGGTGTTGACACTTGTGTCCACGTTCAGGCCTTATGAAACTCTGTTACCTCGACGCGTTTTCGGGAATCAGCGGCGACATGACCGTCGGCGCTTTGATCGATGCCGGGGCTCACTGTGAAACCGTGCTGGACGCATTGCGTAGCTTCGACACCGGCGCGCGGTTCTCCGCTGAGAAAACTCTGCGCGGAGGTATTACCGCCGCCAAGTTCCGCGTTGACACAGGAACCAGCGGGAACTCGCATCGCCACCTTTCGCACATTCTCGATTTGATCGAGCGCTCTTCTATCTCTCTGCGCGCCAAAAGCAGCGCCTGCGCTGTGTTTCAACGCCTGGCGGAAGCCGAAGCGCAGGTCCATGGCGTGCCGGTCGAAAAAGTCCATTTTCACGAAGTCGGCGCCGCGGATTCCATCGCCGACATCGCGGGTGCCTGCATCGCACTCGATCTGCTCGGTATCGACGAACTCCATGTTTCGCCGGTAAACACCGGCAGCGGGACCGTCAAAACCGACCATGGAATCCTTCCCGTCCCCGCTCCCGCCACCGCGGTCCTGCTTCAGGGCAAACCGATTTATGCGCGCGGTCCCCAAGTCGAATTGACCACTCCAACGGGCGCGGCACTGGCGGTGACGCTTGCCTCGCGCTTCGGCTCCCTCCCGGCTATGAACATTTCGAGTATTGGTTATGGCGCGGGCGATCGCGATTTCAGCGAACACGCGAACGTCCTGCGGGCGATGGTCGGCGAATCCGCGCGAGCACCGGAAGCGACGCTGGTCAGCGTGATCGAAGCTAACATCGACGATTCCAGTCCGCAGGTTCTCGGCTACGCGATGGAGCGATTGATGGACGCGGGCGCGCTGGACGCCTCGCTTTCGCCGCTGCAAATGAAAAAAAATCGCCCCGGCGCCCTGCTGCGTGTCATCGCGCGGCCCGAGGACCAGGAGCGGCTCGCGCAAATTGTTCTCGCGGAGACATCCACACTCGGCTTGCGCATTCATTCGGCCGAGCGCCGCGTGATAGAGCGCCACATGGTCGTAGTCCAGACGGCGTTCGGGAAAATTCGCGTAAAAGTTGCCGCCGGCGGATCGTTCGCGCCCGAATACGAAGATTGCCGCGAGATCGCCGCGCGTACCGGAACACCGTTGCCGCAGGTGCTCGCCGCCGCCAACGAAGCTTATTTAAGCCAGCGAAGCTGAGACAAAAAAAGACGCATACTTGAAAGAGTGCGCCGCACGCGCCCAAAGCGCGGAACGCGCTTCCAACCCGATGAGACGCACAGCATGAAATATTACCTGACCACGCCCATCTACTACACCAACGCCGCTCCACACATCGGCCACGCCTACACCACCATCGCTGCCGATACCATCAAGCGTCTAAAACTGATGCAGGGCATGGACGCGATTCTCACCACCGGCACTGACGAGCATGGCGTGAACGTGGAACGCGCCGCTGAAACGGCCGGGAAAGCCGCTCTCGAATATACCAACGTCATCGCGGAGGAGTTTCGCAACCAGTGGCGGATTCTTGGCCTGGGTATCGACCGGTTCGAGCGCACCACCAGCGCCCGCCACGCGGCCTGTGTGCAGGATTTGTTTCTCCGCTGCAAACAGCGCGACCACGTCTATAAAGGAAATTACACCGGCCAATATTGCATCTTCGACAATCTCTACGTGAACGAGGCCAAGCCCGGCGATCCGTGCCCGGAATGCGGCCGCCCCACCGAAACGGTGACCGAAGAGAATTATTTTTTTCGTCTTTCCGCTTTTCAGGGTAAGCTGCTGGATCTCTACGACAAGAATCCGGAGTTCATTCAGCCTGAAACGCGCCGCAACGAAGTGATCGCGTTCGTCAAGCAGGGCTTGACGGATCTTTCCATCAGCCGCACCAGCGTCAAATGGGGCATCCCCGTGCCCGATGAGCCGAACCATGTCTTCTACGTCTGGTTCGATGCGCTGACCACCTACATGTCCGCCGTTCATGGCGAAGACCGCTGGCCCGCCGACCTCCACCTGATCGGAAAAGAGATCGTCCGTTTCCACGCCATTTATTGGCCGGCGTTTCTGATGGCCGCCGATCTGCCGCTGCCGAAAAAGATTTTCGCGCACGGCTGGCTGCTGTTTGAGAACGACAAGATGAGCAAGTCTCGCGGCAACATCGTGCGCGCCACTCCCATTCATCGTGTGCTCGGTACCGACGCTCTGCGATACTTTCTGCTGCGCGAGGTGGTCTTCGGACAGGACGGCAGTTTTAGCTACGACGCACTGGTGGGACGCTACAATTCCGATCTGGCGAACGGCCTCGGCAATCTCGCCAGCCGCACCCTTTCGATGATTCATCAGTATCGCGCGGGAGCGATTCCAAAATCGAGCGGCGATTCCTATATCGCCGAGGCCGCGAGCGAAGCCACCGCCTTCGCGCTGGATGCGTTCGAGCGTCTTGATTTTTCGAAAGCGCTCGAAACCATCTGGAGCCTGATTGCGAGGCTGGACAAATTTATCGTGGAACGTGCGCCGTGGAAGCTCGCCAAGGGCGACGACGACGCGCAAAAGTTGCTGGATGATACGCTATACACTTCCGCGGAGGCGCTCCGTATCATCACCGCGTTGCTCTCCCCCGTGATTCCCGATTCGGCCGCGAAAATCTGGTCGCAGCTCGGCTTCACGCTTCCGGTAACGGAAGTGCGCACCAAGGACCTGCACTGGGGCCATCTTGAAAGCGGCCAAATGCTCGGCGCCGTGTCTCCCGTATTTCCGCGCGCGGATGCGAAAGCGTCCATCGAGAAAATGCGCGCGCTCGAAGTCGAGGAGTATGCTCGACAGCAGGCTCTCCTCGGCAAAACCGTGCCCGCTGCCACGGTTGATGTCGGCTCTGAGCTCAAGCCCGCCGCCTCAGCAACAGCGGGTGACGGGAAGATCACCATCGACGATTTCCTGAAAGTAGATCTGCGCGTGGGCCTCGTCAAACAGGCCGCCGCCGTCAAGAACTCCGACAAACTGCTCCATCTTCACGTCGACATCGGCGAGGAAAATCCGCGCAGTATCGTCGCCGGAATTGCGGGCGCTTACAAGCCCGAGGCGCTGGTCGGCCGCAAGGTCGTGATCGTCGCAAATCTTCAGCCGCGTAAGCTGCGCGGCCTCGAATCGCAGGGCATGATTGTGGCGGCTTCGCTAGGCGATGGCGATCCCGCGCTCGCCAGCTTTCTCGAAGAGGTTCCCATCGGAGCTCGCCTTAAGTGAAATCAGTTTGAGGCGCGACCGTGAGGGAGTGCGTATTTAGTAGTCGTAGCGCATGACGCCCAAAGCGCATGACGCCCACTTGACAATGTTCATTGATTCCCATTGCCATCTCGATAACGACCAGTTCGCCCCCGATCGTGACGAAGTCGTCCAGCGCGCGCTCGACGCAGGCGTCGAGCATATGGTCGCCATCGGCACCGGCGACGGTCCGCCCGATCTCGAAGCCGGCATTCGCCTCGCCGATCGATACGCTCCGTTCTATTGCACCGTCGGCATTCATCCGCACGACGCCGCGAAGGCGACGTCGGACACGTACGAGAATCTCGAACAACTCCTGAGCCATCCGAAAGTTGTTGCGATCGGTGAAATCGGCCTCGACTATCATTACGACTTCGCACCTCGCGAAGTCCAGCGCAATGTCTTCGTCGAACAAATGCGCATCGCGCGCGATGCCACTAAACCCATCGTCATCCACACTCGCGAAGCCTGGGACGATACTCTGTCGCTGCTCGCCGAACACTGGCCCGCAACCCTTGGCGGCATCATGCACTGCTTTTCAGGAGGACAGAACGAAAGCGCCCGCGCGCTCGATCTCGGCTTTCATCTGAGCTTCGGCGGCATCCTCACCTTTCCAAAATCTATCGACATTCAGGAAGCCGCGCGCCGCGCTCCCGCCGATCGGATTCTGATCGAAACCGATGCGCCCTATCTCGCGCCCGTGCCCAGACGCGGCAAGCGCAACGAGCCGGCCTTCATCGTCGAGACCGCCCGCAAGCTCGCCGAGCTGCGTGGCGTCTCGCTCGAATCCATCGCCTCTCTGACCGCCGCCAACTTCCGCAAGCTCTTCAATCTGGCCCCTGGTCCCTGACCCCTGTCCCCTCCCTGCTCGCGTCGGCGCGCCTGTTACACTCAATACTTCTCGCATGGCATTCGGCAACCTCGGCCGCTCTTTCTCCGCTCTCGAACTTTTCGATCTCGTGCGCACCGACCTCGATCAGGTGGAGCGCGAGATCGGCCTGGAATCCATCGCCTCGGTCGAGGCCGTGACCTACATCGGCCAATATCTTCAGTCCGGCGGCGGCAAGCGTTTGCGGCCCATTCTGGTGCTGCTTTGCGGAAAACTTTTCTCGGAAACCAACCCGAGCCTCATTCGCATGGCCGCCGTTGTCGAGATGATCCACACCGCAACGCTGGTTCACGACGACGTGATCGACATGGCGAAAACGCGCCGCGGCCGTCCCTCCATCAACGTCGTGTGGGGCAACCACACTTCAGTTCTCGCCGGCGATTGGCTGTACATGCAGGCTTTCCAGGCCGCACTCCGCGAGCGCAACTTCGCGGTGCTGGATCTTCTGATCAACCTCACGCAGATGATGGTGGAAGGCGAGCTGTTGCAGCTCGACCGCATCGGAAAAATCGCGGTCACCGAAGCCGATTACATGGAGCTGATCGACCGTAAGACCGCGAGTCTGTTTTCCGCATGCGCTCGCCTGGGCGCCATCGCGGGAGGCGCGGACGAGTCCGCCGAATCTCGTCTCGGCGAATACGCCTGGAATCTCGGCATCGCGTTTCAGTTGATCGACGACGTGCTCGACTTTACATCGCGCGAGAAGATTCTCGGCAAGCCCGTCGGCAACGATCTGCGCGAAGGTAAGGTCACTCTGCCCCTGATTTATGCGCTCGAATCGGCCGAGCCGGAGGAACGCCGGCTGGTCGAGACCGTGCTCGCCGACGGCAACTACGATCAGGTTCCTTTCGGCAAGATCATTCAAATCCTGCATCGGCATTCGGGCGTGGAGCGGGCTCGAGAGCGCGCCCAGTCCTTCACCGAGAAGGCGCGTGCCATCATCCTCGAATTTCCCGATTCCCTGTACCGGCGCGCTCTACGCGCCGTCACCGATCTGGTCACAGACCGCGATCACTGAGTTCAAGCCCTAATGTGGCGCACGCTACAGCGTGCAGCGGCGAACTTTAGTTCGCCGTGTTTTTCTTACGGAACCGCGACCGTAAGGGAGCGGCAGGAAACCGGCTTTTTGCAACATGCTCTCCAGCGTGCTGTGTCGACATTCATGTCGACATGTTTTTCTTTACGGAACCGCGACCGTAAGGGAGCGCTAAGAATCCTCATTCAGCGGGCGTTGTCGACATTGTTTTCCCGAGGCCCGTACAATCCGCGGTCTCGAATATACTTCGCCACCGCCGCGGGCAACTCCGCCGGCGATTCCCCGCGCGCCAGCGCCTGCCGGATCTCTGACGACGATACCGGCAGCGCCACGGTTTCCAATCGGCGCACCCTCGCGCCGGGCGGAACGGTGAAAGAGTGACCCGGCCTTGCCACCACGATAAATTCCACCGACCTCACCACGTCCTCCCATCGATGCCACTTGCCGATCTCGGCGAACGCGTCCGCGCCGATGATGAAAAATACCTCGCCGTTCTCGGCCTTCACCCGCTCAATCGTGTGAATCGAGTAGCTCTTTGCGTTGCTTGTATCGGGACCTTCTTCCAGGCGTGACGGAACGAAGCGAGGCTCGCCCGCGCACGCCAGCTCTACCATCCGGTACCGATCCTCATAGTTCGCACCCGCGTCTTTCAGCGGCGGATTGGCGGCCGGAATAAACAAAACGCGGTCAAGCGCAAATGTTTCCGCCGCCTCGCGCGCCACCACCAGGTGCGCGGTGTGGATCGGATCGAAAGTTCCTCCAAAAATCGCGGTCCTCATGCCGGCATCACGCGTTCCTTTTGCGCGTCAGCTTTTCTTCTTGAATGACCCGCCGTAGCAGGTCACTCTCTCCGTGGATCTCGATTCCGATCTTCAGCCAGTACAGCTTTACCCCCGGCCTGAGAGCCAGACCTCCAAGATTCATCGCGTCCTTTTCAGTCGTCACCAGCACGGTCGCGCCGAATCCGCCAGCCTCTTTCGCAAGACGCTCTAAATCCCGCCGCGTATACCGATGATGATCCGGAAACGCGCGACGCATCGCCGGTTCGATTCCCACTTTCTCGAGGGTCGACCAAAATGATCCGGGGGTTCCTAAACCGCAAAACGCCCCGATGCGCTCTCTCATCAACGCGCCGAGTTCCAGCTCTTCACCCGACTCTGGGTCGACCCATCTCAGTGGAACCACGCTCGACCGGAAGACCGGCGCGGAAGGATTGTATCGCCGTATGAGCCGCTCGATCGCCGCTACGTCATCTCCGGACCCGACCCGTGTGATCACGATTTCCGTCGCGCGGCCGAGCGCTGACAGCGGCTCGCGCAATCGACCCACCGGGAACACTCCGCCCGCCTCAGGATCGTTCGCGTCGATCAGCACCACGTCATGGTCGCGATGAAGCTGCACGTGCTGAAAGCCGTCATCCAGCAGAAATATGTCCGGCGCGAGTTCCGCCTCCATCCGCCGCCCCACCTCGTAGCGATCGGCGCCGATTCCCACGTGAGCATCCGCCGCGCGAATGAACATCTGGGCCTCGTCGCCCGTCGACTCCATCCGCGCCTTGCCGCCCCTCGGCACAATCACGATCGGCTCCTTCGAAACCCGCTTGTAGCCGCGCGTCAGAATCGCCGGATTCCGCCCCATCTCGCGCAGCCGTGCTGCCAGATGCGCCACCATCGGCGACTTCCCCGCCCCGCCCATGGTCAGCGCTCCGATGCTCACCACGGGGGTGTCCAGCGTGCGCCGCGATCGCCGCGCGCGCGCCAAATGAATCGCACTTCCCGCCCGCCACATCCATGCCAGTGGCAGGAGCAAGGTTCGTGGTCTCGAAACGCGATCAGGCATCCGTACGTCTATAGCGCATAATCGAATAAAGGAAACAGGCTCACGGCGCTGTTCATCGTTGTGGGCGATTCACAAAATGAAACCTTCTGTGATTCTAAGTCTGGCGACGGTTCTCCTGAGTATAGCGGCCGTTTCGGCAGACGACAAAGTCCCGTTCAAACCCGGCTCAGCCGCTTCTTATCCCAATCATCAGACGCTCGACAAAATCACCATCGCGGCTGTGCCGTACATTACGGAAGAGCAGTCGCGCGCCGCGTTCGGCAAAGTGAATCCCACCAAGTACGGCGTCGAGCCGATCCTCGTGATACTCCAGAACGACACCGGCAAAACCCTGCGCCTGGATCTGGAAGCCGAGTTTGTCGATCCCGGCAACCGCCGCATCGAGGCCACGCCCGTTTCCGACGTTCTCTACATCGGAACCGAAGTGAAGCGCCCGCGGATGCCCGGAGCCAGCCCCATACCTCTGCCCAGCCGTAATAAGAAAGGTCCTCTCAACACACCCGAAATCGAGACCCGCGCCTTCGCCGCGAAAATGCTGACCGACGGCAGCTCGGCTTCGGGCTTCTTTTATTTTCAGACGCCGCACATTCCCGGGTCGAAGCTGGTTCTCAGCGGCCTCAAGGATGCGGCCTCGGGCAAGGATTATTTTTATTTCGAAGTGCCGCTAGACTCCAAGTAAACCAGCAGCCCCGGGTTCCCGGATGCGCGGAACGCTTCGGCCATCTTCGGCCGATCCGAGCCCGCGGCGCTCATTAACGACTTCACTTGCCACATCCACTCCGCCGGATACTGGCGCTGTGCGCCTGAGGATGCCAGCAACTCAGCACACAACCTGGGGGTACGATCGCGCTCCGCATCGTGGTCTGGCTTTCGACCAAGCCGACGAGCAAACGCGCCGGGGTCCATGACGTGCGGTAGCAGCGCTCGAAGCAGAGTCATCTTCTGGTGTAAGACGTCTACGTCCGAACCGGATGGCGTCCATAGTTCGAACTCGCGCAGAAAGTCGGAGAAATCAACGACCTTCACGTGAGCGCCGCCTTCGCCGTCGAGCTCGTCGAGAACAAGCTGCCTCAGCTTTTCGCCGATTGCTTTCGAATCGCCCGATTCGAAATACGTGTGCAGCATGACGGTTCCCCGCCGTTCGCTCGGGTCCGTTTCGCCACCGGCCAGGGACGGCTGGAGCCATTCCGTCTCCTCAATCGCGATCGGAATATCGGGAGCGCAGCGGGGCGCTTTCATCTGGGCAACCACGTATTTCCGAAAACTGCCCCTCAGCCCATCCGCGGACTCCACGCGATTCGCGCGCCCGAATTCCGCGAGCCTCGAAATCGCCCCTTCCATCGCGTTAAACGAAACCGCGAAGGACCGGTAGTCCGCGCCGGCCGTCTCCAGTTTCTTCGAGAGCACGGCCAGAAGCACTTCCCACTGCGCCGGCGTGAACGTAATATTTTCGATTGCGCCCGCGAATGCCGCGACCTCGGCCGGCGATTTCGCCGCGCTCAACAACCCCGCCAGAAATTGCACGTGCGCGTCGTGCTCCTTCTCCTGCGCGGTGAACGTCGATTGCGCGATCGCTCCGGCGATGTCGTAATACGGCGCGATGTCCGCCACCAGCGCGTCTTCGCACGGCCGCGGATCGATCGCCGGATGCGCCATTTGTTCGAACAGCTCGCGCGCCTTTGCGCGATCCACAGTCAGCAGATTCTTCAGGATTCTCGACTGAAGCGAAATTGCGTCCAGGCCCAACTCGCCCGCTTTGCTGCGATAGACTTCGCGGGTGTCCGGCGGCGTGCCTGGAATCGCGATCAGCCGCACCGGTTCGATAGCCGATCCAGCCGCCTGAAACGCGTCCTCCAATAACTCGACTTGCAATTCACGCTGCGGATTTTTCCCCGATTCCACCAACCGGACGATGGTGTCGGCGAAAATCTCGGGCGCAGTCGCGCGCGCCAGATCGACCTCCGACTGCACCGCGCCGGGCAGCTTGGGCGGCGGCTTGTCATCGTCCGCCTGGAGCGGCACGATCAAGAGTGCCGCCGCGAACACACTGAATGCGATGGTGGCACAGACTTTAGTCTGTGTTTCGGACGATCCAATGCAAGGCCTGCTCCGCATGCCGTTAGAAATTCACAATCGACGCGAACGACGCCGGGTCAAGGCTCGCGCCCCCCACCAGCGCACCATCGATCTCCGGTTGCGCCATCAACCCCTTGATATTGTCCGGCTTCACGCTCCCTCCGTAAAGAATACGGCACTTGGCAGCAGCCTCAGCACCGAACTTCACGCGAGCGCGCCCGCGCAACAACCGATGCGCGTCGGCCGCGATCTCAGGCGTCGCCGTTTTGCCCGTGCCGATCGCCCACACCGGCTCATACGCGACCACGATTCGCGCAAACTGCTCCGGCGCCAGGCCTGCGATTCCCCCGTCGAACTGCGCGGTACACACCGCCTCGGTCGCGCCCGATTCGCGCTCTTCGAAGCGCTCCCCCACGCACACGATCGGTTTCAATCCGGCGTCCAGCGCCGCGACCGTTTTCTTGAACACGCTTTCGTCGGTTTCACCGAAGTACTGGCGACGTTCGCTGTGCCCGATGATCACCCACCGGCACCCCACCGCGGCCAGCATGGGCGCCGAAACCTCGCCAGTATAAGCGCCTTCAGCCAGCCAGAAAACATCCTGCGCGCCGATCTCGACCGCGCTCGAACGCGCTCCTTCCACCGCGGCATGCAGATTCACGAAAGGAGCGCAGATGACGATCTCCGCGTGTGAAGAAGCCGCCACCATCGGCGCGAATTTCTGGAAAAAGGCGGTGGTCTCCGCCGCGGTTTTGTACATCTTCCAGTTGCCGGCCATCACGGGCTTTCGCATGCGACTACAGAATAGCAAGGCTGCGCGGCGCGCCGTGCCTTACGAAAGCCGATGTTGTTGAAAGGACTTGATCAGATCGAAGTTCGTGCGCACGGAAATGATGCTTTCGCCGCGCTGCTGGATGCGTTTCTCGTCGATCACGCCGAGACTCTCCGACGCCATTCGCAGATACTCCAAGCCCGCGGGATTCAGGCCCATGATCCGGCAGCAGGTCGCATCGACCGCCACGAGATCCGAGCCCATCACCATCACGCCGACCTGTTTCGGAGTGCCTTGAATCGGTCCATTGCCTTCCATCCCGACGATCCCATCGACAATCGCGAAACTGCGGCGGAAAATGCGCGACAACTCGACAATGGACTTGTCGATCCCCACGTGATGCAGCTCATTCTTGGGCCAGCCATACACCGATCCCGGCACTAGGCCGAAGAAATTCTTCATGGAAAGCGTCGCGCCCGCCCAGTGATGCGTTTTCATCTTCGCCAGCGAAATGATCAGGTCCGCGCGCAGCGCCGAGTTGGGAAGATAGATCTCGCCGCGATCCGCGAAACCCTGAACCGGGCTCACGTCATCGCGGTTCAGGTCCACGAAACGTCCATCGAAATCCGCAATTTCACCGCGATAACGCGCCATTTCCGCCAGCGCGTACGTATCCCGGCGATGGCCCGGTCCTTCGCCGATCACCACCTCGGATGCGCCCAGCGTCTGAAACACTTCCAGCGCCGCCGCCACCATCGCGACGTTGGTATTGATGCAGGTGGCGGGATCGAATTCCACCAGGTTCGGCTTCAGCAGCACTTTCTGCCCGCGAACGTCCAGCCCGCATTCGCGGATGCCTTCGAGCATTCGCTTCACCAGGTCTTCTGAATAGGTACGCGCTTTGATGATCGTCACTGCCGCCGATTCGGGCCGCGATATCACGGGCGGTTTCGCGCCTTCAAAACCGGCGACCCCAGCCAGCAGACTTGCGCCTGCCACCGGAATGAAATCGCGCCGCGTCGTTTTAAGCGTCGTCTGGGATCGGCTCACGATATGGCCCCCGGCTTTTCTCGCGATACTTCACGCGTGCCGAACAACTGGTAGTTGGCGCCCGCGCCAATCGCGTCGACGGCCGTGACGACGACGTCGCGCAGCGGCGTGCCCAGTGGCAAATCGACGTTGACGCCGTGCAACCGCAGTGCGAGCCGCAGCCATGCCCGCGCCAGCGGCGACGGCGCATTGACTTTTTTCGCACCCTGCTGATCCTGCTGATCGATTATCATCTGCGACCTTTGGTCGCGCGCCATCTGCGACGCCCGCTCAAGCGATCGCGACAAGTCCGCGTGGCCCTGCAACCCCAACAGCGCCAGCGCCGTCGTCTCCGGATACGACGGAAGATCGCCCCCCAGCACTGCCCGGCTGCCGTAATTCCATCCGCCGTCGCGGCACCGCACGTCCATCAGTTGCGCTTCACCCATACGCACGCGCTCGCGGATTTCGTCACGATATTTCGACGACAGCTTGGAGGCTCCGTTAGACGACGCTTGCTTGAGGGCCACGATGGTATGCGCGGTCGGCTCCACCCAGGAGGACGTGTTCGGCTTCCACGGCCAGCCCTTGAGTCTCAGGTCGCGATCGGCCTCCAGCCGGCCCATCTTGACCGCCATGCGATTCACCAGTCGCGATTCCACTCCCCACGATCCCAGCAGCCACTCCACACCCTTCTGGAATGGACCGCCAAACTCTCCGCGCAACGTCGCGATGGTGACGCACAGAGCCGTGGTCCAATTGGCGATCTGGACGTCGGCCGCGGGCCGCCATCCACCATCTTTCAACTGCCAGGATTCAATCAGCTTCCAGGCGCGATCGACCGCCGGTTCGCCATGCAGCGCGAGCGCGGCGTAGGCGGTTGGTTCCAGCCAGCTTTGCTTGCCTGGAAAGTACCCCCAGCCGCCGTCGGCGTTTTGCATGCGGCGCAAGGCGTCGAGATGAGCAGCGGCGCGCCCGCCAGACTCTCCGGCAGCAACGGGATAAGATTCTCCCACAAGGTCTTATCGGCAGATTCGCGAGGGGACTTTAACCTGTGTCCCCGCTCTCACGAGCGAGGCTTGACGGGGTAAATATGCGAAAACAGGCGGTTTGACTCAACGCGCTCCATGCTGTCGCGCCTCTTTTCAGCGTAGCCGGTAGACAGTCGCGACAGTAGGGAGTGTGGTGCATGCGAAACATCCGGCGAAACATCTGGCTACGACAGGCCACTAGAGTTTAAGGCGACAGGACTGCGAACGCCCCCGGAGTAAGGGCTCGTGAAGTAAGGGCTCGTGAAGTAAGGGCTCGTGGAGAAGGAGTAGAATTGCGGGAGCACCCCCTAAATCGTTCCGCGGCAACGTTAGGACCCGGCGACCTCATGACCCACCGTCAAGATCGCATTCGAGGCATCTTTCTCGAAGCCGTCGAGCTTCCCCTCGACCGCCGCGCCGCTTTTCTCGATGACGCCTGCCGCGGCGATCGCGAGCTTCGCGGCGAAGTGGATCGGCTGATCGCGGCCGACTCTGACACCGCCACCTTCGCGTTCCGGCCGCCTCCCTCCGCCCCGCCGCGTCTCGAGGAAGGCCAACTGCTCGCCGGACGTTTTCGCGTCGTGCGATTCATCGCGTCCGGCGGCATGGGCGATGTCTACGAAGCCGACGACCTGGAGCTGCATGAGCGCCTGGCGCTCAAAACCATCCGCGCAAAGGTGGTGGGGGACGGGCGCGCCCTGGCCCGGTTTAAACACGAAGTGCAGTTCGCCAAACGCGTGTCGCATCCCAATGTCTGCCGGATTCACGACCTGGGCACGCATCACGGCCCCGTGGCGGACATGGTGTTCCTCACCATGCAACTGCTCGCGGGGGAAACGCTCGCACAGCGTCTGCGCCGCGATGGCCGCATGAGTCTCCCGGAAGCTCTGCCGCTGGTGGTGCAGATGGCGGAAGCGCTGGGCGCCGCGCACGATGCCGGCGTGATTCATCGCGATTTCAAACCCTCTAACGTCATGCTCACCGGAGCAAAAGCGATGGTGACGGACTTTGGGCTCGCACGCTCGGCCTCGACGGACGAAGAAGTTTCGTTGACCGAATCCGGAAACCTGGTGGGCACTCCAGCCTACATGGCGCCCGAACAACTCACCCACGGTGACGTGACGCCCGCCACCGATATTTACGCGCTCGGCCTGGTCATGTATGAAATGCTGACCGGGACACGGCCGTTTCACGGGGTAACACCGCTCGAATCCGCGATGAAGCGGCTGACCGAGGCGCCGCCGCCGCCGGATCGGCTGGTGCCCGGGCTCGATCCGCGGTGGGCGACTGTGATTCTGCGATGCCTGGAGCGCGAACCCGCCAAACGCTATCAGCGGACCGGCGATGTGATCCGCGCACTGACGCCCGGCGCGGAATCGGCCACTAGAACAATCACCGGGTTTGTGCCTGTGTTCGTGAGCAGGTTCGTGAAACGGCCGATGCCTTGGATCGCTACCGGCATCCTGCTGGCGGCGGTTGCGGCGCTCGCTTTTCGAATCTGGCCGCCATGGTCGCAGCCGCAGCCCGCCGAGGCGCTGCGATGGTATCAGGAAGGCATCAACGCGCTGCGCGACGGGACCTATTTTAAGGCGAGCAAAGCACTGGAGCGCGCCGTCAACATCGCGCCGAAGTTCGCCATGGGACACGCCAGGTTGGCCGAAGCGTGGATGGAGCTCGATTACACCGATAAGGCCCAGGAAGAGATGCTGCGCGCGAACCCTCCCGGCAGGCCCGCGCGCCTGAGCGCCGCCGAACAGCTCTTTCTGGAGGCGGTCCATTTGACACTGGTCCGGGATTTTAGAGGCGCGGTCAAGAAATACCAGGAGATCCTGAAGGACCTGCCCGATTCCGATCTGGCCGACGGGTTTGTCGACCTGGGCCGCGCCTGGGAAAAGGCGGAAAAGCCGGCGGACGCCGAGCACGCCTACGAAGAAGCCACCCGGCGCAGCCCGCAGTTCGCGGCGGCGTTTCTGCGGCTCGGCGCTCTGTACGCCCGGGCGCAGGATTCCTCCAAAGCCAATCAGGCCTTCGATCGCGCCGATTCGCTGTACCGCTCCCTCAGCAACGTGGAGGGAGCCGCGGAGGTGTTCTACCAGCGCGCCACCGTCAACGAGACCTCGCATCCCAAGGAAGCGGCCGGGCTCGCCGAACATGCCATCGCGCTCGCGCGCACCGGGGGCAACGTCTCTCAGGAGGTATCGTCGCTGCTCCGATTAAGCAGCATCCAGTATGCGCTCGGCGATCCGGCGAGCGCCCGCAAAAATGCATCCGAAGCGCTGGACAAATCGAGAAGCAACGGCCTCGACAACCTGACCGTGCGCGCGTTGATCCAGATCGGGAATGCGGCTGTCTTACACGGAGAATTGGATCAGGCCAAACAGCTTTTCGACCAGGCCGCGGACTTGGCGCGGCTGCATCAGAACGTCCGCAACGAGATGCGAACGCGATTTTCACTGGCCAACGTCCTGTTGCAGCAGGGCAAAGTCGAAGAGGGGTTGAAGCACCTGGAGCCCGCCTTGGTTTACTTCCGGGAGGGCGGCTATAAACGCGAGACAGCGCAACTCCTCCTGCTTTCCTCGCGCGCCAAACGCCAACAAGGGGACTACGACGGCGCTCTGAAGGCGGCCCAGGAGCAATTGCAGGTGGCCACCCAGATCGGCAACCGTTCGATGGAAGCGCTGGCCGAACAATCCATCGGCAAAGTCTTCGCCGAGCAGGAACGCTTTCCCGAGGCTCTGCCTCGTTTCCGAAACTACCTGGCAGCGTCGGAGGCCATTCATAGCCAGGCGGGAGTCGGCTACGCACTTTCCGACATCGGTAATCAATTGGCGAACCTCGGCCGCTATCCCGAGGCCGAAAGGGCGCTCACCGGTGCGCTGGTAATCGCCACGCGGACAGATGGTGACGCGTCGCTCGCGGGGGTGATTCATGAGGAGTTGGCAAAGATGGCGCTGAGCCGGCTGCAATTCCCCGAGGCCGTCGCCGAGTGCCGCTTGGCGCTGGAGCATTCCAAAGATACGGATGTCGCAAGGGAGGCGCACTTAGTCCTCGCCTTGTCGGCGGCCGCGAGCGGAAAAAAAGAAGTGTCCCGGCAGGAAATGGAACAAGCCATGCAGTTGGCTGGCGTGACGGAAGGAAAAACCCTTCCGCCGAGAGCGCTGCTCGCTTCAGCTCTGGTCCGCCTGGAAGGAATGGTCCGGCTGGAAGCTGGTGAGGCTCATCAGGCGCTCGATTCGGCTCTTCGCGCCAGGCAGATGTTCGCGGCTGCGGGGAAGGCCGAGTCGGAGTGGCGCGCGTCGCTCGCGGCCGCGCGAGCCGCCAAAGCCGGCGGCGATTCCGCGAAATCGAAAGAACTCGCGGCGGCGGCATCCGCCACGCTGGACGGCTTATCCAGAAAATGGCCTCCCGAGGATTACCGCACGTATCGTGAGCGGCCGGATGTCGGGCGGCAGGCCGCGCAGTTGGCGCAGCTATCCAAGTGAAATGGATCGAGCGCCGTCGGCGGTTGGCCGGTCGCCGGCAGTCTTCGCGGCGTATCCCCGGCCAGGTTGGCGAGGTCTTGTCAATTTTCTTGTCACTTTTTCTACCATTCCGCGGGGATTTAGAGTATAATCCTCACCTGCCCGTCCCCGCCGTGGGAAAGCGTTCAGGGCAGACGGCACGCACCACGAGGACCTAAAACCATGAAGCTTGCGCTCCTTCTCTGCTTAATTGCCATGCTTACCGGCTGTGCGACACAGACACAGGACGATAAGAAGGGCAAACAGGATGGCACCGACCAGCCCATCATCATCTCGGACGGCTCGACTCACCTCCGCCACAAGGGAGTGAACGCCGATTTTCAGATCGCCTATAACGGCAGCACGGATCCGGTGATTGTGAACGATCCCGGATTTGCTGTGGGAAAGGGCGACTGTGTAGGAGTGACGACGTGCCCCACTGACTTCATGAAACAGCTGGTCAAGGGTTGGTCGGTGAACGTGTTCGACGCAACCAGCGTTAAGATTATGACCGTCAGCTCGCTTGATAACGTGGTAGTCAACACTATCTTTTATGGACACTATATCGATCCGGAGCCTGACAAGTCGGGAGATACCCCAGGAACCGATCTTACCCAGCACGACTTCGTATTCAACTCCGCGTCGTTCACCAACGGCGGTGGTGCCACGGCGGTTACGATAACCTGCGCGTCCTCGCCCTGCAAGCTGAAGATCCACTACCACAACTAACCGGCGGCGGGCCTCCGGCGGCGGTTGTTTCTAGCGTCTATCCATTCTGCTGGCAGTGGGAGCGAACCCTGTGCCGGCTCGCCCAACAGGCCGGAAAGAGTCGGTCTGTGAGGGTTGATGAATTAGAAAGATGGAGGGGGAGATCCGGTCGAACCGGCGGCCACCCGCTACTGGGCCACGAGACCATGGCCCTCCGGCATCGAAGCCGTCCGGAACGGGGCGAACTTTTCAAATTCGAGATTTGGAGCAGCGTCCGGCTGCGCTCCTCGTGCTGCTGTTGCCGAAAATCCCCTGCGAATGGAGGGCGAGAGCGGCCGGAGCACTCGAGGAATTGCGGTTGATCGAGGTCGATCGCACTTTCGCAATCTCCCGGAATCCCCGACGATGCGTTTCGTTTCACAGCCCGGGAGTTACAAATGGAGTATAGTAAACCGATCACACGAAAACCTGGAGGTCATGAAATGGACACACACAGGGACGAGGCGCCCCCAAAGCCAAATTGGATTGCCCGCGCCGGCCTCAGCGTAGTCGCGGTTCTGGCCGTCTACCTATTGATAGCGTTTTGGCAAGGCTTCTACCCGTTTACGGACGGCGATCAGCCGATCATTATCAGCGACAGCTCGGTAAAGGTCCGGATCAATGGCCAGTTGAAGCTGGTAACCGATAGATCCCACCATCGTATCGCGGGGTTGAAGGTCGATCACATAGTGAAACTGGATAGCAATAATGCTCCATCCACAAGATGCGCCCACGCCCAGTGCGACGGGACTGTCACCGAGTTCCGGTTGAACCGTGATATGACTGTTCGCACGATGGATATCAGTGAGCCCAACGGCACTGACACAGATTTGGGAGTTCAGGGCATCGCCTGGGACTCGATTGACTGGCCTCAGACCACCGCGAATGGCTTTACGACGGTTGAGGCGAGCGGACAGTTGATCGAGAACGGCGCCCGGTGCGCGAACTGCAGGTACTATGTTTGCTTTCCTACATCAGGGAAGGTCGACCCCGTGTGCAAATAGACCAACGTAAACCGGGACCAACGTAGACCCACGTAAACCGAACCAACGTAACCCGGGACAGCACACTCAAACACCGATCCTGCGCAGCGTCAAACGGTATTTGAGTCTACTGTCCTGACTTTCTTAATGCAGTACCTCATCGCGGGCGTTCCGTTACCGCTCCTTTACAGTCACGGCTCAGCGATGGACCTTCAAATCGCCTTCCACAAAGGCTGCGCGTAAGGGAACGGCCGCTGTCCGCTGCTTCTCCAGAAGTAGACCAGGATGATCACGCTTGCGACCGCCGCATACGCGCACCAAAGCGACGTGTAGGCGTACGCCTTGAACGCCAGCACGGCCACGAGAATCGTCAGGTTTACCGCACCGAAGATCACCATGGGCCTGATCTTCGACATAAACAGCGAGCCGCACGTGGTAACCACGTACAGCACTCCCATCGCGATATTGCCGGTCCCCGGATCGGTGTACACGATGCTATGTCCCTCGATGTAGACCTCAAACGGGTACGCCGTTAACGCCCACAGTGAATATAGCGTCGTGGCCAAGCCGAGCACCACAAACGGCAGCATGCGCCGGCGGCTTTTCAGGCCCGGCTCAAACAGCAGCACACTCAGCGGCACCAGGAACGGGAGGATCCCCTGCGCATACAGCATGAACGCCGCGCCCATGTCGTGCGCCACCGCCTGCGAGAGATTTCCGTCCAATCCCAGCCAGACGAATCCCTCGGTGAACTGATGAACCGCGAATAGCACGGGCAGCGACGCGAATAGGAGTTCGCGCCGGTGCTTCACCTTGGTCAAGGTGACGACGCCGACGCCTCCCAGAACTGCGCTGCCAACAAAGTTCGCTGTTGCTGAAAAACACACGGCTCGTCTCCTTCTCTGCGAGGATTGCACCGATCGCCTCGGAACGCAAGTGTGTGTGTGGTGGGGCAGGCCCCGGCCCCGCGGCCAGAGTTTACCCGAAGCCTGCCCTCGTCGGCTTCACGGGTAAGGCCGGCAAACTCGAACCCGGTAAACCGGCGTCCACTCAACCATCCCGGTCGAGACTGCGAAGGTTCTCGCGGATAATTGCCGCGAGCTTGGAAGTTTCGCCCTTGAAGGATTGAATGGAGGCTTCGAGCATGTCCTGCTGCGTGACGTTTTCCCAAGCAATGTAGTAGCCGGTCGCCTGGGCGAGATGGCTTACAAATTCGCGTTGCTCCCTGCCGTTTCCTTCGCGGAAAGGATGCAGTGCGTTCAGTTCCCCGAGATAATGCGCAGCGCGGTCGCTGAACGCGGCGGGGGCGAGTCCGGCAAGGTGCTGTTCCTCAGCGAGCTGCTTGAAGATCGGCTCGGCGGCATTGGCAATATGAGCGTGATGGGCGAACAGATGGCCGCCCTTGCCGATGTCGACAGTTCGCAACTGTCCGGCCCATTCGTACACGTCGCCGAACAGGTAGCGGTGAAGGGTTTGCAGATGAGCGAGGTCGAACCGACCCTTGAGGGGATTCTGCGAAAGTTCTCTGGAGCGAGCCGCAGCGAAGTCGGCTTCGGTTTGTTCGAGCGTGGCGGCGTCCGCGATGCCGAGACGATTCTTCAGAACACCGGAGGCCGGGTCGAGGTAATAATCATGGCCGGAATATCGGGACATTCTTGAACCGGCGGTAAATGTTGCGGATAACTTCGTCCGTCTCGATCTCGCCCCGCGCGGCGCGGCGCATGTCCTCGACAGTAGCCTTCGACACCTTTAGGCCCTCAAGCTCCTGCTGTGCAATCGCGTGGGCAACGGCGCGCATGTTGCGCTGAACTTCTTGCTCGGTAAGCGTGGTGGTCATCGAACGGCCCAATCCATATTATAGTTCGCCGGAGACGCGGTAGACGCTCTGCCTCGCCCGGGCTTCCTGGCGATGCCGACAGCCCCATGCGTAAGCTTGGGGCTCGCCCCGGGCAATCGAAATCGCCAATCGCCCGGAATCTGCAAAGCCCGTTAACGCAATTATGATCGCGTGAACCGGCCTTCGGTCCGCGTGTCACAATGGCGGTCGTGTCACAATGGCCGTCGCGTCACAATAGCCGTCGTGTCACAATAGCCCTCTATGCACAAATTTCTGATCGCCCTCGCGATTCCCGCCTGCCTACTCGCCCAAGACGACATGGCGCGCGCCCGCAGGATCAGCGCGGAAGCCATCGGCATCGACAGCCACATCGACACCATCCAACGTGTCCTCATCGGCCATGCCGATCTCGGCCAGCGCACTTCCACCGGCCACGTCGACCTGCCGCGACTGCGCGAAGGCGGGATGCACGCGCCGTTTTTCGCACTGTGGGTTCCGGTCTATTATCAGGGCGCCGAAGCGGTCCGCCGCACGCTCGAACTGCGCGATGCGATGCAGAACGTGCTCAACACGTTTCCCGATCAGATCGAGCTCGCGACAAACGCGTCCGCCATCGAGCGCGTGGTCAAGAGTCATAAGATCGCGGCGTTCCTGGCTCTCGAAGGCGGACATCAGATCGACGACGATCTGGCGGTCCTGCGCATGTATTACCGCATGGGCATTCGCGCCATGACGCTCACGCATTTCCGCAACAACAATTGGGCGGATTCCTCTACCGACACGCCCCAGCACAACGGCCTGACCGATTTCGGAAAAGATGTCGTGCGCGAAATGAATCGCCTGGGGATGCTGGTGGACGTTTCGCACGTCTCCGATAAAACCTTTTACGACGCGATCGCGGTGAGCAGCAAGCCCGTGATTCTTTCGCACTCCTCATGCCGGGCGATTTCGGACATTCCGCGCAACGTGAGCGACGACATGCTGCGAGCGCTCGCGAAAAACGGCGGCGTGATCGGCATCAACTTCGGCGAAGGGTTCATCAATGAAAAAGACGCCGCCGCGCTGCGCGCCTCCATTTCGCAGCTTTCGCAGATGCCCAACCTGACGGGCAAGGCGCTCGACGACTACGCGGCCAAGGATTTCGCCGCCGAATTCGACACGCCTCACATCAAAGTTTTCGCGACCATCGAAGACGTGGTGGCGCACATCGATCACGCCGTGAAGATTGCGGGGATCGATCACGTCGGCATCGGCAGCGATTTCGACGGCATCCAGGGTCCTCCGAACGGCCTTGAGGATATTTCGAAAATGCCGTCGCTGGTGGCCGCGCTTCTGAAGCACGGCTATTCCGAAGTCGACATCAAGAAAATCCTGGGCGGGAACACTCTGCGCGTGATTCGCGCGGTCACCGGCAGCTAGCGCGCTCCGCAACCTTTTCAAGCCCCACCCATCAGGGTGGGAGATCGCGCGGACGCTCACGTCTTCCAGTCCGTCGTAAGGGCCGATTCCTTTAGCCTAATGGCGGCATCGCTTCGGCTAGGGTATATCCCTAAAGTACTGGACCTTCCTAGTGGGCCGGTATTGAGGCGGATGACCTATTTACTCACTAGGGTCTTCCGACTAGATTCAGGTAAGATGAAAATACGGACGGCAAAGTGAATCAGCTACTTATCCAATACTCCTACCTGCAGTTGCTGGACTTCATGACCACCATCGCATTTCTGATCAACGGAGTCCACGAAGGGAATCCGATGGTTCGTCTGGCGCTGCAATATGCGCCCCATCCGCTGGGAGGATTACTGGCGGTGAAGGTGGTGGCGATTGCGCTCGGGTTTTACTGCTGGCGCGGAGGCCGGGAGCGTCTCCTGGTCCGCATGAACCTGTTGTTCGCGCTGGTGGTGGCCTGGAATCTGGTCGCGCTGATTCTCGGTTCGGCGGCTATCAAAACAGCTTAATCAGGATGGCAAGACCGCGTAGCGACCGCGGAAAACACCGTCGTTTGCCGCGGAAATGCCGCCAAAAGACCGCGGATGTCACCCGTCCGGGCGTGGTTGCGGCTTTGCGGCTGAATCCCCTCGATTAAACTGCCCGTCGATCGCCTGGCACAAGTTGTTAAACTATTAGTTTGACTGAAGTAGAACAGCGCTGCCAAGCCGCGTCTGCTCGCCTGCCCGAGCACAAAATCGACGGGTTGCTGGTCTCCTCCCCCGCCAGTGTCCGCTATCTCACGGGTTATGGCGGATCGAACGGTCTGCTGCTGCTGACCGGGCGCGAAGCGCACTTCTTCACCGATCCGCGCTACGGCCTCGAAGCCACGCGGGAGCTGACCTGCCGGGTGCATGTGGCCAAGAAACCGCTGATCGATGCGGCCGCGGCCCTGATCAAACGTAAACGGCTGAAAAAGATAGGCTTCGAGACCACCTGGATGTCCCACGAGGACTTCGCCAAGCTCAAAGAGGCCTTGCCGCTGGGCGCCGGTCTCCATCCCATCGGCCGCGTGCTCGAAGAGCAGCGGATGGTGAAATCGGCGGCCGAGATCGCGCTGATCCGCCGCAGCGTCCAGGCGAATTCGGAGGCTTACGCGCGAACGCTGAAACGCGTTTGCGTGGGCGTCCGGGAGCAGGATATCGCGGCCGAGCTGGATTTCCAGATGCGCATGTTGGGCGCGGAGAAAACCGCGTTTGAGACCATCGTTGCGGCGGGGGAACGGTCGGCGCTGCCGCACGCGCGGCCTTCGGCGTATCGGCTCGAGGAAAATGAACTATTATTAATAGACATGGGCGCGACTCTAAACGGCTATGCGAGCGACATGACTCGCGTGGCGTACACGGGAACACCGCCCAGGCGGGTCCGCGCGATGTATCGCGCGGTGCTGGAAGCGCAGCTTGCGGCCATCGACGCGGTGCGGCCCGGGATTACGGCGGGCAAAGTGGACCGGGTGGTGCGAGGCGTGCTAAAACTGCACAAGCTCGATAAGCAGTTCACACATTCCACCGGGCATGGACTGGGGCTGGAGATTCACGAACCGCCGCGGCTCGGCAGGAAGGATAAGACGCGGTTGCAAGCGGGGATGACGATCACGATCGAGCCGGGGGTATACATCGAAGGCGTGGGAGGGATCCGGATCGAGGACACCGTGCTGGTGACCGAAAGAGGCTGCGAAGTGCTGACGCCGACGGCGAAGGAGTTCGTCAGTCTTTAGGCGGCCAGATTTCGTGCGAACGGGTCCCCACCGCTATCCCCACCCTTACGGGTGGGGTTTGAGGGATGGGGTTTGAGGGATGAGGTTGGTTCGTCCATAGTCAGATCATCGATATAAATGACCATCGAAGAGATAAAAGAGCTGATCGAAATCTTCAACGAAAGCGGCGTGGCGGAGCTGGAGTTGCAGCGCGGCGAGAATCGCCTGCGATTGCGGCGCGCGGGCACGACGCAGGAATTCGTGGTGGGAACGGGGCCCCTGGTTTCGGCTGCTGCCGCGCCGATGGTAGCCCCCGGACCCGTAACGCAGGCGCCAGCCTCCGCTCCATCTGCCCCAACCACTCAGGCGCCAGCGAGTTTACTGGCGGCTCCGCAAGCCGGCGAATCGGATTATCTACAGAAGTCGCCGATCGTGGGAACGTACTATGAATCGCCTTCGCCGGACTCACCGCCGTTTATCCGCGTGGGCGACACGGTGGAGCCCGGCCAAGTGCTGTGCATCATCGAGTCGATGAAACTGATGAACGAGATCGAAGCGGAAGTATCAGGCGTGATTACGTCGAAGCTGGTCGAGAACGGCAAACCGGTGGAGTACGGCGAGGCGCTGATCGCGATCCGCCCGCGCTAAGGCGATCACAGTCCCATGTCCAACTTAGACCAGTTCCACAGTTTTTATGGACCAGTGTGGGGCAGCCAATTTTGGCTGCAGCCGCCTTTCAGGCGGCTCTTGGCGGGACGAACAGCGCGCCGGCTGAAAGCCGGCGGCAGCCCATGTATACACGACGATTGGCTGCCCCACAAGATCAGTGTCCAACTGATGTCCAACTACTCATGTTCGAAAAAATACTAATCGCCAATCGCGGCGAGATTGCGCTGCGGGTGATCTGCGCCTGCAAGGATTTGGGGATTCGGACGGTGGCGGTGTATTCGGAAGCCGACCGCTACAGCCTGCACACGCGTTTCGCCGATGAGGCGATTTGCATTGGACCGGCGAAAAGCGCGCGCAGTTATCTGGATATTCCGTCGGTGATCAGCGCGGCGGAAATCACCAACGCCGACGCGGTGCACCCGGGCTACGGGTTCCTTTCCGAGAACGCGGATTTCGCGGAAGTGTGCGAGACTAGCGGGCTGCGATTCATCGGACCGACGCCGGACGTGATCCGGCGCATGGGGCAGAAGCAAGTGGCGCGGTCCGCCATGGAGGAAGCCGGGGTTCCGATTCTGCCGGGATCGAAGGGAATTTTGAAGAATCTGGAAGAGGCGCTCGAGATCGGGGAACAGATTGGCTATCCGGTGATGCTCAAGGCGTCGGCCGGCGGGGGCGGGCGCGGCATGCGCGTGGTGCGGCGCGCTGAGGAAATGCCGAATCTTCTGGCGCAAGCGCAGGCGGAAGCGACGGCCGCGTTTTCCTGCGGCGACATGTATATGGAGAAGCTGGTCGAGAATCCGCGGCACATCGAGTTTCAGGTGCTGGGCGATCAGCATGGAACGGTCGAGATTCTGGGCGAACGCGAATGCTCGATTCAACGGCGGCATCAGAAATTGATCGAAGAATCGCCGTCGACGGCGGTTACGCCAGAGCTGCGCGAGCGCATCTCCGAAAGCTTGCGCGTGGCGCTCAAGTGGATCGGCTATACCAATGCGGGCACGGTCGAGTTTTTGATGGACCAGGATCGCAATCTGCACTTCATCGAAGTGAACGCGCGCATTCAGGTGGAACATCCGGTGACCGAAATGGTGACCGGCGTCGATCTGGTGAAGAGCCAGATCCGGATTGCGGCGGGTGAGCGGCTCAGCGATATTCTTCGGGGCCCAGTGGAATTACGCGGCCATGCGATCGAGTGCCGCATCAACGCAGAGCATCCGGAGACTTTTGTGCCGTCGCCGGGGAGAATCACCGGGCTGAATCTGCCGGGCGGCGCGGGGATTCGCGTGGACACGGCGGCGTATCACGATGGCGTGATTCCGCCCTATTACGATTCGCTGGTGGCGAAGCTGATCGCGCACGGAGGCGATCGGAATGAGGCGATCGCGAGGATGAATCGGGCGCTGGATATGTTTGTGGTGGAAGGGATTTACACGTCGATTCCGCTGCACCAGAAGATTCTGTCGCATCCGGATTTTATCGCGGGGAAACTGGATACTGGTTTTCTGGTGCGGACGGGGATGTTCTGCGAGAAGAAGTAGGCTGGGGAGTTTGGCCGTAGATTCACGCGGATGGACGCGGATAAGAAGAATTAAGGTTGCCGATCTTTGGGCCGCTGCCTCTGGTCGCGGCTCGGTTAGAATTTCACCGGCCATTTCTGACGACCGTGCAATACAGCAATCAGTTGAAGTCTTCCGTGCCGAATCCAATACGGAATAACGCACGAAGTGCCGGGCACCACCAGCTCGCGAGTTCCCGGCACCCGGCCCGGACGACCGACTTCGGGATGGGTAGTCAGAAGCTCAACGGCTCTGACTAGACGCCCGGCGACAAGGGTAGCATTTGCTTCTGAATCATTTGCAATATATTCGTGAATCGCGGCAGCATTACGAATAGCTCGCTTGGACCACGTAACCTTCATCGCGGGGGTTTAAGTTCGCGCGGCTTCCCCCAAGAGTTTAGCCACTCCGCCACCTTTTCGTGACTGACCTCCCGTCCCGCGTCCAGATCAGCAATTCCAGCGTGGATCTCCCCAAGTTGCCATTCCTCGGACTCCACGTACCGAGAGATTGCGTCCGCGGCAAGAAATGACTTCGAGCGGCGGGACTGCTTGGAAAGGGCGTCCAATCGTTTCTTGATTTCGGAGTCGATTCGAATGGAAAGAGTTTCTGTCGTCGGGGTGCTCATTTGTATACATCTTCGCACAGTCAACGCTTGCCACGCACACCGTCAACCCCTGAGCATGCGCATCGCTTCGGTCACCGCCGACGCTTCCTTCGACTGCGCTCCGTTCTCCTCTTCCACCTTGTCGCCTTCGCCCGGGGCGAGGAACAAATTCATTTCGACGCCGTGCTGGCGGGTGTACAAATCCCAATAGCGGCCATGCAGCGCATAGAGCGATTCGTGCGTGCCGCGCTCGACGATCTTCCCGGCTTCGACCACCAGAATCTGATCGGCGCGGCGGATGGTGGACAAACGGTGCGCGATCACGAACGTGGTGCGGCCCTTCATCAAGTACTTCAGGCCCTCCTGAATCAGCGCCTCGGATTCGGAATCGAGGCTGGAGGTAGCTTCGTCGAGAATCAAAATGCGCGGGTCGGCGAGAATCGCGCGCGCGATGGAGACGCGCTGGCGCTGCCCTCCGGACAACTTGACGCCGCGCTCGCCGACGATGGTGTCGTACTTGAGCTCAAAGTTGTCGGCGAATTCATCCACGCGCGCGATGCGGCAGGCTTCACGAACCTGTTCCTTGGTCGCGTTGGGCCGCGCGAAGGCGATGTTCTCGTCGATGGTTCCATCGAACAGAAACGTGTCTTGCAGCACCACGCCCAACTGCGTGCGGTAGGTGTCCAGACGCACTTTCGAAAGATCCACTCCGTCGACCGTGATCGTGCCGGAATTGGGAGTATGGAACGCCGCGACCAAACTGATGATGGTGGATTTACCGGAGCCGGATGAACCAACCAGCGCGGTCACGGTACCGGGGGCGGACTGGAAACTCACGTCGAACAGCACCTGCTTGCCGGCATCGTAGGAGAATCCGACGTTCGCGAAATCAACCTCGCCGCGAATCGGGCCGAGCTTTTCGGTGCGATTGGGATCGCGATCCTCGGGCTTTTCGCTTAAGACTTCGCGGGTGCGATCGAGGCCGGCGAGCGCTTCAGTCAACTGCGTTCCGATGTTAACCACTTGAGCCACGGGTGCGATCAGCATCGCGAGGAACATGATGTACATGATCAGATCCTCGATCTTGATTTTCCCGGACATGATCTGGTGCGCGCCGACATACCAGATGGTGGCGCCGACGATGCCCATCAGAATGGTCGCCGAAAGACCCATGAGAGAAGTGGCGGTGAGCGACTTGAGGACATTGTTGAGCAGGCGCGTGACGCCCTGGGAGAAGACTTCGGCCTCGCGCTCTTCGGCGTGATAGCCCTTCACCACACGCACGCCTCCGAGCGATTCCGTCAGCCGGCCCGTGACTTCCGCGTTGATCTTTCCGCGCTCGCGGAAAATGGGACGGATTTTCGTGAAGGCGAGCATCATCAGAATCCCGAAAGTGATGACGAAGACCAAGGTCAACAGCGTCATCAGCGTGCTGATCCATAGGAGGACGCCCAACGCGATGAGAGCCGTCATGATTCCACCGACAAAATCGACCAGGCCCGTGCCGATCAGATTTCGCACGCCTTCGACGTCGCTCATGATGCGCGCGACCAGGACTCCGCTCTTGTTCGCGTCGTAATATCCGACCGACAGAAGCCCGACGTGGCGCTGGACTTTTTGGCGCAACTCCGCGATCAGCCGCTGGCCCGTCTTTGAAAGCAATTGCGTGAGCGAGAACGAAGTAACGCCCTGGATCATGGTGGCGGCGAGGATGATCAGCACCGCGGGCGTGAGAAGATCCATGCGCTTCCCCGCGATCACGGTGCCCATCATGAATTTGGTGGAAAACGGCAGCACCAGGCCGCTCAAGCGGTTGACCACCATCAGCGCGAAGCTGAACGCGAGGAGTCCGCGGCGCGGAAGAATCATCTCGCGAAGGTCAGGCCAGATGGCTTTGATGCTGGGCGATTTGCGCTTGGGCTTGCCTTCCTTGCCCGTGTCGTTCCCTTGGTTGCCTTCGAGTGCTGCTGCGTTGGCGCGTCTGCTTACACGTCCGGTTCGTTCTGGATGCCGTGGGATCACTACATTCCAGTGTACATTGGCATTAGAGAATTGGTTCGGCGAGGAGAAACGCGGGCGTCGAAGCCCAACCGTTGCGAATGAGGGAGGAGGAGAGAAAAGCCCCAAGCTCACGCATGGGGCTGGAAGGCGGGCGTTGCGAAGGAAAGGCGACTATGGCGAGGCTTTTTTGCGGCACCTCAGGATTCGCGTACCCGAGCTGGAAACCGGACTTCTACCCCCCTAAAGCGCCGGCGAAAGATTTTCTGAAGCATTACGCGGCGCGCCTGAACGCGGTCGAGATCAACTACACTTTTCGGCAGTTGCCGAAGCCATCGACGCTTGAAAACTGGGTGAATGCGACGGCGGCCGGATTCGTGTTCGCGTGCAAGGCGCATCAGAGGATCACGCACATTCAGCGGTTGAAGGAGTCGGAATTCACCGGGGCTTTCTTTCGCGCGATCGATCCGCTGCGAACGGCGCGGCGGCTGGGGCCGGTGCTGTTCCAATTGCCGCCGAATTTCAAAGCGGACGTAGCGTTGCTGAGCGCGTTTCTCGAAAAGCTACCGGGCGAGATCCGTTGCGCGTTCGAGTTTCGCAATCCGTCGTGGCTGTGCGACGAGGTTTATGTGGCGCTTCAAAAGCTCGGTGTGGCGCTGTGCCTGGCGGAATCGGAGAAATTCGAAGTGCCGCAGGTGATTACGGCGGGGTTCGTTTATGTGCGGCTGCGCAAGGAGGATTATTCGGCGGAGGAGCGCCGGGAAATCGCTACACGGGTGGAACGGTTGATCGGCGAAGGGCGCGACGCGTTCGTGTTTTTCAAACATGAGGACACGCCGGCTGGCGCGTTGTATGCGGAGGAATTGCTCAAGACCGCGCCAGGCGCGAATGGGGATATCGTGGATGAGGCGTCGCGCGAGTCGTTTCCGGCGAGCGATTCGCCGGCGTATTGAGGGGTCAACACCTAGAACACAGACTAAAGTCTGTGCCACCGTTCATAACACAGACTAAAGTCTGTGCCACCGGGACTGTCGGCTGAAGCCGACAGCAGCACGCTAAAGCGTGCGCCACATCAGCGTGCGCCACATCAGCGGGTGACGTCCCTGGCGTCGGGCAACCTGGAAGTGTCCCAGCCTCCGCCGAGCGCTTCGATCAGAAGGACGCTCGAGGTAAGGCGGCGGCTGAGCAGATCGACCTTAGTTCGTTCGGCGGCGAGAAGCGTTGCCTGCGCGAGGATTACGGTCAAATAATTCTGAATTCCAGCTTTGTACTGATCTGTCGAAACGCTCAGCTCGCGCGTGGCGGCCTGGATGGTCTCGTCGACCTTGGCGGATTCAATTTCAAGGACGCGCAGTGCGGCGAGGTTATCCTCCACCTGTTGAAGCGCGGTGAGGACGGTCTGGCGATAAGTGGCGACCGTCGCATCGTAGGCGGCGCGCTGCTCGGCGACAACGCCCGCGCGGCGGCCGGCGTCGAACAGCGTTTCGGAGAGAGAGGGCCCCACCGACCAAAAGCGGCTCGGCCAGGTGAACCATTTCGCCAGACTGCTGTTTTCGAGACCGCCGCCGGCGCTAAGCGTCAGGTTGGGATAGAAAGCGGCGATGGCGATGCCGATCTGTTCGTTCGCGGCGGCGACACGGCGCTCGGCGGCGGCGATATCGGGGCGGCGCTGAAGCAGCAGCGATGGCACACCGATGGGCACCGGAGGAGGAAGCGTCGCGAGCGGCTTCTCAGCGACGTCGACTTCGACCGGCGCTTTGCCGGTTAGAATCGCGATGGCGTGTTCGAGCTGCGCCCGCGTCGAGCCTAAATCGATGAGCGAGGTCTGCGCGCCGTAAAGCTGGGTCTCGGCCTGCGCGACATCCAGATCGGAAGCGATGCCGGCGGTGAACCGGTTGCGCGTGAGCTCCAGGTATTCCTTATAGGACGCCTCGGTGCGGCGCAACAGATCGATGTCCGCGTCGGCGCCGTGAAGCTGAAAATAATCCTGCGCGAGCTCGGCCTGATACAGCAGCTTCGCGTTCTCGATATCGGCGGCGGCGGCGACCGCGGTATCCGCGGCGGAGGCGATTCCGCGGCGGATCGCGCCCCAGAGATCGGGTTCCCAGGAGACATCCACCGGCAGATTGTAGAGCTGGCGGACCGCGCTGGTTCCGCCGGTAGCAACGCCCGTTCCGGCCACCGAACTCGTCGCACTTCCGCTCTGTGCGAACGAAATGGCGGGCGCAGTCGAAACAGTGGGAAACAGCGCGGCGCGGGCGACGCGTACCGCAGCTTTCGCCTGCCGGTATTGCGCCTCAAATTGCTGCACGTTCTGATTCGAAATCGCGACCTGCTCTTCGAGCGCGTTCAGGGCGGGGTCCTGATACACCTCCCACCATTTGCCTTTCATGTAGGCGTCGCCGGGCTGGGCCAGCTTCCAACCTTGCGCTTCGGCTTCCTTGAAATCGGGAGGCGGCGCCTCTTTGAAGGCCGGCGCCGCGGGCGCGGAGGGTCGCTTGTAATTGGGGCCGACGATGCAGCCGGTCGACATCAGCAGCGCGCCGCCGAGCAGGGTCCATAAGAAAACGCGGCTCATGTTTTCGACTCCAGGGGTTGCTGTCCGGAATGCGCGCGACGCGCGCGCACCCCTTCCCACCATACATGCAATCGATCGAAGTACAGATACACCACCGGGGTGGTGAACAGCGTGAGCATCTGGCTGACAACGAGTCCGCCGATGATGGCGACGCCCAGGGGACGGCGAAGCTCCGATCCGGTGCCGCGGCCGAGCGCGAGCGGCAGCGCACCCAGCATCGCGGCCATGGTGGTCATCAGGATGGGGCGAAAGCGCAGCAGGCAGGCTTCGTAAATCGAATCGCGAGAATTCTTGCCGCCGTTACGTTCGGCGTCAATGGCGAAATCGATCATCAGGATCGCGTTTTTCTTGACGATTCCGATCAGCAGAATGATTCCGATGACGGCGATGATGTCGAGAGCTGTATTGGTCAGCAGCAGGGCGAGCAACGCTCCGACGCCCGCCGACGGAAGGGTGGAAAGAATGGTGATCGGGTGGATGTAGCTTTCATAAAGAACGCCAAGCACCAGGTACACGGTGGCGAGCGCGGCCGCGATGAGATAGGGCTCCGTGCTCAGCGAGTCGAGATACGCTTCGGCGGTTCCCGCGTAGAAGGTTTGAACGCTGGAAGGCAGCCCGACTGTGACCGCGGCGGCGTCAATGGCCTCGGTGGCCTGGCCCAGCGCGACTCCTTCGTTCAGATTGAACGACAGCGTGGTGGCGGGAAACAATCCCTGATGGGTCACAGCGAGCGCGGCTGTGGAGGGGGCGAATCGCGCGAATGCGCCGAGGGGAACCTGTTTGCCGGCCGGGGATCGCACATAAATCCGGTTGAGAATATCCGGATTCTGCCAGTATTGGGGCGCGGCCTCCATCACCACGTGATATTGATTGAGCGACGTATACATGGTGGAGACGGGACGCTGTCCAAAGGCGTCGTACAGCGTGTTGTCGATCAATTGCGAAGAGATCCCCAGGCGCGACGCGGTGGCGCGGTCGTAAGTCACAAAAACCTGCAAGCCGCGATTCTGCTGGTCGCTGTTCACGTCGGCAATGATGGGGATGGTCTTGAGGGCCGCCAGCATGCGCGGCGCATAGGTGAGCAAATCCTGCACGTTGTCACTGCGCATGGTGAATTGATAAGCCGCGTTGCTTTGGCGGCCGCCCACGCGCAGATCCTGCGCAGCCGACAGGTACAGAGTGGCGCCGGGCACCTTAGCCAGACGAGGGCGCAGCCGCGCGATAATCTGGTCGGCAGTCGATTTGCGCTGCTCGAGCGGCTTCAGCGAAATGAACATGCGCGCGGTATTGGACGCGCTGCCGCCGGTGAAGCCGATCACGGTATCCACGCCGGGGTCGGCTTCGATAATCTTGACGAACTGCAACAGCATCTTGTCCATGGTCTGAAAGGAAGTGTCCTGATCGGCTTGAATGGAGCCGTTGATGCGGCCGGTATCCTGCTCGGGGAAGAATCCCTTGGGAACGCGCAGGACCAGAAAGACCGTCAGGGCGATGGTTCCCAGCAGGATCAGCAGCGTGATGAAAGAGAAACGCAGGACCACCGTGAGCGCCCGCCCATACGCCCTGACCACCGCTTCGAAACCGCGCTCGGTGGTGCGATAGAACCAGCCATGTTCGTCGGCGCGCTGCTGCCTCAACAAATGGGCGCACATCATCGGCGTGGTGGTCAGGGACACCACCATGGATACCGCGATGGCCACCGAGAGGGTCACGGCGAATTCGCGGAACAGGCGGCCGACGATTCCCCCCATCAGCAGCAGTGGAATGAACACGGCCACCAGGGAGAGGCTGATGGTCATCACCGTGAAACCGATCTCCCGCGCGCCCTTGAGGGCTGCCTCGAACGGCTGCATTCCCTGCTCCAGATAGCGCGTAATGTTTTCGATGACCACGATCGCGTCGTCCACCACGAAGCCTGTCGAGATAGTCAGCGCCATCAGCGAGAGGTTGTCGATGGAATAGTTGAGCAGGTACATGACCCCGAATGTGCCGATCAGCGAGACCGGCACGGCAACACTGGGGATAAAGGTGGTCCGTGGATTTCGCAGAAAGAAGAACACCACCAGAATCACCAAGACGATGGAGATGAGCAGCGTCAATTCCACATCGTTGACCGAAGCTCGAATGGTGGTGGTCTGATCCATGGCCACTCGTAAGTGGATGGCCGACGGAATCGCGGCTTCCAGTTGGGGAAGAGCGGCACGCACGCGATTCACGGTATCGATAATATTGGCGCCGGGCTGCCGGAAAATGATCACCAGCACGGAGGGCTCGCCATTGGCGTAACCCGAGTTGCGAAGGTCCTCGACCGATTTGGTAGCGGTACCCAGATCGGAGATATGAACGGCCGCGCCGTGGCTGTAAGCCGCGATCAGGCTCGCATAGTCTTCGGCATTGAAGATCTGATCGGTTGCGCCCACTTCCACGGATTGCGCGCCGGTGGAAAATTGACCCTTGGGAGTATTCGCATTGGCGTTGGCGAGCGCGGTGCGGACCTGCTCCAATCCGATACCATACTTGTTGACGGTCTCCGGATTCAGTTCGATGCGCACCGACGGAAGAGAGCTCCCGCCCACCGTCACTTGTCCCACTCCCTGGATCTGGGAGAGCTTCTGCGCCATGATGCTCGACGCGGCGTCGTACATCTCGCCTTTCCCGAGCGCTTTCGAAGTAAGCGCGAGGATGAAGATGGGCGTATCGGCGGGGTTCACCTTTCGATAAGTGGGATTGCTGGGCAAATTGATCGGCAAGTTGCCGCGCGCGGCGTTGATGGCGGCCTGTACATCGCGCGCCGCGGCGTCGATGTCGCGGTTCAAGTCGAACTGTAGCGTGACCGAAGTCGACCCGAGCGCGCTCGATGACGTCATTTCAGTAACGGCGGCGATGCGGCCGAACTGCCGTTCGAGCGGCGTGGCGACGGATGCCGCCATGGTCTCCGGGCTCGCGCCGGGAAGGGACGCGCTCACCGAGATGGTCGGGAAATCGACCTGCGGCAAGGGCGACACCGGGAGCAACCGAAACGACACGCCTCCGGCAAGCGCCACAGCGACTGTCAACAAGGTAGTCGCGATGGGCTTGCGGATGAATGGCTCGGAGATGTTCATGACGTGGGGCGGGCGCCCCCGCCCGCGGCTCGACCCCCAGGTCGAGCCTGCTTGAGCTTATCGAGGAACGGGTGGAAAGCAAGAGCCGGACGAGGGCGTCCGGCGCGGTCCAGGGGGACCGCCCCACACGGGTTGTGCGATGTCCTACTCATAACGATCACGCGGGAACGGGCTGGCTGCCGGGCGCGCGTTCACGTTCCGGTTTGTGCGAAAAACGCCGCGCCAGTTTGTCGAACCACAGATAAATCACAGGCGTGGTGTAGAGCGTTAGCGCCTGGCTGAAAATCAATCCGCCGATGATGGTGATACCCAGCGGCCGCCGCAATTCCGACCCGGTGCCGCTGCCGAACGCGAGCGGCACACCTGCCAACAGCGCTGCCATGGTGGTCATCATGATGGGACGGAAGCGCAGCAGGCAGGCCTGATAGATGGCCTCCTCCGGCGGCTTCCCTTCCACGCGCTCGGCCTCCAGCGCAAAATCGATCATCATGATCGCGTTCTTTTTTACGATGCCGATCAGCAGCACCAGCCCGATGAGAGCGATGACACTGAAGTCCTGGCGGCAGATGAGCAAGGCGAGCAGTGCGCCGACCCCGGCGGATGGCAGCGTGGAGATAATCGTGAGCGGATGAATGTAGCTTTCATACAGCACGCCCAACACGATGTAAACGGTAATGATGGCGGCGAGAATCAGAATCGGCTCATTCACCAGGGACGCCGTAAAGGCTTCGGCGGTGCCCTGAAACGCGCCCTGAATGCTGGCCGGCATCCCCATGTCCTGCTGCACCTTGTTCACGGCGGTGACTGCGTCGCCCAGCGATGCGTTCGGCGCGAGATTGAACGAGAGGGTCACCACCGGAAACTGGCCCTGATGATTGACGGTGATGGGGACGGACTGCATGTCGACGTGGGAAAAGGCGCTGAGCGGAACCTGTCCGCCGTTCGGAAAGACCGCGGTGGCAGCGGCGACTCCATTGAAAACCGCGCTCGCCGGGCTGGTTCCATTGCCGGTGACGATGGAGGTAGCCGCGCTCCCAGCCGAATTGGTGGGCCCGGTGGACAAAGCCGTCGACGAAGTGCCGCCCGAGACCACTCCGGCGGGCGTACCGCTGGAGGATGACGCGGCGGTGCGGATATACAGATCGCGTAGCTCGATGGGATTTTTCTGAAATCCGGGCTTCAACTCGAGCACCACGTGATATTGGTTCAACTGCGTGAACATGGTGGATATCTCGCGCTGGCCGTAGGCGTCGTAAAGCGTTTGATCGATCATGTTCGGCGTGATTCCCAGTCGCGACGCCGTGTTCCGGTCGTAGGTCAATTCCGCGCGCAGCCCCTGATCGGCCTGGTCGCTCGCGACGTCGCGCAACTCGGGGAGTTGCTGGAGCCGCGCAACCATTTGCGGAGCGAGCGTGTTCAGCTCGGCAGCGTTGGGATCTTCGAGGGTGTATTGAAACTGGGTTCGGCTTACGCGATCCTCCACCGTCAGATCCTGCACCGGCTGCATGAACAGCGTGATGCCGGCGATGCTCGCGAGCTGAGACTGCAGGCGCATAATTACGGCGGTCGCGTCGATCTTGCGATCGCTCAATGGCTTCAGATTGATCTGAATGCGCCCGTTGTTCAGCGTCAGATTGGTGCCGTCGATTCCGATGAAAGACGAAAGGCTTTCCACCGCCGGGTCCTG
>Ga0182024_10001846_pt1 | contig 53372 bp, 49 predicted proteins | sample P32metaG_FD_120480 | JGI IMG/M metagenome (GOLD analysis project Ga0182024, IMG submission 120480) | Permafrost microbial communities from Stordalen Mire, Sweden - P3-2 metaG (Illumina Assembly) | ecosystem: Environmental > Terrestrial > Soil > Wetlands > Permafrost | place: Sweden: Stordalen...
ACTCAGCGGCGTTTAGGGCGCTTTGAGCTGGCCGAAGGAGGCACGATCTTCCTCGATGAGGTCGGAGAGCTTCCTGCCGAGACCCAGATCGCCCTCTTGCGTGTTCTGCAGGAACGCGAATTTGAACGGGTCGGTGCGGCTGGAGCCATTCGAACCAATGTTCGGGTGATTGCTGCAACGAACCGCGATTTGGACGCTGCCATCGCCGCAGGCACGTTCAGGAGCGACCTGTTTTACCGACTCAACGTTTTTCCAATTGAGATACCTTCTTTGCGCGAACGGAGAGAAGACATTCCCCTGCTAGTTGAGTACTTCATTGATCGTTTCGCAAGGCAAGCAGGCAAGAGCTTTCTGGCGTTAAATAAAAAGAGTCTGGATCTGCTTCAGTCGTACCCGTGGCCGGGTAATATTCGCGAATTGCAGAACGTGATTGAGCGATCTGTCATTGTATGCGAAACGGAGAATTTCTCAGTCGATGAAAGTTGGCTTTCGCGACAACCTCCCGCTACTGTGCCGAGCAGCAGACTTGAACCTCTTAGGAAGCTTCCTTCTCAGGAGAAGGAGATCATTGAGGCTGCGCTGAGTGAAAGCGGAGGACGGGTGTACGGGCCCTCCGGCGCGGCCGCCAAACTCGGCATACCGCGTTCCACTCTGGAGCACAAGATCAGATCGCTTAAGATCAACAAGAATCGCTTCAAAACTAGCCATCCCTCAGAGAACGACTAGGCCTTTCGCACCAGACTCGCGACGGGCTGCCGCGAGATTGTACAAATTTGGTCAATTGGCCAAGCTGGACAATCAGCGCATCCGCCAAGTCGCTTAATGTCAACAACTTACGATTGGCCTTGGGCATGCATTCCTAATGACGACCGTGCTGAAATGATAAGAATCACCCGACAGGATAGTATGCTGAGGATTCACAGGTCGGAAAACGGCGAAGTGGTCTTTACGCTGAGCGGCCAAATGGACGAGGAAGCTACAGCCGAGTTGGAAACACTAATCAACTCGGAGGCGAAAGGGTGTCGTATAGTCTTGGACTTAAAAGACCTAACGCTGGCGAATGAAGATGCCATCACGTTCCTTGTGCGCTGCGAAGCAAACAGCATCACGCTGAAGAATTGCCCAGCATATGTCCGCGAGTGGATCACTGCAAAACGGCGTGAAAGCTAATGCCTAGGACAAGCCCTTGGTGTGTTCAGGCGTTAAAAGTATACCGGACGAACGAGAGGAGTAACTACAATGTCGACACGGGCAAGCTGGGCACCTCAAGTGCCCGCAATCATTCATAACGGATCCTTTGGCGAGGATGCGGCGTTGGCGAAAGTCGCGTTCGACAACGGCGAACTCCGCGGCAGCGAATTACCGCGCATTATTGGTAACAGCGCTGCACTCCGGCGCGTCCTCGACATGGTGCGGGTCGTGGCGCCGACCGACGCCACGGTCTTGATCAACGGGGAAACGGGAACTGGCAAGGAACTGATTGCGGAAGCCATTCACAAGTGCAGCGACCGATCGAACGGTCCGTTTGTGAAGGTGAATTGCGCCGCAATTCCTGCGGGCTTGCTTGAAAGTGAGCTGTTCGGTCACGAACGTGGTGCCTACACCGGGGCGGTCGCGCGCGGTATCGGACGGTTCGAGCGGGCTAACCGAGGCACCTTGTTTTTGGACGAAATCGGCGACCTTCCGCTAGAGTTGCAGCCAAAGCTCCTGCGCGTTATCCAGGAAAGACAGTTCGAGCGTCTCGGCGGTACTGCCACGATTCACACCGATGTGCGCGTGATCTGCGCCACCCATCGGAATCTCGTTGAGATGGTCAACGAAGGCCAATTCCGCGCCGACCTGTTCTATCGGCTTAGTGTGTTCCCCATTGAGCTACCTCCGCTGCGTGATCGCCCCGAAGACATCCGCTTGTTGGCCCACCATTTTGCGATGGATTACGCTGCTCGGATGGGCAAGCGAATTACGGCCATTTCAGAGGAATTCATGACGACTCTTGTACGTCATTCTTGGCCGGGCAACGTCAGGGAATTGCAAAACTTCATCGAGCGCTCGGTAATTCTCTTGGCCGGTGCCGTACTGAGTGGTTCACGGCCCGAACTCGCTGGCACGTCGAAGTTATCCCCGCCTGTGACGATGGAAGAGGCGGAGCGCTCGCACATCCTTCAGACTCTCCGGCGGACAAAGGGCGTGATCGGTGGTCCGAATGGTGCCGCCGCTCGCCTGGACGTGCGCCGGACGACGCTGATCTCCAAGATGCGGCGGCTGGGTATCAATCACGCGCAAAGATCAGCGGTGTCAGCAGTGGCGTCGTTCCCAGGCTCAGAAGACGCAACTCTTCGGGTCCCTCCGCTGAGTGCGATCGCTCGCGCGGGTGCAAGTTTAGGAAATTCTAATCCGCACTCTGTTGTGGGAAGAGCGTACGCGGTGGCCGAAGCCTAAGGAGACATATTCTGGCGCCACGGAAACCTTAGGAGTGCCGCCGTCACCGCTTCCAAACCGAATGAAGAAGCCTGGGATTAAATCATAAGCTGCTATGAGACGAACGTGGCGGAGGCAATGGGCGATCTCGGTCGCCCCCATGCACAGCAGCCGGAGGAGTAGCAATTGCGATCGCGGCGGCCGTCAAACGGACATGAACGACTGTCCAAACGACGACTGAGCAGCGAGCGCTCAGGCGAGGAGCGAAGCGATGTCTTCCGATTTGACTGAAGCAAACAGTAGATTTCGAACTCCAGGAGAGGAGACTCTAGCCATCATGCCTTCTGTCCGAATGTCCCAGCATTGTTGGCTGTAGCGTTGGCAGGCGGCTACGGAACCCGTTTGCAAAGTTTGACCATAAAGATCGCGGGCGACGCCAGACCCAAACAGTTTTGTCCCATTATTGAGCCGTGTTGTTTGTGAGAGGAGAAAGCGCCATGCCGCGGGCAGTGAGATTCGATAAGTATGGTGGGTTCGAAGTTCTGCAAGTGGTAGAAGTCGACCGCCCAACCCCGGGGCCTGGGAGGGTCCTTGTCCGGGTCAAAGCTGCGGGCATTAATCCGGGCGAGGCCTCGATCCGGAAAGGAGTGTTTGCCGACCGTTGGCCTTCAACATTTCCTTCAGGGCAGGGCAGTGATCTCGCTGGCATCGTGGAGGAGGTCGGCCCGGGGGTGGCGAATGTTGCAGTGGGTGATGAGGTCATTGGATTCACCAACGACAGATCAAGCCAAGCCGAGTTCGTGCCCATCGAGTCCGGCCACCTTGTGCCGCGTCCTGCAAACGTGTCATGGGAGCAAGCCGGTGCCCTGTTCGTGGCCGGCACCACGGCATACGCTGCGGTGCGGAGCGTCAATCTGAACGCGGGCGACACAGTTGTCGTCTCCGGTGCCGCGGGTGGGGTAGGCTCCATCGCCGTGCAGTTGGCCAGGAATGCCGGGACCAAAGTGATCGGCTTGTCCAGCGACGCCAATCACAAGTGGCTCGCCGATCACGGCGTAATTCCTGTTATCTATGGTGATGGGGTTGAAGACCGGATCCGCGCTGTATCCGGAGGGAAAGTCGATGCCTTTATTGACACTTTCGGTGGCGGGTACGTCGAGCTAGCGGTCAAACTGGGCGTCGCTCCGAATCGAATCGACACGATCATCGACTTCGCCGCCGCGGCTAAGTATGGTGTGAAGACGGAGGGTAACCATGAAGGCGCGACTGTAGACGTGCTCTCGCAACTTGCTGGGCTGCTGGCCGCCGGCCGCCTCGAGATCCCGATCGCTAAGGTCTATCCTCTGGCCGAGGTTCGCGACGCCTATCGAGAGCTTGAGCAGCGTCATACACGTGGCAAGATCGTTCTTGAACCCTAATATAAAAAGGGCGGAAGAATCACTTGAAAATGGACGGTGGCTTCATAAGAAGGACGAGAGAGGGATGGTGGCCGCTCACCGTGGTACCCAGCGATGCGAATGTCCATTCAATTGCTGTGAGAGTTCCCGCATACTCGCAATGCCAACGCCTGAAGGGGCGGAACGGATCTACATAGTGGCCGATTTTCCCCGCACGGCAAAGGGTCCGCCCAGCCGCGCAAGCCTCGAGTCGCCGGGCCGACGCCGCCAGAGATCCGGGCCGTGATCGAAGCCCTGCAGGCTCTCCGCGGAGTGGCACAAACTACGGCGGCGAGCATTGTCAGAGAACTGGGTTCTCTATCCCGCTTCCCGAGTCCGAGACAACTGATGGGCTACAGCGGCTTGGTGGCTAGGGAACATTCCAGTGGCAACCGCATCCAGCGGGGCGGGATCACCAAGACCGGCAATGGTCACCTCAGACGGGTGTTGATGGAAGCAGCCTGGGCATATCAGCACCGGCCGAACGTGATCGGTTTCCTGCTCCGCAGAAAAGCCTGGCGATCAGCGAGGAAGCCAAGGACATTGCCTGGAAGGCCCAACAACGACTGCATAAACGCTACAGGGCCTATGGCAGCGCGCGGCAAGAACAAAAACCAGATCGTGACGGCAATCGGACGCGAAATGCTGGGCTTCATCTGGGCTATTGCGGTCGAAACGCAAAAGCAACCCAAACTCGCCCAAGTCGCCTGAGAGAAGCTGCTTTGACCAACCCGACAGCGCAGTCGGGGACCGGCAGCCGTAGGCGCTATTTCAGCTTCTCACTGCGGATCTCTACCAGCCACCGCTGTGGGTCGTAATGCTGCAAATAGAACTCTCGCCGCATGGAGCCGAAGAGCATGGATTTCGTAATATCCAGTTTCTCCGGACGAACCGCGAAGTACACGTGCACCATAACCAGCGCAATCAGTCCGACGCCAGCCAGGCCGTGGAGCACGTACATGAGTCCCCAGGTCACGTCGCCAAACAGATACGGATTGCGCGGAAAAAAGATGGTACGTACTCGGACCGTCATGAACACGCCTGTCCCTATGGAGGCCAGGCCGGTTGCCAAAATCGCGCCGTGGTACAGCTTGTTCTCGAGCGGATACTTCGCAAATCGCCGCGGCGGCGGTGCCGGCCGGCCCATAAACCTGCGGAGTCTTCTCGATGCATCCACCAGGTCGGCTTTGTCTGGCCAGATCGCCCAAAAGTCCAACCAAAAGGAGGCATGAACGATGTGAAAGATGATCGAAACAGTCAGGACGGTTCCAGCGATCCAATGATAGGTCACCCAGTCAAACCGTAGGCCTGCCTTAGGAAGGAAGGCAGTAAAGAGCAAGGTGAGCATTGATGCGGCCATAATCCAGTGAAACGACCGTGCGGCTAGTGAGTGTCTGGGAATCCGCGGCGGCAGAACCGCCTCAAGCGTGGCCGGAACACTGCCCGTAAATTCCTCCGGTTTGGCGAAATATCGCACGTAGATTGCGTGCACGATCAGGAATAGCAAGCCTGCGATCGCTGTAACCCAGATCAAGAACCACGCAATGTGAATAGGAACACTTTGCCCCCAGGGACTCGTAGCCCATTCTGTAATCGGCTTTAAGACGCCCATACTGCCTCCTGCACGCCGCCAATCGCGCGTTTGACGAGGTTCCTCATCAGCGGTATTTTATAGGCGTTGAATTGCAGCGGAACTGCCCCTTGGACAGCCAGATTGCCCGCCATTTCGCCCGTTGCTGGTGTCGCCGGCTTCCCGTGAACTGCGTCTTCTACTACCTTTAGCCTTAGAGGACGAGCGGCAGCGCCGTTCACAGCTAAGCGAATGCCGTCGATTGTGTTTCCAGAAACTCGCATAGCCGCTGCCACGTTTAAGAGGGGAAAGTCCCAGACGTTCCGGTCTCGTACTTTCTCGAAGTAAAAGCGTGCGCCGGCCCACGTCGACGGAATACGAATGGCCGTCAGTAAGTCGCCGGGTTTCAGTATGTGAAGGCTGGTTATGTCGATGTCAGGCCCGATGAAGTAGTCCTCCGCGTCGACGAGTCGCTCACCCCTGGGCGTGAGTAACACGAATTTAGCGTCCAGCGCGATCAGTGCCGGAGCCGAATCGGAGGGGTTCACTGCCACGCATCGCTGAGCGTGAAGAATGGCGTGTTCGCGGTTCCGGCCTGTGGGTGTGTCGGCGTAACAAATGTTCCCGCCGGCGCGATAGCAAGGCCAACCGGCGCGGTAATACCAGCAACGCGCGTCCTGCGATACGTTGCCGCCTATTGTGCCTTGGTTTCGGATTTGCGGCGAGGCAGCCAGTTCTGCTCCCTCGGCCAGAAGCCCATACTGTTGCCTGACGATGGGGTTATTCACGACTTCAGTAAGCGTGGTCATCGCGCCGATCTCAATACCATCGCTCGTCGTACGGATCCCCTTGAGTTCCTCGATCCCACTCAGATCGACGACTATCTTCGGTTTCTTGATGCGATCTTTGAGCCAATCGAAGCTGTCGAGTCCGCCAGCCATGATCCACGCGTCGGATCCATGTTGTTGGAGCAACTTCTGCGCGTTCGCCGCCGAGGTCGGCTGAAACAACTCAAAAGCCGGCATGACATCTCTGATTACTGCCATAGTTCCTCTCGAATCAAATGTGAGCCATTAAAGGATGTTGCATTGGATGCCCAGCTTCCAAAGCAGTCAATATTGTGTCGGCGTTAACAGGCGCGCGCTGGAACACCTCGTCGCCAAGCGCGTCAGAGAGGGCATTCAAGATAGAGGCGCATCCCCCTCCGACTGGCGGCTCGCCGATACCTCGAGCCCCGACAGGGGTTTCAGGATCCGGAATATCCAGCGCCGCCCATTGCATATCCACCGGGACATCCAGGATTGTCGGGGGTCTGTTTTGGTAGAACCTTTTCGAAACCATCTCGCCATAGTGGGGATCGAAAACCCACTTCTGGCTGATTGCATGGCCGATGCCGAGCGTCGACCGTCCCAGAATCTGCCCACCGAGCGCACGGGGGTGTATAACCGAACCGACATCCGCGTACGCCAGGAAATCGACAATGTAGTACTTGCCGGTTTCGACATCTACTTCGATTTCGGCGAAGCTCGCTACATAGGAATGCGTCATGCCATCGCGCGGGTAATTGTCACGCGCGGCTGCTACTAGGCCTTGGCCGGCAAGCGCCGCGACTGAGGCTTTGGTCATTTTATTGACATCGGACGGCGCTTCGTGGCCATCGTACTCTCCGCCAAGTTGGATGGCGTGCTGTGCGGCCTCTGCAAAAGTCATCCCCGGACCGTGCCCGTTCCGAAAAACGCGCTCATTCTCAACCACGTAGTCCTCGGGTTTTCCGCCCAGGCTCGTCGCGGCGATTTCCCGGAGTTTCTGTCTGGCATCCATTGCCACCGCGTGGGCGGCCCGGGTCATCGCGTGCGTCGTTTGGCTGCCGCCGGACACACAAGTGAACGGAAAATGTTTCGATGTATCACCCCACACGACATCGCACTTTTCCCAGGGAACGCCGAGAACCTCCGCGCCAGCGCGATGTACGTCGATCATCGATTCCGTTCCCAGATTTCCAATTCCGGACTGGAAGCGGACCCGTCCCTCAGGCGTGATGACAAGAAGTCCGTCGAAGCCGATGGTCCCGCCGACGTAGCAGCTAAGCGATACGCCGACCCCGCGTACTTTCGAGCCGATCCGTTTGGGACTGCGAGCAACCCTCTCCCGCCATTGGAACTGCTCCGCTCCACGTTGAAGCGCTTCCTTGACGAACGCGCTGGTCGCGTGCTGAAGCTTGCCCTCCACCGGCGGCCCATAGGGCGCCTTACCTTCCGGACAGTTGATGGAGCGGATGGCTACTTGGTCGACCCCGAGTTTCCGTGCGGCTTTCGCGATGATCGGTTCGATGATCGTAATACCCTGCAGGCCGCCCGGCGAGCTCTGCGCACTGCGAGGCGGTGTATTCGTCAGCACGGTCACCCCGCGCCAACGCATCGCTTCTGGCTGATACAACAGCGAGACCATATGGCCTGATGTGGGGGCGTCGCCCTGCGCGTCGTATGGACCGTTGTCCGAGATTACGAACATATCCATAGCCAGGATTCGTCCTTCTTTGGAAAAGCCGACTTTCATTCGACCCTGGAAGCCCGGCCGCGCCCGTCCGATAAAGGTCTCCTCTTCCCGGCTGATGCGCATCATCACGGGTGCGTTCGCCTTCTTAGACAATAGGGCGGGGATAATCATGGTGACGCCACCGGTAATCTTGCTGCCGAATCCGCCACCAGTGTATTCGCTAATGAAAACAACGTTGCTCGGATCCATATTCAGCCATCTCGCGAGTACCGGTAGCGTTCTATCGGTACTCTGAGTGCCGGAATGAACGAAGACCTTGCCGTTCTGCCAATAAGCCATCGCACTTCGAGTTTCTAGAGTTTGATGGCTGACGTCTGGCGTAACAAATGTTTCGTCCAGCACGAGCGCGGCATTCTTAAAGCCTGCGTCCAGGTCTCCATACGACCATTCGTCGGGCGTCTTGCCCATTGGCAGACGGCCGTACCTGGTCTCGGCGAAGTCCCCCTCGGTCCATTTAAGCTCCCTGACGACCGGCGCCGTAGCGCCCGGTGGAGTTACCCAAATATTACCGTCGGTTCTCGGATTCGGCCCACCGTGGCGCAGCGTATCGATAGGATCCACCACGAACGGAAGCCGCTCGAAATCAATTTGGATCGCTTCAATTGCTTCGGCTGCGGTCAGTTCGTCGATCGCGGCCACGGCGAGAATCGGCTCACCCTGGTAGACCGGTTCCATCGTCAGTCCTCTCTCGCCCCACTTGCTTGCCTTGATTATTGTCCCGTTGTCCGTGAGGGTGTCAGCTGGAGCTGGAAGGTCGTCCGCTGTCAGAATCGCTTTCACACCAGGCATCGCCAACGCTTTGCTCGCATCTATACGCCTTACCCTGCCATGTGGCACCGGGCTGAGGAGCAGCTTGCAGAACAGCATACCTTCGGCGCGAAAGTCTTCGGCGTACTTTGACTTCCCGGTTACCTTTGCATGAAGATCGGCAGTCACATAGTTCTTGCCGATCAGTTTGTGGCCTATCCCGTACTCTGGAGCGGTCGGGATCCTTTGCTCGGGCAACTTGCTAGCCATGGTTCCTCTCCCTTGCGATCTCTGCGCCACGCATCAGCGAGGTGAGAATCTTGTCATAGTCCTGGCAGCGACACAGATTTCCCGATATACCATGCGCCAGTTCCGATCGGTTGGGGTTAGGGTTCGTTTTCAGGAATCCGACCGTTGCCATAACGAAGCCGGACATGCAAAAAGCGCACTGGAATCCCTGTTCGTCGATGATGCCCTGCTGAACTGGATGAAGTGTTCCGTCCGCATTCTCCAAGCCTTCGATGGTCACAACCTTCCGGCCGCGTACTGTATGAGTCAGCACGGAGCACGAATAGTGTGGCACGTCGTCGATCAAGACCGTGCAGGCGCCGCATTCGGCACGGTCACAACCCAGCTTGGTACCGGTGAGGCCCAGTTTGTATCGCAATGTCCAGGCCAATGTCTCTTGTTTCATGACATCGGCCCGCCGCAGTTTGCCGTTGACGTTGATCGCGACGAGTCTGTCAGCCGGCGCTCCGGCAGGAGCCAAAGCGGAAGCACGGAAAAGGTAGCCCGCTGAACCGGCGGCTGCGCCACCGGCTATGACACCTTTGATAAATTTGCGCCGGGACACGGACCGCATGTCGTTCATTACTCTCAGAGGACTATTTTCCATCTCGCCGACTACACAGCAAATGGACTTCCGTATATTCGACCCCAGGTTTCCACCGATTTACGAGTTCTCACGCGACGATTGAGTCGATCTGGTGACATCCGCGTCGCGCTGCAGACGTCGACCTGTCGGGCGCGAGTTCTTGGACACAACGGACTGGTCATAGATGCTAATAGAGCTAGCATGAGGGCAGTTCCAGTCGGGTTGCAAAAGCCTCGCTCTAACAGGCGGGCGGAAAAAAGCCAGCCTCCGCTTGCTTAACGCGCGCGGGCTCAGAAAACAGTTACCGAGCCGCGACAGTTACGGAGCGGAGGCTGGGCTGGCTTTGTCGCAGACGGGTGCGGAGAGCGATTATCACATCCTATTCGTCGTATACGCGCCAAGTTGCGTCTTTGTGAAACGTGGCCATTGCGCTTGCGAGCGCCGACGTGTTGGGCCCAAAATCCTTTTCGTAGACAATGTCCTTTTCGGTGACGACGAAGGTCTTCACACCGGAAGACCTGTACTCTGCAGGATAAGCGATCAAAGCGAATTGGCCCTTCCCCTGGCCGCCGTTTTGCGACGTCGAGAACACGCGGAAGTAGTAACCATGCAAAAGCACAGGACCTCCGCCATCGGCTCCGCTAGCGGCTTTCGCGACCAAGCTTTCGGGAGAGGCGCCCGCCGGATCAGCGGTGTTCGGCTCCGTGCGATAGCGCCTTTCGGCGGCGACGAATTCGTGGCAACTTGCAATAGCCGTGAGTTCATTGTCACCGATTCGCCGGAATGCTACTTCCTTCGTGCCGGCATCGGGATCAAAACGCCAGGCACCGCTGGCCTCAACGAGAGGGATCGGAAACGGCCAGTTCTCAGCGCCGATGTACAGCGTTACCGATCCATCGGCATCTCGACTCAAACGGTGCATCTCCTGGTACTTTTCGACGAACAGCTCGCGCTCGACCTTATCCTGGGCCTCGTCGCGCGAGGAGGCCAGTTCCCTCGGTCCACCCAGGATGTTTGCGATGGCCTTTTCATTGTTGTTCTGCGCGGCCCGAAAGAGGGCCTGACTGGCCTCCCCGGCCGACGAGAACGTCTGCTGAGCGGATTGTTGGGCCAGCCCGGGGTGAGCGCCATTCGTTACCCACATCGTAAGCATCACAAACGGAACCAGTGCGGCGCGGGCGCGCCCCGGGAATTCTTGGATCCGCCGGTTAATCATGTTGGTCATTTCTCGTTTCATTGTTAATCACCTCGTGCGATTTATCTGTGGCCCCCGCCGCCGTGGAATCCCGACCCACCATGGAAACCTCCACCGCCGAAACCGCCTCCATGGAAGCCGCCAAAGCTGGACTGTCCACGGAAAGAATTAGCTCTCGCCATTCCGCCATGATCGAACCCGCTAAATGCGCCGGAACGTATACCGCCGGCCGTGTTGCCGCGAAACCCGTCATGCCCGGTAAGGCTGCGGCCACCGAAATTGCCTGAATGACTAAAGTTCGCCCGCGATGAATTAAAACCATTGCGATTGACGATGGTCCTGCTATGTGAAATGTAGGTATTGTGATTGAATTCGACTCTCCCGCCGTGATGCCAGTCATATCCCCACCCGTGCCAACCCCAGCCGAAGCCGGCGAAGAGACCCACTCCGAAGCCTAGTCCAAAAGCGATTCCTGGGCCATCGAGGAAAAGTCCCGGGTATGGATACCAACCCGGGAAGACAGCTAGCGGGTACCCATAAACCAGCCATGGATCGTATTGGGGTACGTAAACCACGTCAGGAGCGGAAGGTTCAATAACGATCGTCTGTCCCTTCGTGCTTACCTTCTCCTGAGAAGTGGTTAGTAAGTTCCCGGCCTGCTTAGCCCGCCCTCGCATGGTTTGGATCGCCTGGCTCAGTTCCTGCTGCTGGTTGAGATGCGCGTCACCGAGTTCTGACGTCCACGCTAGATTTTGGTTCATATTGGCCAGCACTGCCTAGAGCTTTGACACTGGGGTCCCACGGTTGCTTGTCTACTTCCTGCGCCAGTTGGCTACCTTGAAGATCCTTATGTTGTGCAAGAAACCTCCCGGCCTCGACCACTTGCTCGGGATAAGTGGCGGCCGCCAGGATCTGCGCAATCAATGCGTCTGGGTAGAGTGCAATCGGAGCTACGAGTTCCTGCAGTCCTTCGGGGCTCTGTTGCAATGCCTGAGGCGCCGGCTGCGAAACAGATGGGTCGGCCTGATAGGCGAACCCGCTTCGTCCGCCTACCAGCACCAGGGACCAGGAAAGCAACAGCGCCATGCTCTGTTTAATTAATGTCATGAGAAACTCTCCTTCGTTGCGTGGCCGCTCACTTCTTCAGGTCTGGGGGAAAGTGATCAAACAGTTTCTGCACACCCTTGTCGAGATTCTTGATGTTCTTGTCGGACTTGTCGGACAGAGTGTCACTCGACGATCCACGCCAAAGTAACGTCTTGGTGCGCGCTTCGAAAAGGTCGACCACCAGGGTTCCGACCTTGTAGTTATCAACCGTTGTAGTCGCATCGCCGAATCCGCCCCCCCGGCGCCAGCCCCAGCCGCCTCCGAAGCTGTCGTAGAAGGTATTAAGAGTCTGCTGGTTCTTCGTCATCTCGATCGCTACGATCGCGACATCGCCGCCCGATTCCACCGGCGTCCAGCCCTTAGCTGTCAAGGCTGCATTCACCGCTTCTTTGATCCGGTCGACCCAGAGCGGATCTTGTGTTTGGACCCTTTCCCAGGAGTATGTTTTGTATCGGCTGAAATCTGCGTTGCGATCGTAATCGGTCTTCACCTGTTGGGCGAACGACGAGGTCGCAAATAACATCGCGATCCCCAAGGACGCGAACAGCCTATGTTGCACATTCATATGTTTCTCCTTCAAAGTGTTGCTGCTTGTGTTTTGCTTAACACCCGCCTGTGAAGTATGCAATCGAGTCGCCAAGAGTTGCAGGTTGGGCTGCCATCGTTGTTCCAACACTAAGTCGGCTATCGGTAGGCTTTTCGTTAAAACTGTCGTGGACCAAAAACCGACAGTACTGTCTTGATGGCGTCTGCGTCCAGAAAGTTCAAGAAGCGATCTCCAACACGACAACCGTCCTGTCGTCGAACTGTTCGCTCCCGCCCGACCACTGTGCGACAGCTTGCATCACTCTGTCAGCCACGCCGTTTGCATCGATCCCTGCTGTGATATTCCTGCAACATTCAACCAAACGTTCGTCCCCGAACTCTTCCTCTGCGGCATTCTCGGCATCGGTGAGGCCGTCACTGAAAATCACTAGCCGGGTCCCCGGCCGCATCTGTAGGTTTCTAGCCGTATAGCGCGCGTTAGCGAACATTCCAATAGGAACACCACCTGAATCCAGCCTTTCGATCTCGCCAGTGGAGCGAATCAGAATCGGCGACGGATGGCCCGCGTTGACATAGGTCAACATGCCGGTATGCGTGTTGTAGTCCACCCAGATCAGACTCGCGTAGCGATTGTCTCCGAAGCGGCCGGCGAGCTGCTGATTGAGTATTTCCACGAAGTGGGCGGGCGGCGAAGCCGGACCGTCAATTCTGTCGACAAAGTGTGCCCGTGCAACAGCCTGCAGGTTCGCCATCATCAGAGCGGCCGGAATTCCTTTGCCGCTCACGTCCGCACAGAGGATTCCAATTCGTTCCCCGCCGAGATCGAAGAAGTCGTACAGATCGCCGGCAATAGTTCGTGCCGCCAACGTACGGCCTGAAACGGTAGCCCCACACAACGCGGGCGCAACGCGTGGGAACAAATATTGTTGAACCTTTTGCGCAATTTGAAGTTCGCTCTCCAACCTGAGCCGAGCGGTCTCGTCCTTTTGGAGCTGTTCCAGGGCAACCGCCATCTCGTTGAAGTTGCAGATGAGATCACCCAATTGGCCCTTGCTGCGCACTGGCGTCCTCCAGCCGAAGTTGCCGCCGGCGATGTGGCGCGCCGCGCCGCTAAGGTCGTCAACAGTTGCTGCGATTTCGCTACCGAAGCGAATGCTCATCCACACACCCGCTGTATCCAGAAGTAAGACCGTAAGCGAAAGCGCGACCAGAAGCCAAACCCAGTTCGCCATTTGGCTGCCCAAACGTGCCACGTCTTCGAACGTGTTCGAATAGCTGGGCCGAACACTGTACGCTACCCAGTCTTCCATTACGCCCGTTTCCCAGTCGCGCACGCTCAACACAACGGCTGCCGGCTGGGATATGCCTGGAATGAAATTGTCTCGGATGGTTCTGAGTACACGTTGGCCCAGGTGTACACGGAACTGCCTGGGCAACACAGTCGTCACTTCGATACCAGCCGCCGAGGATAGACGCTTCGCTAGTTCGGACTCCAGCGGCAGGCTGAAGATCGCGGTTACGTTGCACGCTCCTCTTTGTTGGACTACAACATTGCGGATCTCGATCTGTCCTCGATCCACCACCAGGCCCGCGAAACCGGTTTCCGGCAGCCATGCGGGGGGTTCGATTCGAGGGGCATTTGGCCACCGAATTAAGGATGGTATGCCCTTGGTGTTCTCGACTGTTAGAGAAGTCCGAGCTTGGGGAAAAGCTTCATCCGTGTACGCCACTAGCGGTTCAGACACGCCGGAATTCGTCGGTCATCCCAGGCAAACGTCTGCACGATGCAGGATTGCAGGAGCAACGGACCTGCTTGCCTGAACCAGCACCTGAATCTGCTTCTCGACGACATTGGCACTTTCGCGTCGCACCACGACGTTCAAAGCCGCGATTGCCAAACCAGCAATCAGAAATGCTGAAGCTCCCGTGAATGTGATGATCGCCACCATCTTCCAGCGCACCCGACCCCAGGCCCGGCGGAGACCGTGTGACATTCGGGGCCAACGGCTCTTCGGTAGAGCAGGCGGAATATTGGCGTCTTCGCAATTTGGGACGATCATCGGGAAGCTTGGCTCCGCAGCCGCAGTCGGTTCAAGGCCCCAGAAACCTCGCCATCGTCTGCGATAGAATCACGCCGAGGATAATGCAAGCTGACGACCGATTCCAATAAGCTTGAACTACTATCGTTTTCATCCAACCAGCAGTGCGGCCCTGACTGGAGTGACGCTCCGCCGACACGATCTGTTAATCGGTGACGCGAACACACCTGCCAGCGGAATCGGTGACGGCTCGCTTGGACGGCCGCCGAGCTATTCCAGTCGATCCCTCTCGTGCCAGTAAGCGACCGGTGCGTCTTCGGTTTCTTCGAGCAGGATGTGGCGAGCGCGCACTGACAAATCCGCGCACGGGCGTTCTAGGTGTCAAACAGATCCCCGAATCTTGGTGGTTGGCTGGGTCGGCGGGCATCGTGACAGAAGCGCGACAAAAATAACCGACACGGAATACCGGGAGTACAGGTACTCCGTGCCGGCGAGGGAAGAATTCGATCGCCCGCGGCTCGCCACGTCCCGTCCTTGTAGAACGCCGCCATCGGACCTGCGAGCGCTGCGGTATTCGTCCCAAGATCCTTCTCGAGGACAATGTCATGCTGCTATAACAAACGCCGACGCACTCGGGGAGCTAAATATCGTGTTGTGAAGTATGCAATCGAGCCGCCAAGTGTTGCAGTTTGGTTTTGCCAGCCTCGTTCCAACCGCAAAAGTGACTTACAGGCGACAGGGTAGTCGACATAACGGCGCGGCAGGTCGCACGTCTCGCGCGATTTACTTGAGTAACAAAGGTTGGCTGATGGTGTGCATATTGCCTTTTTGCGTTTCGTGAAGAAAAGACAACAATAAACGAGTTCGCACTCACGACCAATGTGTGCCGCACTCTAGTAGGTCTCTACGCAAAGGAGTTCCAAAAAATGCCAACTACTCAAGACAAACTTGCAACGCGCCGTCGGGAAACGCAGGCGACACCCAATGAGCTCGGCTCCGAAGCCGTCAAGAACCTCACGGGCGCTCTGAATGCGCTGCTCGCCGATGTATTTGCTCTATACATAAAGACCAAGAACTTTCATTGGCACGTGAGCGGACCGCACTTTCGCGACTACCACCTCTTGCTTGATGAACAAGGCAGCCAGATTTTCGGGATGACCGACGACATTGCCGAGCGTGTGCGCAAGGTCGGCGGCACCACCATCCGATCGATCGGGCACGTAGCCCGCCTGCAACGGCTCGGCGACAACGACGCCGATTATGTCGATCCGCACGGCATGCTCGCCGAATTGCGCGAAGACAACCGGATGTTGCTTGCCAGCATGCGTGAAGTTCATGAGCTTTCGGGCGAAGAGAACGACGTAGCCACTGCGAGCCTGCTGGAGAATTGGATCGACGAAACGGAACGGCGCATCTGGTTTCTCTTCGAGACGACGCGGGCGACCTAGATATCGGCGGGTGGTGAATGCTACAGAAACACTGAATAGGAGAACAGATGGCACCTCATGAAAGAATTACTGTCCGCAGCCGACTCGGGTTCATCGGACTGGGATACCTGGGCTCACGGATCGCGCGGCGGCTAGTCAACGCCGGATTTCCCATGGTCGTTTACGATATTGATCATACGAAAACGGCGGAGCTCGCCACCCTCGGCGCCGAAGTTGCACAGCATTCGGGAGAACTGGCTAGCAATGTTGACGTGGTGTTGTCGTGCCTTCCGGACGAACACGCCGTGGAGGCTACCTATGTGGGAACACGCAACGTCCTGGACCGCGCCGGGCGCAGCACCCGAATTATCGAGCTAAGTACGATCTCTCCCGCTGCCTCACGACAGCTACACCAGGCTGCTCGCCGGTTCGAAGTGCCGGCGCTCGATGTGGCGGTCTCGGGAAGTACGTCCTCTGCCGAAGCTGGATCCCTGACATTATTCGGCGGGGGCGACCGCGAGGTCTTTGAAGCGGCCGAAACGATTTTTTCCGCTATCGCAAAGCAGTGGTTTCACATGGGCCCAGGTGGCTCCGGTGTGGCCATGAAGCTCGTGGTAAACGAGCTTTTGGGAGTCGGCATGCAGGCGGTTGCAGAAGCGGTAGCGTTAGGTTCGAAGCTCGACCTGCCGCGCGATCTTCTCTTGGACACACTGGCCAAGACAGCCGTGGTAGCCGCCGCCCACCTGGGCAAATTAGCCACAGCCAAAAAGCATGATTACTCTCCGCAATTTCCGGTTCGTCTGATGCACAAGGATTTCGGACTTATCCTGGGTGCGGCGGAGCAGCTTGGAATTTCGATGCCCGCGACCGAAGCGGCCGCGGCAATCAATTCCGCTGAGGCGAAGTCCGGGATTGAGGAAGATTTTTCCGCTGTGATCCGGAGGATGGAGCATCAGGCTGGAGCGGAGAAGGCACTGCCCCCGGCCGCTTAGGAGAAAGAAGGAGAATCAAAATGACTTTACGAACGCTCGGACAGAGCGAGTTGAAGATTACGAGGATTGGAATTGGAGCTTGGGCGATCGGCGGAGGACAGTGGGAATTCGCCTGGGGCCCGCAGGACGACCAGGAATCCATCGCCGCGATCAGAGCCGGACTGGACCGCGGCATAAATTGGATCGATACAGCGGCGGCCTACGGGCTGGGGCATTCGGAGACTATAGTCGGCCGCGCAATCAAGGGTCTCCGTACGCGCCCTTATATCTTCACTAAGTGCAGCCTCGTTTGGGACGAGTCTGGAAAAATCTCGCACAACCTACAGGCCACCTCGATTCGTCGTGAGGCCGAGGCCAGTCTGAAACGGCTGGGGCTCGATACCGTCGACCTCTATCAAATCCATTGGCCCGCCTGGGCGGGACAAGCCGAGAGTGCTTCGCCTGGATCGATCGAAGAGGCAGTTGGCGCTCTCGCGGAACTCAAGGCCGAAGGCAAGATCCGCAACATCGGGGTCTCGAATTTCAATGCGCAGCAAATGCAGCGGGCGCTAAAGGTGGCTCCCATCGCTTCTCTCCAGCCGCCATACTCCCTGCTGGCGAAGGATGTCGAGGTTTCGATCCTTCCTTTCGCTCTGGACCACCAGATCGGCGTCATCGTCTATTCCCCCATGGCCTCCGGACTCCTGACTGGCTCAATGACGCGCGAGCGCGTTGCCGGGCTATCCGAAGACGATTGGCGAAAGAACAGTCCAAACTTCCAGGAACCGCTGCTCTCCCGCAATTTGCGACTAGTGGAAACACTGCGCTCCATCGGCCGGCGCCACAACGCAACGCCGGGCGAAGTAGCCATCGCGTGGACCCTGCGAAATCCCGCCGTAACCGGCGCAATCGTCGGCGTCCGCAGTGCCCAACAGGTGAGCGGAATAGCCGGCGCCGCCGACGTGGAGCTTAGCCCGAGCGACATTTTTGAAATTGAGCAGGGACTGACACGAAAAGCCGCCTAAACCGCTGGGGCAGGTCTGCTATCACCCGCCGTTGGTGCCGATTCAGACCTGCCCTCTATCTTTCCGGCTCAACGGACGCGATTTGGTGAGCGCACCTCCTCTTGGACACGCTGAACTTGCAGCGACTTGGAGATGACGCTGGGCCGACACGAGTGTCGTCACAGCGGCAGCGCTTGAACTCAGCCGTTGCCCCCCAACCGGGCGGCGGTGATTCGCATCAACTGAATCATAACGATCGGTCGACTGGCTGTCAGATTGCAGCGGGCTCTCCACGATGTGGATCGTCCGCCTAGCCCTACGCCGCCCATATACGTTCATCGTTATGGCCATCCTCATCGGCATCATGGGGGTGCTTTCGATCGTCACAACGCCGACCGATATTTTTCCTTACATCAATATTCCGATGGTGGGCGTGATCTGGTCCTACAGCGGTATGAGTCCGGATGACATGGCGAAACGCGTCCTCGTCGTTTCCGAGCGCGCCATGACGACCACCGTTAACGGAATAGAACGAATCGAATCGACTGCCTATAACGGGATGGGGCTGATCCGCGTCTACATGCAACCTGGGACGAATGTCGATCTGGCGGTCGCCCAAGTGACGGCAGTCAGTCAGACTCTGGTTCGTACTATGCCTCCCGGCATTTTCCCGCCGCTGATCGTGCAAACCGATGCTTCAAGCGTTCCCATACTTCAGTTGGGTCTTAGTAGCGGCACGCTTACCGAGCAGCAACTCTACGACTACGGTCAAAATTTTGTTCGCACCCGGTTGGCAACTATACCGGGCATCTCCGTGCCTCTGCCTTACGGCGGCAAAGTCCGCCAGGTGATGGTGGACCTGGATCCTGATGCACTGTACGGAAAAGGACTGTCGGCTACCGACATCTCTAACGCGTTAAACCTTCAAAATCTCATTCTGCCTACCGGAACGGTGAAGGTCGGCACGCGCGAATACTTGATTCGACTGAACAGCAGCCCCGAGCTCGTGTCCGCGATGAATGATATGCCCATCAAGACCGTGAATGGTGCGCCGGTTTACATGCGAGACGTAGGCCAGGTCAGGGATGGATACCAGGTGCAGACGAACATTGTTCGCATCGATGGCGGCCTCTCAGCGCTGCTGACCGTCTTGCGGCATGGCGGTGCATCGACATTAGCTGTAGTTCAGGGGGTCAAAGACCTTCTCCCGAAAATACAGGCAACGCTGCCGCCGTCATTAAATATTACCCAACTCTTCGACCAGTCGCTGTTTGTGCGGGCTTCGGTTCAAGGAGTGGTCCGTGAGGCCAGTATAGCGGCATTGCTGACCGCGCTAATGATTCTGTTGTTCTTAGGCAGTTGGCGCAGCACGCTCATTGTCTGCATTTCGATTCCGCTTTCGATCCTCACCTCCCTCATCGTCCTGGGCTTTCTCGGGCAGACGATCAACGTGATGACGCTGGGGGGTTTGGCTCTCGCCGTCGGAATTCTAGTGGACGATGCGACGGTGGAGATCGAAAACGTCCATCGCAACATGGGTATCAAAGGGAAGACCCTGGTTCGCGCGATTCTGGACGGGGCGCAAGAAATCGCCGTGCCTGCCTTCGTTTCCACCCTGTGCATCTGCATTGTCTTCGTTCCGGTACTCATGCTGTCCGGCGCAGCGAAGTTCTTGTTCACACCCCTGGCCATGGCCGTCGCCTTCGCAATGCTCACGTCCTACCTCCTGACCCGTACCGTAGTGCCAACGCTGGTTCACTATATGCTGCAATCCGAAATGGCGCTTTATCAGGAGGGTGAGGGGGCGGACACCCCGGCCTCGAGATCCGCGGGCGTTATCTGGCGCACCCATCAAGCTTTCGATCGGAAGTTCGAGAAGTTCCGGGAAGGTTATCACGGGCTGCTCGAATGGGTGCTCGCGCACCGTGCCATTACCGGTGGAGCATTTCTGGCGTTCGCCTTCGCGTCGGTGGGGCTACTCGCGGTTATCGGGCAGAATTTCTTTCCCTTTGTCGACGCCGGACAGATGCGGTTGCACGTGCGTCCTCCCACTGGGACTCGGATTGAAGAGGCCGCCGCGATTTTTGCGGCCATCGACAGCGAGATTCGCCGGGTGATTCCAGCTCAGGAGCTTGATTCCATTCTCGACAACATCGGACTGCCGAATTCCGGCATCAACCTGGCTTTCAGTGACACCATCACCAGCGGCAACGGCGACGGTGACATTCTGATTTCGCTCAAGCCGGAGCATCACCCAACTCTCGAGTACACCAGGAAACTTCGGAAGACTCTGTCGGCGCAATTTCCGGCCGAAACCTTTTTCTTCCAGGCGGCCGATATAACAAGCCAAATTCTCAACTTCGGTTTGCCGGCACCCGTGGATGTTCAGGTGACCGGTAACAACCTCGTTGAAAACTATCGAATTGCCCAAACATTACAGGGCGAAATCGCCGGTCTGCCGGGAGCAGTCGACGTCTTTGTCCGGCAGCGGCTGGACTACCCAACAGTGGACGTGAACGTCGACCGCATTCTGGCGAACGAAGCGGGGGTGACTCAGAAAGATGTGGCGAGCAGCCTTCTTATCTCCCTCTCGGCAAGCGGCCAGGTGGCGCCGAATCAGTGGCTGGATCCGGAGAACGGAGTGAATTACCAGGTCGCAGCGCAGACTCCTCAATACAAGATCGACACCTTCGATGCTATGCAGCGCACGCCGATTACGGCACCCTCAGGCGGCGCCGAGGAGCTCCTCTACAATCTTGCCCAGTTGAAAAGAAACAACTCGCCCGAAGTCGAGAGTCATTACGACATTCAACCCGTCGTCGACATCTTCGCGAGTCCAGACCAGCGCGATTTAGGGGGTCTCGCAGCGGACATCGAGCGGGTCATTGCCAAAATGCGCCTGACACTCCCGCGCGGAACGACCATCGATCTGCGCGGCCAGGTGGATACGATGCGGACCTCTTTCACTCGTCTGGGTCTGGGAATGATCTTTGCGGTCGTGCTGGTCTACCTGGTGATGGCGGTCAACTTTCAATCCTGGCTGGATCCGTTCATCATTCTGATGGCCCTTCCTGGTGCAATGGCTGGCATGCTGTGGATGCTGTACCTGACGGGAACCACCCTGAGCGTTCCCGCGCTGATGGGCGCGATCATGGGCATCGGGGTTGCAACCGCCAACAGCATCCTTCTGGTCACGTTCGCCAACGACGAGCGCGCGCTCGGAAAGACCGCCGTGGAGTCCGCTCTCTCAGCGGGCTTTACCCGAATCCGGCCGGTAACGATGACGGCCCTGGCAATGATAATTGGAATGCTTCCCATGGCCTTCGCGCTCGGCGAAGGTGGCGAGCAGAACGCTCCTCTAGGCAGGGCTGTGATCGGCGGGCTATTGTTCGCGACGCCGACAACGTTATTCTTCGTCCCGATTATTTACACGCTGCTGCGAAGAAAGGCGCCGGTGGATATGGATCGGCAGATTGCCGAAGAAGCCGGCGAGGTTCCCAAGTCATGAAAGACGAGGAGGCAATCACATGCGTCGCACGCCCTTGGGCAAGCTATTGTTTTTTGTCGTTATCCTGGGCGCGGCCGGAGCCGTTTATCTCTTGGGGTACTTGCCGCGCGAGCGAACGATCAAGCAGCTCGATGCCGCCGCGGCAATCCGCAGGATCACGCCGCCTCTGGTGAATGCCGCGACGGTTAAGCGCGCGCCCTCCAGCATTGAGTTGCTGCTTCCAGGAAACGTTACGCCGATCACGGAAGCGTACATTTACGCTCGCGCCGCCGGTTATCTGAAGCGGCGCTATGTGGATATCGGCGATCGCGTGCGCGCAGGCCAGAAGCTGGCTGACATCGAGGCGCCGGATCTCGATCAACAAGTATCCCAGGCGGAGGCTGCGCTTGCGCAGGCTCAAGGACAGCTTGGCCAAGCCCAAGCTACGCTCGAACAGCTCACCGCAACGCGTGACTTGGCGGTCATCACTTGGCAGAGATACAAGATCCTGACTGCCGATGGCGCGGTGTCACGGCAGGATGGCGATAATCAAGAGACCGCAGCCAAAACCGCGGGCGCGACCGTCGTTGCGCAGCAAAAGACAGTCCGCGCAATGGAGGAGTTCGTTCGGGCGAGCAAGGCTACGGTAGACCGGTTACTGGCGCTTCAAGGCTACGAACAGATTACCGCGCCGTTTGACGGCATCATCACCGCCCGGAACGTTGACGTCGGTGCCCTCATTTCCGCCACGGGATCCACTCTCGGGCCAACTCGGTCCAATACTGCCGCGCCGTCCGATGTTCCCAGCGGAGGGGAGATTTTCCGTCTCGCGCAAATCGGGAAGCTTCGCATTCTGGTTGCGGTTCCTCAAACGAATGCGCCGGGTATCCGCGTAGGCCAGAACGCGACAGTCACCGTACAGCAGATTCCCAATCTGAGCTTTAAAGGTAAGGTGACGCGCACATCCAGCTCTCTGGACGCGCAATCGAGGACGCTGCTCACGGAAATCGATGTTGATAATCCCGCGGGCGTGCTGCTACCTGGGATGTACGCCGAGGTTTCGTTCATTACAGATCGAATCGATCCTCCGTTTCTGGTGCCCGACGCAGCATTAGTTGTCAAATCAACCGGCACCGTGTTGGCCGTGCTGCAATCTTTGACTCCGGACCAGGAGCAAAAAGCTAAAGCGGAGGGAATCGATCCGGCGATACTCGCTCGGGTAAGGCGTGTCCACTTTCAAATTGTGCAGCCAGGTCGCGATTACGGGATTGAGTTGGAGGTCCCCGACGGTCTCAAAGTAGGTCAAGAGGTGGCCGTGGATCCAACCGATGCGGTGCAGGAGGGCGCACTTGTTCAAATCGCAGCTGGGAAATCAGCGCAAGAGAAAGCGCAATGACGAGGATCTGGTCGCAGGCTGCCGTTCTGCTGATGGTTATTCCCCTGATCGGAAAGGCACAATCGAGTTTTGTGCGTAACTCTTTCCTCACTCCCTACGAAACGAAGCCAGTTCCGCAGGTGACTATTCAGAATTCTCAGCGGATTTTCGATCTGATGCGTGCCGGCTCGCTGTACCTTTCCTTGTCCGATGCCATCGCGCTGGCTCTGGAAAACAACTTAGATCTCGAACTGGAAAGATATCTCCCGCGAATTGCGCAGACCGACATCCAGCGCGCAAAAGGTGGCGGTCAATTGCGCGGATTGAGCCTACTGGTGGACGAGCTGCCTCCCGGAATTGGCGGACCGAATGGTCCTCTGCTTACGACTCTCACCGCCAGTCCGACACCGGCGCCGGCGGTGAACTCGAACTTTTCAGACGTGGCGTTGATCACCGAACAACAGAACGATCTATCGGTAGCAGGCGCGCTTCCGCTGTCACCCGGCCCCGTAATTCCGCAGTACGATCCTGCCATTTCGGGACTGCTCAACTGGGCCCATCAAACTACTGCGGAATACAATCCGCTCGTTACCGGCGGATCGAACTGGCTGGCGACCAATAGTCTCAACGGTAACGTCGGATGGGCACAAGGGTTTTCGCCCGGCACGCAGCTCGGCGTAACGTTCGACAACACTCGATTAACGTCCGACGCAGCCCACTACACTTACAATCCAATTCTGAATTCCAGCCTTGGGTTCACCATCACTCAGCCGCTGCTGCGCGGATTCGGAATCGAGTTGAATCGCCGATACATTCACATCGCTAAGAACAACCAAAAGATCGCCGATCTGGTATTTCAACAGCAGGTAATCGACACCGTGGCTGGCATCGCGAGGCTCTATACGGACTTGGTGAGTTTGAATGAAGACCTTAAGGTTAAGCGCGAAACACTGCGGCTCGCTGAGCGGCTATTAGAGGACAATAAGAATAAGGTTGAACAGGGCCAGCAGGCACCGATCGAGGTGACGCGGGCGCAGGCTCAGGTTTCAGTCAGCCGGCAGGCCCTGCTTTCGGCCGAGGGTTTGGTTGAGCAGCAGGAACTGATCGTCAAGACGGCCCTTACCCGCGGCGGCCTGGCGAATCCTCCCATCCGTGCGGCTCATATTATCGCGACAGATACGGTGACGGTGCCCGAGAAGGAAGCGGTAGAGTCTGTCGAGGACCTGATCGCCGAGGCAGTGCGAAACCGGCCTGATTTGGCTCAGGCAGGTATCCAGGTACAAAATTCCCAGATTACCTTGAAGGGCTCGCTCAACGCTCTCCGGCCGGAACTGGATGTGGTCGGGATGGCGCAGAACGGCGGCCTTTCCGGTGATATAAATCCGGCTGCTGTGGGACTTACACCCGGCGCAGCGGTTTACCCAGGGGGTTACGGAACGGCGCTCGGCCAAATCTTCAAGAATAATTTCCCAACCTACACGGTGGGCCTCCAGTTGAATCTACCGTTGCGAAATCGCGTCGCCCAGGCAGATGCCGTTCGCGACGAACTGCAGGTCCGGCAGAGTCAGTTGCGGCGCCAACAATTCGAGGATCAGGTTCGCCTGGAAGCCGCCGACGCTTATGTCGCCATGCGACAGGCTCGGGCGGCGTACGAGGCTGCCGTTCAAAGCCGCATTCTTCAAGAACAGTCTGTAAAAATCGAACAAGAGACTTTCGACGTCGGACTTGCGACAAATTATCTGGTGATCCAGTATCAAACCTATCTGGCGCAAGCGCGATCGACCGAAGTTGCCGCGAAGGGCGCGTATGCAAAGGCAAAGATAGCTCTTGATCGAGCCACTGCCAGCACTCTCGACGTTAACGACGTATCGATTCAAGAAGCACAGGGCGGCCGAGTATCCCGGACTTCGACGCCAATCCAGCATCCATAGATTAAAAGCCACACGGTTCGACACCGCGACGCCGTTCCGACACTGATTGGGCATCCCATTTGTCATTCGCAACTGGAATTGTCTTTCCATTACAACCACTCTCGCTAGGTCAGATCGCTTGTGGAGCGCAACGTGCAGCTTTAGTGCCGATGTCGAATCAAAATCTCAACGCATGTCTGATTTTTGGACTACTATTTGCCGCCGTACCGGCCATGCCGCAGTCCGGCGGGCAAATGCCACCGAACTTCGAAAGAGACATGCAAGCCATCGAAGCCAATCTCGATCGAATCGAGGCCGACACTCTTCGGGGGCTAAATCACAGCACACTGGACCGTCAAGGTCAGATGCGGACTCTTGGCAAATTGTTGCTTTTCGACAAACATCTATCCGTGAACCAGAATGAGGCGTGCAGCTTCTGCCACACTCCCGAGACCGGATTTTCCGGACCGATCGAATCGTTGAATCGAACGACGGTCTCGTATCCTGGATCGGTCCGTACGCGATTCAGTCAGCGAAAACCGCAGAGCTACATGTATGCCACCTTCGCTCCAGTGCTGCACTATAACGCTCTGCAGGGCGACTTCGTCGGCGGAAACTTTTGGGACATGCGCGCCAGCGGTTATCGGCTTCAGAACCCGAGCGCGGAACAGGCGCAAGGGCCGCCGACGAACCCGGTAGAAATGGGTTTGTCCGATTCGGCGTGTCTAGCCTATCGGATCTCCAAAGCGCCATACCGCAAACTATTCGAGGCGGTTTGGGGAACGGACTCCTTCTCCATTCGATGGCCTTCGAATACCGAGAACGTATGTGCCACGCCGGGGCCACCGCCGGCAGACGGCGCCTATCCGGTGCATCTCAGCGCAGAGGATCGCGCGCGCGCCGATCACGTGTACGACGCCTTCGGACTCGCAGCGGCCGCTTATGAAGCGTCGCCCGAAGTGAGTCCCTTCACCTCCAAGTACGATTACATGCAGGCCGGAAAAGCCCAATTCACCGCCCAGGAGGCCATGGGCTACGCGCTATTTCGCGGCCAGGCGAAATGCAACGAATGCCATCGCGACGGCGGACCCGGTGAAGAGCCTCTGTTTACCGACTTCACAGCGAGCAATCTCGGTGTGCCCGCGAATTGGGCGCTGCAGTTCTACTACGAGGCTGCAGCGGACGTGGCCGGCTACAGTCCCAACGCTGCAGGCCCCGCGTACATTGATCTGGGGGTTGGATTCTTTCTGCATAAACTGAAGAGCCTCAGCGGACAATTGAATCCTGACTCACAATGGATCGCTCTGGCGCCAAAGTTCGAAGGAAAATTCCAGGTGCCCACGCTGCGAAATGTGGATATGCGGCCCAGGCCGGACTTCGTCAAGGCATACATGCACAACGGTTACTTCAAAAGCCTGCGGGAAGTGGTGCACTTCTACAACACGCGCGATGTTTTGCCGAGATGCAAATCGGGAGCTCCGGGCGAGAAGATAGCGTGCTGGCCTGCGCCCGAGAATCCGCAGACGATGAATCGGAAGCAACTCGGCAATTTAAAGTTGACTGAGCAGCAGGAAGACTTGTTGGTGGCATTTCTGAAAACGCTCACCGACGGCTACTCGCCTCCGGAAAAGTAGCGGGGCAGTTTTTTGGTTTCTCCGGGCTCCGGTCGGCGGCGGCGTATTCCTGTCGCGATCCTGGCGGAACAGGCCTCCATCAGCCGGACGACCCTAAGCAAGGTGGAGAAGGTCCCCAAAAGGGTTCCTCATCGCAATCCCTTCCAGAGGGTTCCCTACGGCTCTTTGAGGTGCCACTTGTGCCCGTATTTTCTATAACTTACCAATGTCCGGCACGCTCATAACCCAAAGGTCGGTGGTTCAAATCCTACCCGCGCAACCAACTCTCTCACCAACCGATAACCAATTTGAATCAGAATCAAACGGGACAGCCGCTACCGGTGATAAACTCTCCGAAATGCCGCGGCATCGTCCCCACATCATGCGTCACCAAATGCGGGCGAAGCGCCATTTTTGAAGGGGTGGATAATGCTATCCAGCCAGATCCGGGTGCCAGCGATGTAGTAGCCACCTTCTGGCTGTTCCATGTAATCGCTCATGCTTGCTCCGCGCGGCTGAGCCCAAGACACGCCATCCGGAGACCTGGATGAATCCTGAAAAGGGGAATGCTTTGTAACAGAGGCGGCATGACCCCCGTGCTATTTTGGACTCGATGCCCGAAAATCCCTTTCAAGATCCACTGCGGTTTGAGCGGCGCGTGCCGGAGTGTGCCATGGTCATCTTCGGGGCTTCTGGCGACCTCACCAAGCGCAAGCTCGTGCCCGCATTGTTCCGCCTGGCTTACGACCGCCGCCTGTCGGCGGGTTTCGCGGTGGTGGGGATTTCGCGCACGCCGCTCAGCGACGACCAGTTCCGCGAAAAAATGATGGAGGCCGTCAAATCGTTCTCCGAGGATACGCAGTTCGATCCGGAGGTCTGGGCGGCTTTCGCGCAGGGTCTGTTTTACGTGCCCGGCGATATCAACGACCCGGGGCTCTACCAGCGCCTGGCGCAGAAACTGGGGGAGATCGAACAGTCCCGGCATACCGGCGGAAACGTGCTGTTCTACCTCTCGACGCAGCCGAGCCAGTATGGGCAGGCGGCGCTGGGCCTGGGATCGGCCGGGCTGGGAAAAGGCAGCGGTTGGCGCCGGCTGGTGGTGGAAAAACCCTTCGGCCACGACCTGGCGAGTGCGCGGGCGCTGAGCGACGAATTGCACCAGGTGTTTGACGAGAGCGACGTTTACCGCATCGACCACTACCTGGGCAAAGAGACCGTACAGAACATCTTGGCCTTTCGATTCGGCAACGGGATTTTCGAACCGCTGTGGAACCGGCGTTATGTCAATCACGTGCAGATCACAGCCGCCGAATCGATCGGTGTGGAAGGGCGGGGCGCGTATTACCAGGAAGCCGGCGCGCTGGCAGACATGATCCAGAATCACCTGTTGCAAGTGATGGCGACCATCGCCATGGAGCCGAGCGCGAGCTTCCACGCAACTTCGGTGCGTGACGAACGTTCCAAACTGCTGCGCTCGATTCGCCAGATGAAGCCGGATGAAATCCGCTGCAACTCCGCGCCGGGACAGTACGGCCCAGCCCGCATCGGAGGAGCGCAGGTTCCGGGTTTCCGGCAGGAGCATGGTGTCGATGCGGAATCGCAGGCCGACACGTATGCCGCGGTCACGTTTTTCGTCGACAACTGGCGATGGGCGGGGGTGCCGTTCTATCTCCGCTCGGGCAAACGCCTGCCCAAACGCGTCACCGAGATTGCCATTCAATTCAATCCGGCGCCGCTTGCGATCTTCGATGGCGAGGGCACTGTGCCGAACCTTCTAACGGTGCGCATCCAGCCTGAGGAGGGGATTTCGCTGAAGTTTCTTTCCAAACGGCCCGGCACCGGTATGACGCTGCGACCGGTCTCGATGGATTTCAACTACGGATCGAGCTTCGGCGAGCGCTCGCCTTCGGCCTATGAGACGCTGCTCCTGGATGCCATCATCGGAGACGCCACGCTCTACACACGGCAGGACATGGTGGAGGCCAGCTGGACGGTGGTGGAACCGATCCAGACAGTCTGGCGCGAAACCAAGTACGATTTTCCGAACTACGCGGCGGGGACGTGGGGTCCCAAATCGGCCGACGAAATGCTCGCGCGGCGCGGGCACGTCTGGAGGAAACCATAATGAGCACAACCCTGGCCCCGGAACGAATTCTGCGGGAAATGTCCGACATCTGGGTGGATCTCGCCAAGCAGGCTGACGGGGACGCGAGTGCGGGCGTGCTGCGCTCGTGCTCCATGACCCTGGTGGTGATTGCGCAGGAAGGCGAAGATGCGATGGCGCTGGGCGAGACCCTCGCGGCGCTGATGCCGGAACACCCGGCGCGAGCGATTGTCATCTGGCCTAAGCGGAATGAGCCGCTGGCGGCCAAGGTCACAGCCCAATGCTGGATGCCCTTCGGACAACGGCGGCAGATCTGCTGCGAACAGATCGAAATTACGGCGCCCGAGGGCTCCATGCCAGATGTGGCCTCGGTCATTTCTCCCATCGCCGCGCCGGATTTGCCGCTCATCGTGTGGTGCCGCTGCCGGGGCACTTTTGAAGAACCGGGTTTCGGCGCCCTTGCCGAAATGGCCAATAAGGTGATCGTGGATACGAGTGCATGGCCCGACGGGAAAGGGGCCATTGGGCGCTTGGCCGCCATGGCGGCGCGTGGAATCACGCTGGGCGACCTTTCCTGGACGCACCTCACGCGTTGGCGCGAGATGCTGTCGCAGGTTTTCGAGAACGCCATGTATCTCGCCCGGCTGCCGGAGATCTCGCGCGTGCGCATGCGGTACAACGCGGCGAATATGGAGCCGATGGCCCGGTATATGGGCGCGTGGGTGGTGAATTCCCTGGAGAATGCGGGCGTGCGCGTGGAGCTGACGCTGGAGCCGGGGGCGGATGATCCGGCCGTGGAGTTAAGTGGCAAGGACTTTCGCGTGGAATTGGTGCGGCAAGACGGGCGCATGATCACCACCGTGAACGGGCTTTCTGATTGCACCAGTCTGCCCCCGTCCAGCGACTACCTGCTTCTGAGCGAGGAGCTGGGAATCGTGCAGCGCGACGAGACCTTTGAGCGCGTGCTGGCGTTGGCTGCGCGATCATGAGTGCCCGGCGGCAAGTTCTTGCGGACGCTCCCGGCGCCGCAGAGGCCTGCGCGCGCTACGTCGCCGACCGGTTGCAACAGGCTCTCGACGGCGGGGCACTCGCGACGCTGGCGGTCTCCGGCGGTCACACCCCTAAGTTGATGTTTCAAAGCCTGGCGCTGCTGCCGGTGGACTGGCGTCGCGTGCATCTGTTTTGGGTTGACGAGCGTTGCGTACCGCCCGACGATGCCGCCAGCAATTACAAACTGGCGAAGGAAAACCTGATCGCTCCCGCGCACATTCCGGACGGCAACGTCCATCGCGTGGTGGGTGAGATCGATCCCCACGAAGCGGCTCGAGAATACGCGGACGATATCCGGAAGTTCTTTAAGCTGGCAACTGGCGAAATGCCGCGGTTTGACGTAGTGCAGTGCGGCATGGGTCCGGACGGGCACACCGCCAGCCTGTTTCCGGGCGAGTCATTGCTGGACGATCGCAAGGGAATTGCAAGCGCAGTTTACGCGCCGCAGTTCAGCCAGTGGCGCGTCACGCTGCTGCCGGGACCACTTCTAGCGGCAAAGCGGCTCGTGTATCTGGTGACAGGGGAGGACAAGGCGGAGACGTTGCGCGCGGTTTTCGAGGAGAAATCCGACCCGGAGAAATACCCGGTTCAGATCGCTGCCGAGCATCCGGTGGGCGCCGACTGGTTCTTGGACGAGGCCGCAGCCCGGCTGCTGGGTATGTGAGCCCCCACTACCTAGAGTCACCGGCGACAAGATCGCCGGCGTTACGTAACGCCGGCGGTCTCCGCCGCCGGTGATTTGTTAGGCAGCGGATCTGGTACTGTTACCGCGCGACGGCGTTGGCTACGCTGGCTTCCTTCAAAGCCTGGGCCTTGTCGGTGGCTTCCCAAGTAAAGTTGGGTTCGTTGCGGCCGAAGTGGCCGAAGGCAGCTGTCTTGCGATAGATCGGCCGGCGCAGCTTCAGGGTGTCGATAATGGCTTTGGGCGTTAGCTTGAAGTGCTCGCGGACTAGATCGGTGAACCGCGAATCCGGAATCGTCCCGGTTCCGAAAGTATTCACGGTTACCGAGACAGGTTCGGCCACGCCGATGGCATAGGCCAACTGAACTTCGCAGCGGCTGGCGAGCTTAGCGGCCACAAGATTCTTAGCGATGTAGCGCGCCATATAGCACGCCGAGCGATCCACCTTCGTCGGGTCTTTGCCGGAGAAGGCGCCGCCGCCATGACGGCCCATGCCGCCATAGGTATCGACGATAATCTTACGGCCGGTGAGGCCGGTATCGCCGTGCGGACCACCCACCACGAAACGCCCAGTCGGGTTGATGTGGTACTTCGTCTGCGAGTCCACCATGTGGGAGGGAATGATCGCGTCGATGATATGCTTCTTGACCTCTTTACGCAGTTCTTCGGTGCCGATTTCCGGCGCGTGCTGCGTGGAGATCACGACTGCTTCGATACGCTTGGGTTTGTTGTCGACGTATTCCACCGAAACCTGGCTCTTGCCATCGGGGCGCAGGAATTCGAGGATGCCTTCGCGCCGCGCTACCGAAAGGCGCTGCACCAGCTTGTGCGCCATTTCGATGGGGAGCGGCATCAGTTCCTCGGTCTCATCGCAGGCATAGCCGAACATGAGGCCCTGGTCGCCGGCGCCGCCGGTGTCCACGCCCATTGCGATATCGGGCGATTGCGTCTGGATCAAATTGAGCACGCCGCAGGTATGACAATCGAACCCGTAGCTGGCGTCGTTGTAACCGACGTACTCGATGGTGCCGCGTACAATCTTCGGCACATCCAGGTGCGTCGTCGTCGTGATTTCGCCGGCGACAATACAGGTGCCGGTGGTCACCAGGGTTTCACACGCGACGCGGCCCATCGGATCGTCGGTGAGTATGGCGTCGAGTATGGCGTCTGAAACCTGGTCTGCGATCTTATCCGGATGGCCTTCGGTGACCGATTCCGATGTAAAAAGAAACTTTTCTGCCAAGTTATTCCTCCTGCGAATGTAAAAATCTAAGACCGCTCCCTCCGGTCACGGCTCAGTCGAAAGCGCCTGCTTACTGAGCCGTGACCAAAGGGAGCGGATGCCTTAATACCGGTAGTGATCCGGCTTGTACGGCCCTTCCACCGGAACGCCCAGGTAGTCGGCCTGTCTCTTGGAGAGCGTGGTAAGCTTCACCCCGATCTTCTCCAGGTGCAGGCGCGCCACCTCTTCGTCCAGGCGCTTGGGCAGCGTATAGACGCCCGGCTTGTAGGTGTCCTTGTTCTTCCAGAGATCGAGCTGAGCCAGCGTCTGGTTGGAGAAGCTGTTGCTCATCACGAAGCTGGGGTGGCCAGTGGCGCAGCCCAGGTTGACCAGGCGGCCTTCCGCCAGAATGAAGATGCTGTTGCCTTTGGGGAAGGTGTACATGTCCACCTGTGGCTTGATGTTGGTCTTCTTCGCCTCGGATGCATTCAGCGGATCCATCTGGATTTCGTTATCGAAGTGGCCAATGTTGCAAACGATCGCCTGGTCCTTCATCTTCCGCATATGGTCGAGCGTGATGATATCCAGGTTGCCGGTGCAGGTAACGTAAATGTCGCCGCGGCCCAGGGTGTCTTCGATGGTGGTAACTTCGAAGCCTTCCATAGCCGCCTGTAGCGCGTTGATGGGGTCGATTTCCGTGACCACTACCCGCGCGCCCATGCCCCGAAGCGAGTGCGCGGAGCCCTTGCCCACATCGCCATAGCCGCAAATCACGGCGACCTTGCCGGCTACCATCACATCGGTGGCTCGCTTGATGCCGTCGGCCAGCGATTCGCGGCAGCCGTAGAGATTGTCGAATTTGGATTTGGTGACGGAGTCGTTGACGTTGACGGCGGGAATCAGCAGCGTTCCGGCCTCGTGCATTTTGTAGAGGCGATGCACGCCGGTGGTGGTCTCTTCGGAAACGCCGCGCCATTCCTTCGCCAGTTCATGCCAGCGCTGCGGACTCTCCTTCTTCACCTGCTTGAGCAGATCTTTGATGACCTTCTCTTCGTGGCTGTCGGACTTGGAGTTGACCCAGTCGCTGCCGTTTTCCAGTTCGTAGCCTTTGTGGATCAGGAGCGTGGCATCGCCGCCATCGTCCACGATCAACTGTGGGCCTTTGCCGTCGGGATGGCTCAGCGCCTGATAGGTGCACCACCAGTAGTCCTCCAGCGATTCGCCCTTCCAGGCGAAAACCGGAATGCCTGCAGCGGCGATGGCGGCCGCGGCGTGATCCTGGGTGGAAAAAATATTGCAACTGGCCCACCGGACGGATGCGCCCAGATCCGCCAGCGTCTCAATCAGGACGGCGGTCTGTATAGTCATATGCAGCGAGCCGGTGATGCGCACGCCGGCCAGCGGCTTTTCCTTGGCGTATTTGCGCCGGATCGACATCAGGCCGGGCATCTCCTGCTCGGCAATGGTAATTTCCTTCCGGCCCCATTCGGCCAGTGCCATATCGGCTACTTTGAAGTCGGTAGCGGTGATTGCTGAACCCATTCCTTCTCCTCGCATCTATAAATCTTGATAGATTGATACTAGACTATTTCGTACTATGGCGTCAATCCTGAAATCCCTGCGCCTGGCTGCCGATCCGAACCGCTTGCGGGTCCTTCTGCTTCTCGAACAGGAGGAGCTTTCGGTGGCCGAACTCCAGGAAATTCTAGGCAAGGGGCAAAGCCAGATTTCGACGAACCTGGCTCAGTTGAAACAAGTTGGCCTGGTGGACGACCGGCGGACCGGGAAGAACTCATTTTACCGCCTGGAAGCGCCTGCGGACGTGATGAACCTCCTACGGAAAGCCGTGGCCGAAGTTCCCGAGGCGGAGCAGGACCGCCAGGCATTACGCTTAGTACTTCGCAAGCGAAAAGATAAGATGCGCCGCTACTTCGATGAGCTGGCGGGGCGGTTCGGCCGCGAGTACGTTCCAGGGCGTTCGTGGAAAGGAATCGCCGAGGCGCTCTTGAAGCTGTTGCCGCCCATGGTGATCGCCGATCTGGGGGCAGGGGAGGGAACTATCTCGCAGCTGATGGCGCAGCGCGCCAAGCAAGTAATCGCCATCGACAATTCGGAAAAAATGGTGGAATTCGGCTCCGAGCTGGCGCGCAAACACGGCATCGAGAACCTGGAATATCGCCTGGGCGATCTGGAAGAAGTGCCCATCAAAAGCGGGACCGTGGACCTTGCCTTTCTGAGCCAGGCGCTACACCATGCGCGCCATCCGGAGCGGGCGATTGCGGAAGCGTGGCGGATTCTGAAGCCCGGCGGCCGCATCGCGATTCTGGATCTGAACCGTCATCAGTTCGAGGAAGCGCGCGAGATGTATGCGGACGTGTGGCTCGGCTTTACCGAGCTGGAACTGGAGCAGTATTTAAGAGGCGCCGGATTTCAGAAGCTGGAAACGGCAATTGTGCACCGCGAGCAGGAAGCGCCATACTTGGAGACAATGCTCGTGGTGGGGGAGAAGGCGGCGGGGTAGGAGCCTTCCCGCCGATTAATCCAATGTGCGGAAAATGCGTCCGACTCACCCGGCCAATGAAACTGCGAGAGACAGCCGGTGTGTTCGATCTCGTCGAACGGCTGGCTACCTACGTTGAGGATGGAGTCCTTGAGGGCGTTCAGGCGAGTTCGCCGTTGCAGGAACTCCGCCGCGATGTGCCCTTGCAAAGCAACTACTTTTGCTCTGTCCGGTGTACCAGCTGCGGGAGGGAGTTCCAGTTGATGATGGACACGAACCGCGGCGTGGGTGACTGGTTTTGAGTAGGCCTGGAGATTCGCTATTGCGTTCGGTCGGGCTTCCGGTGGCCTGTACCCAGGCACTCGGGACACTGGCCCGTTCCGCCGCAGTTGGAGCATTGGCCGCCATTGCTTGTCCCCTTGCACATTGTGCATTGGCCTGATCCGCTGCACACTTCGCATTTCTCTTTGTGTTCTGTCGCCATGCTCTGTATAGTACAGCCCGCCACGGCTGATATAATCTTCTTTCCATTTCCCATCCCAAAGGAGTTTTTCTCTTGCGAAAGAAAGTTACGGTTGTGGGCGCCGGTAATGTCGGCGCCAATTGCGGGCTGCGCATTGCCGAAAAGGAACTCGCCGACGTCGTGCTGGTGGATGTCGTCGAAGGCGTCCCTCAAGGCAAAGGCCTCGACCTGTTGCAGTCCGGCCCTGTTCAGGGCTATGACGTCATGATTACCGGCGCCAACGATTACGAGCCCACTGCCGGGTCCGATATCGCCATCATCACCGCAGGGTTTCCGCGGAAACCGGGGATGAGCCGCGACGATCTGCTGATGGCCAACTACGACGTCGTTCGCACAGCCACCGAGCAACTGGTGAAGTACTCGCCCAACTGCATTCTCATCGTGGTCACCAATCCCCTGGACGCGATGTGCCAGGCGGCGTACTGGGTGTCGAAGTTCAGCAAGAACCGCGTCATCGGCATGGCCGGCGTGCTCGATAGCGCGCGTTTCCGCACGTTCCTCGCGCAGGAGTTGAAGGTTTCGGCGCAGAATGTAACCGCGGTGGTGATGGGCGGCCACGGCGACACCATGGTGCCGGTGGTGCGGCTGAGCAACGTCTCCGGAATTCCCATCACCGAGTTGCTGGACCAGGCGACCATCGACAAGATTGTGGACCGCACGCGCAATGGCGGGGCCGAGATCGTCAAGTATCTGAAGACGGGGAGCGCTTACTATGCGCCTTCGGCGGCTGCCGTCGAAATGGCCGAATCCATTCTCAAGGACCAGAAAAAGGTGCTGCCCTGCGCCGCTTTACTCGAAGGCGAATACGGCATCAACGGACTTTTCGTAGGTGTGCCAGTGAAACTGGGAGCCCGCGGAATCGAGCAAATCTACCAGGTGAAGCTCACGGCGGAAGAGCAGGCCATGCTCAAGAAAAGCGCTGACGCCGTACAGGAATTGGTGGACGTCCTCAAGAAAAAGTAGCACAGGCCTCCCGGCCTGTGTCGGGTTTACTCGGTTCAGTTCGACGCCACCGGACCCTCACCCCGCGAGAGGTCCTGCAGGATGCGCTCGCGGTTTTTGTTCGCGGTTTCGGTCGCTGACTCCAGCGCCATCCAGTACAAGAAGCCCCCGAGCACCGCGGCCAGACCGAGCGCCACCACGAACGCGGTTTGACTATCGAAGGCGTACCGCGCCAGATACGCCAGGGCCACCGGCAGCAGCGCCAGGGGATAAAGAATGAAAACGAGCGCCTGGAACCGGCTGGATGCTCCGCCTTGCGAGACCCGTTCCGGTGTGAGCGCGCGAGGGTAGTGAACCGAGCTGATGTTGCCGAACGCGAGCATGTAGAGGGAACACACCGCGACCACCAGCAGCGTCTCCACTACCTTTCCAAAACCCACGCCGATACGCAGCGCCAATGTCAAACCGGCGAGAATCAGCACTTCCACGTAGATGACGATCATGGACGCGATGTTCTTGGCCTGCAGCGTGACCGCGATGCGCTGGGGCGCGGCGAAATAGATTTGGACGGCGGAGCGGTCAAAGCCAAAGCAATTCCAATAAGTGACCTGGCCGAGAAGGGTCAGCGCGTAAACACAGACGATCGCCAGAAAATTCTGCTCGATAGCGCCGCGGCGTTGGGTCTCGCCGAGTCGGGCAAAAGGCAGCCACACCATCAAACCGAACGAGAACCCCATGACGAATACCATGCGAAACCGCGGTGTCCGGGTGAGCGAACGCAGTTCCTTCTCGATCAGTACCGCCAGAGGATCGCGAAAGATCAGCGCCGGCAAACGATAGAATCGGTCGGAGAAGGTGGGCCTGGCTGACGGAACCCGATCGAGTGGCGTGGCTTGGGCCGCCACGGCGTCGTAGCGGAGATTGCGCTCGAATTGCGTGCGGCCGAACCAGGCGGCGGCCAGAGTCCAAGCCGCGATTATCAGCAGTGCCCGCCACGTGGATTCGCCCAGCATCGAACCGGCTGCGGCCACCCAGGGCAGCGCCGCAGCGTGGATCAGTGGGCCCAAGCCATCCAGGGATTTTGGTCCCGCTCCGGTAGCGAACAGCACCCGTGGGATGGTCACCACCGACAGCATGAGGACAACCAGGATCTCGCGAATACGGCGTCGCGACAGGAGTCGCTCCACGAGACTCCGCAGTCCGGACGCGAACAGGAGGTTAAACAGAAGGAAGATTGCGATCGGCGCCAGAATCCGCGGCGCGGCCACCCATCCTCCGATGGCAGAGTTCCTCAAGAGGCCTGCGGTGGCGCCGGCGGCCACCAGCACCATCTCCGCGCCTGTGGTCAAGCGCAGCAGCACCTCCACCACGAAAAGCTTACCGTGCGGAGCTGGGTAGACCAGCAGCTTGCGCATGTCGAGCGCCGATCCGAAGCTGGCTGAGACGATAGGAACCACCTGCCAATAGACAAATAAAAGTAGCAGCCCGGTCGGCAGCGCCCGCCGCAATACAGTTGCGCCGGCGTGCGCGGCCAGCAGGTAAATGGCGACGGACGCGCCGCACCAGAAGCCGTACCAGATCAGACCGGTGATCAGGCCGAAGATGGCGCCGCGCCGCGCGCCCAAGCGCATGCTCAGCAGTTGCGCTCGCAAAATGGCGGCGATCATAACCAGTCGAGCCGTTCCAGTTGCCGCTCCGCGCCCAACACCCGGACGAAAGCATCTTCCAGAGACTCCCCGTTGGAGCGAAGTTCTTCGAGCGTGCCCGCGGTCACGATCGCGCCGTTATTGATGATGGCGATGCGGTCGCAGAGGCGTTCCACCACCTCGAGGACATGCGAGGTGAGGAAAATGGTTGCGCCACGGCGCACCTGGTCCACCAGGATGTCCTTCATGAGCCGCGCGCCCACCGCATCGACGCCTTCAAACGGCTCGTCCATCAGAAACAGTTCAGGGTGATGAATCAGCGAAGCGGCCATGGCCACGCGCTTGCGCATACCTTTGGAGTACTCGCCGATCACTTTGCGGTCGTTGGCCAGCTCCAGAAGTTCGAGCAGGCCGCGCGCCCGCTGGATGGCGACATCCCGCGCGAGGCCGTACATGCGCCCTACGAACTCCAGGAATTCGAAGCCGGTGAGGCGTTCGAACATGAGGGATTCGTCAGGCACCAGGCCGATGCGCTTCTTGATCTCCATCTCGTCCTCGGGCAGACGCAGCCCCAGGATTTCGATATAGCCGCTATCGGCGGGAATCAGGCCAGTGAGAATGCGAATGGTGGTCGATTTGCCCGCGCCATTGGGCCCCAGGAAGCCGAAGAAGGAACCGCGCGGAACTTCCAGGTCCACGCCGTTCACAGCGGCTTTCGATCCGTAGGACTTCTTCAGGTCGCGCACCAGGATCGCGGGCGAGGACATCCCCTCCAGTGTACAAGTGGCAGCGCATGGCGCTGCCCCACCTACTCCACGTCCTCCGCCGCCACCGGCTTGACGCTGCCGGTCACCGCATACCTCACGTAGGCCACGATGTCGGCGATTTGCTCGTCGGCGTAGTTGGCCACCGCCGGCGGATGCTTCCAGGCGTTCTGTGACGCTGAAGCGCCCTGGATGTCGGAGCTTTCCACCTGCCGCAATTCGGGCGGCATCTTCGATACGTCGTAGAACTTTGTGTGGCTTTCATCGCCGGGAAGGGGCATTCCGGGGAAGGCCTCGCCGGATTTCAGTTTCACGGTCTGCACATATTGCGTCGCCGTGGATCGAATCGCCGTGGCAATAGCCCGCGCCGGCAATCTCCCCATCACCGACAGATCGGGCCCCACCGCCGTGCCGCGGCCCTTGAGCGCGTGACATTGTGCGCATCGTTCCGCGAACAGAGCGTCGCCGCGCTGGACTTGCTGCGGGGCTGCAGCGCTGTTTGCCCATAACAACAGGGTGACCCAGATCATAGCGTAGTCCTCCTTAACACAACACCCGACACAGGCAGGGATGCCTGTGCTACTGCGACTCCATTATAACGACTTTCGGGTCTGAAAAAATGGTTCAATCGGGCTTGCGGCGGAAGATGAGAATATGCTGGCGCGGAAGGGTTTCAATCACTTTGTCGAGACGGAAGCCCTCGGGCTCGATCTCGGCCTTCACCTGGTCCACGGTCATCTTGTGCAGCGCCAGGATCGGCACCTTGGGGTCTTCGGCGCGGTATTCCAAAAGAACCATGCGGCCATCCGGCTTCAGAGATTCGCGGATGTGGCGGAGCATTTTTCGCGGCTCGCTGAACTCGTGGTATACGTCCACCATCAGCACCAGATCCATGCGGCCCTGCGGCAGCTTCGGATCGTCAGGCTCTCCCAGGATCGTTTCCACGTTGGTCAGGTGTCGCTGTTCGATGTTCTTGCGCAGTTGTTCGAGCATGGGCGCCTGGATGTCATTGGCATAAACTTTGCCCGTGGGACCCACGCGCTCGGCCAGCCGCCAGCTCATGTAGCCGACACCTGCGCCGATATCGGCAACGGTCGCGCCTTTGGCAATCTTGAGCTCGTCCAACGCCTGGTCCGGATGCTCTTCGGCTTCGCGTTCCGAACGCACCAGCCAGGGCGCGCCGGCCATCCCCATGGTGCCGGCGTATTGCCGGCCTGTGATCGGGTGAGTATCCTGAGCCCCCTGAGCCCACGCCAGCGATTGAAGAAGCAGAACGGTCAGCAGCCCGCGGGCGGTGTTTCGCATAATGTTATTCATTGGCCGGATCGATATCGGTGGGAATGTCTTTCATGCCATCGAGGGCTTTCTGCATGGCGGGGCGGATCACGGCCAGCGTTTCGAGCATCTTCTTAGCGCCGGCGTAATCGCCCTGGGCCTCCAGCGTAAGAAACTCGTGATCGAGGTCGCGCACAGCGTTTTTGATCTTACCGTAATCCACTGAGAACGAGCCGTCCGGGTGGGCTACGAATCCGCCTTTTTCGGTCAGATAGTTGAACTGAATGGCGGTGCCGCGGGCGTGGGCTTCGGTAAGTCCGAACCGCACCGAGCGAAACGTGGAAGCCAGGTACGTGGCGTAGAGTTGGCGCTCGGCATCGGCGGTGTGAGGGAAGCCGTGGTCGTAAAGGTACTGCAACATGAAGAGTCCGGTAATATCCGCCTTGGCCTCTTCGATGGGCGCGTAAAGCTCCTTCAATTGCTGACGCGGGGAAGTGGCGCGGCCACCCACCTGGATCTGTTGCGGCCCGATGCCGTGGCTCAACTCATGCGCCAGGATGTGCGAGAAAAACGAATCGAAACTGAGGTTCTGGCGGTCCGCCGCCGCGAGCACACGTCCGGCGATCGGCTTCAAGATGCTTTCGAACTTGGCTTCCTGAATGTTATTGAGCATCACGCGCTTGGCGCCCTTCTCGTGGACCACGCGCTCGTCATTCGGCAGGTTGAAAGCCGCGGTGCGCACGCCATGCGAGCCATCGCCGGCGGCGAATACCTCGTTCACCACGCGAATCGGCGCCGCCGCCGCAAGCTTGGGATTGCGGTAACGAGGGTCCATCGGCAGGTTGTTTTCAATCTCCTGCAAATGATCGGCGAAGCTCTTCAGCTGCGCCGTCAGACGGTCGTCGCGGATGGTCACGTAAGCTTCGAACGCCGCTTTGTAGCCGAATAATTCGTCGTTGTAGGTCTCGTAAGGGCCGATCGTGATATCGAGGGGCGCATCCAACTCCATCCAGGCCAGGTCGCTGGCATAGTAGTCGTTGGAGAGAAATGCGTCCGCACGCAGCGTGAGGAACTTTTTGAGCGAAGCGTTGTCGGTGAGCGCGGCCGCTTCGCGCAACAGCCCCGCGGCCTTCCCCAATTCTGCGGCGTAGGCCTTGCTGTAGGGCACCATCGTCAGCTTCTTGCCTGCGTCGCGCCGGATGAGCGTGAAGAATCCTTCGGCCTGCTGGCGTTCCGCCGGAGATAGCTTGGCCACCCAGGTTTCGAACTCGTCCCGTGTCATGTCGCCCGGATAAAAGTTGGCCCCCAGCGGCTTCCGCTCCGGCACGCCGGGAAGAAAAGCGGTGTGGCCGTCGAGGTCGGACCACGGGCCTTTGTTCAACCAGAAGTAGTGGAGCCGCTCTTTGCCTAGGGGACTCGTGTCCTTCTGAAGCTGATCGTACAGGGCGCGGTCTCCGCTCCAGAGCTGGTCCATGAAGAGGAAATTCAGTACGCGCGCGGCTTCGATCAGTTTGGCAAGCGCGTTACGGTCGCCTGGGGAAAGTATCGAGGTGTCGTACTTGAGCTTCACAGGCGCAAAGCGCGCGCTCATCTGTTTGAGTTGGTTAAGATCGGGCATAACGACGGCGGCCAGCAGCAGAACCAGTGGCTTCATCACTAACGATAGTATCGCGTCCCCCTGCGTTGCATTCATTGGAACTCGTGTGTATAGTTTTTCTAGGTGCTGTTGGGAGCACCACTCCTGCCCATGCGCATGCAAATGGACAACACGTTGGAGATGGGATGGTAACCCCGGTCGCCATACGCGTTGACTTCACATTCTTGCATGCGGTCCCGATGCCGGGCGCTTCCCGCGTTCGTTAACACCGGTTCCACCGCAAAACCTCGCTTCTCTTAACTCGTTTCTCTTAACTGGAATCGGCGCTCAGGAGGCGCATTTCTATGGCTACGGCTACCGCACCACAACCCCAACCCGCCGGCATCTGGCAGTCGATGCTGGAAGCCTTGCGAGGCACCGAGCAGGATTTCACCGCCGGCTCGATCAGCCGGGCCGTGCTTCTACTTGCCACACCGATGGTGCTCGAAATGTTTATGGAATCGCTGTTTGCCATCGTCGACGTGTTTTGGGTGAGCCGTCTGGGCGCTCATGCGGTCGCCACGGTGGGGCTCACGGAATCCCTGCTGGCGCTGGTGTTTTCGGTGGCGATGGGGGTGAGCATGTCGACCACCGCCATGGTCGCGCGGCGCACCGGCGAAAGAGATCTGCCGGGCGCCGCCACGGCCGCGGTGCAGGCCATCGCCTTGGGAATCGTAATCGCCGTGCTGATGGGCGTGCCGGGCTATTGGTTCGCCTCGCGGCTGCTCGGGTTCATGGGCGCAGACGCCGAGGAAAAGACGAACAGCAAGGGATCGACTTACACGGCCTTCTCGGTTGCAACGAAGACCTCTTGGAAGAACGCAGACGGCGCGTGGGAATCCAGAACCGAGTGGCACCGCTGCGTGGCCAACGGCAAGATCGCCGGTTTTGCGGCAACCCTGAAGAAAGGCGCTCACCTGCACGTTGAAGGTGAACTGCGCAGCCGCGAGTACGACAATATCGCCGAGTGCCGCGTTGGCTCGATTCTCAAGCTCGATCGCGCAATCCGGCAGGAGGAACCGAACGATAGCGACTATCCGACCGCGTAAGCGGCTCAGCGGGGCCGCTGGAAAGGCTCTCTAACGTCCGCCGATGCGATCAATCTCCTTTTGGATGACTTCTTTCTCAAGCGTTGCCAGCGGCAACGCCAGGAACAGAGTGATCCTTCGATCTAGAATTGAGAACGCTTCGAAAAAGGCACGTTCAACTTGTTGCCGTGTTCCTTCAACCGCGGCGGGGTCGGGAACTCCCCACCGGGCCGTCAGAGGGTGTCCGGGCCAGGTCGGGCACACTTCACTGGCCGCCTTGTCGCACACCGTAAACACAAAGTGCATCTTAGGCGCATCGGGCTTTGCGAACTCATCCCAGCTTTTGCTACGTAGCCCGTCTGTCGGCATATTGGCACCCGTTATTTGTCTGAGTGCCTCGGGGTGGACATGACCGGTGGGATTGCTCCCTGCACTGTAGCCGGTGAAGTTCGGGAAGCCTTTCTGACTAAGAATTGCTTCTGCCATTATGGACCGCGCCGAATTGCCGGTACACAGGAACAAAACATTGAAATGTCTAGGTGTCACATCGCCCTCCAACGCCACTCCGGGCTCTGTGCTTTGCACGCATGGTAAAGCCAATCCGGCCAGCCGCAACCAACCGATAACGTCGCTATCACGGAAACACGCATCTTCATCTTCCCCTCTCTGTTGGCAAAGATTTCCAACTCCAATCCCAGTCCCAGAGACAATCTAGCCAGGCTCCCGACTGCCGTAGGCTCCTTCTCCGAGAAACACCATCACGCGGGCATGAATCCTGTCCCGTAATCTCCCGAACACATGGAGGCGCTCCGCCCCGGTCTCGGTAAATGTCGCCGGATCTTCGAACGGCCAATGAAGCCTTTCCGCTTCACCGGAGAAGACCGGGCATTCCTCCCGAGCTCTGTCGCACACCGTAATGACGAAATCGAACTTCTGCCCTTCGAATTCCGCCAGCGGCTTCGATCGCTGCGAGGATATGTCTATGCCAAGTTCCTGCATCACCGCTACCACCTCCGCGCGCACCTGAGCGGGGTGCGTCCCAGCCGAAAAGACCTCAAACACGTCACCCGCCTCGTGCCGAATCAGCGCCTCAGCCATCTGGCTCCGGGCGGAGTTTCCAGAACAGACTACGAGCACCCGCCTTTTCGTCACGATTGATCCTTGCGCCACGGTGTCTACTGGGCCGCGGCGATCCGATTTCGAAAGAATGCTTTCACGCGTTCGTGAATCTGGTCGCGAATGCGGCGAAATGCAGCCAGGCGCTCCTGTTCGCTGCCCTGCACGGCCGCGGGGTCCTCGAAGCTCCAGTGAATCCGCTCCGAGCCGGCCGGAAACACTGGACAGGTGTCGCGTGCGTTGTCACAAACGGTCACCACGTAATCGATCGACTGGCCCAAGAACTCGTCGACGGACTTGGAGCGGTGACCCGAAATGTCGATACCAATCTCTTTCATAACGGCAATCGCTTCGGGCCGTACGGAGCTTGGTTTGGTGCCGGCGCTGAAGACCTCGAAACCTCCGCCGCTTTCGGCTCGAAACAACCCTTCCCCCATCTGGCTCCGGGCGGAATTGCCGGTGCATAGAACCAGGATCTTCTCCTTCATCTGATGCGATCCCCCCTCTGTCATGTCCTCTTGTGACGGCCAAGCAACAAGCCAAGGTCAGATTCAAGGCTTTCTAGCTCTGACAAACGCGCTCATGAACTTGCCGTTGACTTCTGACGCAATCGCGTCGACGTCAATCCCCTCGGTTGCTAGAAACTCGCGCGCGTCAGCGATGTTGTAGATCCGGGTCGGCTCTACACTGATGTCCACGAACCCGGCTCGTGTGAGTTGCTGTATATACTCGGTTTCCTGCATAGCACCGGCAATGCAGCCCACCCAGAGTTCGACGTTGTGCCGGACCTCCGACGGGATTTCACCGCGAACCACGACGTCAGACACCGCGAAACGGCCGCCTGGCTTCAATACGCGATAGGCTTCACGAATTACGCGATCCTTGTCGGCCGACAGGTTGATCACGCAATTGGAGATGATCACGTCCACCGACCGGTCCGGGAGCGGGATATTCTCGATCTCACCTTTCAGGAACTCAACGTTCTCAACGCCGGCTTTCTTTTGGTTTTCGACGGCGAGGGCGAGCATCTCGTCCGTCATGTCCAGGCCGTAGGCCTTGCCTGTCGGTCCGACGGGCCTGGCCGAGAGCAGGACATCGATTCCACCGCCGCTGCCGAGGTCGAGGACGGTTTCACCCGGTTTCAGTTCGGCCAGTGCCGAAGGATTACCGCATCCAAGCGAGGCCAGAACCGCAGCCTCAGGCAGTTGGCCCGTCTCGTCCAGATCATACAGATTAGATGTGATCGGGTCCGTCGAGCAGCAGGACGACGGAGCCGAACCGCAGCAGGCGGCACCACTGCCCGAAACCACGCGACGGGCTTGTTGACCATATTTCTCTTTGACGACTTCCTTGATTGACATGTTCTCCTCTCAGTTCTTAATGTGGACAACAGCGTCCGGATTGAGGATCCGGTTTCGGGTGCAGCACTCGGAATAGAGAAATGCGAGTAGCTCTGTCAGTGCCGCGGAGTTTGCTGAATACCAGAGGAACGTGCCGTCCCGGCGTACTGCCACTAGATCGTGATTCTTTAGCTTTTCGAGGTGATGGGACAGAGTGGACGCCGTGATACCAAGTTCCTTTTGGATGTTGCACACTACCATCCCGTCCGGATGTGCCGAGAGTAGCAGGCGAATGATCCGGAGGCGTGGTTCCGCGCCCAGCGCATTGAGCATGTCCGCATAGCGGGCGACATTCCGATCGGCCCCTTTGAGCTTCATAGTGAGCAGCCCCTCACGCTATTTCCTAGGTGGGCTAGACCTTGCAGAGCGCTTTCGGCGATCTTCCTTGGCTTCATGATCGTGTTCGTAGCCGCTGTGCCAGCCGAAGGAGACCCTTGACCAGATTCCAATCTGGCGAGTCTGTCAGGCCTTGTTCCGGCATCATCAGCCGACGGCCTCCGTTTCCGGAAACCAATGCCGTGTGCGGTTGCAGACGGAGCACACTGACAGCATCACGGGAACCTCGACCAGGACGCCTACAACCGTCGCCAGAGCTGCGCCCGAACCAGGACCGAACAGGGCTATCGCCGTCGCCACAGCGAGTTCAAAGAAGTTGCTGGCGCCGATCAGCGCTCCCGGAGCGGCCACGGCGTGACGGACCTTGAAGAACTTCATGAGTCCATATGTGAGCGATGAATTGAAATAGACCTGCAGAATGATGGGAACGGCAATCAGAATCACATGGAGGGGCTTGCCTGTGATGTTGTCTGCCTGGAATGAAAAGATCAGTACGAGTGTCGCCAGGAGGGCGAGCATACTGACCGGAGCGAAGCGGGGCAGCAGTGTCTTTTCGAACCACTCCTTACCGTGTGCATGGATGAACCAGGCGCGAAGCGCAGACCCCACCGCCAATGGGATGACGATAAAGATTCCAACCGCATATAGAAGCACCTGAAACGGTACGTGCAGCGAGGAAGCTCCGCTGACCAGGAAGCGGACGATGGGGGCGAACAGGAAGAGCATGAGCAGGTCGTTTGCCGACACCTGTACGAGTGTGTACGCTGGGTCGCCGTCGGTGAGATAACTCCAGACGAATACCATCGCGGTGCACGGCGCCGCGGCAAGGATGATACAACCGGCGATGTACTGATCGGCGTCTGCGCGCGGAATCCAGGCAGCAAATACGTACCGGAAGAACAACCACGCAATGAACGCCATCGAGAACGGCTTGACCAACCAGTTCACAAACAGGGTCACCAGTAGCCCGCGCGGCTTCTTGCCGACGTCCCGAATAGAGGCGAAGTCTACCTTCATCATCATCGGGATGATCATCAGCCAGATCAGCACAGCGATCGGAATATTGATCTGACTGCCTGCCCCGAACTCGATCCTACGGAGCCGGTCAACGAGGTCAGGCAATGCCTTGCCAACGAGCACGCCAACCAGCATGCAGAGCCCGACCCAAAGGCTCAGATACCGTTCGAAATAGTTCAGTCTCTTCCGCGTTGTTGTTTCAGTGGTCGGAAGTGCCATGGATGTTCAACCTCGCGCTGATTCCAAAATGGGAACTCTCCCGCCGTCGGTCGCCAGTTCGCGTAACCTTTCGGGGCCAACCGGCTCGGAGGGACTCCACGGGACAACCGCCATACGATGGGAGAAACGCTCCCGAACCTCGGAAATGAACGGTAGTTCGCGTTCGCCGCGCTCCACCAGAACTCGATCACGAAAGCCGTTTCCAGAAAAGGCCTGATTCACGACCCAAGCGAACGGAGTGATGCCGGCCCTCGCCAGATCCTCCTGCAATCGCGCCGCTTCGTGAACGGGAGTGGCTTCTGGGAGTGTCACTAGCAGTACGCGAGTGAAATTGGGGTCTCGGAGGCGCGGGAGAAGTTGCCGCACCGATTCCGGCAAATCGCTCATGGTGCGCGTCACGTCGCGGTGATAGGCTTCGGCCGCGTCCAGCAATAGAATGGTGTGCCCAGTCGGCGCGGTGTCGAGCACAACGAAGCCGTGTTGCCCTTCTGCAACGACGCGCGCGAACGCGCTAAACACCGCGATCTCTTCGGTACACGGTGATCGCAAGTCCTCCTCAAGCAACGCCATCCCCTGCGGGTCCAGTTGAGGTGCCGATTTTGCCAGGACGGCCTCTGTGTACTGACGAGTCTCAGTGGCAGGATCGATCCGGCTCACCGACAGGTTCGGAACGGACCCGCCGACCGTCGCCGCAACATGAGCCGCCGGATCGGTGGTGCTCAGGTGCACCCGATACCCGCGATGGGCGAGTTCGATCGCGATGGCCGATGCGATTGTGGTTTTACCGACGCCACCCTTTCCCATGGTCATAACGACACCGTTTCCCATCTTTTCGAGTTGGTCGATCAGTGCAGAAAGATGAAGCCCGGATGGAGCCGGATACGAGCCGTCATGGCGTACCGTTTGGCCAGTCCCGGAAGGGATGCCTCCAAAGACGCGCCGGAGATTCTCCACGCCCATTGGAGCGAACGGGAGCAGCGGAACCTCGGTTCGCGGAAGTTTCGCGAGATCGGCAGGCATCCCGGCGAGGGCTTCCTGACCGCGAGTTTCGAGTGCGCACGCGGCGGCATCGCTTCGATCATGGGCGACAAAGACGCCGTTTAGAAGCAGCCGCTGATTGGCGACACCCATTTCCGCGAGCTCCGCTCTGGATCGGTTCGCCTCGGCGAGCGCGGAGCGTTCAGGCCGGCTTACGAGAACCAGCGTTGTCGTCGACGCGTCCGTGAGCGCCTGCAGGCTGGAATCGTAGAGGGATTTCTGCGTTTCGAGGCCGGCCAGTGGCCCAAGGCACGAGGTGCCCGTCGTGTTTTCGGCAATGAATCCGGTCCATGCGGCCGGGAGCTTCAACAAGCGAAGCGTGTGCCCCGTGGGAGCCGTGTCGAAGATGATGTGGTCGAATCCGTCGGTCGCTTGGGCATCGCCAAGTAGCTTGGTGAACTCGTCGAAGGCGGCGATCTCAACCGTGCAGGCTCCCGACAACTGCTCTTCCATGCTGTTGATGGAGGCGTCGGGGAGCACTCCACGGTACGGGCCGATCACTCGATCCCGATACGCCTTCGCGGCCGCTTCCGGATCGATGTTGAGCGCGAACAGGCCGTCGGCGGCGGGAATCGCGGTCGGCGAACCGGACAGCCGGACGCCCAGAACCTCATCAAGATTCGATGCCGGGTCCGTACTAACCAGTAAGACCTTCCGGCCCTTCTGAGCCATCGACACCGCCGCCGCACACGCGAGCGATGTCTTTCCGACGCCGCCCTTTCCTGTAAAGAAGAGAATGCGCGTAGCCTGCTCCAGGAAGCCGGTCATACTCTCCGTTGTCATGTCGATCTTCCTAACAGCACTTCGTATTAATCACTGGCAGTTTCGCGCCTGCCTGCACCTGGCTCGGCTGCTCCAGCTCGGCGCCAGCCAGTCGCGCCAACTCGTCCCGAGTCGGGTAACAGCCCTGGCTGATGACCGTACCATTCAGCAGGATCAGAGGCAGACGCACTCGTTGCCATACTGTCTGAGGGCCGTCTTGACGACTTCGTGGGTAGCGAAAGCCTGCGGCTGCTGGGCGAGGTTATAACGCTCGACAGCAATCTTCTGGTTTGCCAGCCAGTGGAGATCCGCCGTGAATCTCACGAGCGCCGGATCGACTGTCGGGCCGCACACACCCGTTGGGCAGCACATTGGGGGATCGAAGACTTCAACTTTGTTCATGTCTATTCCTTTCGCCTTTCGACGAAAGGCGATTCGTTAGCCCAAAAAAATGCTTCAAATAATGGCTACTAGAGCTTTCAGCTTTCGTAGCGCGTTGTAGTTGATGCAATACCCAACACGAGGGCCGTCTTGATTACTGCGAATCAAGCCTGCGTCCTTGAGTATCCTGAGGTGCTCGGAAACCGTCGATTGTGCCAGCGGCAATTCACCGACAATCTGACTGCAAACCCGTGCTTCTTTCTGCGACAACATCCGGAGAATGCGGACGCGAGCCGGATGGCCAATCGCCTTGGCGAGCTTCGCAAGTTCGTCATCGGCTTCGGGACCTTCAAGTCCTTGGAGTTCCGGCTGCGTTTGCGGCTCAACCGGAACGCAGCATGCGGGGTCTTGCGGAGCAATTTGTTCTGTAGCCATTCTATTCGCTATGCGCGCGCTCATCTCGTCAAGCGCTCACCGCATGTTCCTCTCGCACTTTGGCCGTCGAAGCAGGCACCGCAGCCCCTTCGAGGTAGTTGTCGAACTTCTGTTGCAGGGCGTTCCGGCACGTGCCACACAATAACAGACGCGCCCGCAGTGGAAGAACAACCGTCTTACACACGGGGCATTGCGTGGTGACTGGATCGCTAATCACGAGGGCGTGTTCCGGACACAGCGCTGCGGAACAGTGGTGGCAGAGAGCCACGGCGTCGCGGCTCTTGCCTACTTGCTGGCATTCGTAACAAACCATGAGAACCTCCTTCATTCCAGGATGGTTTCTGAGTTAAGGGACTTTGGGCACTCTCATAGCCATTCGACGATTAACGATATCACGGCTTCAATGCTCAAGTCAAGCGCGACGCCAACCTTCCCCACGCCCGAACCACAGATCGCCCCGGCGTCGCGTCGCGATGCTTCAAGTCACACAGGCTATAGCTGCGTAAGATTGCCGCGGCCCCCCCTGCGTTGCATTCATTTGAACTCGTGTGTATAGTTTTTCTAGGTGCTGTTTAGCGCACAACTCCTGCCCATGCGCATGCAAATGGACAACACGTTGGAGATGGGATGGTAACCCCGGTCGCCATACGCGTTGACTTCACATTCTTGCATGCGGTCCCGATGCCGGGCGCTTTCCGCGTTCGTTAGCACCGGTTCCACCGCAATACCTCGCTTCTCTTAACTCGCTTCTCTTAACTGGAATCGGCGCTCAGGAGGCGCATTTCTATGGCTACGGCCATCGCACCACAACCCCAACCCGCCGGCATCTGGCACTCGATGCTCGAAGCCTTGCGAGGCACCCAGCAGGATTTCACGGCCGGCTCGATCAGCCGGGCCGTGCTTCTGCTTGCCACCCCGATGGTGATCGAGATGTTTATGGAATCGCTGTTTGCCATCGTCGACGTGTTTTGGGTTAGCCGGTTGGGCGCTCATGCGGTCGCCACGGTGGGGCTCACCGAATCCCTGCTGTCGCTGGTGTTCTCGGTGGCGATGGGGGTGAGCATGTCGACCACCGCCGTGGTCGCGCGGCGCACCGGCGAAAGAGATCTGCCGGGCGCCGCCACGGCCGCGGTGCAGGCCATCGCCCTGGGAATCGTAATCGCCGTGCTGATGGGCGTGCCGGGCGGCGGTTGGTTCGCCTCGCGGCTGCTCGGGTTCATGGGCGCAGACGCCGAGGTGATCGCCACCGGACATCGATACGCCGCCATCGTGCTGGGCGGCAACATCAGTGTGATGCTGCTGTTCCTGAACAATGCAATCTTCCGTGGGGCGGGGGATGCCTCGATTGCCATGCGCGTGCTATGGTTTTCCAATCTGATCAATCTCGCGCTCGATCCGCTGTTGATTTTCGGCCTCGGGCCGTTTCCCGCCATGGGCGTGACGGGAGCGGCCGTAGCCACGCTGACCGGACGAACCTGCGGCGTGTTGTACCAGACGTGGATTCTGACGCGTGGGCACAGCCGCATTCGCATCGGGCCGCACAACCTGGCGATCGTGCCACGCGTGATCGGGTCGCTGGCGCGCGTGTCGATCACCGGCGTCCTGCAGGGGGCCCTCGCGCACACCGCCTGGATGGCGTTGGTGCGGATCATCAGCACTTTCGGGAGCGCGGCAGTGGCGGGGTACACGGTGGGATTCCGAATCTTTCTCTTCGCCATTCTTCCAGCTTGGGGATTGAGCGGCGCGGCCGCGACCATGGTGGGTCAGAACCTGGGCGCTCGCAAGCCGGAACGCGCCCAGCGCGCGGTGTATGTGACCGCGGCTTACAACATGATGTATCTGGCGATGGTGGCGGCGGTGTTCATCATCGCGCCGCAAGCGTTGATCTCCGTGTTCACCGTAGATCCCGCGATCGCCCATTATGGCGTGGATTACCTCCGAATTCTGGCATACGGCAACCTGGCATATGGCTTCGGCATGGTGATGGTGCAGTCGTTTAACGGCGCCGGAGATACGGTGACGCCCACGATCATCAGCCTCATCGGTTATTGGCTGTGCCAGATCCCGCTGGCCTGGGTGTTGGCCCATTGGGCGGGGATGGGAGTCCGGGGCGTGTTTTGGTCGATACCGATTTCCAATCTGCTCGTCACCCTGATGGGGCTGGCGATGTTTCTACGCGGATCGTGGAAGCGCCGCCGGATTTAGTAGCACAGGCCTCCTGGCCTGTGTCGGGGTTCGCATCGTCTAAGCTTGAACTAAGGAGATAGGGCTCATGAGAAATGTCGCATTCCTGGCCGCGGGGTTTTTCGCGCTGTTGCCCAACGGAGCAATTGCCGCGGTCGCCGACGCATCGGCCAACGGGTTCAACCTGAAGATTTCAGTCACCATCCAAGCCGCCCCGGAGGAAGTATATCGGCGCCTGGTTCACAATGTTGGCGACTGGTGGAGCCCAGCCCACACCTTTTCGGGCGACGCTCACAATCTGAGCATCGAAGAGAAGGCTATGGGGTGCTTCTGCGAGAAGCTCCCCACCGGAGGCGGCGTCCGGCATATGGAAGTGATCAACTTTGCGCCCGGTAAGACGCTGGTGCTCACGGGCGCGCTGGGCCCCCTGCAATCGATGGCAGCCACGGGCAACTTGAGCTTTCAGCTTTCCGCAGCGCCGGGCGGCACGAAGCTGGACGTCACCTATGCGGTGGTCGGTTATCTCGCCGCCGGCATGAACACGTTGGCCGGACTGGTCGATACGGTTCTAATGGAGCAGATCACGCGGCTCAAGAGCTACATCGAACGGGGGAATCCCGCTCCCAAGTAGCGAGGACCGCTCCCTATGGTCACGGCTCGGTAACATCGTCATCAAATGCATCGCAAGTCCTTACCGAGCCGTGACCAAAGGGAGCGGTGTTTACTGGCCGCCAAATCGTATCGCCCGCCGCTCTCCGCTGAAAACTGTTGCCAAGGCCGCCAGCACGAAGACTGTCGCGGCCGTGGCGGCCATGGCGAACGAATAGCTGGTGTGGCCGGCGAAGATCGCTTCGATGTACGCCACCGAACCCGCAATCAGGACCCCGCATTGGTACCCGAAACCCGGCAGAAAACCGCGCACCGAATCGGGCGATAACTCGGTGAGATGCGCGGGAATCACTCCCCACGCGCCTTGCACAAAGAACTGCATCAGAAATGCCCCGGCCACCAACAGGCGCATGGACGGGGCGAAGGCCCAAACCGGGATCACTACCAACGCCGCCATCAGCGCCGTGATGATCGCGCGCCGGCGTCCCGAGCGATCGGAAAACAGGCCGAAAAGAGTGCCGCCGATGATGGCGCCCACCGCCGAAACCGCGGTCATCGCCGCGCGCTCCTTGGGCAAGAAATGCCACTGGCGCTCTAGGAACGTAGGGTACATGTCCTGCGTGCCGTGGGAAACGAAGTTCATGGTGGTCATGAAGAGCACGATGAACAGGAACAGCTTCCAGTGCGAAAGAATCGCGCGGAATAGGTTGCCCCAGGAGTCGTGGCGCGTCTGCTGCCAGACTTCCGACTCCTTCACGCGGAAGCGAACGAAAAGCGCCAGTAACGCCGGCAGTCCTCCCAGGAAAAACAGCGGGCGCCAGCCGAACCGGTCGAAGAGGAAGAAATAACAGCCCGCCGCCAGCAGATTTCCCGTCGCGTAGCCTTGCTGCAAAACGCCGGAGAGCAGCCCGCGCAGCCGTGGCGGCACTTTTTCCATGGCCAGCGATGCGCCCACGCCCCACTCGCCGCCCATCCCGATGCCGAAGAGCGCTCGCAGCACGATAAAAGTGGTGTAAGTGGGCGCCAGCCCGGAAAGAACTTCCACCACCGAGTAGAACACCAGATCCAGCATGAGCGGCAGGCGGCGGCCATAGCGGTCGGCCAGCAGGCCGAAGAGGAACGCGCCCACGGGCCGAAAAGCCAGCGTGACGGTGAGCGAGAGCGCCATCGCCGCGTCGGATACGTGGAAATCGCGGCCGATGGCGGTGAGACAGAACACCACCAGGAAATAATCGAACGCGTCGAGAGTCCAACCCAGATAGCCGGCAAATAGTGCGGACTTGTGGTCGCTGGCGACGGCCGGCTGCTTGGAACCAGGCTGGTGTTTTTCCACCGGCGGCGTCATGGCTTGGCGGCCCGATGAAGACCGATGCCGCCCAAAATGAAGCGGCGGGCTTGCACTTGGCGGTAGCCGGTGCGCTGCAACAGAGTCGAAAAATCGTCAATCGAGACAAAGCTGCGCAACGAATCCGGGATGTAGGTATACGTGCGCGCGCGGCCGTGCAGCAGCAGGCCCCAGAATGCGCCTTGCGCGTAGAGGTAACCCAGATACAAACGGCGCAGCACGCGGCTGGCAGGCAGGAAAAAATCGAGACTCACCAGGAGTCCGCCGGGCCGGGTGACGCGTTCGATCTCCGCCAGCGCCTTCGCCAAATTGCCGAAATTGCGCAGACCGTAACCGATGAAGACGCAGTCGAAAGATCGGTCGCGGAAAGGGAGTACTCCGGCGTCAGCGCAAACCGTGCGCTCCACGCCCCGCTCTTGGGCCAACTGCAGCATGCGCTCCGTGAGATCGACCGCAATAGCCTTCGATCCGGGACGAGACCGCCTCACCAGAGCCGAGAAATCGCCGGTACCGGAGGCAAGATCCAGGATCACCGCGTCGTCCGGCAGACGCGCGCCTTCGACACCGTCCCGTTTCCAGCGCCGGTCCATGCCGTAGGAGAAGACCCGGGTGATGAAATCGTATCGCGGGGCGATGGTATGGAACATGGCTCGCATGAGGCGCGAGTCCTGTTTTTCGGCTGGTAGTTGCACTGGCAGCCGAATTGTATCAAACGCCGAGGGCCGCGTTACCGCTCCCTCCGGACACGCTCCCTCCGACACGCTCCCTACGGTCACGGCTTCCATGAGAAGGCCTGCTCCTGTCAAGTACCCCCGCTGAAAATCTTGCGGGGGATTCACAAGGGGGCGGAGCCCTCTTGTGGGGGGAGCCGCGCTTTTGGCGG